>Ga0181522_10000006_pt1 | contig 191692 bp, 149 predicted proteins | sample PEATcosm2014_Bin_27_FD_121103 | JGI IMG/M metagenome (GOLD analysis project Ga0181522, IMG submission 121103) | Peatland microbial communities from MTU Mesocosm Facility, Houghton, MI, USA - PEATcosm2014_Bin05_10_metaG | ecosystem: Environmental > Terrestrial > Soil > Wetlands > Peat | place...
CGCCGGCCATGCCCAAAATGCCGAAGATGCCCAAAGGGCCGAAATCCGGGGACCTGCCGACGCCGACGGAAAACTAATCTCTCACTGCGCTTTTAGCCGCCGAGGGCGCTGAGTAAGCGCAAGAAATGCGCCGTGATGTCCGTGCGAAATCCCTCGACCCGCTGGTGAAAGCGCGGGTCTTCGGGATGACGTGGCTTGACGGCGCCTGCTGCGAATCCTTCCTTGTGTTATTTTCAGACTTCAGCTTATTGCATCATGATTCGCTCTTATAAAGGGATTTTGCCGGCGATTCCGGCATCATGCTACATCGACGAATCGGCGCAGATTATCGGCGACGTTGTGCTCGGCGAGCATTCGAGCGTGTGGATGAATGCCGTTGTGCGCGGAGACGTTTATGCCATTCGTATTGGCGCGAACTCAAACATTCAGGATTGCAGCGTGCTGCACGGGATGAAAGGGCAATATGGCGTGACGCTCGGCGATTACGTCACAGTCGGGCATTCGGTGACGCTGCATGGCTGCGTGATTGAAGACCGCTGCCTCATCGGCATGGGCGTTGTGATTTTGAATGGCGCACGGATTGGCGCAGGGTCGATTATTGCGGCGGGAACGCTGATTCCTGAGAAGACGATTGTCGAGCCGGGGTCACTGTGGATGGGGTCGCCGGGAAAGTTTCGGCGCAAGCTGGAAGAGAAAGATCAGGAAGCCATCATGCGCTATGCCAACAATTATTTGGGGTACAAGGAAGATTATTTGAGGGAGAGAAGAACGAGTTAGGGCGTGAGCAAATGCATAGGTCCTTCGTTGGAAGTTCTTCGCAAGCGAAGAACTTCACTGCCTCAGGATGACAAATGTGGTTAGAAGCGAGTAGAGAAGTCGAGCTACGCTCGACTGGACAGCCGAGGGCGGCTGTCCCCAGGTGGACTGACTAATGATTAAAGCGGTTCGAGGGACGCGCGATCTTCTTCCGCCGGATACGGCGCTGTGGAACTTCGTCGAAAAGACGGTGCGGGAGGTGTTTGAAGCATACAACTTCCAGGAAATCCGCACGCCGATTTTTGAGGAGACACAGCTTTTCTCTCGGGCTGTGGGGGAAGAGACGGATGTGGTGTCGAAAGAGATGTACACGTGGGAGGACCGCGGACGTGCCGAGAGCGATAGAGGGCAATCTCTAACCCTTCGTCCTGAAGCGACAGCAGGCATTGTGCGAGCTTACATCGAGCATAAAATGTGGGACCGCGGGCTGAACAAGCTTTATTGCATGGGGCCGATGTTTCGGCGGGAGCGCCCTCAGAAGGGGCGATACCGGCAGTTTTATCAGATTGATGCAGAAGTGATTGGGCCGGCTTCGTCGGGCAGCGCTTCTCCAGTGCGGGATGCGGAAATTCTGGAAATGCTGGCGACGTTGCTGGATCGTCTCGGCATAAAGGGCTGGACGCTGGAAATGAATTCGGTGGGCTCGTCAGCGGAGCGGGTGAAATTCAACGAAGCCCTGCGGGTGGCGCTGGAGCCGGTGAAAGACAAGATGTGCGCGGACTGCCAGCGGCGGGCGGTGACGAATCCGCTGCGCTTGCTCGATTGCAAAGTTCCGGAAGATCAGCCGATCATCGAAAAGCTGCCACGCATCAGCCAATTTCTCGAGGAAGACAGCCGCAAGCATTTTTTAGAAGTGCAAAACATTCTGAGATCTGTGGGGGTCGATTTTCAAATAAACGACAGATTAGTGCGGGGACTCGATTACTACACGCGTACGGCGTTTGAATTCACGCATGGGGCGCTGGGCGCGCAGAACGCGATTCTGGGCGGCGGGCGCTACGACGGGCTGTCGGAATCGATTGGAGGCCCTCCCGCTCCGGGGATCGGTTTTGCCATCGGCGAAGACCGGCTGGTGATGACGTTGCAAGAAACGATGGGATCGATTCAACCGAAGCCGGATGTTTATATTGCGCCCCTGGGCGAGGACATGGACCGGGAAGCGGCACGGCTGGCGAAGGAACTGCGGCGCGCCGCTGTGATCGCGGAGCTTGGCGACCAGACTTTCCGGCTCAAGAAGTCGTTCGAGACGGCGGATAAAATTGGGGCGCGCTATATTCTGATTGTGGGTGAGAACGAGGCGAAGTCCGGCGTGTTCGCGCTTAAAAATCTGGCGACGGGCGAGCAGGTGTCGGTGGCAAAAGCGGAGCTGGCGGGAAAAATAAAGCAGGTTTCTCGACTCCGCGATCGCTAGCGCTCTCGCGCCGCTCGAAATGACACTGTGACGCGGGTCTTCTGATTACGGGAGTCTTCTGGAGGATGGAATGAGGCGATCTTGGCTGGGGGTGGTTCTGATCGGGTGGGTGGGCGCGATATCTGCGAGTGGACAGGTGACGGGCTCGTCCCCGCTGCAACGCATGACCCCGGAGGGACACGCCGGCGAGAGCTCGCGGGCAGTGCTGGAAGCGCAGAAGACGAAAAATACAGATGCCATCAAGCAGTTGCTGTCGGACGATTTCACCATGGTCGGGAGCGATGGCAAGGTCTATGACAAAGACGAATTGATAGATACTGCGCGCGAAGGCCGACTGAAGAGCTATCAAATTTACGATGTGAAGATTGAGGACGTAGGCGACGAAGCCATCCTCGTGTCTTATAGCCTGATTGTGACTCAGAGCGAGGGTGACAACGGTTTGGTGCCGCGCTACCAGCGGGTGACGGATTTGTGGATGAAGCAAGGGACGCAGTTACGGTTGAAGTTCGAGCAGGCATCAGCGATGCGCCACATTGATTGAGGCGGATTCGCGCGGTTTCATCCTCGCTCCACGCAGAATCCCCTTCGGGATTACGAGCGGCCGGTAGTGGGCTACTTTCATTTTGAGCCGTATGAACAGCGGAGGGCGGAAAGAGCGGTCGCATGAGGGTCGCAATCACAGTAGTTATTGTTCTACTTGCTGCGGCGGCGTTGCTCGTACCGTTCCTCATCGACGGGCGGCATTGGTTTCCACGCAAAAGAAAAGACTCAGAGTAACCTACTACGCCTGTAGCCCTACCCGTGCGATTGTGTGGTGCCGCCATTTATAATCTAAAGATTCGGCTTCGCACCTGATTCTCCACTTAAAGGGAACACTTTGCTCGACTTTCTAGGCGATTTAAGACGCACACATATGTGCGGCGAACTGCGTCTTTCGGATGCGGGCAGCCGCGCTGTTCTGATGGGCTGGATGAACCGGCGCCGCGACCTGGGCAATTTGATTTTTATTGACGTCCGCGACCGGTCGGGCGTGACCCAGCTTGTGTTCAACAAAGAACGCAACCCGGAGCTGCACGCGAAGGCGGAATCGCTGCGCAATGAATATGTGATTGCGGCCGTGGGAACGGTAAAGAAGCGCGATTCGGACACGATAAACAAAAATATTCCGACAGGTGAAGTTGAGCTGGTGGTGGACGAGCTGCGCTTGCTCAATGAATCGAAGCAGCCGCCGTTTTTGCCCGGTGACACCGTTCTTCCCAACGAGGAAATGCGTCTGAAGTACCGCTATATAGATCTGCGCCGCGATGCGATGCAGTTCAACATTGAGTTGCGGCATAAAGTCGCGCTGGCGATCCGGGAGTATCTCGCGTCGCAGAAATTCTTCGAGATTGAAACGCCCTTCATGACCCGGTCCACGCCGGAAGGGGCGCGGGATTATCTTGTTCCCAGCCGGGTGCAGCCGGGAAATTTTTATGCGTTGCCGCAGTCGCCGCAGATTTTTAAGCAGATTCTGATGATTTCCGGCTTTGACCGGTATTTCCAGATTGTGCGCTGTTTCCGCGATGAAGATTTGCGGGCTGACCGCCAGCCTGAGTTCACGCAGATTGATTTGGAGATGTCGTATCCCCAGCAGGAGCGGGTTTGGGAAGTTGTCGAAGGATTTTTGACGGCTGCGTTCAAGGTGGCGGGGCATGAAATCAAGACGCCGTTTACGCGCATGAGCTACGACCAGGCGATGCGGCTCTACGGCATTGACAAGCCGGACATGCGGCTTCCGGCGATGGTGGATGTACGCGAAGCGCTGACGCCGGAAGAGTTGGCAGAGTTTGCCGCGAAGGTTCGCGTGCGTAAAGACCTGCCGATTCAGGTAATTAGGATTCCGAAGGCTGGAGAAATTTCGGGAACCGAGCGCAGGACGATAGGAACGTATGGTGCCTACGCTCACGCGCAAGGGCAGAATTTTGTGCAGCTCATCAGCGATCCGAAGAGGATTACGAAAGATTATCCGGCGATTACGGAGAAGATTGAAAAGTTCGCCAAAGTTGAAGCGGGCGATTTATGGGTGATTGCGGGCGCGCTCGACAAACCGGAGATTCCTGCAGTCGCCGACCAGACTTTGCTGGATTTCTGCGCGAAGTGCGGATTGCTTCGCCTCGATCTGGCGCAAAAATATGCCGCAAAGCATGCGGCGTTTGAAAAGACTGGTGATCCGGCGAAAGATTACAAATTCGCGTGGATTACGGACTTCCCGATGTTTGAGTGGGATGCAGCGGAGGGGCGGTGGAACGCGGCGCACCATCCCTTTACCTCGCCGCACGAGCACGATATGGCGAAGCTGGCGACGGGCGTGGATTCGGTGACCGATCCAAAGTCGCCGCTGGGCGAAATTCGCGCGCTGGCATATGACGTGGTGTTGAATGGAACGGAATTAGGCTCGGGCTCGATTCGTATTCACCGGCAGGATATTCAAGCCAAGATATTTCAGGCGCTGGGCATGAGCGATGAGGAGACTAAGTCGCGTTTTGGCTTCTTTCTGGAAGCGCTGGAATATGGCACGCCTCCCCATGGCGGGATTGCGCTCGGGCTGGACCGGATTGTGATGATTCTGGCGGGCGCGGAGAGTTTGCGCGAGGTGATTCCATTCCCCAAGACCGCGCGCGCGGTGGATTTGATGATGGACGCGCCGACGCCAGTGAGCGAGAAGCAGTTGAAAGAGTTGGGGATTCAGGTCAAGAAGAGCTAGCTTTTCGTTGCGAGGCCTAGAAAAAGCAGATTCCTCGCACATCCTCGTCGCTTCGCGATTACGGATGGCTCGGAATGACAAGTGGTTGGGTGTTATGCGATATAAGAGTGCTTTTAGCTGCTGACTTTGTAGTCGCAGGCTTCGCGGCAGGGATTGCAGTAGTACAAGCTGTCTTCGCAGAGGCGAACGTCAATTTGCGACTGGCAGGAGCAGCAATACTTCTCGCATTCGCAGCGTTCTTCGGTCATTTCACATTGCATGCAGATGTATTTTTTGCCGGTTCCGGTAGAGGTCATGGGCTAATCTAACGCGCCCCGCGGAAGCGGCAAAGTTCCGTTGGTAACGCGTTTGAATACACAAGCGGGCGCGTGTTACCGTAATTAGTTTCCATCCTAAGTTCTTCCGAGGCCGATTTGTCCGTCGTTGAAGCTGAGCCAACCCTGCGTAAGACTGCACTGAACGCCGTGCACCGGCAAATGGGCGCAAAAATGGTGCCGTTTGGCGGGTGGGAGATGCCGGTCGAATATCCGGCGGCGATTGGCTGCGGCATTATCAACGAGCATATGGCGGTGCGGACCGGTGTGGGGATTTTTGACGTCAGCCACATGGGCGATATCCGGCTGGCCGGGCCTGGCGCGCTGGCTGCGGTGCAGCACATTTCGATGAATGACGCCTCGCGGCTGGCGATTGGACAGGCGCAATACTCGGCGTTGCTTTATCCGAATGGGACTTTTGTTGACGATGTCATTGTCCACCGGCTGGGCGAGAACGATTATTTACTGGTCATTAACGCCGGCACGCGGGAAAAAGACTTCAATTGGGTGCGGGATAATACGCGGCAATTCGACTGCAAAGTTGAGCATCTGTCGGACGACTTCACGCAGATTGCCATTCAAGGACCGAAGGCGGTTGATTTACTACAAAAACTGACCGATGCAAATCTCCCAGCTGTCAAGTTTTATTGGCTGACGCATGGGACGGTCTGCGGATTGAAGAATATTTTGATTGCGCGTACTGGCTACACTGCGGAAGACGGATTTGAGATTTATATCCCGAGCGACGAAGCGACGAGCGCGCGGGTATGGAATGAGATTTTAGAAGCGGGGAAAGAATTCGGAGCGGTTCCGTGCGGGCTGGGAGCACGGAATACGCTGCGATTGGAAGGGAAGTTGCCGCTTTACGGACATGAAATTTCCGACACGCTCAACGTATGGGAAGCTGGACTGGATCGCTTCTGCAAGATGGAGAAAACAGATTTCATTGGCCGCGCCGCATTGGAAAAAGCGAAGGCTGAGCCGTTGAAGCGGACTTTGATTGGTCTCGAAATGACGGGCCGCGGCATCGCTCGCGATGACTATAAGGTGCTTGATCAATCCGGCAGGGAAATTGGCTACGTGACGAGCGGCGGCCCGGGTCCGTTTTTGAAGAAGAATATCGCACTGGCGTATGTGCCGCCGGCATTTGCGGAGATTGGTTCAACTTTGAATGTTGAGATTCGCGGGCAGGCGGTCGCGGCGCAGGTTGTCCCGACGCCGTTTTATAAACGGCCGAAAAAGAATTAACCACGAAGGACACGAAAGTTCACGAAGAAAAGCTGCACGAAGTAATGCAGCGAGGAGCGAAGGCAGACATGGCATCTTATCCCGCAGATTTTAAATATACGAAAGAACACGAGTGGATCAAGCCATCCGGCAACACGGCGACAATCGGCATTACGAACTATGCCCAGGAGTCGCTTGGCGACATCGTTTTCGTGGACGCGCCGAAGGCCGGTACCGAAATCAAGGCCGGCGCAACTTTTGGCTCAGTCGAGTCGGTGAAGGCGGTTTCTGATCTCTTTGCCCCGGTTTCAGGGACCGTGACCGAAGTCAACGCCGAACTGGCAACTGCGCCGGAAAAAATCAACAAAGATGCGCATGGGTCGTGGATTATCAAGGTCACGTTGAAAGATCCGAATGAGTTGAATTCTCTGCTCTCCGCGGCAGATTACGAGAAGTTCGTCGCCGAAGAAGGCAGCCATTAGACGTGCGGAGCTTTCGTGGCATGACAGCGGCTTCGCTGGTTTTGCCTTTAGAGCAAATGTCCTGGTTGGGTCACAATCCGATCGCTCACTCATGACATCTATATAACTTCTATGCAACGTTACTTACCCAAATCCCAAGCCGACCGCGAAGACATGCTCCAGGCCATAGGCGCGCGTTCGATTGACGATCTTTTTGCGCCCATTCCCGGCGAGTACCGCCTGAAACGCGATTTGAAGGTGCCGCGGCAGATGGCGGAGTCGGAGATTGTGGACTGGTTCCGCGAACGCTCGCGTGAGAACGGCGATGGCTACGCGAGTTTTCTAGGCGCAGGCGCGTATTCGCATTATCGCCCTGTGATAATCGATTCGCTGATATCCCGGGGCGAGTTCTTGACCGCATACACGCCTTACCAGGCGGAAGTTTCGCAAGGGACTCTGCAATCCATCTTCGAATTTCAGACAATGATTTGCGAGCTGACGGGCATGGAAGTGGCCAACGCTTCCATGTATGACGGCTCGACTGCGGCGACTGAAGCGGCGTTGATGGCCTCGCGGGTGACGGGACGCAATGGCGTGGTGGTCGCGAGAAGCGTCCATCCGGAATACCGCGAAGTGCTCAAGACCTACGCGACGCACCAGGAGATGCCGACAGCTGAAATCGCATATGCGGATTCTGGGCGGGTAGATTTGAAAGCGCTCGAAAAGGCTATCAGCGATCAAACCGCGTGTGTGTTGATTCAGTCGCCGAATTTCTTTGGGACGATTGAAGATATCGCCGCACTTGCTGAGATCGCACATAAGAATGGCGCATTGCTCGTAGTGGCCATCGCCGAGGCAGTTTCGCTCGGGATCGTTGAACCGCCGCGGGAGGCGGACATCATCGCGATGGAAGCGCAATCATTTGGAGTCCCACTAGGTTTCGGCGGGCCTTATTGCGGAGTCATCGCCACACGCGAGAAGTTCGTAAGGCAAATGCCGGGACGGTTGGTAGGCCAGACGGTGGACAGCCACGGTCGCCGCGGATTCGTGCTTACGCTGGCGACGCGCGAACAGCATATTCGCCGTGAAAAAGCGACTTCAAACATCTGCACCAATCAGGCGCTCATCGCGCTGATGGTCAATATTTTCATGAATGTTTATGGCAAGGTTGGCCTGCGAGAATTGGCGAAGCAGAATTTGGCGAAGACGAATTATGCTGTCCAGCAATTCGGCAAAAATGCCAAAGTTCTGTTTGCTCGTGCGCCGCGCTTCAACGAATTTGTTATTCAGACCAGTGAAGCTCCAAATGCGATTAACAGCCGCATTCTCGGCCACAAGATCGTTGGCGGGCTGCCACTGAAGAAGTTTTACCCGGAACTGGGCAATGCATCGTTGTGGTGCTGCACTGAGCTGACACTGCGCTCAATGATTGATACCGCTGCGGGGGTGGTCGCGGAGAGCGACCGCTCAGAAAAGGGCGCGAATACAAGCGAAGAAGAAGCCGTGCCGGAGGTGGTGCGATGAACAAATATCCGGATCTTAAAGCCACGCGCCACACTAGCCAGGATGAGGGTCTGATTTTTGAGAAATCGTCACCGGGAAAAGCAGCTTGGAAGCTGCCGCCGCTCGATGTTCCGGAAGTGGATTCCAAAGAGCTTCTTGGTTCATCCGAAAGAAAAGACCTAGGCAGCATGCCCGAAGTGAGCGAGATTGAAATCATTCGCCACTTCACGCGGCTTTCCACCTGGAATTACGCGATTGATCTTGGGATGTATCCGCTCGGCTCGTGCACCATGAAGTACAACCCGCGAGTGAACGAAGCGGTCGTGCGCATGGATGGCTTGGCCAACGCTCATCCTTACCAGCCGGAGAAAATTTCACAGGGTGCGCTGCGCATCATGAAAACGCTCAGCGAATGCCTCATTGAGATCACCGGCATGGACGCGATTACGCTGCAGCCGGCAGCCGGTGCGCAGGGCGAGATGACGGGCTTGTTGATGGTGCGCGCTTATCATGAGTCGAAAGGTGCTGCGCGGAAAAAAGTTCTGATTCCAGATTCTGCCCACGGCACAAACCCGGCCACGGCTGCGACAGTTGGCTATGCGGTTGAAAATCTGAAATCGAACGCGAATGGCATGGTGGACATCGCTGCGCTGGAATCGCAGATGAATGAAGATGTCGCTGCGTTGATGCTGACGAATCCCAACACGCTCGGCGTGTTCGAGCAGGAAATTCACAAAATTGCCGACCTAATGCACGCCAAGGGCGGTCTGCTTTACATGGACGGCGCCAACATGAACGCGCTGGTTGGTAAAGTTCGCCCGGGCGATTTTGGTGTGGATGTGATGCATCTCAATTTGCACAAGACGTTCTCGACGCCGCATGGCGGAGGTGGCCCCGGTTCTGGGCCAGTGGCAATTAAGAAGATTCTGGAGCCGTTTTTGCCAATGCCGATTGTCATTGAAAAGCAAGATGGAACTCTTGGCCTGGAATATAACCGTCCGAAATCGGTGGGCCGGGTGCGAGCTTTTTATGGCAATTTCGGCATGTTTGTCCGAGCTCTGGCTTATATTTTGGCCAACGGACCCGATGGCTTAAGGCAGACCACGGAAGACGCCGTGCTCAACGCCAACTACATTCGTAAAGGCCTCGAAGGCGTGTTTGATTTGCCATATTCCACGCCGAGCATGCACGAGGTTGTGTTCAGCGATAAGATTCAGGCGAGAAAAGGCGTGAAGACGATGGATCTAGCGAAGCGCCTGATTGACTACGGCTTCCATCCTTACACAACGGCGTTTCCGCTCATCGTGCCCGGAGCGCTGATGATTGAGCCGACGGAAAGCGAAGGCCGAGACGAACTGGATTTATTTATTGAAGCGATGAAGCGCATCGCGGCGGAAGTGGAAGAAGATCCGCAGGCGGTGCTAGGCGCGCCGTACACCACGCGGGTTTCCAGGCTCGATGAAACCACGGCCGCAAGAAAACCGATCTTGCGCTGGAAACCGGCCAGCTAGATTCGGTAGTGCCTCGCGATATCCCTTCGACTTCGCTCACGGCAGGCCTGCGGCCCGCCTGGACAAGCGCGGGCCCTCAAGCTAACAACCTAGAACTATTTCTTTTCGGTGAACTCGACTGACGCTTTTGTGTTTTCCCACGCAGCATTCAACACGCAGCTCCCGCCTTTTTGATCGTAGGAAATTGTGAAGTCCTCCATGGGGGACGAAAGCGCCGACGTCTTCATATCGATGCGGCCAAGTTCGTCACTCTCGTATTTATAGGGAATGCCCCATTCGCCGGTCTTTTTGTTAATGATGAGCGTCCACTTGTCCTGGGCCGGGATGGCAAAGATCGTATAGCTTCCGGCGGGAATGTCTTTTCCGCCAGCAGTCAGGTTGGCATCGGTGACGAACGTGGTCGCGTCATTGGCTCCGAGGCGCCACACTTCACCATAAGGCACGAGGCCGCCGAAGATCTTTCGGCCTTTGGCCCGGGGGCTGGAGTAATCGGTCTTGATGGTCTTGCCGTCGGCAAAGGAACACGAGGCCGACGCCGAGGGGCTGGGGCGAGTCTTCTGACAGGCCGCAAGAGATGCGAACGCCAAAATAACTGACAAAATTGCGACTTGCTTTTTCATGGAAGTGTCTCCTAACGATGGAATCGGTTGAAAAGGTAACTCGTTAGACTAGCTGACCGCCCCGCGGTTAGCAACGCGTCTGCCATTACAATCTTTTCATGCCTGTATTTGACGAGAAGCGCGCCGAACTCAAGCATTATGAAACCATGATGGGTGTACCGCGGGGACGGCTTGCGGTGACCTTGGATGCCATTACCGATGCCATGTCGTTAGTGGGACAACACGGGGTTTATTGTCAGAGCCAGCGCCAGGCGGGGAAGCCGGCGATGGACATCCAGATTGTGATGAAGAGCCTCACCGACGCGAAGGAACTGATTCAGAGCGTGATGGAAGAGTTAAAGAAAAACTAACCACAGAGGTTCCTCAGCGAGTCTCCGCGGTTAAAAATTTATACAAGGCTGTACTTGCCTCGCTCAATCATCTTCTGCGCAATTTGTTGACGCAGTTCTATAACGTTGAACGGTTCGTACTTGGCTAGCCGGCGCAAAATTGCAAGTTGCGTACGCAGCGTGTCCCCATCGGCAACTGCGGCGATGACTTTCTTGGCCGCCGCTTCGATCTTCTCCATAGCATGCGAAAGATAGACGCGCGTCATAGCGAGCGGCAACGCGGCTGCGTTCTCGCCTTTTGCCTGAAGGATTTTTTGTGCCCGAAGAACGACACTCTCGATGGCGTAGGTTTCAATCGTCATGTCCGCGATGGCGCCCATAATCTCCTGCTGATCTTGAATGGCTTGCATATATTTCTGCGTTGCCGCGCCCGCGGCGAAAAGGCCGAGCTTCTTGGCTTGGCCAACCAGTTTGCGTTCTTCGGCAAGCGGACCATCCAGTTCGTCGGACGAAGGCCCGGAGAGAACTTCATCCATTAGTTTCTTGATGGCCGGCATCAACGGCAACTGCCCGCTCATGGCGCGTTTCAATAAAAATCCGGTGATGATGAGGCGGTTGATTTCGTTCGTTCCCTCGAAAATGCGATTGATGCGGGCGTCACGATAGGTACGCTCGGCGGGATATTCTTCGACGAAGCCATAGCCCGCATAGATCTGCACCATTTCGTCGGCGACGTAGTCAATCATCTCGGAGCCCCAGACCTTGATGATGGAGCATTCGACGGCGTACTCTTCAATAGCCTTGCGCGTCTCTTTGGCTGCATCGGGGCTCGACTTATCCACTTCGTTCAAAGCCGCGTCCATCATGCCCACGGTACGATAGACGAGCGATTCGCCAGTAAAAATTCCGACCGCCATATTGGCGATCTTTTCGCGGACCAAGCCAAAATCGGCAATGACTTTGTTGAAGGCCTTGCGCTGCTTCGCATAGCCGATGGAATTCTCAATTGCCACGCGCGCTCCGCCCACGCACATGGCGCCCAGCTTGAAGCGGCCAACATTCAAGATATTGAATGCGATCACGTGGCCTTTGCCGACTTCACCGAGCAGGTTCTCGACCGGAACTTTGCAATCATTCAAAATTACCGGACACGTGGACGATCCACGGATGCCCATCTTGTGCTCTTCGGCGCCGATTGAAATTCCCGGGAAAGTCTTTTCCACCAGAAACGCCGAAAACTTTTCGCCATCAATTTTCGCGAAAACAGTGAACAGATCCGCGAAACCGGCATTAGTAATCCACATCTTTTCGCCATTGAGGATGTAGTGTTTGCCATCGGACGAAAGCGTGGCCTTAGTGCGACAGTTCATGGCGTCCGAGCCCGACGACGCTTCTGACAGCGCATAGGCTCCGACGATTTCTCCAGCCGCAAGTCGAGGCAGATATTTTTTCTTCTGCTCTTCGGTTCCGAAATAGACGATGGGCAGCGTGCCAATACCGGTGTGTCCGCCCCACGTCGTTGCAAATCCAGCGTATTTCGCGATATGGTCGGCGATGACGGCAGCGGTGACTTTATCCATTTCGAGGCCGCCATAAGCCTCGGGGATTTCCACGCCGCTCAGCCCTAGTTCGCCCGCTTTCTTCAGCAGATCGCGCGTCACCGAGAAGTCTTTGTGCTCAATCTTCTCGATATTCGGCAGGATTTCATTGACGGCGAACTCTTCCGCCGTTTGCCCGATGAGGTTGTGTTGTTCGGTGAAATCTTCAGGCGTGAACACTTCTTCGGGACGGCGTTCGTCCAATAAAAAACTTCCACCAGAAATCTTGGTCGCAGGAATTGCAGTCGTGGCCATGCCAACCCTTTCGAAAGGATGAGGGTGTAAGGAGTTACAAGCAAATTATTTCACTTTTCAGGATTTTTGCCAGTGACCTTAGTGAACCACAACGGACACGAAGGGTCACGAAAATTCGATTGGCGGTCTTTCCTTAGTGAAACTTAGTGTCCTTGGTGGTTTGTTCTGGAATTCACACGAGATTTTCGAATATTCCCGCGGCCCCCATGCCGCCCCCGACGCACATGGTGACAATGCCATAGCGAGCATTCCGCCGCTTCATCTCACGAATGATGCTTGCCGTCAGCTTGGCGCCCGTACATCCCAGGGGATGGCCCAACGCTATTGCGCCGCCGTTGGGATTCACTCGGTCAGTGTCTAATCCCGCTTCTTTGATTACCGCCAGCGATTGCGCCGCGAAGGCTTCGTTCAATTCAATTACGTCAATGTCAGATAGTTGCAACCCTGCCAGCTTGAGGGCTTTCGGAATGGCAAATACAGGACCAAGGCCCATTTCTTCCGGCTTGTAGCCTGCGGTGGCGAAGGCCACGTAACGAACCAGCGGTTTAATGTCCAACGCCTTTGCCCGTTCAGCCGACATGACAACCGCTGCGGCTGCTCCGTCCGACATTTGCGACGAATTTCCTGCCGTTACTGTGCCCTTCAAGTGAAACGCCGGCTTCAACGCCAACAGTGCTTCCAGCGAAGTGTCAGCGCGTGGGCCTTCATCTACTTTGAAAATAATCTCCTGTTTTTTCGGTTTTGAGCCGTTTGGAGTCGTGAAGCTGACTGGAACCGGAACAATCTCGTCTTCGAATTTGCCGGCTTGTATGGCAGCCAATGCTTTCTGATGGCTGCGATAAGAAAATTCATCGGCCGCCTCGCGTGTAATACCAAATCGTTGACCAACTCGCTCGGCGGTCAATCCCATGGTCAAATAGGCATCGGGATAATGGTCCACCAGCCAGGGATTGGGCGAAATTTTATTTCCGCCCATGGGAATCATGGTCATGGATTCGGTCCCGCCCGCGACGATTACTTCTGCGCCGCCGCTGCCAATCCTCTCTGCGGCCTGAGCGATTGCCTGCAACCCCGAAGCGCAAAAACGATTGATCGTTAGAGCGGCTGTCTCGACAGGCAAGCCTGCTCGGAGCGACGCGATGCGCGCGACATTCATGCCCTGTTCGGCTTCAGGCATGGCGCAGCCAAAAATGACATCTTCGATTTCTTTCGGATCGACCTGCGGCACGCGATCCAGCGCGCCCCTGATAGCGACCGCTGCTAACTCGTCCGGGCGCGTCGCCCGGAGCGTGCCTTTATATGCCCGCCCTACAGGCGTCCGAACCGATGAAACAATCACAACTTCACGCATAGAAAGCTCCCAACCAGTTGTGGATTATGCCGCCATTTTCGCTTCAAGCACATCGCACTTCTCGATGACTGGGGGTTTCGCCAGCAACTCTCCAGCCTTTGCCATCAGTGCCGCCGCAACCCGGCCATTCAAGTGCGCTTCACGGCCGGATTCAGCGGCAAAAGTATCAAAGATTCCAAATGTTGACGGTCCCAAACGGATGCCATACCACTGCGCCGTTTCCGGCTCATCCATGACCAGCGGGAGCGCGCTGCGAAGAAATTTTTCCAGTTCTGCTTCTTTTCCTGCTTTTGCTTCCAACCGAACTAAGAGTGCGACTTTTGCCTTTGCCACGATTGCCTCCGGGAAATTTAAGTATTCACTCCCTCTTAGATGTTATGCACCCAAGTAAGTTTCGTAGTTCAATTCCTCAGCGTTTTCCCGGTTTTCAGCGTGTATTGAATCCGCTCCTGGGTCTTTTTTTCGCCGCATAATGATTTAAAGCCTTCGCGTTCCAGGTCGAGCATGTATTGCTCGCTGATGGGCGTGCCTGGAGTGATGTTTCCGCCGCAAAGCACCTCCGCGATTTTTGTTGCCAGCTTCACTTCGTAGTCGCTGATATAGTCGCCCTGCCGCATGATATGAACGCCGAGGCGAAGCGCCGCAAGCATGCTTTCGCCCGGCGCCGGGATGTCCGTGCGCATCACCGGCGGCTCATAACCGGCACGCACCAGTTCGACGGCTCGCGCTTTACCATCGCTCAGCACCCGCTCGCGGTTCATTGTTATAACGTCCGATTCGCTCAAGAAGCCCAATCCCCGCGCCTCCATCGCCGAAGTCGCCACTTTGCCCATCACAATGGTCTCGAAATTCTTTTTCATCGCCTCGATGAGTTCGACCGATTCGCCGCGACCGCCGGGACGAATGGTTGCCGCACTATCCACCGCGCGCAGGAGCATCTCTTTGCATCCACCGCCGCCGGGAAGCAGACCAACGCCAACTTCCACCAAGCCCGTATAGAGTTCGGCGTGTGGCTGCCGCGCCGCGGCGTGAAGTGAGACTTCGGTTCCTCCGCCCAGGCAGAGCCCAAATGCCGAAACGACGACAGGTTTGGGAGAGAACTTGATGGCTTGCGTCATCCCCTGGAATTGCCGGATGACAAGATCGACGTCATCCCATTCTTCCTCTTGCACCGCCATCAACAGCAGCATCAAATTCGCGCCCACGGAGAAATTGGTCGCATCGTTGGTGATGACAAAAGCGTCGAAGTTATCGCCCGGGCCCCCGGGTTTCAGCGACTGCGTTATGAGGCTCATGATGTCTGCGCCCAGCGTATTCATCTTGCTGTGGAACTCGATGCAGCCCACGCCATCGCCCAAATCCACTAAAGACGCCCCCGAATTCTTCTTCACCACGCCGTTCGCTTTTTTTGCCGCAGCGACCGACCATACCCCGGGTGGAACTTCGGCCGGCTTGTAGCCGGCAATCACTAGATCGAAATAAGCGCGGCCGGACGCCGCTTTGGGCGCGTCTTCATACCAGGACTTCTTACCCGCGGCCATGAGTTTCTTAACATTCTCCGCGATGGGCTTGTTTTCTGTAGTCATGCGCGCGACCGTGGCTTCGACTCCGGCGGCATCCCACAATTCAAAAGGCCCCATTTCCCAATTGAAGCCCATTTTCATGGCGCGGTCGATTTCTACGATAGAATCGCAAATTTCAGGAACACGGTTTGCGCAGTATGTCCACAAATCGGACAACGCCTGCCACAAAAACCCTCCCGCTTTGTCGCCTTTCCCTGATGCGCCGCCATCCATGCCTAACAGCATCCGCACTCGTGCGCCAGTCTCCTCAACATTCTTGCCCATATCAATCGAAGCAAACTTAGGCTTCTGCCGCGGATGGTATTCGAGCGTCTTCCAATCAACCGCCATGCGCTCGTCTTCTTTACCTTCGCTTGCTGTGATCTTCTTGTAAAAGCCGCCTTTCGTTTTGTCACCGAGCCACTTGCGTTCGAGCATCTTCTGATAGAAATCGGGCAGCTGCAATTCGCTGCGCTCATCGTGCACGTTCTGCGTCATGTTGCTGACGACGTGGCCAAGAATGTCGAGTCCAACGAGATCGATGGTCCGAAACGTTGCCGACTTTGGCCAGCCCACGGCCCGCCCTGTGAGGGCATCAATATCCTCAATGGATAAATCCATCTCCTGCATCAATCGCATGACGTTCAAAACAGAAAAAGCTCCAATGCGATTTCCGATGAAGTTCGGGGTGTCTTTCGCCCAAACAACACCTTTACCCAGTTGCACATCGCAGAAATGCGCAATCGCTTCCATCGCTGCGCGATCTGCTTCCGGGGTGGGAATCAGTTCCAGAAGGCGCATATACCGCGGCGGATTGAAAAAGTGTGTTCCAAACCAGTTTTTACGGAAGTCGTCGGAGAATCCCTCTGCAATGTTGCCGACCGGCAAACCGCTCGTGTTTGTCGTGATAATCGTTCCCGGCTTGCGAATGGCTTCAACTTTCCTCAGCAAAGCACGCTTGAGTTCGAGGTTCTCAACGACGGCTTCGATAATCCAATCCACTTCGGTGAGCTTCTTCAAATCGTCTTCAAAGTTGCCGATTGTCACCAACCGCGCCAACGACGCATCCATGAAAGCCGCGGGTTTTGACTTCTTCGCCGCGTCCAGCCCGGCGGCGGCGATCTTGTTTCGCGAAGCCGAATCAGCATTGGCTGGGACAATGTCGAGCAAATAGCTGGGTACACCTGCATTGGCAAAATGCGCGGCTATGCGCGCTCCCATCGTTCCCGCACCTAGGACCGCGACTTTATGGATGCGTTTCATGCATCTCCTCTTTCGATTTCGTGCGAATTACAGTTTGAAGAACTTCAAATAACTTCGCCGCGTGGATGTAGGCATTGTCCTGCGCCGCCCAGGGTACCCATACGTCCGGTGTCACGCCGTGATTTTCATTCGAGCCATCTTTGCGCAGGCGCACACAATCGGGCATTTTCACATCGGCGTGGGAGTTTTTCAGCGTCGTAGGTATGCCATCATTGGTGTAGCCGCAACCCGCCCCGCCGGTGACTTCGCCCAGGATCACAGCTGCGCCATTGTCTTGCAATACGGCGGGAAAAAGCTCCGCTGCGGACCACGTATGCGCATTTTGCACGACATAGAGCGGCAAACGAGCCGATGATTCAGTATAGACATACTGCAACGGATGAAAGAGATCGCTCCGCGACTCCAGTGACTTAAAAGACCCTGGATCGGCGTAAGGCAGCAAGCCACTGGAGAACATCAAATCAGAAACTAGCGCAGAGCAGGAGATCCGACCATCGATCCAGATGCTGCTGCGATCACAAGTTTCTTTGGTAAGGGCGATGCCGAGCTGTAGACGTGCTCCTGCCTCCTGTAATGCACCCTTTGGCTCTGCGCCTTTTTTCTGGTCAGCTTCAACATCCTTGAGTTCGTCTTGCAATTCTTTCGTCCAATGCTCATGCCTGATAAACGCGAGTCGCGATTCATGCAGGGGCACCGGGCTCAGAGATCGCATCACGCTTTCCACCCAGTCCGATCCGCCGCCGTTGTTGGTGATGTCAACCAGGATTGCCGAGGCCCCGTCGGCTCGCAGCTGAGTTGAGCGACGAACCAGGGCGGCAGTGAGAATGTCGCCAGCCTCCGCCGCAATCGCGTCATCACACTTGTCGTCGCATTTGTCGCTCGCTCCAAGATGTTTTTCCGCTACGACGCGCTCGCAAACTTCGGGAAATGCGTGCTCGCTGAATATCGCCATGCGAATGACACCAACTTTGGTGTTTCCGACGCGCAAAATTCCGCCAGGAAACCATTCGGCTTCATCACCTCCCAGACTCGTGAATTCCGGCAGTTGCGACAGTTCAACTCCGGGTTTGAACTGCTGCTTCTTGTATCCGAGTCGCGAGCACAAATCCGGATTCTCGGCGCTCTTTGCGCTGGCGCTGGAAGACGGGGTCTTCGGCCAATCGATTACCAGATGCCCGTCGCCAAACGACTTGAGAAACGATTCCATTGCAGTCCGCGCGTCGTGCTCGTCGCAACTCGCCTGCAATTTCGTCTCGGTGTCTTTCCGAAGCTGCGGCAAATCCATGTGGCGGTCGCTAACGGCATATTCCAAGTTGGCGTAATGAGAAGACATCTCTGCCAGCAACTGGCTGAAGTCTTCCAGCCAGGGTTGCCGATTGAATGCCGTGTTTGCGCATACAGGTGTCGTCGTCGATTGGGTGTATGCGACAACGCCAGAATAGAACAGAACGTAGCAGGCCAGGTTTTGGCACACAAGAAAGAATTGGCGTCGCGCGCGTTTCATGGCACCTCCTCGCTCGTTACGAAATTGCCTTCGACAGCAAAAACGCCGCCGCCGCTGCCAATCCGCCGATGATCATCGTCTGCCCCGCGCTTTTCCACGGTGGTGTCCCGGTATATCGTCCTTTGAGGTAGCCAAAAATCCCCAACGCCGCCAGTGTCACGGCGGCCGAAACCATCAGCGCCTGCCCGGCGCTTGCCATCGCAATGTAAGGCGACAATGGCACGAAGCCTCCCACAATGTAGGATCCCGCGATCGTGGCTGCGCTGTTGCGCGCGCGGGCTGGTTCTGGCTGTTCCAACCCAAGTTCGTAGCGCATCATGAACTCCACCCACGCGTCGGGATTGTGACTCAGCGCTTCGACCACAGGCGCGGCTTGCTGGGCGGTGATGCCGTAAGTTTCCAGGGCCCGGCTGCACTCCGCTTTTTCTTCTTCTGGAATTTCACGAATTTCACGATATTCGCGCTCCCGTTCTTGTTCGTAGTGTTCAGCATCGCCCCGCGCGGCAAGATAGCCGCCGAGCCCCATGGCAATCGATCCGGCTGCGATCTCAGCAAGTCCACCAACCACAATCAGACGCGTGTTCTGGACCGCTCCCGATAATCCCGCGGCCAATGCGAACGGGACGGTCAGGCCGTCCGCCATGCCAATCACGACGTCGCGGACAAAATTTCCCGAAGTAAAATGCTGCTCCTGGTGCGGTATTCGCGACATTTAGCCTTCACCCTCCGTAGAATTTCCGCTGGCTTTCACAGTGTGTTTCTCCAAATACTCTAAAGCCTTGCGCACCATCTGCTTCTCGCCTTTATAAGCCAGCCTCTTGGGAGCTTCCTCAAGCGGGATCCACACCGCACGTTGCACTTCCACTCGCATCTCCTCGCTTATGTCGTCAATCTGCCCCGATTGATAAACGAGAAGATAGAAACTCACAATCTTGAAGACGTGTTCCCGGTCGCCCCAGGTCCTGACGTAGGTGTATTTTGTGTCCCCCAGTTTTGTAATCAGTTGGCCGCGCAGACCGGTCTCCTCGAAGACCTCACGGACGGCCGTTTGTGGGGGCTTTTCCCCCTGGTCGATTAAGCCCTTGGGTAAAGCGAGTAACACTTTTTGCGACTTTTTGCCCGTCTGGCGGCTGCTGCCCGCAGCGGGCGGCTCCCTTTGTGGCTCGATGGCAGCCATTTCCCAGCCGTCCGCCGTCTGGCGTACCACCACTCCACCGGCTGAACTTTCGCGCACCACCCGCCCAAGTTATCAGGAATAAGAGAGTTAGTCACTTCTGGCACCTTTGGGTAATGGGTCAGGGGTAATCTGGCACAGCCATTCCCGGCGTGGAAGAATCTAATGTAACTGGATTGGCAGTGGATTTGCGGCCCAAGATCCTGAGTGTTGGCTTGCGGTGACGTTTTATGAAACATCTGGGCAAGATTATCCGCTCTGTACAGGCCTTCGGGCGCGAGCTCTCGCGCCATACGCCGCTTGAAGCAATTGCAGCGCCCGGCATCGGCCTCGCCCTCGGTGGAGGATTCGCCCGTGGCATCGCACATATCGGTGTTCTTAAAGTTCTCGAAGAAGAAAATATTCCCATTCATGCGATCGCCGGCACCAGCGTGGGTGCTCTCATTGGCGCCGCTTATTGCAGCGGCGTTTCCGTTCCCGAACTCGAGGAAGTTGCCGCACAAGTGCGCTTCAAACATTTTGCGAAGTGGACGGTCTCCCGCCTCGGCTTCGCCACCAACTCGCGCATGATCGGTTTTCTGAATCGCGTCCTCAAAGTGAAGACCTTCGAAGAGTTACACATTCCATTGGCTGTGACGGCCACCGATTTTTCGACCGGGGAAGGCGTAGTGTTTCAATCGGGCCCGCTGGTGGATCCAGTACGCGCCAGCTGCGCCTATCCCGGCATGTTTCTGCCTGTCGTCATCGAAGGCCGCCTGCTCATTGACGGCATGCTGGCACACGCGGTACCTACGCGTCCTTTGCGCCAGATGGGCGCCGCTCGCGTGCTCGCCGTCCAACTGAAGAGCACCTGGACGCAATCTGAAAGCGGTCCACGCCATCTCTTCGACGTCATAGGCCAGTGCTTCTCCATCGCTCAGGAAATGAATAGCGGCATCTGGAAGCAAGCCGCGGATCTAGTCGTGGAACCCGACGTTACCGGGTACAAATACGACGATTTCGAACGGTCTTCCCAATTGATTCGGGCCGGCGAACTGGCCACTCGTGCCGCTATGCCCGAGATCCGCAAGTGGTTGCTGACCGAAATTGCAACCGAGCGCGTCAGCGTTGCTTTGCCTCGCCGCGCGACATTGCCCGCCGAATAACCCCCCGCTCTTAGGCATTTTCTTGGTGTCCCGCCTTCGCGTATCCTCATTTCATCGAAATCTCGTCTCAACCGGAGAGAATCATGCCTGAAACCATCCCCGACCCTCGCTATCCAATCGGCAAATTCAAATACGATGGCCCTCCTACGCAGGCCCAGCGCAGCGACCTGATTTCCAGCATCGAACAGGCCCCGGCGGCACTGCGCGCCGCCGTGAAAGGACTCACCTCGCAGCAACTCGACACCCCGTACCGCGACGGCGGATGGACCGTGCGGCAGGTAGTTCACCACGTACCTGAAAGCCATATGAATGCCTACGTCCGCTTTAAACTCGCGCTCACGGAAGATGAGCCGACGATCAAGCCGTATGCTGAAGACTTGTGGGCAAAGTTGCCCGATGTGCAGGCTGTACCAGTAGAAGTTTCGCTGGCTTTGCTGGATGCGCTGCATGTGCGATTTGCGGAGGTCTTACGAGGCATGGAACACGATGACTGGAAACGTACATTTCGCCACCCCGAATTGGGAGTGGTGCCGCTCGAAAAGAATCTGGCGCTGTATTCGTGGCATGGAAAACACCACGTGGCACATATTACCGAGCTGAGAAAGAAGATGGCGTGGTAGTACAACGATTCGACACACTTACACCGGTACTCCCAGCGACCACAACAGATAGCTGACCGCTTCCCGTATGACCGCTTCTGTGCGCGCGCTCGCACTGTGTGGAATGGAATCCGGCCGGGGCGCCACATACACCCTAACGCCCTCATGCTCCAGAAGTTTCTTGATCCGGAACACGTGATACGCATCACTCACGGCGATGCAAGTGTGCATTCCGTTTGTCCGCATAATCACGCCGATTCTCTTGGCGGACTGCGCCGTATCCGAGCCTTGGGTTTCTTCAATGAGGCTGGCCTCAGGAATCCCACGATGCATGAGGTAATCATGTCCAACTCCACCTTCGTTATAGCGCGGGTCCAGGGCTGCGCCGCCTGACGTAATCACCACCGGCGCCAGGCCTTTCTGAAAGAGATCAAAGGCGTGATCCAGCCGCGCGCGGTAAACCGGAGACGGGCGGCCGGAGTATTCCGCCGCGCCGAATACGACGATGGCGTCAGCGGGATGGAGTTCCTGCAGCTTCGATTCGCGAACGATGTTGGTACAGGTGAATCCAAGAAAAATCGCTGCGGCCAGTTCGGGCAGAAACGCCAGCCAGATAATGACGCGGCGTGACTGTCCGATGTCGGGGTGCAGGGTCATCCCGACAATCAGCCCTCAGCGAAGAATTCGGAGATTTCCCGCGCCGGTATCGCGCCTTCGCGCATAATCTGCCAGCGGGTTTCTTCGTCGGTGAGATCGATAATCGTGGACGCAACCTCACGCGGAGACGTTCCGCCATCCACGATTATTGAGATCCGGTCGCCCAATTGATCGCGGACCGCAAGCGCTGTCGTGCACTCTGAAGCGCCGCTCAAGTTTGCCGAAGTGGCCGTAATTGGAATAGTCGCAGCCCTCACCACGGCCAAAGCAATGCTGGAGTTGGGCACGCGCAGGGCGACATTCCCGGTATTGGCCGTAACTTTCAACGGCAACCGCGATCCCGCCTTTACGATCATTGTCAGCGGGCCGGGCCAATATTTTTCCGCCAACTTGTAGAACTCGTCGGTCAGCGACTTCGCCAGCTCCTCCGCCTGGTCAATGCTGTCAATGAGCAGCGAGAGCGGTTTGTGCCGGTTGCGCGTCTTGATGTCATAAACGCGGTCTACAGCGCGTAGGTTAAACGGGTCGGCGGCCAGACCGTAGAAAGTGTCCGTGGGCATGCCCAACACTTCTCCGGCCCGAATTTGGTCGGCCGCATACCGGATGAGAGACGATTCCGGAGTTTCAGGATTAATTTTGACGATTTCCGCGCGCACAGCCGCACCTTTCTTAGCAAACCAGACTCATTTTATCGGCGAAATTTAACATACCACACCCTGCGCCGCAAACTGAACAAAACGCGTATGATGCTGGCCAGTGCCCTGAACTCGCAACCATGAAAAAACGTACAGTCAACGCGCCTGGACGCCTTCGCTTGATCGAAGGCGCGCATAATCCGTTAGTCAAAGAATTGAGGAAAGCTTTTGCCGAAGGCGAACTCACCCACGACGGCTATTGCGCCATTGAAGGCATCCGCATTCTGGAAGAAGCGATTCGCAGCGGACTGAAATTCCGCGCGTTATTTTTCCGTGAGGCGGCGAAAAACAAGGCCGAGCGCCTTCTGCCGCAAATGGCGGCGCACGTCGAAACCGTAGTGCTTCCGGATAAGCTTTTTGCCAGCGCCGTTGCCAGTGAAAGCCCGCAAGGCGTAGCAGCGCTCGTAAAATGCAAGGTATTTTCTCTCGAGGACGTCCTGGGGAGATCGTCATACGGGCCGTTGGTCGCCATTGCCGGTGTGCAAGATCCCGGGAATCTTGGAACCATTCTGCGGTCGGCGGAAGCTTTCGGCGCAGGCGGCATTTTGCTGGGTGAGGGCACGGCAAATGTATTCAATTCAAAGGTGATTCGGGCATCGGCAGGATCGGTGTTTCGCCTGCCGATTGCAAAGGCAAGGCTAACCCAGGCGATTCAGCTGATGAAGGGGCAGGGATTGCGCCTGGTTGCGACATCTTCGCATAAGAGCAAGCCGTTGGAGGATGTGAATCTTTCTCTGCCATTAGCGATTTTCATCGGCAGTGAAGGGGCCGGCGTCCCGCGTGAGCTGCTCGCGAAAATGGATGAGGTCGTCGCCATCCCTCACTCTCCGACCGTCGAATCGCTCAATGCGGGAGTTGCCGCCAGTATCGTATTGTATGAAGTAGCCAGGCGGAGGCCGTGAGTCTCTTTCAATCCACCCCGAACCGCGATGAACCAGACCGCACCCGTCCACTCGCCGACCGCATGCGTCCACGCACGCTCGATGAATACGTTGGCCAAGAGCATCTTGTTGGCCCGGGCAAGCCGCTCCGCGCGCAGATCGAGCGCGATGACATCGGCTCGCTGATTTTTTGGGGACCTCCGGGCACGGGCAAAACCACGCTGGCGCAAATCATCGCCCGCATGACCAAAGCCGAGTTCGTAGAATTCTCTGCTGTGCTCGTCGGAATTAAAGAGATTAAGCAAGTCATGGCCGACGCGGAGCGCGCCAGGCAATATGGCACGCGAACCATCGTATTCATTGATGAAATTCATCGCTTCAACAAAGCCCAACAGGATGCCTTTCTGCCCCACGTGGAAAAAGGCAACATCCGACTCATCGGCGCTACCACCGAGAATCCATCCTTCGAAATTATCGGGGCGCTCCTCTCGCGCAGCCGAGTCTACATCCTGAAGCCGCTCACCGAAGCGCAAATTGTGCTTTTGCTCAAACGAGCTTTGAGGGACAAAGAGCGAGGTTTAGGCGATCTGGGCTTGCAAGCCTCCGACGAGGTTTTGCAAAAAATTGCTGCCTATTCCAGCGGCGACGCCCGCAGTGCTTACAATGCCCTCGAAGTGGCGGCAAGCCTCGCCAAATCCAACGACAAAACAGGTGTTATCACCGATGAAATCGTCCGCGATGCCTTGCAGAAGCGCGTTCTACTCTACGACAAGGCCGGAGAAGAGCACTACAACTTAATTTCGGCGTTGCATAAGTCTGTGCGTAATAGCGATCCCGACGCCGCCCTTTACTGGCTCGCCCGCATGGTCGAAGCCGGAGAAGATCCGCTCTACATCGCCCGCCGTTTGGTACGCATGGCCGTCGAGGATATCGGTCTTGCCGATCCCAACGCCTTATCACTCTGCATGGCGGCTCGCGACGCAGTGGATTTTATCGGTATGCCCGAAGGCAATCTCGCCCTGGCCCAGGCGGCCGTCTACTTGTCCCTCGCGCCCAAATCGAACGCCCTCTACACCGCTTACGGCGCAGTCCAACAAGACGTCGAGCAAACCGCCGCAGAGCCTGTGCCACTCCATTTGCGCAACGCCGTGACCGGGCTGATGAAGAACGTCGGCTACGGCAAGGGCTACCAATACGCTCACGACGCGGAAGAAAAAACCACCAATATGCAATGTCTGCCTGAAAATTTGAAAGATCGTGTTTATTACAAGCCCACGAATGAAGGCATTGAAAAGCGCATTCGCGAGCGGATGGAGGAGATCAAACGAAGACGCAGCGGGGTCTCGGAAGACCAATGAATTTGCACTAAAAAAGAGAATCGTCAGCCGGCTTTCTTCTAGGTGAGCCTGGCGCGGTGGTCCTGGAGAATACACCGGTCCATAACCACGAAAATTCCCGCCTTGCGGGCTTTCTCCGCCGCTTTTTCGTGAATCACTTCTTCCTGCATCCAGATTGCGGGAACTTTGAGCGCTATCGCTTCGTCCACGATTGCCGCCACAAATTCGGGACGCCGAAAAACATTAACGATATCAATCTTCTCTGGCACGTCCAGCAGAGAACCGTACGATTTTTCTCCCAGTGCTTCCGCGATGGCGGGGTTTACTGGAATAATGCGGTAGCCCTGACTCTGCATGTAAGCAGAGACGCCGTGACTAGGCCGCAAAGGATTGTCCGAAAGGCCGACAACCGCAATCGTTTTGGCCCGCCGTAACAGGTCGGTGATAGGATCGCGCTCAGGCATTCTTAAGATCGCGGGCTACTTCTTCGAATCCTCGGTCTTTTGTTTGTATTGTCTTAGAGCGAGTTTGCGAATCGTCTCCGAAACTTCTTTATTCCCGGAGAGAGCCTTTAAGTCATTGACCATCAAGTTCTTCATTAATCCCAGTGCCACATCGAGCGGCGTGCGTGGATTCGCGACCAGGTTGCGGATGATGGCGTAGTTCTTCGCAAATTGCCGTTTCATTGGAATTTGCCGCAATACAGCCTCCAACACGTTTTTCTGGCTGGCAATTTTTTCTACTTCGCCGTCGCTGATTTTCGGGGATTCCAGGACGGCCAGCGCAACAATCTTCGTGCCGTCACGGATCAGCAACGAACGCTCTTCTTTCGTTCCTTTCATCGCCAGTTGAATGCGTCCTGTGATGTTGAGCGCTGCGATTTTTTGCAATGTGCTCCCGCGCTCCTGCGGTGGAGGCGTGGCTGCTTTCCTGGGTGCCGAGGCGTGCGCCGCCGACGCTTGAGTCGCTGGAGCCGCTGCGGTCGGCGTGGTGGCTGCCGTTGGCGGACCGGCCTCCGCCGGCGTCTCTGAAGAGAATTCGTCGTGAATTCCACCCAGGGGCTGAAAGGGCTTATCCCCTTCCTTAGCTACCTCTGCCGCATGTGTTGTTAAGAATTTCGCTACTTCCTCATCGTGCTCGGCGGATTCTTGCTCCTCCGGACCAGGCACGGCCGCGTCTGCCCGAGTGCCCATCGTCGAAGTCGCGTCCAGTGCAGCTGCGGTTGCGGGCGGCGGGCCTGCCCGCAATCTCGCCGCTTGCGTCGAGTTCAAATTTAAATTCGCCCGCAGCGCAGCCAGGATCGTCGGCGATGTTTTTACCCGCGCACTGTCAATAAGGGCATCGAGCGATGCCCCGGTCACCGCTCGCGCCACTTTCGCAAGCGCTTCTTCCGAAATCGATGGGTTCTCAATCAAGTCAGGCAACAATGCAGGCCGTAAGTTTTGCGGATTGATGAAATAGTCGAGCACTTCTTTTACCGTCGCCGGATCCGCGGCCACTTTCTTCGATGCCGCTTCGTCCCAACCTGCGAGCGTCATCGCGGCCTGGTCTCCGAACTGTTTGTTGTGCCGCGCCAGGTAAACCAGAATTTCGATCGTTTCGGCTGGAGGCACTGCCAACGCTCCCCGCGCTGCCATGCGGAAGACTGTGGCTGGGGCCGCTGACGCTCGAATCAAATCAATCGTTCGCTGTGCCATGCTTTTACTACTGCCTCTTGCCTGAACTTCCTGCCCTGTGTTTCTTTCCCGCGCGAGTACGCGGTTTGCGCTTTCGCCCGGCCAGGGCTCCCAACTCCTGTACGGCGCGCGATAATTCCGCAATGACGCGGTTTGCCTTACGGCGCCGAAACTCCCGCGCCAAGGCTCGATAGTACCAAAGCGTACCCGCGCGTTGGCCGGCGAAGCGTTCCCATACCGATTCCCCAATTGAGCGGTAGTCAGTCAGAACCGAGCGCGCGTTGTGCAGCTTGTCTGCGGCAGAAACCAGGCGCGTATCGGCATCAGCCGTCCTTAGATGTTTCAAATAATCTTCTTTGCGCTTGCGCCATGGTGGCTTCGGAGTTTCATCGGTGTCGGTGCAGCCCTCCACCACATGCGCCACGCGCTTGCCGAATCGCCGCCGGATCTCTTTGAGCACCGGCGCCCCACCACAATCTTCCACCGTATCGTGCAGAAGCGCGGCGATGGCAAGATCTTCATCCCCTCCCGCTTCCAGCACCAACCCAGCCACAATCAGCAGATGCGAAATGTACGGCGCCTGAGTCTTCTTCCTTGTCTGACCGGCGTGTTTCTGCGATGCGAAAACCAGCGCCCGCTCGAAGCGCCGCCCCAACTTCACTATCGGCCGTACCCGTGATTTCTTTCGTGCCTTCACTGAACGCTGGCCTTCTCTCCTCGCCGCATGCGCAGATATGCCCGCATAAATGGCTGCAAATCGCCATCTATCACGCGATCCACGTCGCCCACTTCCATTTTCGTGCGGTGGTCTTTGATCATGCGGTAAGGCTGGAGCACGTAAGATCGGATCTGCGACCCGAAATCAATATCGAGCTTCGAGTCTTCGATTTTTTTTGTGACTTCGCGCTTCTTTTCCAACTCGTGCTCATAAAGCTTCGATCGCAGCATGCTCATGGCGCGTTCTTTGTTCTTGTGCTGCGAGCGTTCATTCTGGCACGCTGCGACCAGGCCCGTTGGAATATGCGTGATTCTCACCGCGGAGTCCGTCGTATTCACGTGCTGCCCGCCTTTGCCGCTGGAGCGGTACGTATCAATACGCAAATCTTCCGGTTTGATGACGACTTCAATGCTGTCATCAATCTCGGGCGAAACGAATACGCTGGCAAAAGAAGTGTGCCGTCGCTTCGCCTGATCGAATGGAGAAATTCGCACCAGGCGATGTACGCCGATTTCGCTGGTCAGCAGGCCAAAGGCGTACTCGCCGTTCACCGCGAAGGTCACTGACTTCACCCCCGCTTCTTCACCGGGTTGATAGTCGTAAACCACAGTGTTGAATCCCTGCCGTTCCGCCCAGCGCAAATACATGCGCAGCAACATATCAGCCCAGTCCTGCGACTCCGTGCCGCCCGCGCCCGGATGAATCGTCATGATCGCATTCAGGGCATCGTTCGGGCCTGAAAGCAGCGTCTCCGTCTCCAGGCGGTCTACCAGTTTGGCGAGCGCATCAATTTCGTGACGCAAATCGGAATCCACCGATTCGCCTTCACGCGCCAGATCAAAATAAGCCGCGATGTCGCCTTCGCGGCGCGCAAGTTCTGCCTCGGTCGCCAACATGTTTTCGAGGCGCTTCTTTTCGCGCATTACCGTCTGGGATTTTTGCGGATTCGACCACAAATTCGGGTCGGCGGCCTGCTTTTCGATTTCAGCTAATTGCGGACGCAGTTTGTCCGTGTCAAAGATACTCCCGAAGTTCCTGGACTTTGCTCTTCAGGGCGGAATATTCTTGTTCGAACTCTTCAGCCATTTCTACTCTTCACCTTCCCGCTTTGTTTCGGTTTTACGCTGTAGCTCGCGATAAGAGCTATCAGCAAAATTATCGCACAGAGATATGCAAACCAATCGCCATAGCGGGTGTAGATTGTCAGCGAATTCGAGAGGGCATATGGAGCCAGCAGCGCCGCTCGGGTTTTCCGCGGAATGCTCGCCACAACCCGCCCATAAGGATCGATCGCGGCCGTCACCCCGGTATTCGTATCGCGCAGCAGCCAGCGCGCATTTTCCACCGCCCGCATCCGCGCCTGCTCCAGATGCTGCGCATACGCACCGCTGTCGCCGTACCACCCGTCATTAGAAATATTGAGGAAAACCTGCGCGCCATTTAAAGCAAATTGCCGAATGTCATCTGGAAAGATGGACTCGTAGCAAATAAATACGCCCAGCTTTTTTCCATCCGCAGCTAACGGAACCCGCTCTCCCCCCGGCGTAAAATTCCCAACTTCCTGCGTCAATCCGCTGGCAAAGGCAAAGATCTTTTCAAAGGGAACATATTCACCGAAGGGCACGAGGTGAATCTTGTCGTAACGCCCCACCCACTCGCCCGTGGGACTGGCCAGCGCCGCGGAATTATAGAATCGCTCGGCCGACCCCCGGCCCGCGTTTTCGATGCCCACGCTGCCCACCAGCATCCAGGCGTTCGTTTTCTGCGCCGTCGTGCTCACTACATTCCGAAACAAGGGATCCAGCGTATAAAACGGCGCCGGATTCTCCGGCCACGCAATCAAATCCGGCCGCACACCGCTCGCGGAATTCACGGCATTGGAGCTTATATTCGAGAGATCATTCAACGTCGCATTGAAATAATCTTTGGTCCATGCTGAACCTTCAAGAATCGGGATGTTCGCCTGCACGAGCACCGCCGCGTGATCTGCGCCCGCCGCCGGTGCGGGAATCCAGCGTCCCGCTTGCAAAACTACCGCGGCGCCCGTGGCCGCCAGCAGCACCGCTTTTCGTTGATAACGTCGCAATAGAAATCCGGCGGCGAAGGCCACGTTCACCACCATAATTTCAAACGACAATCCATAAACCCCCGTGGCCGTGGCAATCCGCGCGAGCGGAATATTGTCCACTTGCGAAATTCCCAGCAAATCCCAGGGGAAGCCCGTGATTCGCGTGCGCGCCAGTTCCACCGCCACCCACACCGCCGGCGCCAGCAATAGCGCCCTGCGGCTGAACGAATCTCTCCCTGCCAGCAGCGCGATCAGAAATCCAAACGCGCCGTGATACAGCGCCAGATAAAGACAGAAAAGTATTTGTATAACCACAGCTAGCGGAATGCTTACCCCGCCATGCTCATGCATGACGCTAAAAATCCAGTAGCACGACCCGGCATACCAGAGCATGCCGCACACGTACCCAAGTAGAAAGCCTTGCGACGCGCTTGCCGGCAATAACTTGATGCCTTGCGGGAATTGAAGCGTCTCTGGTTTGCGTGCCCGCAGCAGGGCCACGAGGAGCGGGGCCATCGCGACCCAACCTATCACGTAGAAATTTGCCAAAGGAAAGGTCAGTACCTGGAGAACAGCCGACAACACCACCAGCAGCCACGCGCTCCTGTGAATGCCCCGCACGTTTCAGAATAACAAAGCAAGGACCGGAAAGAAGCAGCTGGACAGCGCAATTACAAAGGCCCGGAAAAAAGACCATGTTTTTCCTTCTTGCTCCACAGGCTGGCAATACGCGAAGATGCAAACATCCAATGGCCACAGGTTTTAAACTTTCTCCGGAAAGATCGCTATCCCCAGCCGCGGCAAAGATGCGCTTGCTCAAGAAGCTGCGCTGTACGCTGAAATTTGAAAAGCTGGCATGGCGGTCGGGAGCGCAACTCGTTGCCGGAGTCGATGAAGTCGGCCGCGGCTCGCTGTTCGGCCCCGTAGTGGCGGCGGCCGTTATTCTTGAGCCGTCTTATCGTATTCGCGGCCTGCGGGATTCCAAGCTACTTCATGCCGAGCGACGCGAAATTCTTGCCGAGCGGATCCGCGCACATTCCATCGCGATTGCGATAGCGTCCGTTGACGCCGCCCGCATTGACGAAATAAACATCTATCAGGCCTCACGCGTTGCCATGCATCTGGCTGTGCAGCAATTGCAGCCGGCCCCCGATCACCTTTTGATCGACGCCATGCGCCTGGACTGTGAAATCGTGCAGCGAGCGATTATCCATGGCGATGCTCTTTCCGCCTCCATCGCTGCCGCGTCGATCATCGCCAAAGTCGAGCGCGACCGCATGATGGTCGAATTCGATTCTGTTTATCCCGTTTACGGACTCGCTTCTAACAAGGGCTACAGCACGCCCGTTCATCTCGCGGCTCTCCGCCACCATGGCCCGTGCCCACTTCATCGCCAGTCATTTGCTCCGGTATGGCAGAATCCCACGCCACAAGAAGTACTGCAGTTTATTGGAGAAGAAAGCCTGGAATCGGTGTGAAACTTATTACTGAATAAGTTGCAAGATTTTGCAGCGCGTTGCCGAATTCACTCCAGAGCATTCATCGACAGACCTTGGCCGAAATTGCTGGACGATCATCTATTTCTATGTAAACTTAGTTTGAAGTTTGATCGCCTTCTCCCCCGGCCAGGTTCGATTGTTCCACTAAGGAATCGGCATGACACCATTTTGTTTCAAGCGCTTGCACAACGCCGTGTTGACGTGCCTGCTGGCTGGCGCTTGCTTAGCGTCAATAGCTCAAGCCCAGACCTACTCGGTCCTTTATCAGTTCAAATCAGGTAATGACGGCACCTTTCCGTCAGCGGGAGTTGCAGTAGACGTAAAACGCATAGCTCTCTACGGCACTACTTTTGCGGACGGATCATTCTCCGCAGGGACTGTCTTTAAATTCAACAACGAAGGAGAAACCGTTCTGCACAGCTTCACCGGGGAAAGCGGGGATGGGGAATATCCGTATGGAAATGGAACTCTCGTGTACGATTCTGCCGGCAATTTGTATGGCACTACTCAGCAAGGTGGTATTTACGGGGGCCAAACCTGCTTAATGGACGGATGTGGTGTTGTCTTCAAAGTGGATCAGTTCGGCGATGAGACCGATCTTTACGAATTTCCGGGAGGTTCATTCGGCCGCACGCCCCAAGGGCCGCTAGCCATAGACGATGCGGGCGCTTCTTACGGCACTACAGAATACGGCGGGGCATATGAGGACGGCTTGGTCTTCGAAATAGATGCCGCTGGCAATGAAGGTCAACTCCATGCGTTTGGTGGATACCCCGACGGACAACAGCCCGTAAGTGGAATCGTTCGTGATGCTGTTGGGAATTTGTACGGCAGCACTCAGTTTGGTGGGCCATATGGAGGGGGCACGATTTTCAAGATTGCTCCTAACGGCGGCTTCTTAACGCTGTACGGCTTTGGGGCGGTCAACCTCGACGGGCTCTGGCCAGCTTCGAGCGTCACGTTGGACGCGGAAGGCAATGTTTATGGTACAACCTACGCTGGCGGCGCTGGCGGATATGGTACGGTCTTCAAGGTCACGCCTGCGGGAATCGAAAGCAGCCTTTATAACTTCAGCAACCCTGGGCCAATCTATCCGTATTTTTGTGGTGTCACCCTTGATCATGCAGGCAACATTTATGGTGTGACTGCGGGCGGAGGCACTTATGGCCTAGGCACTATTTACAAACTTGATCCAAGTGGAAATTTGACTATCCTTCACAACTTCAGCGGGCCTGATGGCAAGGTCCCCTATGGCAATCTTGCCCTTGATCCCAGCGGCAATTTGTACGGCACCACGTCGCAAGGAGGCAAGTTTGGCGGGGGAGTAATTTTTCGCATCAAGCCGTAACTGAATTCCGCACTAGAACATTGTCATCTGCGTCCCCGGTCCCACCGCTGGCTCGATTCTCACCGATCCCTGTGCCTTCCGCTCTCCCATGCCATATTTCTGCCTCAATACGCCCAGCACCTTCCCCAATCGCGTCCCATAGGCCGGTCCCAGAAACGCATTCTTTCCATAGCGTTGCTTATATTGCTCCAAAAGATGCGGAAATTCTTTTTCTAGAAATGGCAAAAATACCGCCGCCGAACAAGGCTTTAGAAACAGAGGGTTGGAAAATATCCGTTTCGCGCCCGCGTCGGCGGCGGCATGGACGACTTTGTCCAAATCTTTTGGCGAATCTGTAATTCCAGGAATTACCGGACAACAATTCACTCCGACATTTAACTTGGCTTCGGCTAGCTTCTTCACGGCTTCCAGCCGCAAGTCTGGACGCGGCGCGCGTGGCTCAAGCAGCCTTGCCAGCTTTTCGTTCATCGTCGTAATTGTGATGTGAATGAACAGCCGGTTGTGCTTTGCCACCTCTCGCAACACTTCGATGTCACGGAGAATCATGTTCGACTTGGTGATCATGCCGACTTCGAGGCCTTCATGCCGCGCTATCTCTTCAAGAATGCCGCGCGTGGTTTCATAGCGTCGCTCTGCTGGCTGATAGGGATCAGTCGCCGTGCCGATGGCGATGCTTTCGCCTTGCTTTACTTGTCGCAACTCCTGTCGCAACAGATCGGCAGCATGCTGCTTCACGTAGATCTTCTGCTCGAAGGCCACACCATCACGCATCTCCATGAACTCATGTGTATAGCGGGCGTAGCAATACTTGCAGCCGAATTCGCACCCGCGGTACGGGTTGATCGCCCAGGTGAAGGGCACTCCCCGCTTGCTCACCACGCGGTTTAGCAGAGACTTCGCTTTCAGCGTAAAGTACTCGACGTTATGCCCCTCGCGGAGGGTTTCGCCTTGAGATGCGAGGCGGGCGATGCCGACAAGCTGAGATTTAGCCTGAAATTCATTTGCTTCCAGCGGGAAAAGAGAGGGTAGAGCGGTCATATATTCGCCTTTTGTTCGCCTACTTTAGCGCCGACCGGCGCGCATGTCAAGGGAATAAGGGTCAAGGGAATAAACGACTACTTCAGTTCAAGTGAGACGAGGTCGCCGTCGGATTGGCCGCCGGGCTTGTAGTTGATTTCGGCAGCGCGATTGGTCCAGTCGCAGGAGAAAGCATCAGCTCCGAGGACAACGAGCGATTTGTAGTCGGCGGCGCGGAGGGTCATCCTTTTCCCACCGGCAATGACATCGAGAAACGCGGCGGGAGGGCGCGAGCAATCCACGCTAATGAGTCTGCCTTTGAAGAACTTAATCGGACGCTTGTCGGGCGAGGGTAGCGAGGAGCCCGCCGTGACTTCGACTTCATCGGAGTCGGCAGTCGAGTCGGAGTTTGAAACCGATGACACGCTCTCGGTGGTTGCCGCCGCAGGTGGCGTCGTCGGTTTGGGCGCGCCTGCGGCCTCAACTTCGGCTCCGGTTTCAGGAACCCGGCCGTATTTCTCCAGCATCGGCAGGTCGGCTAATTTTTTCTGGGCCGCAGAGACGATTTTGGGGTCGGGGCTCTGGACGAGACGGTTGAGCATGGCCGTGGCAGCGTCCCATTTTTTGTCGGAGAGGTAGATGTTGACCATATTGAGGAGATAGTGGTCGTTGCGCGGGGCGAGTTGAATGGCGGCGTGCATGGATTGCATGGCCGAGGTGATGCCCCCGCCTTCGAGGCGGGCGATGCTGAGCAGGTTATAAGCTTCGGCAAATTCAGGGTCCCAGTCGAGAACGGTGCGAAGGTCCTGCATCATGTTGGGCAAGCCACGGATGGGCTGCTTGCCATTGTCACTTTGCAGATATTTCAGTAGCGAAAGGTAGTAGCGCACCCAGGGATCGCGTGGATTGAGCTGCATCGCCAGGTTGAGCTGGTCCGCAGCCGGGTCGTATTGCTTCTGCTGCATATCGTCCCAGGCGAGGGCCCGATGGGCGACGGCATTGTCTTCTTTGGGGTCGTTGAGGACGGATTGAATTTCCGAGAGCGCGAAAGGGTGGCGCCCGGGCACGCGCAACGCCATCTCAGCGACGGAGGCTTGGGCTTCGCCGGGTTTTATGTCAACCAGACTCGTTGCGATGATTTCGCTGTCGGTGGCGGTTTCGGTCGCGGCAGTATTGGCGGCAAATTTGGGGGCTAGTAGGTTGAAATAATCCCGAATGGACTGGCCGAGCTGCGCTGCGCTCATACCGAAGGCTTGCTGGATTGCCTGGTCCACGGGAAGTTTCTGCATCTTCACGAGTCCGAAGTAGGCGCCAGTTTCGGAGAGCTTGTTCTTCGTGTTGAGGTAGTGGAGCGTCATCCAGGATTGCGCACGAAAGGCGTCAGAGGGAGTGGCCGGCTGCGCGGAGAAAAGATCCGGCAAGTTGAGCCATTCTTGCTTGCCGAGGAGGGTCGTATATTTGCCATCCGAAGGGTCGTTGCCGATTTCGGTTTTCTTAGCGCCAGGGCGGAAGCTGGCAAAATAATCGGCGAAGCCTTCGTCAAACCAGCGCTGGGTCGGCGGATAATTTCCGTCGAGAAGCATCAAGCCGAAGGCGCGGGTGAGCGTGTGCCAGTTTTCGGCGTTGGCGGCGTTGCGGCGCTCTAAATCTAGGACGGCGAAATTGCGGTCGTTCGCGGAAAGAAAAAATCCAGGAGACGTTTCGCCGGCGGGGGCGACACGGTTGTACTCGTCGGTCGACTTGAATCCGATGATGGTGAGCGGCGCCGGCATATGCGTAGTGTCGCGGCCGAGCAGGCTGGCAAATTGCGAACTCATCTGCTCGAAGCTGATGAGGACTTCGCGCGCTTGCGCGTCATCGGCGTCGGTGAGAATGGCGAAATGGCTGGAACTCACGCGAATCCAACGCGGCGGCTTGTCGCGGGCCGAGCCCAGCAGGGGCCATAGCAATAGCACAGGGAACAGCATGAACCACAACGGCTTGCGCGTGGCGGCCATGGGAAGTTTGATGCTAGCACGGCGGCAGATGTCAGCCGCTACCGCCAGATGGAAACGCGCATGAGATCGAAGTGGCCTATAGCACCAACTGGTGAAGTTGGTGAAGATGGTGTAGCCGGGCTTATTTGGTTAAGCGCCCTAATGCCCATCGAGCGGCGCGAGCAACGATAGCGTCTTCATCGGCAACGAGACCTTCCAGCAGCGGGACAAAATCGGAATCGCCGCTATTTCCCATGGCAATCATCGCGTTGCGGCGCAGACCAGTGCGTTTCGTACGCTTAATCGGCGAGCGGCGGAATTTCTCGCGGAATTCTTCTTCACTCATTTCTGCCAACCACGCCAGGGCAGGGTTGACCAGTCCTTCGCGCGGCTGGAATTCTTCGGCGGTGGTGGCGGGCGCCTTGCGGTTCCAGGGGCAAACGTCCTGGCAAATGTCGCAGCCGTAGACTTGATGCCCGATGCCGGCGCGCATCTCCTCGGGGATTTCGCCACGTTTTTCGATGGTCAAATACGAAATGCACTTATTAGAGTCGAGCTGATAAGGAGCGATAAGTGCATCAGTCGGGCAAGCATCAATGCAGCGGGTGCAGCTTCCACATCGATCAGGAGCAGGAAAGTCGGGAGCGAGTTCGAGGGAGGTGAGAATCACTCCGAGAAACAACCACGAGCCTACTTTCTGATTGATGAGGCAGGTGTTCTTGCCGATCCAGCCGATGCCGGCATATTTGGCGAAGACGCGTTCGACGAGCGGGCCAGTGTCTACATAGCAACGCGTTGTAAGCTGCGCATCGCCCGCCATACCAGGCAGCTTCGCTTCGACCGTCCGCAACTTGCGGAGAACAACATCGTGATAATCTTCGCGGCTCCAGGCGTAGCGGGAAATCCATCCTCGTTGCGGATGGTGGACTTCGGTCGAATACGGTTGAGCGGTGTTGTAGTTGATGGCGCAAACGATTACGCTGCGGGCCCAGGGAAAAGTTGTTTCCGGAGAAGCGCGTTTGAACCGGCCGCTTTCATCTCGGGCTTCGAGATATTTCATTTCGCCGCCGCGTCCTGCTGCAATCCATTCCGTGAAATCGTTCAGTTCCGCGTGCTGACGAAGTGGCGCAATGCCCGCCAACTCAAATCCGGCATGGCCGGCAGCGGCTTTGATTTTGACCTCGAGTTGGGCTGTTAAATTCAATCTAAGTCTAATATTCTAAATAACTTCGCCGCTGTGCAAAACGTGTGATGGATAACCTTGCGCTCACTTTTTCCACGGACTAGCATTTGCGATAGAGTCACGCATTTTCCCCTGCGCGTTCTCCAACTTCTGTTCCCCTAAAGGAGAATCCATGGCAAATCCAAATTCGACCTCGACAGTCCAAATTTCCGTCATCAACGCCAGCACCGTGGTCGCTGATGCCGACATTATTCCGGTTGTGGAAGCCTTGCAACAGCAGGTCAACGGCGACTTCGGCGCGGTTTGGGGCGTGAACGCCCTGCTCAATATCGTTCCCAGCGGCGCGCAGCCGGCGCCGGGCTCGTGGTGGTTGACCATCCTCGATGATGCGGATCAAGCGGGCGCCCTGGGCTATCACGATCTGACCTCCGAAGGTTTGCCCTTGAGCAAGATTTTCGCCGCAACCGACCTCAAGTATGGCAATTCCTGGTCTGTCACGGCCAGTCATGAATTGCTTGAGATGCTCGTCGATCCGAATATCAATCTAACCGTACTGGTTCAAACCGACAGCCAGACCGCGGGTTCGCTTTATGCCTATGAGGTCTGCGACGCCTGCGAGGATGACAGCTTCGGCTATAAGATTGGCAACGTTCTGGTTTCAGATTTTGTCTATCCGTCATGGTTTGAGACATTCCGCGCAGAAGGATCCACGCAATTCGATTACGGCAAGAATATCAACAAGCCCCTGGAGTTGATCAAAGGCGGCTACATCGGCACGTTCGTCATTAACTCCGGCACAGGCTGGCAGCAGTTCACGGCGGACAAGAAGCTGAGTGACACCCGCAATCGGGGCGCGGTCGGCACGCGACGCGAACGGCGTGCGACGCCGCGGATGTTGTGGGTGAACAGCAGCCCGCATCGGGAAATGGCGGAGCGGGTGCGGGAGTACAAACGGCGCATTCAGACGATCGAAAAAGATCGGAGGATTGCGGCATAGCGCGAGCCCCAGTCGGTGAAAAGGGGACGCGCAAACCGGGACCACGAGGACACGAAGTTACACCAGGGAGTTTACCCGTGCGGCAAAAGACGAACGGGCATTCTTCTGGGTTCTTCGTGTTCTTGGTGGTTCCGGACTTAAGGCTGAAGGGAGCGCTGAAATCCTGGGCGGCTACATGCCCAGTTTTTTCACTTCTTCGTTGTAGTACTTGCGGTAGAGGATGTCCCACTCCTGGCTGCCTTCGAGAATTGTCTTTTTCTGGCTTTCGATTTTCAGCCGGGCGGCCTGGTCTATTTTTTCTTCTTTGTTCAGGAGGTCTTCAAGAATCTTGCGGGCTTCGAGCCGGACTGTATTGCGGTCTTCCACGAAATCCACGTCGGGCATGTCGGCGAGCGCGTCGGCTATCACGTGGGCGAGTTTGTTGACCTTGTCGCGGTTGACTCTCATAGGACCGCCTTGTATTTGCGGGTGAGTTCGCTTTTTACCTTGCGGAACATTTCCTGGTAGTTGGCCCCGGATTTGCGCATTTCCTCGGAGTAGGCCTCAAGAATCACGCGGACTTCATCATTGATGCGGTCCTCAAGGGTAAATTCCTCGAGCATGGCCGCATGCACTTTTTCGGTCACCGCAGGCAGAGATTTGGTTTCGATCATCTCAGCCGCAACCAGTTTTTTGGTGACTTCGCGGGCGAGATAGCCCACATATTCTTTGGAAAGCAGCATGATTCCGTCAGGATTCCGTTTTTGAAACTATAAGTTTAACACACGAGGCCGAAGAGCCTGACTTGGCATCGTATAGCATTACAGGCTTACAATAGGCACAGCGAAAACCCGCGATGACCACGTTTTCCGACGACTTGAGCAACCTGCGCGATGACATGATCGCCTTCATTGAAGGCCATGGCATGCGTCGTTTCCCCGGCGTGGTGGATTACGAATTCGTTCCCACGGTTCTCTGGAAACCGGGCAACAATCCGGAGAGCTGGAAGGACTTTGTCGAACTGGCCAAAGCTGCGGGCACGTCGTTCGTCACCATGGATTCGATGCGTTTGCAGCGCGACGAACTCGATGACCTTATCGAACGCTTATCCAGCGCGGAATTCGGCGGACCTGAAGACGATGTAGATTTGGAAGACGTGCGCTGGTTGCGCACCTATATCGGCAAAACCGGTTTCGTGCAACTTGGTTTCGCGCACCAAGGTATCATGATGGTGTTTGAGGCGGCCACCGAATGGTACCAGCGATACCAGCATTTTATCGAAATGTTCGAAGAGATGGGCGTTCCGATTGATATGGATACCGATGAGCCGGGCCCCGACGAGGTTTAGCACCGCGATCCCAATCTAGATGCTGTCACACCTGCTATTCTCACCGAAGTAGATTCCCCCGACCGTAACAGCCGGATGAAGTGGCTCCCAAAAACTGCGGACGAGATTAAGGTAGAGGGTCTTGCTGCGGCCCTAAACAAAGAGTCTGGCATCAAGTCGCCGGCGCAGGCCGCGACCTTGTCGCGCCTACTTGTAATGCGCGCGGTGGACGACGCCGAAGCTGTGCAGCGATTTTTGTCACCATCACTCGCCCATCTGTATTCGCCTTTTTTGCTTACGGGCATGAAAGCCGCTGTCGATCGGATTGACGAGGCCATCGAGCGAAAAGAGACGGTGCTGATTTGCGGCGATTACGACGTCGATGGCACGACGGCCATCGTAATACTGAAAACCGCAATTGAGCTGTGCGGCGGCGCGGCCGATTTTCACGTACCCCATCGCATAAAAGAAGGCTACGATCTGCGCGGCGATCGCATTGAACAAGCGGCCGCTGAGGGAATACGGCTCGTCGTGAGCGTGGACACCGGCATCCGCGCTTTTGCCGCCGCCGAAACGGCGCATCGGCTGGGCGTCGATCTCATCGTCACGGACCACCACTTGCCTGGGCCGGATGGAATGCCACGCGCCGTGGCAGTGCTGAATCCGAATCAGCCCGAGTGCGAATACCCGAGCAAGAATCTCTGCGGAGCGGGCGTGGCTTTCAAGCTGGGACAAGCGCTGATGGAACGGCGCATGCCGGGTAAAGATCAAACCCGGCTTCTGGCTTCGTTTTTGAAGATCGTTGCCATTGCGACCGTCGCCGATGCGGTTCCGCTGACCGGGGAAAATCGAGTCTTTGCCAAACTCGGATTGGACGCATTGCAGAAGGCCGTCAATCCGGGCCTGAAAGCGTTGCTGGAAGTTTCCCAACTGGGCGGGCGGGCGCTCACGTCGGGAGAAGTCGCTTTCCGCATCGCGCCTCGCATCAACGCCGCCGGACGCATGGATGTGGCCCGCGACGTCATTGACTTGTTCAGCACCAGAGATTCTCAGGAAGCCCGGAGGATTGCGGAGAAACTCGATCAGCTGAACGCGGCCCGCCAACAAGAAGAACGCAAAATCATCGAATCGATCAAGGCGCGGATTGAAGAAGAACCGGCGCTGCGCGAAGCCTACTGCATGGTGATCGACGGCGAGGGATGGCATCGCGGCGTGATTGGCATTACCGCGACGCGGGTGGTTGAGCAGTTCGGGCGCCCTGCGCTGGTAATTTCGCTCGATGGCGATGAAGCGCACGGGTCCGGCCGCTCCATCTCAGCATTTCATTTGCTGGATGCACTGGAATCCTGCGCTTCGCTGTTTACGCGCTTCGGCGGACATGCCCACGCCGCCGGATTTTCCATGCCCGCGAAGCATGTGCCCGAGTTGCGAAGGCATCTGGATTCCTATGCCCGCCAACGGCTCACGCTGGCTGATTTCGAACCTATTTTGCGTTTTGATGCGGAGCTTCCGCTTGAACTTGTGACCCCGGATTTCTTTCAACTCATGGAACGGCTGCAACCGTTTGGAGTGGGCAATCCTGAACCGGTATTCGCCGCCTTCGGAGTGCGGATGCTGGGAGTTCCCCGGATACTCAAGGAAAAGCACGTGAAATTAAAATTCGCGGCGGCGAAAAATGGCGTCGTCCACACGGCGGTGGGCTGGCGCATGGCAGAAAGCGTGGGGCAGATGCAATTGCTGTCGGGCGATATGCTCGACATTGCCTTCACGCTCGATCATAACGATCATCCCGAGTTCGGTGGATTGGAACTGACGCTGAGGGACGTTAGACGGGCGCAGCCCCGGAAACTCGACCCTTAGTGACAGACCCCATCAGTATTTATCAAGTAAACTGGCCTTAGATATCCGACAAATCGATGGCTTTGCAAATCTCTCTTCTCCGCCGCTGGGTTGCGGTGACGGCTGCCGCATTTCTTCTGGTACTCGCAGGTTATTACTTCTATGCGCGCCGCAACGTGCAGAATGCGCTCAAGCAAGTCCCGGAGAAAATCGGCGTAGAAATTCAGCAGACGGCGCAGGGCTTTTCGGTTTCGAAATCCGAGCAGGGCCGGACGCTGTTCAAGATGGAAGCCAGTAAAGCCGTGCAGTTCAAGGATGGCGGCCGCACGGAACTGCACAATGTTCGCATCACGGTGTACGGACGCGATGCCAGCCGTTATGACCAGCTATACGGCAGCGATTTTGAATACGATCCACATACCGGTGACGCTGTCGCGCAAGGCGCGGTGCAGATCGACCTCAACGGCAATCCCGGCGGAGCGACTCAACCCGATCAGGCCGTGCCGCAGCAGTTAAAGGACGCGATTCATCTAAAGACCAGCGGCCTGGTTTTCAATCAAAAGACCGGTAATGCCTCGACGAAAGAGCTGATTGAGTTCGGCTTGCCGCAAGGCTCCGGCTCGGCCCGCGGATTTACCTATACCGCGCACGACAACCAGCTCACGCTCCAATCGCAGGTCCGTATCGTTCTCGACGACAAGAACCATACGACTTTGCTCGCGGCCCGAGGCAGCATCCGCAAAGAGCCGCGAGTCATTTTGCTTGATGCGCCGCATTTGCAAAGCGCCACTCGTCGCCTCGCGGCTGACAAGGCTTCAATCTATCTGCGGCCCGATAACACCATTGAAAGGCTTGAGGCTGAAGGAGCGGTGAGCCTGGAAAATCAGAATGACGACAATGGCCTCCAGCTTCACGCCGACCGGCTCGATTTGCTCGCGGACGCATCCGGCGATCAATTGGTTTCGGCAGATTTCTCCGGCAATGTCACCTTCTCGGCTCCCGGCCTGCAATCCGTGAAAGGTGACGCGGGCCGGCTGCTGGTGCGATTTGGCGCCAACAATCAGGCCACGAGCCTCCGCGCCGAGCAGAACGTGAAGCTCAGGCAAACATCCGCAGAAAAGGGAAGTCCGCAGAATCGCAGCAATGACATCGAGCTGACCGCCTCCGCAGTGGACGCCTCCATAGCCAACGGCGACCGGCTCACGCACGCAAAGACCGATGGTGCGGCCCAAATCGCTATCCATCCTTCTGCAAGCTCCTCCGCCGAGCAGACCTTGGTGACCGCGGACGAGTTCATCGCCAAGTTCGATGATGCCGGCCAGTTGGTTGCGCTTCACGGCGCGCCCAACGCACGCATCGTGAATCAGAATTCTGGGCAGCCCGATCGCGTTAGCACCAGCGAGAGCATGGACGCAGCCTTTCATCGCGGTTTGACCTCCATCACTCAAAATGGAAGCATTGTCTTCACTGATGGCACGCGGAAGGCGTACGCGCAGACTGCCCGCTATTCGCAGAACAATCAGACGATAACGCTAGCCGGTTCGCCCCGCATTACGGATACGGGTATGGCCACCACGGCCCAAACCCTGCGTTTCAATCGCGTTTCGGGAGATGCCTTCGCCGAGGGCGATGTCAAAACCACCTATACCGCGCTCAAGCCCCAACCCGACGGGGCATTGTTGGCTTCTTCGAGCCCGATTCATGTCACGGCCCAGACAATGGTTGCGCATCAGACTTCGGCCACGGCGCTGTACTCCGGCGACGTTCGGCTTTGGCAAGACGCTAACGTCGTGCAGGCGCCCAGCGTTGAGTTCAACCGCGACCTGCGCTCCGTCAATGCCCAAAGTACAAATCTAACGCCGGTTTCGACCGTGCTTTTCCAGCCCGGGCCCCACGGCCGATTTATTCCCGTTGCCATCACTTCGAAGGGCTTGCAGTATGTAGATTCCGAGCGCAAGGCCAAGTTTCTTGGCGGCGTCAAAGCCGTTGCCGACGACATGACCCTCACGGCGAACGAGATCGACGCCTATTTGGATCCGCGAGGCAATGTGTCGAACGCAGCTGAAGGCGAAAACCCGAATAGTGCCTTGGCACTTGGCGGCAAACTCAATCGGATCGTAGCGGAAGGCTCGGTTTTAATCACCCAACCGGGTCGAAAAGCCGCCGGAGATCAGCTGATATATACAGTGGCGGACGACAAATTTGTCCTGACTGGCGGACCTCCTAGCATTTTTGATGCCGAACACGGTCAAGTTACCGGCGTTTCGTTGACTTTGTATAGGCACGATGATAGGGTGCTCGTAAAGGGTGATTCCGCAAGCCCAGCGATTTCACAGACGCGAGTGGCACGATAAATGCCTACACTGGCCACTGACGATATTGGCAAGTCCTACCGTAGCCGCCGGGTTGTAAATGGTGTGAGTCTGCGGGTGGAGCGGGGCGAAGTGGTTGGCCTTTTAGGGCCAAACGGCGCGGGCAAGACCACCACCTTTTATACGATTGTCGGCTTAATCCCCCCAGATAGCGGCCGCATCCTGTTGGATGGCGAGGACATAACTGGAGTGCCCATGTATCTGCGGGCCCGCCAGTTTGGCATCAGCTACCTGCCCCAGGAAGCCTCCGTTTTCCGCAAACTGACGGTCGAAGAGAACATTCTCGCTGTGCTGGAGGCGCAGCCCATTTCCTGGCACGAGCGCCGGGAAAAGATGGAGAAGTTGATTGATGAGTTAGGCCTTGAGCACATCCGTTTGAACCGAGGATACGCTCTTTCAGGCGGCGAGCGGCGCAGGGTGGAAATTGCCCGCGCTTTGGCCATCAATCCGGCTTTTATTTTGTTGGATGAACCGTTTTCTGGCATTGACCCGATTGCGGTTCTGGATTTGCAAAAGATCATCAGCGATTTGAAGGCCAGCGGGATCGGCGTATTGATCACTGATCACAATGTGCGGGAAACATTGGCCGTTACCGACCGGGCTTACATTATTGATGAGGGCCGGATTCTGGCTTCCGGTAACCCAAGCCAGTTGGCGGGTGATGCGCAGGTCCGCCGGGTGTATTTGGGCGAGAGTTTTTCGCTTGTATAGCTATTTACAGGCTTAACTGTTTAGCGGCTCGGAACTTGAGCGAATTTTTACCCGGCAGTAACGAACTTCAGGGATCGTTTCGATTATGGTTTTGTTGCAACCCAAGCTGCATTTGAAGGTGTCGCAGAGGCAGATACTGACCCCTGGCCTCGTCCAGATGGTCAGCGTTCTTGCCCTGAACAAGCTTGAGTTGCGCGACATGATCACGGCCGAAATGGTGGAAAACCCGGTCCTTGAGGAGCTGGAAGATTCGATTCCACTGGTTGATGAGGTCGGCCGGCAGGAGGAAGCGCGCGACCGCCCTGCTCCCGAGGAAAACACCGTAGCCGCCACTGAAAAGAAAGATCCCTTTGAGGAAATCGATTTCGGCTCGTTCTTTCAGGATTATCTCGACCCCGGTTTTCGCAGTTCCCGCGAAATGGAGGACATCGAGCGGCCATCATTCGAGAACTTCCTGAGCAAGCCCGGCAATCTCGCGGACCATCTTCTCTGGCAACTCGGTTCCATCTCCACCCGTCCCGAAGTTCGCGAAGCTGCGGAAGTGATTATCGGCAATCTCAGTGAAGACGGGTATCTCATCGCCAGTGACGATGAATTGATGGGCTCCGCGCCGCCCGCCACTCCCGAAGCCGACGCCGCCGTGGCGGAAAATGTCGTCAAACAGGCGGAAGCGCTGGGTCTGGATTCAGCGCTCGAGCTTCCGAATGAAGATGAAAATTCCGCCGCCGGCGAAGAAATCCATGACGCGCCCGATTTTGTTTCCCTGAACACTCTGGCACCGAATTATGAAGTGACGGCGCCAGCGATGAGCCCGGCGTCGCCCGCCACGGCCGAGAACAACAACGGCAAATGGAATGGAAGTCCAGCCGCCGCTGCTCCCGCCAAAGCGCCTCTTCCCCAATTTAAGCCCAACTACACTTTGGCCGATTTGCAGGAAGCCATCGAAATTATCCGTCAACTCGACCCTCCCGGCATCGGCTGCCGGGACCTGAGGGAGTGCCTGCTTTATCAGCTCCGCTACCACCAGCAGCACTTATCCGCGAGCAAGAATGGCAACGGCAATCACGAGGAGACCTTGCAGGTCATCACTGACGCCATCGCCATCGTGGACCAGCACCTGCGCGCAGTGCAGAACAAGCAACTCAAAGAAATTGCCCGCGCCCTGAATCGGCCGCCCGAGGCCATCCAGGCCGCGCTCGATTACATTCGCACGCTCGACCCGCGCCCCGGCCAGCAATACAACAAAACCGCGCCCCGCCTCATCGAACCCGACGTCGCCTTCGTCAAACACGGCGATGACTGGCTGGTGGTAATGAATGACGAAGATGTTCCGCAGCTTCGCCTGAATCCCGCCTACAAGCGCCTGCTCAGCCGGGACGGCAACGACAAAGATACGCGCAATTATGTGAAAGAGCGCTACAAGAGCGCCATGCAGCTCATCAAGAACATCGAGCAGCGCAAGCAGACCATCATGAAAGTCTGCTACTCCATCGTCACGCGCCAGCCCGACTTTTTGGAAAGAGGCATAGACCATTTACTTCCCATGATGATCAAGGAGGTGGCCGAAGAAATCGGCGTGCATCCCTCCACCGTCAGTCGCGCGGTGGCGAACAAGTACGTCCATACGCCGCAAGGAGTGTTTGAACTGCGCTATTTCTTCAGCGAGAGCGTCAACGGTCCAGAGGGCGGCAACACCTCGTTGCTCATCCTCAAACGCCGGGTCAAGAAGTTGATTGATGAAGAAGACCCAAGCCGTCCGCTCACCGACGAGCAGATCACCCGCATCCTGCAATCGCAGGGTATCCAGGTGACCCGCCGCACCGTCGCCAAATATCGCGAAGACATGCGCATTCCCAGCACCCACCAGCGGCGAGTCAAGAAAACTTAAAACCGAGCTGTACCGGTAATGCTGTGCCCGAATCAAACATCTTGAATTTTTAGGAGGGCGCTGATGAATGTTGAGTACACCGGAAGAAAATTCGAAATTACCCCCGCCATCCGGAAAGACGTCGAATCCGGCCTCGCCAAAATAAGAAAAATCCTGCGCGACAAATTTGAAACCAAAGTGACGCTCGCCGTCGAAAAGCGTCGCCACAAAGCCGAAATCACCATTACTCCGCGCAACGGCCCGCTCGTCGCTCTGGCCCAGGCCAATGACATGACCGTCGCCGTCAACGAGGCCCTCGATCATCTCGAGAAGCAGGCGGTCAAATACAAAACAAAGTGGCGCACCAAGACCCGCCACAATCATTCGACGCCCAGTCCCAAGAAATGGAATGGCAATGCGGAGCCGTCTCTCACCACTGCGGTGGGCCTGACCGAGACTTCGGCCGTCGAAGTCGTCGTCCACAAATTTCCCGCGGTGGCCAAGACCACCGAAGTCCATCTTGTGCGCAGCGAAGAGGCCGTCGCCCTCAGGCCATTGACGCTCGAAGAAGCCATCAAAGAAGCCCACTTTCGTGACCGCGACGTCTTCGTCTTCCGCGACCCCAAAGGCAAAGTCATGGTGCTGCACCGCAACCGCGAGGGCAAACTGGAGCTGATTGAAGCTCCGTAACGAAGCCCCGTAACATAGTTGTCATCCTGAGCGAACGCCGCTTTTGCGCGAGTCGAAGGACCTGAGCGGGCCGCGCGCAATAATCGCGCGTTTGGCCCGCATCCTCTAAGCCGACTGTTTCCGTGTTGGCTATCTCGGGCGGGTCTTATTACCTTCTGACCCAGCCCCGCCCGTGACTGATTCGCGACCTGCCCTACGATTCCTATGGCACTCGCCGTCCCACTCTGTTACATTTCTGCCCATTCCATGGCTGTCGATTTTTCTACGCAATAAAACTGCGGACGCTGTGTCCCGCAAGAGTAAATGGCATTCTAGGAAAAAGAAGAAAGACGAGAACGACCACGATGAAGCAAATCAGCATTCTGTTTTCGCTTTTGCTGTGCGCTGTCGTTGCGACCATGGCGCAGAATGCGCCCGAAAATAAAGACCAGGAAAACCGCCTGCTCATCCTCGAGCATCTTTGGAATGACGCCCAGGTGCACCGCGACCCCCGCGCCCTCGAAGGCATGATCGGCGACCGCTTTGAAGACACCGAATACGACGGCGAAGTCAGCGACCGTGCCAAGTTCCTCGCCGACATTGACAACCCGAAATACAAACCCGCCGAGCTCAGCATCAGCGACGTCAAAGTGAACCTTTATCGCGATACCGCGGTCGTCTTCGGCGCGTATCATATCCGCGGCTCCTACAATAACCAGCCCTACGAGCACACCGGACGCTTCACCGATACCTGGATCTACGACGGCGGCAAATGGCTCTGCGTCGCCAGCCACTCCAGCCTGCTGAAAAAATAATTTTTGCGACAAAAATTCTTGTCATTCCGAAGTCCCCGCGTTTTCTCCAGCGGGGCGAGGGATCTCGCGCGTGCCATCACTACATCCACCACCTTGTCATTCCGAGCCGTTCGCAGCGCAGCGAGAACGTGCGTAGGAATCTGCTGTTTAGAGAGAGCGTCCCTGCACCCACCCTCTTGTCATTCCGAACCCGCTTCAGCGGTGAGGAACCTGCTTTTTGGAATCGTGTGGCGCCTCGCCAGCGAGCAGCCCTCGAAATAGGCGCAGTCCAGAGCTTCCGTATCCGCCCTTGCCACCTTGTCATTCCGAGCCGCTCGTAGCGCAGCGAGAACGTGCGTAGGAATCTGCTGTTTAGAGAGAGCGTCCCTGCACCCACCCTCTTGTCATTCCGAACCCGCTTCAGCGGTGAGGAACCTGCTTTTTGCGCGAGCAGTTTGTAGGTCGAAAGTCCCTACCCGTTTTTTCTGTTCTCCTTTGCTCCCAATAGAGCTATCGTGGATAGGCTTGCATTAAGGAACTCGCCATGAAACCGAACATTTCCCTTTGGCTCGCAGTTTGCATAACCGTCTTAATATCAGTCAGCGCGAGAGCTGCCGCCCCGAAGCTGCAAGTGCTTCATAGCTTCCTGGGCGGGAATGACGGCGCGGGCCCTGAAGCAAATTTGGTATCAGACGCGTCCGGCAATCTCTACGGCACAACGAGGAGTGGTGGCACGAACGTCGATTGCTTGGGAATTGGACAGATAGGGTGTGGCGTGGTCTTCGAATTGTCCCCTCCGAAATTTATCGGTGGCGTCTGGAAAGAAACCATTATTTACCGCTTCAGCGGCGGCGCGGATGGCGCGATACCCGTCGCCGGTCTGACCTTTGACCGCGCAGGGAACCTCTACGGCGTAACTAGCGAGGGTGGCGACCTAAGTGTTTCCGGCTGCACCAATGGGGTGTCCAATTTGGGCTGCGGCGTTGTTTTCGAACTGTCACCACAGTCAAATGGTACGTGGGCAGAAAGTGTCCTGCACGCTTTTGAGGATGCCGCTGATGGTGCCTATCCTGCGGGAAACCTAATGTTTGACGCCGCCGGGAATCTATATGGAACAGCGCAAGAGGGCGGAGACGGACACCCTTGCGGTAACGGTTGCGGAACGGTCTTCGAATTGACCCCTAGTGGATCCCAGGGTTGGACGGAGACAACCATTTATCAATTTCAGGGTGGTTTGGATGGCGGCATACCGCAGGGCGGGCTAACCTTCGATCGGGTGGGAAACGCTTATGGCACAACGAGCCTGGGCACCATTTTCGAACTGACGCCGCCGAGCCAACAGGGGCAACCTTGGACGGAGTCCGTCTTGGCCATCTTCGGCGAGCCCGAAGGCACACTTATATTCGACACATCAGGCAACTTATACGGAGCGTCATACGAGAGCAACGGAGCACCGTTCGGGGAGGTGTTCGAACTCTCTCCTGCGGCGGACGGCGTTTGGACGGAATCAACTCTATATGCGTTCGAGCAACAGGGGAGCGCCTATCCTGAGGCTGGCGTCACTATGGACAATGCTGGCAACCTGTACGGGACATTATCAGGGAAATTTTGTGGAGCGGTCTACCGCCTGGGAAAAAATGAAGTGGGCTCGTGGAACGAGGCCGAGCTTAAATTCTCTAAGGGGAACCAGGGCCCATGCCAATCCGAGGCTTCTTTGGTCTTCGGAAAGTGGGGAGCGGTCTATGGCACAAGCTTCGCGGGTGGAACGTGCCAGAACCACAATGACTGTGGCACTGTTTTCGCCATCCTCCCCTAAACTACGCTCTACCCGCTTCCTCCTTAATCCTCTCCCACGCCCTCTCCACGTGGCTGCGCTCCGTCCGCGTTGCTCCAACGCACATACGCAGCGTGAGCTTGCCGTTCAGCTTGGTGTGCGTGAGATATAAATCTCCGCTCGAGTTGAGCCGGTCCATAATGCCCTGATTGACCGCATCGCCGCCGCGATGGCGGAAACAAACCAGATTCAGCGGCGCGGGCGCGGCTATTTCAAAACGCGAGTCGCCTGAAACCCAGCTGACAAACTCCTGCGCCAGCGCGACATGCTGGCGGATGTGATATTGCAAACCCTCCACGCCGTAATGCCGGATGACGAACCACAACTTCAGGGAACGAAAACGCCGTCCCAATTGAATCTGCCAGTCGCGATAATCAATCACCGAGCCCGACTCCGTCGCTTGGTTGCGCAGATATTCCGGCAGAATGCTCAGCGTCTGAATCAGCGCCTTGCGGTCGGCGACATAAAAGCAATTGCAGTCGAAAGTCGTGAACATCCATTTGTGCGGATTGAAGGTGTAACTGTCAGCCAACTCCACGCCGCGATGAATGTGGCGAAATTCGGGACACAACGCCGCCGTTCCTGACATGGCCGCGTCCACGTGCAGCCAGAGATTTTCTTTTCGGCAAATTTTACCAATCTCTTCTACGGGATCGATGGCATTCGATGAAGTCGTGCCCACGCTGGCGCACACGAAGCAGGGCAGCAATCCCGCGCGCCGGTCTTTTTCTATTTGCAACCCAAGTGCGCCGGGCCGCATGGCAAAATTTTCATCCACTTCAATGAGCCGGACGTGTTCGCGCCCAATTCCCGCAACCATCGCCGCTTTCTCAATCGACGAATGCGCTTGCGTGGACGTGTACGCCACCAGCTTGCCATCGCAACCCTGCTTATTGCTCTTGTATCCGGTGGCGCGTTCGCGCCCGGCAAGCATCGCGCACAAAGTCGCAGTGGATGCCGTGTCTTCAATCACCCCGCCGCCCGCACTGCTCGAAAGAAATTTCTTGGGCAGGTCGAGCATGTTCACCAGCCAGTCGAGAACGTGCGTTTCGAGCTCCGTGCACGCGGGACTCGTTGCCCACAACATGCCCTGCACGCCCAATCCGGAGGAAAGCAGATCGCCGAGAATGCCCGGCTCCGACGAATTCGAAGGGAAGTAGGCGAAGAAGTTCGGCGACTGCCAGTGCGTAACTCCGGGCAGAATTAATTTTTCGATGTCGCCCAGAATTTTCTCGAAAGCTTCGCCTTGCGCCGGAGGGCTCGCGGGCAGCGCCGCCCGAATCTGCCCCGGCTTGGCTTGCGACAGCACAGGATACTTTTCGACATTGGCGCGATACTCGGCGATCCAATCGATGATGGCGTGACCGTGGCGGCGAAATTCCTCCGGCGTCATGTGGAAAGATTTGTCGGCGTTCTTGTCGTCGTTATTGCTCATGAAATTTGCCCGTAGAAAACCTGCGTCTCGTAGTCGAACAGGACCTGGCCCCCGACCTGATGCTTATCGAAAACTTTCTTCAAATCGGCTAGCATCGCGCCATATCGCGGATGGTCCGCCTGCGGCACATACGACGACGACAACATGCGCCCTTCGGCGCCTTCGTAATCAAATTCCTGCTTCCACGAGAAGACTTTGTACTTTCCTTTGTCGCCAAAGAACTCGCGCGCAATGGCTTCTTCTTTTGTGTCGTGACGAATTTCTTTGTAATCCGTCGCGTAGTCCAAAAGAACCTGTTCATAGGCGCGCGCAAACGGAGTCGCATCGAGGCTGCGTTTGTTCCAGAGCAAAACCACCCATTGCCCCGGCTTTATAATCCGCGCAAATTCCTGCTTTGCTTTTGCCCCATCGAACCAGTGTGCCGCCTGCGCCGCGGTCACTAAATCCACGCTGCGGTCGGCGAGCGTCGTTGCCTCGGCCGTTCCAGCAATGCTGCGAAAATTCGGATACTCCGCCAGATATTCCTCGCCCGCCTGCCGCATCGGCGCGTTGGGCTCAATCCCGATGACCCGCGCACCCGTCTCCAACAATAATTTTGTGAACAGGCCGGTCCCGTAGGCGATATCGGCGACGATGGTTTCGCTCGTCAGTCCACATTCATGTCGCAGGAGATCAATCACTTCAGGCGGATACGTGGGGCGGTATTTTCGGTAGTTCTCGACCTTGGAGGAGAAACGCTGCGTACCATCTGCGGGAGCCATATAACAAGTTTACCAACTGGCGTGCTATCGTTTTCGGTCATGGCGGAAAGCGCGGCGACCATCGTCTCCATCACCGGCCTCGTCAAACAGTTCGGGCGCTTCGCCGCCTTGCGTAATGTCGCCGCTGAATTTCTGCCGCAGCGCATGTACGCCATCCTCGGCGACAACGGAGCCGGCAAGACCACGCTCTTGCGTTCGCTCGCCGGGCTCGTCCAACCCACGCGCGGGAGCATTAAGATTCTCGGAGGCACGCCCCGCGAAGTTTGCGCCGACCTCGGTTACATGGCCCATCCCACACTGCTATACGACGAAATGAGCGGCATGGAGAATCTGCGCTACTTCGCCAAACTGTACGGGATCTCTGATGAAGTTCGATGCGCGGATTTGATTCGCGCGGTAAAGCTCGATCCGGAGTTATCTCGCCCCGTTGGCCAGTATTCGCAAGGCATGCGGCAAAGAATGTCACTCGCCCGGGCATTATTAAATAACCCGAAAATCCTTCTGCTCGACGAGCCTTTTTCGAATGTAGATATGCGCTCCGCCCGCGAAATGGTCGAGTTGCTCTCGCGTCTGCGCGGTGAAGGCAAGACGATTTTCATCGTGACACATCAGGCGAGTTTGCTCGAGGGCGTCGCCGACGAATTCGTCTGGATGGATTCCGGCCGGATCGTTGCTCGCACGCGCACTTTCGACGAGGGACTCAGCCGTGACTAAAGCTTTCATTACGCCTTCAGGCATCACGCGCGCGACGCTTATCAAAGACTTGCGTCTCGAATGGCGCTCCAAAGACGCCATCAACGCGATGCTATTTTTTGCGTTGCTCGTGGTAGTTATCTTCAGTTTTTCCTTCGATCCGACCGCGGAAGAATCCCGCCACATCGCCGGAGGCTTAATCTGGGTTGCGTTTCTTTTCGCCGCCGTCGTCGCGCTCAACCAGACCTGGGCCCGCGAGCTGCGCAATCAGGTTCTCGATGCTTATCGCGTCTCGCCCGCGCCGCCCAACGCGCTCTTTATGGCCAAGACGCTCGGCAATTTTATTTTTGTCAGCGTGCTGGAAGCGCTGATGGCGCCCCTTTTCGTCATTTTCTACAACTTGCGCGTCATCGGGTCATTTCCTCAATTGCTTCTACTTACCCTGCTCGGGACGTGGGCTCTGGTGGTCAACGGCACTTTCTTCGCCGCCATGTCGCTGCGGACTCGCAGCCGCGAGATCATGCTCCCGCTTCTTCTGTTCCCTATTTCGATTCCCGCGATTATCGGGATGGTCAACGGCACCACCGCCATTCTCACCGGAGAAGATTCAGCGCTATTTTGGCTCGTATTGCTTGCCACCTACGACTTGGTGTTTACTACAGGAAGCCTGCTTTTGTTTCCCACGGTGTTGCACGCCGAATGAAGGGCAGGCGCGGAAGACCGACCCAAAGCCGCAGCATGAGCCGTACTTTTATCATCCTCGCCCTTCTGACCGCGCTATTGCTGATCTATGCCGCTTATGCTGCGCTTGTGCTTGCGCCCACCGAGCTGACCATGGGGCCGGTGCAGCGCATTTTTTATTACCACGCGCCCTCCGCATGGACGGCATTTCTGCTCTTCTTCATCAACTTCATCGCCTCGGTGCAATATCTCGTTCGGCCTAATGAATCCGCGGATCGTTTCGCCAAATGGGCGGCTGTCGCCATCGGAATTATCGCCTGCATCGCGGCTTTCGTCGTGCCGCTCCCAGCGGGGATTGAGCCTTCGTCCGTGGCCACGACCGGCATTGTCATCACCGCGGCATATTTCCTCATCCGGAGATATTTTTCCGAGCAGGGCACCGACATCCTCGCGCTGGTCACCGCTGAAGTCGGCGTGGTTTTCTGCACCATCGTTCTCATCACCGGGCCGCTGTGGGCGCGTCCCGTCTGGGGCATTTGGTGGACGTGGGATGTTCGCCTCACCTCCACGCTGGTGCTTTGGCTGATTTACGTCAGCTATCTCATGCTGCGCCGCTTCTCGACCAGTGGAGAGACCCCCAAGCTCGCTGCCGCTCTCGCCGTCTTCGGCGCGCTTGACATGCCGCTCGTGTACTTTTCCATCTGGTTCTTCCGCACTCAGCATCCCCAGCCGGTCATCGGCGGAGGCGGCTCCATCGATCCCCGCATGTTGCGCGTCTTCGCTATCAACTGCCTGGCCTTCACCTGTTACGCGGGAATTATCTGCTGGTTCCGTTACCGTATCGAGCGCATGCAACGCGACGTCGAAGAAACCCGCGCCCTCGAAGCCCTGCTCGAACCGCGCGGCGCGGCATCCGGAGGCGCGCAATGACTTTTCTCCGCGTCGCGTACATCGCCGTTTGGGTCATTCAGGGGAGCTACCTCGCCATTCTGGTTCGCCGCTACTCCCGCGTCCGCCGTGAAATGGATGAACTGGAAGGCAAATAATGCCTTCGTTTTCCACTTTCCGAGTACATTCCCACATCGCTCGACATCTTCCCATCGAATTCCCCGCATCTGACTACCGATACTCATATCGCACGCGGCCCCAATAGCATGTCATCCGAGGGACCGCGCTTTTTCGAGCGAGCTGAGGGATCTTGCAAGTGGCTTCCACGTGCTTCGAAGCGAATGCGAAACGGCGACAGCACCGGAGATGGGGCGTGATTGGCTTGACACTGCTATCCTCAAGATGTTTAAGTATTTAATTGCGTTTCATGCGAAATTTTTGAGCTGCTGCGAGCCCGCTTTCGCTCACGCGTCAGAAGGTAAACGAGTGGTGCGCGTTTTTTCGCTTCCCCGGGTTGCCTGAGCCTGGGTCCGGTCCGCCAGTCTTGGGTTTCCAAGCTTGGTTTGCCAAATTAGGAGAGTCAAACCGCGTTTTGCGGGGTTTGACTTGATGGGTTGCGCGATGCGCAGGTATGAATTTGGAGGAGTGACTTTGAGATTGAATCGCACCGGGTGGCAATGGGGAAAGACAACAATGACTTTGCGCGGCACCGCGCTGATGCTGATTGGGGCATGCGTCTTCGCCACGGCACTGCGCTGGGATGCCGTTTCCGCCCACAAGCTTTCAACCAGCGCGACGCATAAGCTCGATTCTCCCATCCAGGCCATGAATGCTCTCGGCCAGCTTCCGCTGATTTTTGAGCGCAATGACGGACAGACCGATTCGCACGTAAAATTTCTCGCCCGCGGTGGCAGTTACGAGCTTTTTCTGACGCCGGGGGAAGCCGTGCTCGCCTTGGAGAACGCGCCACGGAAGCACCAATCGCACCCCAGCGTTTCTATTCTGCGCATGGGCCTCGCTCAGTCCAATCCCAACGCTGGAGTCACGGGCGCTGATGTGCTCCCCGGCAAGAGCAATTACCTCATCGGCAACGATCCCGCCAACTGGCATCGCAACATTCCGCAGTTTGCCCGGGTCCGCTATCACGACATCTATCCCGGCGTGGATTTGGTCTATTACGGCCACGAGGGTCAACTCGAATACGACTTTGAGGTTGCTCCGCGAGCCGATGTGGGCAGTATTGCCCTCGACCTGCAAGGCGCGGAGAAAATTGTGCTGCAATCCGACGGTGATCTCGCTCTGCACACTGGGGCGGGCGAAATTCGTCTGCACGCGCCGCGAGTTTATCAGCCGCTGCCCAACTCAAACCAGCGGACTCCAGTCGTCGGCAAATTCACCTTGCGTGGCAAGAACCAGGTCGGCTTCGAACTCGCCGATTATGACCGCAGCCGTGCGCTGATCATTGACCCGGTGCTGAGCTACTCGACCTACCTCGGTGGTAGCGGCGTGGAGAGCTGTTCGACCATCATTGGCCAGCCTGTGACGGGAACCACGTCTGGTGGCGCCAACGCAGGCACTCCGCGCTGCCCGGCCGTGGCGGTGGATAGCGCGCAGAACATTTACATCGCCGGTTCCACCATGTCCACTGATTTCCCCGGGCCTTCGGGCACTGCGCCTCGTTTAGGCACCGCAGGGACGGCCAACATCTTCATCGCCAAAATCAATCCCTCGGCTTCGCCAGCCTCTGCCCAGTTGATTTTCTCGACCTATCTTGGCGGCAATGGCGTGGACTACACGGCGGGCGTCGCGGTCGACTCCGGCTTCAACGTCGCGGTTGCGGGCACTACGAGTTCGAGCAATTTTCCCGCCCCGCTCGGCTATCAGACCGCGCCGCTTTCCTCGGGTAATCACGTCTTCGCCAGCAAGCTTGATCCGGGCGGTTCGATTCTGCTCTATTCGACCTATCTTTCCGGCAGTGGTGCGGACCTGGCTTCAGGCCTCGCGCTCGATAGCAGCGGCTGGATGTATGTGACCGGGACCACAACCTCGCAGAATTTCCCCACCATCGCCGGCAGTTTCCAGACCATCCCACTCGCCGCGACTCAGTTCTTTTTCAGCAAGATCGATCCCTTCGTAACCGGCCCGACAAGCCTGGTTTACTCGACTTATATCGGCGGGAGCACTGCCAACGGCGCCACGCCAGTCACCATTGGCGGCGGCATCGCCGTGGACAGCAGTTTCAGCGTATATGTCAGCGGCGGCACCAATTTCTCCGACATGCCCATTCTCAACGCCTACCAGCAATACGCCGGTGGCTTGGACGCGTGGGTGGCAAAATTCCTTTTTCCGCAGAATAGTCAGACGCCCCCAACGCTTTCATACCTCACGTATTTCGGTGGCAGCGGCGATGACATCGCCTACGGCGTGGCCGTGGATCAGAACGCCAACGCGTATATCACGGGCTCGACCACGTCGGCTGACATTGCCCCAGCAACCTCCACGGTTGCTTTTCAGGCCGCGCTCGATTGCCCTATCGCTAACAGCTGTCCTCCCAACCCGACCGCGCCGGATGCTTTCATCGCCCGTTTCGGCGTTTTGTGCACCACCACCGGTTGCAGCGTGACCACGCTACCCCTGACGTATTTCAGCTATCTCGGCGGCACCGCAAATGACATCGGCCTCGACATCGCTGTGGACACGATCGGCGGTGCCCGTCTCACGGGCTGGACGAACTCGAGCGACTTCCATACGCTGAATAATCCAGCCAATTTGTTTTACGGCGGCGGCGTGGACGCCTTCGTGGCCCGCATTGATACCACGGCTAATTCGCCGACCTCGCTGAGCCACTTCTCAACTTACCTCGGCGGAAGCGGAACGGATGTCGGCACCGGCGTAGCGGTTGACTCGCTGACCAACAGTTACGTTGCCGGGGAAACGGCATCTGTCAATTTCCCCTATGACAATCCCTATCAGACCGCGCTTAACGGTCCGAGCGATGCCTTTGCCACCAAACTCGGTTCCCTTGCGAACCTCATCGTGACTGAGACCGCGACGCCGAATCCGGTGGGTGTGGGCAACAACGTTACGTTCACTTACACGATTACCAACGATGGCGATGCCGTCACAGGCATGAATTTCAATAGCACGCTGCCTTCTTCGGGTACGACCTTTGTCTCGGCCGCAGCCAGTCCGGGCAGTTGCAATGGAGTTACAAACGGCTCGGTGGGTTGCACCATGGGTACGCTGAATGCGGCTGCAACAGCTACCGTAACGGTGGTTCTCACTCCCACCGTGGCCCAGCCGCTGGGCAACACCGGCACGGTTACGATTGCGGGCTCGAATTTGCAATTCTCTCCGCAAGTGCCCGCCAGCGTTACGGTGTACGACTATTTGCTCACTATTTCGCCAGCCGGGCCGGTGACGGTTCCTGCGGGCATTCCCGCGGTTTACACCCTGAACGTGGCTCCCAATCCCCCCGGCGGCACAATTCCGAACAGCGTCACGCTGGCGTGCGGTTCGGGTCTGCCTAGTGGCGCAACCTGCACATTTACCAACAATCCCATGCCGAATCTGAACACCGGCCCGCAAAGCAGCACGATGGTCATCAACAGCGTGGCCCGTGTAAGCGTGACCACGCAACTCATGCGTCGCGGCCCGATTTATGCGGCCATGCTTCCCCTCTTTGGCTTGGCCTTCCTCGGTGTGAGTTTGCGAGGGAATGTCGCCAGAAAAAAATCGTTGCTCACGCGTTCGCTTGGCGCTTTGATCATCGGAGTGTTCCTCTCGCTATCGCTGTTCTCTGCGGGATGCAGTTCCAGTTCATCGACGACAACCACAACCGGCACGCCCGCCGGCACTTATACCGTGGTCATCAACGCGACATCGGGCACCATCACACACTCGCAAAGCGTGACTTACGTGGTCCAGTAGCGCCGGGTCCCCATCCCGGCGCATTCCGCGCCAGGATGGGATTTCGGGCTCCCGCCAGCTTCCCTTCGTTCAATTGTCAAAGAGCTCCGGCCCTGAGGCCGATACACTCAGTCTTGAGAAGTGAAAAAGTTGTGTCAAGGAAATTAAGGCGGGATGCACTTCCGAGTAGGGCGAATTCCCAAAATGGGAATTTGCCCGAGCAGCCAATTGGAGTTCATTACAAATAAAGCCGGGGTGCCCAAGCACCCCTAGCTCTATGAATGTTTGCGTCGAACTTAATCGGCCGCGACGTTCGTAGCTTCCACGGGTTCAAGCGGTCGCCGCACTGCCCGGTTGGCGGGCAGGCCGGCGTCGCGGATCTTGTAGAGCAACGCGCGGTAGCTGATGCTCAGCGCACGCGCGGCTTTCTTGCGGTTCCAGTGATTGGCCTGCAAAACTTTAAGAATGACTTTGCGTTCCAATTCGCGCGTCGCCTGGCGGGTGAGCTTTTTGAGCGAGATGGGGCCGTCGAGGTTGATATCGGGATTGAAATACTCGGGCTGGCGGGTGACCAGATCGTTGGTGATGACGTCTTCGCTGCCTAGAATCACATAGCGCTTGACGAGGTTTTCGAGCTCGCGAATGTTCCCCGGCCAGTGATATTTGCGCAGCGTGTTCATGAGATCGGCGGACACCGGCTTCGTCTTGCAGTTGTATTTACGGTTGTAATACTCGAGAAAGTAGCGGACCAGGTCGTCCAGATCGCCGCGGCGGTCGCGGAGAGGCGGCAGTTGCAGGTTCACGACGTTAATGCGGTAGAACAAATCCTGGCGGAAGGTGCCGTTTTCGATTTCGGCATCGAGCTTGCGATTGGTAGCGCAAACCACGCGGACTTCAACTTTCTTGTCTTCGTGGGCGCCAATGCGGCAGAACTGGCCATCCTGCAGCAGTTGCAGCAACTTCGATTGCAATGCCAGGTCTAGTTCAGAAATTTCGTCGAGGAAGAGAGTGCCGCGATGCGCCATTTCGACGCGGCCCGGCTTCATGCCGTAAGCGCCGGTGAAAGCGCCTTTCTCATAGCCGAAGAGCTCGCTCTCCAGCAGCGTGCCGGGGATGGCCGGGCAGTTGACTTTGACGTAGGGGCCATTTCTCCACGGCGAACGCGAGTGGATCATGCGGGCGATGATGTCTTTGCCGGTGCCGCTTTCGCCCTCGATGAGGACGGGCACGTTGGCGGCCGCCACTTTGTCGAGGCGCTCGCGCAAGGCGCGCATGGATTCGGACTTTCCGAAAATGATGCCCTCGGGGGGAATTTCGCCGAGGGATTGAACCAGAGAATTTACCGGATTGGCTGTCGTCAATGGCATAGGGTGAGTGTGCAGCTCCTTGCGGTAACATGTGCATCCCGACCACCAAACCGCAAATGCCATGTCGTGAACCGCGATTTGAGGGCTAAGTGCTTCGTCTGCAATTTGTTGCATGATTTAGGCACGAAGTTGTTCCGGGCTCAAACTATATGGTCCTTCGGCCTACACGGGGGATTCTTGGTGTGAAAATATTTTCACTTGGGGGAAGCGGTTTTCCTATACGCGTTGGCGCCGCGGGAGCGGCCATCGAGCAGAGCGCGAGAAAATTTAAGGCCGATGAGGTGATAGCCGTCCTCGTAATGAACGCGCAAGGCGCGCGCCGGCAAATTTCGCGAACTCTTGGGTAATGTGGCGGATAGGCCCAACGGAGCGCTGGGGATTTCCAGTGAAACCCGCGAAGAGAGCGGGATAGAGCGGCGCAAGGCGATGAGCGCTCCACCCGCGGAAACATTGAGCGCATTGGCAAATTCGAGCAATTCCTTGCCGTTCTCATCACGGCTGCGAACAAATACGGGGATGGCGAGAGGCAGGCGACTCCACTTGCGGCGTTCGTTTGCAGACTTACGAGCGATCAATGGGGGATCCTTAAAACGGAAATTTCCACGGCTGACTCCGCACCTGATGGGCCAAACCAAGTCGGTTAAACGGCTGTTCGACCATTGCGGATATGGCGGGAGTACAGGAAACACGGGTATGCAGGCCTGAAATCCGCGGCAATAACGGCCAAAAAAGGGTGATTTCGTGAGCGCAAAGACGATGATTTCCAGGCATGGCGGAGCCGCGCGTAAGTTGCTGAATCTTAAGCAAGTTGAGTGTGAGAGTAGGGAAGAAATATAGGGAGCTTGTTTTCCGTTGACAGGCAAGATGGCTAACAGTACGATTTTGCTAATCCGTTTAACCATGCCGTTTGTGTCCGGCAGGATGATTGAGTCGTAGTCCCTCCCCGTCATAGGCGACCAAGAGACTCCTTAGACATGACCGAGAAGGCTTGCCTGTCCCAATCCGTGAAACCGAAACCGACAGAGACCGAGTCGTACTCCGAGCAACTGCTTCGCGATCATACGAAGCTGCAGGAGCGATACCAGCGCACCACGAGCGCGCTGGCTTCGGCGGCGCACGATTTGAAAACGCCGCTGGCGATTTTGAACGGGTACGTCGAACTTTTGCAGAGTGAGAAGCTGGGTTCGCTGAACGAAAAGCAGCGCGACGTACTACGCGACATGCGCTCCAGCGGGCAGCGTTTGCAGCGCTTCATCCAGGACTTTCTCAGCTTCAGCGTGCTTGAGACCGGCGAGATGAAAATGCGCTATGAGACGGGCGATCTGAATGCGACGCTTTCAGAAGTCTGCCGATTGTGGTCGCCGCGTTTTCAAGAGAAAAATCTGGCGCTGTATTTTCTGGTGAATGATCAACTGACGCCGTTTGAATTTGACGCAGCGAAAATTGAGCGCGTGGTCTCGAATCTGCTCGAAAATGCCTCGAAGTTTACGCCGGCGGGGGGTACGGTGTGGCTACACGCTGAGCCGCATATGTGGGACCGCAGGGCGACGAGCGCGGTGGTGCATGGCGACGACCGCCGGCGACGGTTGGATCACCGGCCGAACTCGGCGAAGGTCAGCGTCTCAGACACGGGACCGGGTCTGCCGCCGGAATTTCATCTCGAAGTGTTTGACGATTTCTTCCGCGCGCCGCACAGCGAAGGCCAATCCGACGGAATGGGCTTGGGCCTCTCGATTGCGCGACGGCTGATCGCGGGCATGGGCGGCAAAATCTGGGTGGAGAGCGATCCCGGAGCCGGCTGCAAGTTCTCGTTCATCATTCCCCTGCAACCCGTAGTTCATTTGAGCGCCAAAGGAACCTCGCAATGAAGGCTACGGCCAATGTTTTGCTGGTGGACGACGAACCGGGGATGTTGCGGTACATCCGCACCTTGCTCGAAGTCGACAACTACAAAGTCGAAACTGCAAGCACGGGTGAAGAAGCGCTGGAACGCGTGCAAAAGGGCTACCGGCCGGAGCTGGTGCTACTGGATTTGCTGATGCCGGGGATTGACGGGCTCCAGACGCTCGAGCAATTGCGGCAACTGCATCCCGCGGCCAAGGTGGTGATGCTCTCCTGCGTGAGCGACACGCGCAAGGTGGTGCAGGCCATCCGGCTGGGCGCGCAGGATTATCTGACCAAGCCATTCCAGAAGGCAGAACTGGATGCGGTGATTGACCAGTGCCTGGGAACGAACCAGCAGAATTATCCGGGCGAAGTGGAAGAACTGGCGGACGATACGTTCTTCATAGCGGCCAGCCCCGCGATGCGCAAGCTGCGCTCGCAGGCGGCGCTGGTGGCGAATGTAGATATTCCGGTGCTCATGCTGGGTGAGAGCGGCACGGGCAAGGAAGTGATGGCGCGGCTGATTCACAAATTGTCGCCGCGGGCGCATCGCACTTTTCTAAAAGTGAATTGCGCCGCCGTACCGGCGGACTTGCTGGAAAGCGAACTCTTCGGCTACGAGGCAGGCGCTTTCACCGGCGCCAATCATGCCAAGCCGGGCAAGTTTGAAATTTGCAACAAGGGAACCATCCTGCTCGATGAAATTGGCGAGATGCCGCCGAGCCTCCAGGCGAAGCTGCTGCACGTATTGCAGGACCAGCAGTTCTCACGGTTGGGCAGCCGGTCAGTCATCAAAGTGGATGTGCGGATTCTGGCGGCGACCAATATCAACATTCCGGAAGCGCTGGCGAATAAACGGCTGCGCGAAGATTTGTACTACCGCTTGAACGCATTCACTTTGCAGGTTCCGCCGCTGCGCGACCGCAAGGAAGAAATCCCAATTCTGTTGAAACACTTCATGGCGCATATGGCGGAGCAGTATGCGCGTCCGCAATTGCCCTTTTCGCCGGAGCTGATGCAGGCCTGCATGAACTATTCGTGGCCGGGAAATTTGCGCGAACTGAACAATTTCGTGAAGCGCTATCTGGTGCTGGGCGATGACAAGCTGGCGATTAATGAATTGCATCCGAAGAGCGATGGACATGGCGCGCCCTTTGCGGGAGGGCATTACGGAGACGGCAGCGGGGGATTGAAATCGGTTGCGCGCGGGGCAAAAGACGAAGCCGAAGCGGAAGCGATTCGCAAGGCGCTTGAGGAAACCAACTGGAACCGCAAGCAGGCCGCGTCGTTATTGCAGATTAGTTATAAGGCACTGCTCTACAAAATCCGGCAATACGGGATTGCAGAAACCAAGAGCCACAAATTAACGGCCGGCGCGTAAAGCAGGCCTTACTTGGTTTCGTCACTTGGTTTTCGTCACTTGGTTTGGTCCGCCAGAGCCAGAACGACCTTGTTTCCATCCTGCGTATATTCCAACTGACAATCGGTGCATTTCTTCTTTCCCGAGATAGGGAAGTAAAGGTAGCCCGAAACGGGAGCCGATGCAGCTCCTTCGGGAAGGGCTTTTTGGGTAAGCTCATCCTCGGCGACTTTGCGGTCTTTGTCGCTGGAGCCTGATTTGTGGGGTGTGGCGACGTTGACGCCGCCGCGATAGACGGTACCCGGAGCCTCAGGGCCGGTGACGGGATCGTAATATCCGCTTTGATAGCCCACTCCTAATTGCGGGGTGACCGCGACGCTGCGGCCGGAATTAGAGTTCTTATGGAGCATGGCCGCGATGACCTCCGGCGTGACGGGACGGGCTGCGACTTCGGAGCTGCCGCGGCGCAAGACGAAGTCGCCGGAGGAGACGTTTATCGGCTTATCTTTGGGGTAAAGGGCGACTTCGACGACCATGCAGCAGCGGTCGACGTCGGATACGAAAGCGGCGCGCGCGTCGTTCGGGCTCAATAGAGCGGCGCCGACAGCGGTGCCGGTGGTTTCAGCATGCGCCGGGTAAGCGGCGGCGTTGGATTTGGGTACCGTGCCCTTTGGAGCGTCGGCGGCAAATAGAGGCAGCGAGAGAACCGCTAACAAAAGAAGCGCATTGCGGAACATAGAACCTCCTGATGTGCTTACGGTGTGAGCCTGCTCGCGTGTGATTCTGCGGGCCGTGTGTTTGGTTGCCCGCTCCCGAACCGGCTAAGAACCGCCGCCCGAATCCGAACTTAAGCTGGCGTAGTAACCCTTGCGGGCATAGACCCGGAGTTTGTGGCCGGACTTGCTGACCGAGATGTCCACGGCGTGATAACGACCGTTGGTCTCGAACACAGCCGGTCGATAGGACACGAGGTAGCGGCTGCGGATGACTTCCTGCAATTGGGCCAGGCTGTGATTTAAGCCGCCCAGGGAACCGGGGACAAAGGCCTCGCCGCCGGTGCGCACGGCCAACGTCTTCAAGGCACGGTCGCCGGTGTCGATCTCATTGCTGCTGTACGTTGTGGGAGTGAAGCCCGAGGCGGCGTCGCGCAGGTCACGGGTGCTGACGGTGTAGATTATGACTTCGCCATGGAGCGAGGCTTCGATGGCATCTTTGAGACTCTGGCTGCTGGAATTGTCATCACCGTCGCTCAGAACCACCAGAATGCGCGCTACGGGTTTGGGCTCAGCCTTCTGTGCGAGCTTTTCGGCGGCGAAAGAGACCGCATCCCAGAGGGCGGTGCCACCGGCGGGGGCGAGATCACCGATGCCTTTAGCGAGTTGAGCCTGATCGTTGGTGAAATCCTGGACCAGCAAAATCGAATTGGAGAAGCCGACCACGAAGGCCTCGTCGTTTTTGTTGGTAAGCACTGTCTGTAGGAACTTGGCGGCGGCCTTTTGCTCGAAAGCGAAGCGGCCGGTGATGGACTCGCTGGTGTCAATGACGACGCCCATGCGCAGGGGCAACTCGGATTCGCTGAGGAAGCCAGTGATGGCGGTGGGCGGGCGGTGATCGTCGCGTATTTTCACGTCGGCTTGAGTTAAGCCGGCGACGGAATTGCCATGGTCGGTCGCGGCGAAGAGAACCGCGACTTCATGCACGCTGTGATGCATGACCCAGCCGCCGGAGCCCTTGCTCATGGACTCGGATGGAGTTGGGGATTTGGGGCCTTCGCTGACGGCACCGGTGGGGGATGTCTCCTCTGCGCAATCGTCGCACATGGCCTCGGCTTCTGCGATTTGCTGCTTCTCCCTGGATTCCTGTATGAGCTTTTTCATTTGCTCGGGGACCTGCCCGGGGGCTGTTGGCTTGGCCTGAACGTCCGTGAAGGCCGGCGCCGCGGCAGGAGTTACTTTTGCCTCGACGACCGGATCGTGTAGGTGCAGCAAAATATCGCGCGCCGCGGGGGCAGCAGGCGACTTGGGATCTTCATGAAGGAAAATCTCCAATTGATGCTGCGCTTCGGGCAGGTTGTTCAGATTATCGTAGGCCGCGGCCGCATAGTAGTGCACGATGGCCGCTTCTTTGTGCTTTTTGGCGTGAACGTCTTTGGCCGTGGCGATGACCCCGTTGTAATCATGGTTGGTCAATTCGGCATAGCCCAGAGCGGTGAGGACTTGCATGTCCATGGGCGCGATGTCGGCGGCTTTCTTCACGGATTCTTCGGCAGCGGCATAGTTCTTCAATGCCAACTGGGCGCAGCCCAGATTCAAGTGGGAAATGGGCAGGTGGTCATCGAGGGCCACGGCCTTGGCAAAGGCATCGCGAGCTTTTTCATTTTGTCCGAGCGACATCTCGGCGGAGCCGAGCGAGTTATAAGCGGCGACAAAATCGGGATAGATGGCGATGGCGGCGTTCAAATGCTCCGACGCGCCCTGATAGTCCTTGCGGTTGAGCAGCAAGACGCCTTTATCGTATTCGTGGCGGGCTTTGCCGGGGGCCTTCAAATCAAGCTTGGAAACGGAAATTGTCGGATTCTCAAGCGGGCTGAGATCGCGCTCGGCCTGACGGTTAAGCATGGTGGAGTTGAGGAGTGTGCTATCAAAAGGGACTGTTCCGCCAGGAGGGGCCATGCCGTTGGATGGGAAACTGCCCCCCACAGGGGCGCCGAATTGCGCCCCAGCTAGGCATGCAGAAAATGCTATCGATAGAGCAACAGACAAAGATTTTGGCGCGGCGTATTTCACGGCAACTCCCGCAGCGGACACTCAAGGGGGGATCTTCCGCCAACGTGGCAGGAATTATAACCGACTTCCGGTGGGCAAGCCACCGTTTTTCGCAGGTTTGCGGCCCAATTAAGCGGGATTAATTAAATTTATAGGGGCTTGCCGATTCGCGGAAATCACAGAGGATAAGGGTGAGATCGTCTTCCTGCGTTTGATGCCAATCGCATACCGCGGCCAAGATGGCGTTGGCCGCCTGGGCTGGCGGCAGGGAAGCAGTTTGGAGCACAAGCGCGGCAAGGCGGTCGCGACCAAAGAATTCGCCGGCCGCGTTAGCGGCTTCGATAAGGCCGTCAGTATAAAGCAGCAGCCGGTCGCCGGGTGCGAGGATGAGGGAAATTTCGACGTAGGTAGCGAAATCGAAGGCGGCCAGCATCAGGCCGTTTTCGAAAATTTCGCGAACTTCAGCCCCTCGCAGCAGGAGCATGGGAGGGTGTCCGGCGGCGGAGTAACGCAGTTCGCCTGCCGCGGCATCGAGAAAAACATAGGCAGCGGTGACGAATTGACCTTGCGTGTTGCCGAAGAGAGCGTCGTTCATTCCGGCTAAAAATTTTGACGGATGGGCGGCGTGTACGCGCTGCGAAGAAGCGGAGAGTTTTACCATGGATGCGATCATGGCCGCAGGAACGCCGTGGCCGGAGACATCGGCAATGAGGAGCGCGGCGCGATTGTCTTCGGCCAGGACGTACTCGTAGAAATCCCCCGCGACTGAGGTCATGGGAGCGTAACGGGCTTCGACACGGAAGCGGAGCGATGCGGGGAATGCGCCAGGGAGAATGGAAAGCTGCATGCGACGCGCAACGTCGAGTTCTTTCTGGATTTCAGCCAACTGCTGCTCGCGGGCGAAAATTCGCAGGGCCGTGACATAGCCGAGCGAGCCCAGCAAGCCGGCAAATCCGATGGACTCAAACTTTGGCCATCGCAAAGACGTGGCGCTCACGAGATTGTCGAGCAAAACAAATGCCGCAAAAGAGAGAAGCCCCGCGCGGATGACAACAAACTCAGAACCTTCTGAACCACGGCGGACAAAATTGACCACAAGAACGAGCACAGCGAGAATGACGACGGCGTTGTTAATGAAATAGTAGGCTGGCCGCAATCCCGAAATACACGTGATCAATGCCAACGTTGTGCCGACGAGCGCTAAAAAATAACCCACGATTCTCCCGCTGCGATGCAAGAGTCCCGCCGCACTGAGGAATAAGAAGGCGGGAATCGGCATAAGGAAGTCCATGGCAGCGCTAAAGCGAATAAATGGGGAGGAATTTGCCAGCGCCGTGCGAATAATGTCCGATTGGACCCACATGCGCAAGCCATACAGCGAAGCGAAGAGCGCGAAATAGACCAGCAGAGCGTCAAATTTCCGCCGTATGATGGCCAGAGCCGCCGCGACCAGGCCAAAGGCCATGAAGGCCGAACCGGCGAAGAGATAGGGACTGGTGTGGAGAAATATCCGCAAAAGACGCGCGTTATCGCTGGTCTGGGCGAAGGACATGGAAGCCAAATATTAACATTCGAGTGACGAGGGGAAGGTACGTTCTCTCGAAATGATGTTGAAGTCTGCCGTTAGGAACGTGCCGCGCCGACGGGCAGATGCTCGCGCAGCAGGGCCAAAAGAGGCTCGCGCAGGTTGGGGCCGCAAGCGATGAGGCCGGTCAGCAAAGGATTTCTGTGATTGCAGGTGAGAGAGTGACCATCGAGGGTGCTGACGAATCCTCCGGCTGCTTCGACGAGCAGGGCTCCAGCCGCGACGTCCCATTCGTTTTTCGGAGTGAGGGTGAAAGTGATGTCAGCGCGTCCGGCGGCAACCAGGCCGAGCTTGTACGCGACCGAGCCGGTCGGTTTCACGAGGGAAGTGGAATTCTGGAATTGAGCCCACTCGCCGCGCTTCAATTCACTGCGGCTGGCTAGAATGACGGCGCCATCGAGGGTCGAGCGGTTTGTGGGATGGGCGGGCTGGCCGTTATAGGTCACCCCGGACTCGCGCGAGCCCATAATCAGTTCGTCGGTCGCGGGATTGCAGATGCCTGCGGCGACGGGTTTGCCGTTTTCTACCATCGCGATGGAGACGCAGAATTCAGGAATGCCCTGCACGAATTCGCGAGTGCCATCGAGGGGATCCACGACCCAGACGCGGTTCTTGTCGAGGCGGGAAAAATCATCCACGCTTTCTTCGGAGAGCCAACCCTCGCCTTCCCGCAGCAATTCTTTACGTAGTACGGCGTCCACGGCGCGGTCGGCTTCGGTGACGGGATCATGGCCGATTTTGTATTCGGTTTCGATGGCGCCCGGCGTGAAGCGATTGAGTACGTCGCGCGCCGCTTCAAGGGCTGCATGAATGCGCTGCAAGGTCTCCGAATTGAGGTCGGTCATCACATTCTTTCTCGCAGCGGGCGATTCACTTCATGGCATCAACATGCGAATGCCGGTAATCAGTAGCACGGTGCACAAAATTCGGCGCAACCACTTTACGGGCACTCGCGTCGCAAGATATGAGCCCAGGAGGCCGCCGGGGATGGAACCAATCAGCAAACATCCGACGAGGCCGTACTCAATATTGTGCAGTCTGAAGTGCATCAGACTGGTCATGCCGGTCAAAATTACGGCGTGAACGACGTCAGTTCCCACCATCATTTTCGGTGGGAAGCTGTAGAACAACAGCATGAGCATCATGATAATGCTGCCGGAACCGACGGAAGTCATGCCCACCAGAAAGCCGGCGGAAAGGCCCACCATCACCATGCCCACGGCGGATTTTAACGTGGGAGGGCGCTGGACGACACGTTCCTCGATGCGACGCTGAAAGAACATGACGCTGGGGATGATTACCAGCAAGATGCCTATCGCGACGCTCACAATGTGGTTAACGCCCGAGCCGTAGACGGTGCGGAGATGGCCGAGCAGGCTAACCCCAAGAATTGAGCCGGGGATGCTGCCGGTTGCGAGAGCAAGCAAGACTCGGCGTTTTACGGTCCCTGAGCGGATATGCATCAGGCCGGCGGGAATTTTGGTGCCAAAGTTGAAAAGGGCGTCGGTACCGACGGCCAACATCGCGGGAACTTTGAGAACAAAAATCAACAGGGGCAGCAAGAGAACACCGCCCCCCACCCCGGTCATTCCGATCAGGGTACCTACAATGAATCCGATCAGGATTTTGGTGGCCAGTAACATTCGCCGATCTCCGCTCGGCGCAGCCGAAGCTGCGCCAGCAGCTAGCCTCTGTCCCCGTTGACGCCGATGAAGCCTTCGCGCTCCAGATGAAGAATGATGGTCTGAGCCGCTTCTTCCGGAGACAGCTCGCCAGTGTTGATGACCACCTCTGCATTTTCTGGAACTTCGTAGGGATCAGAGATGCCGGTGAATTCCTTCAAAATGCCGGCCCTGGCCTTGGCATAGAGCCCCTTGCGATCCCGCTGTTCGCAGACTTCCACAGAAGTGGAAACGTGCACCAGAATGAAGCCACCATGGGGCTCGATCATTTGACGCACGGCTTTACGGGTAGCGTCGTAAGGCGCGATGGGCGCGCAGATGGCGATGCCGCCATTCTTCGTGATCTCAGAGGCGACGTAGCCGATGCGGCGGATGTTGATGTCGCGGTGTTCCTTGGAGAACCCGAGTTCCGAAGAAAGGTGCTTGCGCACAAGATCGCCATCGAGAATGGTGACGGGACGGCCGCCCATTTCCAGAAACTTGGTGAGCAGCACGTTCGCGATGGTGGACTTGCCGGATCCGGAAAGTCCGGTGAAGAAAATCGTCACGCCCTGCTTATGGCGAGGCGGGAAGCTGCGGCGCAACTCCTGCACGACTTCCGGATAAGTGAACCAGCCGGGAATGTCGCGGCCTTCGTTCAAGCGCTGGCGAAGTTCGGTGCCTGAAATATCGAGCACGCGGGCGCCCTTGGGTACTTCATCCTGCGGGAAGTATTTGTCCTGATCTTCGAGGTAAACCATCATCTGGAAGGGAACCATGGTGACACCGATGTCGGCCTCGTGCTTCTTGTAGAGTTCCTGCGCATCGTAGGGACCATAGAAGGGCTTGCCGTCGGTGTCTTTACCGGGGCCGGCGTGATCGCGGCCGACGATGAAATGAGTGACGCCGTGGTTCTTGCGGATGAGCGCGTGCCAGATGGCCTCGCGCGGACCGCCCATGCGCATGGCGAGGGGCAGGAGCGAAAGCTTGGCGGTGTTCTGGGGATACTTCGGCAAAAGGAGCTGATAGCAGCGCACCCGGGTGAAGTAATCCACATCGCCCGGCTTGGTCATTCCGACAGAAGGATGAATTAATAAGCTCGCTTCAACGCCCTTGGCCGCACGGAAGGTCAACTCCACGTGCGCGCGATGCATAGGATTGCGGGTCTGGAAGGCGACGACGCGCTTCCAACCGAGACGGGCGAATTCGGCGCGTACTTCGGCGGGAGTGAGGCGAAGATTTCGGAAGTCGTAATGATGCGGAGCTTCGACGCCTTCAATGCGACCGCCGACATACCAGGGATGCGATTTGTTAATTGCGTAATCCGCGCCTGGATGGGCGGCGCTGGTACTTTTGTAAACTGCGTCCGCTTCGGCTTTGCGGTCGGGCTGCCAGACGTCCTCAACATGGAGGACAGCGAGCATAACGCCCTCGCCATCGCGGAGAGCCACTTTGCTGGAGCCGGGTTTTAAAGTCTTGGCGAATTCTTCTTTTACATCGAGTGTAATGGGTATGGGCCACAGCACGCCGGAGGTCAGGCGCATGTTGTTACAAACGCCCTCGAAGTCGGCTTTATTCATAAAGCCGGTGAGCGGGGAGAAGCCGCCGCTCATCAAGAGTTCAAGGTCACAGACTTGGCGCGCAGTAAGGTCCCAGGAAGGAAACTCGCGGGATTCGGCTTTCAGTTCTGCTGCTTTTTTTGCGGGGACTATGAGTTCGATGAGTTCCCCACCGTGCGGGGCGATAAGATGGCTTGTCGAGGCAGTCAATTCCTTGAACCTCCCAGGTTCGTTTTGATATGAGATTTGTAGTTCGCTATATGTCTTTGTTTTCCTGCACTTGTCTAAGACAAAGAGACGCTGCCGCTGGCCACTGGCAGATACTGAGGGGGATCAACACTTCCCTTAAGATATTTCATTCAGAATACTACGTTCCTTTGTGCTGTTCCAAATCCGTTCCAATGAGCTTGACCGTAACCGAATAAAGAAAGCAATTTGCCTTCCGAAGGCATTTGCAGCGCGTGATTGTAAGTCTATTTGATTAATAGACTTAGCTGTCAATAGGGAAAATAGGGCCTTTCCGTGTGCGCGATGTGCAAATATTTGCGCAAAACACAACAAGGAATTCTGTTCGGATTGCCGTCAAAGCGGTTCCATCGAGACCGCCACGGCACCGGCGTAACCCTCAGGAACGGGGAAGGCCTGCAGATGCCAACGGTCAGCCTCGTGGGCATCGGGCCGGGTGGCCAGCAAGACCCGTTGCGGATCAGCGGCAAGCGCAACATCGAATTGGGCCAAGGGGTGGGAGAGCCCTTCGCCGCGAGCTTTGATATAGGCTTCCTTTCGAGTCCAACAGCGATAAAAAGCGGCATGCCGTTCCGCGGGAGCGAATTCGCGCAGGGCTTGCCGCTCGGACGGGGAAAAAAAACGTTCCGCAATTTCATCGGGCTTGATGCGGGCGCGGAACGCTTCCACGTCGACGCCGACCGCATGAGCGCGGGCAAAAGCGAACGCTGCCTGACCGTCGGTGTGCGAAATGTTGAAGGCAATTTGTTGCGAGGGATCAGCAAGAAACGGTTTGCCATGGGGGGTGTAGGCGAAGCGAACTTCCTGCGGAGGAATTGCTAGGTAGGTACCGAGGAATTGGCGCAAGGAAGCCCGGCTGAGAATGTATTCGTTGCGATTTTTTTCGAAATGGAAACGGGCGGCACGTTGCCGCTCATCCTCCGAAAGAAGTTGCTGCAGAACATCCAAATGGGGCGATTGCGGGTTCAACACTCCGGAATAAACGTGCACGAAACCCGTTTCGAGCGGCCCGCGGATGACGACGCCGGAAATTTCGTTCCAAGGCTGAAATAGAAATTTCAAGATGACTAAGCGCTAACCACCCGCGCCCGATTCCTGGGATGCATTGGCGAGTGCCGCTTGTTCGGAACCCTTACCGGGCGCGGGACGAGCCGCGGTCACGGGGACGATCGTCGAATACTTCAGCAGGCACCAAAGGGCGCGGAAACCGTCTCTCCAACTGATCTTTTTCCCTTCTTCGTAAGTGCGGCCCCAATAGCTGATGCCGACTTCATAAACCCGCAGATGCCGTTTCGCGATCTTCACAGTGATCTCCGGCTCGAAGCCGAAGCGATCTTCTTCGATGGGGATGGATTGAATGACCTCCCGGCGAAAAACTTTGTAGCAGGTCTCCATGTCGCTCAAATTGATGTTGGTCAGGCAGTTGGAAAGCAGCGTCAATCCCCAATTCGCCACTGAGTGCCAGAAGTAGAGCACGCGGTGCGGGCCGCCTCCCAAGAAACGTGACCCGTAAACCACATCGGCTTTGCCTTGAATCAGAGGCTCCAAAAGTGCTGGGTAATCGCCAGGGTCATACTCCAGGTCGGCGTCCTGGATGATGACGAAATCACCGGTCGCTTCCTGGATGCCGCGCCGAAGAGCAGCGCCTTTGCCCTGGTTGCGGGGCTGAAAAATCGCGCGGAGGCGGGGGTGTTCTTTTTGCAGGGACTGGAGAATTTCGGGGGAACCATCGCGGGAACCGTCGTCCACGCAGATCACTTCGACCTCGAGAGGGACGGCGAGTACGCGCTCTACAACGGCGCGTAAGGTGACCTGCTCGTTATAAACCGGCATGACGACCGAGAGTTTCATCAGGCAGTTGTTGCCGCCATCATTCTAGAACACAGGTGCGGAACGGGTCATTTTGTTTTTCGTCCCGTGTTTTTCACAGGCCGCTCGTTAACGCCTTATTGACACATAGCGCAGGAAGAAAATACGTCTGTTATGTAATTCCTTCCGGGGGAGACGGCAGGACGGCAGGTGCCGATGCGAATTCGGCAGTATCGAGCCGACCAAAGGCACTAGAGAAATCTTAGTGGGATCGCGCAGGTTTCGTGAGTGTGGCCGGGTGGAGGGGGCAGGACGATGGGAGTGGCGTGCAAGCTATTGTTTACAAAGGCTCTGTGTTGGGAGATTGGAAAATAATGACTGGCGGGTTTGAGCCTTCCAGTGGCCAGAATAGGAGCAAATACGGATGTCGAAAAAGCTGCCGGGTATGGTGCAAGTATATGCACTGTTGGCAATTGGCATGCACTAGCAAGTGCACACTTCGTCGTCGCTGCGTTTCATTTTTAGGTTATCTGGTGGCTTAGTCCGGAGGGAGGCTTGTCTCCTGCGGGACTGACGACCATTTGGCGCACTTTATATCGGGGAATCGGGAGTAGTTGCGTGGGAGTTGGGGTAAAGCACGATTCTGTTCGCTTGGGTCCGCGTGAGGAGGAGATTGCCAATTTGCTGTTGCAAGGCTGCGATAACGCGGAAATCGGCAAAGAACTCAACATGGCCAGCCGCACGGTTAAGGCCTACTTTAACCGCCTGTTTACCCGTTTCGGCATCAAGGGCGGCATCAAGCGGGTAAAACTGGCAACCCTTTTGTACCGGAGGCAATTATGGATGGAGAAACAGGAAAATACGGAAGCCGCAGCCCCAGCGAGCGCGAGCAGCGTGTCATCGAACTCGTCGCGCAAGGCCTCAAAAACTGTGAGGTCGCTCGATCGATTGGAACCACGGAACATGTCGTAAAAAATTACCTCCGGGTGATTTATGACAAGCTCGGGTTGTGGAATCGCGTGGAGCTAGCGCTGTGGTACGAAGCTCGCAGATTTGAGAATGCTGCAAACGCCTGATTGTTCAGGCGCACTCCCCCGAAGCGAAAAGGCCTCCGTCCGCGGAGGCCTTTGGCTATTGGTGAAAAGGCATTGCCCGTACAGTTTGAATCAGTGTTATGGGCAGGGCTGGCGGTTGGCCGGTTCAAATTGATCGAGCTGAGCGTCGCGCTGCAACGAAAACTTGCCGCCCGGAGTTTTTCCATACATCGGCGAGCCGGGGCAATAATAAAGCGCGGTGTGGAGATCGATCCAGACCTGAATGTTGGGATTCCCAAGACTGGGTTGAGGCGGCGGCGGGTCCGCGAGTCCAGCGGCAACCAAACCTCTTTCAAATAAGCTCAATTGCGCAGCAGGAGGCTTGCTCCCGCCCGCGGAAGCGTCATTGGTCGAACGTGTGCCCCATCCCGACAGTACGGCCAATAAAAGCAAGGCGGAGAGTACAAGATAGAAGTTCGCACGATGAACGTGCCACTGCCGCGATAACCACAGCGCTCCGGATTTTTCGGGGCGCAGAGTTTCGAGCCACCGCCGCGTGGAGGTCGCAGACGTCCACGGAGATTTCCCTGCCTCGGGTTCCAGCAGCCCGGCTTCAGCGAGTTCGGCTTGCGCTTGTGAGGGTTCGCTGGGCGCAGGCGCGAGTTCACTCGCGGCGGTCGCACCTAATTCATGTCCTGCTTCTGCGACAGAAGCGGCATCGGAAGGCGCGAATTCACCGCCGAAACGCGCGCTGGAGAAGACCGGTTCGTGGTCATTCTTGAAAGACGCGGCGGAGAACTCAGATGCCGGCACATCGGCTGGTGGAGGCGAGGAGGGTGTATCGAGGTCGGGCGTAATCAGCCGTTCGATCTGAGGTTGTAGCGCGTCCATGGCTTCCAACATGGTGGTGCGCTCGGCGGCGATGGTTTGTTTCCAGGCCATTTCGGCAGCGCGAGCAATGGCGTCGCGCAACAGACTTGCCATCAGCTCTGCCAATCGCACATCACGGGCATCGAAGGCATTAGGACGGTCGGAGACAAGTTCGAGAACACTCTCGATTTTTCCTTCATATGGAACGGGAAGGAGAATTAGCGAACGAATTCCCCGTTCGCGGCAAATTTCATAATTAATTTCGGGAGCGGTCTTGACATCGGGGCAAAGCAAAATCTTGCCGGCGAGAGCAGAGTCGGGCAGCAGGATGGGAGCGGCCAGGCTTTGAGGGATGGGCAGGCGCATGCCAGACTCAAGGTTGGATTTGCCGCTGATCGAAGAATAAATCAGCTCGTCATTTTGCACGATAGCAATTGCGGCGCTCTGAGCGTGAACGATGGTGCGCGCTTTTTCGACGATGAGCTCGGCTGCATCTGCGATGTCGAGCTTGCGCTGCTGAATAATCTTCTGGGTTTCTACGACTTCGCCAAGAGGATCACTCGCGCCTGCGTTTTGCGTGGCGGGAAGATTGGGAGCCGCCTCGGCCTGGTGTTTCTGAAGAACGTAAGCGGACTCCAGCAACTGCTGAAACGTCTGTTCATCCAGAGTCAGCTTTTTTCCGACTTTTTCCTGCGAACTCACTCTACCTCTGTACCGCTCTTAGTCGAAGGCACCAGCGTTAATTGTAGAGCAAGCAGATTCCGTTGGCAGGGATAAATGCCGTTAATCGCGTGATTCCAGTGACTTAGGTACTCAGTTGGGCAATGCGGCGAAGGTGCTTATCAAATCGAGGCGGGGTGTGACGAGGCAAGCGTTTGAGATCGGGAGAGGTTGAGGGCCGCTCAAGAGGAGACAATGCCCTTGTGAGTCCAGTTGGGCACTTCCCAGGTTCGACAGGCGGAGTAATATGAAAACACTGGGCTATGCAAGTTTCGACGAGCAAGCCAAGCAGCGCAAATCTGATTCCTCCCGCGGGGCGCGAGCGCCGTCGCCGCATGCGACATCGCGTTCACACGCCGGCCTACGCCAGCCTGAGTGCGGCGCAAGGTGCCATGCTCGATCTCTGTCCGATTCTCGATTTGAGCGAGGAGGGGATGTGCCTGCAAAGCTCAGCGCCGCTCGAAACCAATCGCCGCGTTGATTTTTTTCTGGATCTATCGGAGACGAAGAGCCGCATTCCCATCAGCGGGATGGTCATCTGGTCAGACCGGGCGGGGCGGGCAGGCGTCCGCTTCGAGAATTCACCTCAAGCGCCTCTTTCCGAAGACAAGATTCTTACACTGAAAGAATGGCTCTTTTTGAATGCGCTGACGGCGTGGATGCATCACGCGTCCCCGCCGCTCGCCGTTCTGGATGCAAAGCCCGCGTTCAGCATGGGAGAAGTGAATGCCCCATCTGCGCCCGATTACACGGGGATGCTGGCGGCGATCGACGCGGTAAAACGTGAAGTGGAAGCGCTCGGGCCAAAGCTCGATGCTTCCTTGCGGCTGATTGCGGAACGCGCGGTTGCATTTACGCAGGCTTCGGGCGCCGCGATCGCAATCGCGGACGTCGAAGGGGCGAAACTGCCCGCTGGCGGAGTGCAGGAAATGACGTGCCGGGCGCGGGCCGGCGCGGATGCGCCTAGCCTGGGCGCACGGTTGCACGTGGGTGCGGGATTCTCGGGCGAATGCGTCCGCACGGGGAAGTTACTGCGCTGCTCGGACACGGAGAACGACCCGAGGGTGGATCGAGCAAGTTGCCGCGCACTCGGGATACGCTCCTTGGCGGCGGTGCCGATACGCTCGGGTAACTTTGTCGCAGGATTGCTTGAGGTATTCTCCCCTGCGCCGCATGCCTTCGATTCGACTCCGAGCCCCATATTGCTGCGTCTTGCCGACGTGGCCTCGCTCGCTATTCACCGGGCAGCGCAAGCGATGGTCAAGGCCCATAGCGATGCCGAAGCTCGGCAGAGCAGAAACATCGAGCCACCATCGAGCGCGTCTGCCAAGCCGAAGTGGCCGTTAAGGATCTCCCCGGAAAACGATCCGGATGTCCCTGCCCTGGTTGAAAGCGGCAACAAGCCGCTCTCACCTACGCGGCGGATTCTGCTTTTCGCGGTGGCGCTGACGTTGGTTCTGGTCGTCATCTGGCTGATTGAAACGTGGCCGTCGAAGGCGGGTCCACAGCGAGTGCAACCCGCGCATGCGAGTTCCGTGCCTAAAGCGGATTCTGCCACCGCGCTTCCGGTGGGCATTGATGGGGTGCGGCAACTGGCGACGCAAGGAGATCCTTCCGCGCAATTCGCTCTGGGTGTGCACTATGCGACAGGCGAAGATGTTCCGCAGGATTACACCGAAGCCGTCCGCTGGTTCACCATGGCGGCGCAGCAGGGCCAGGTCATGGCGCAGGCCACGCTCGGGGCCTATTATTGGGCGGGGCGCGGGGTTCCGCAGGATTTGCAAAAAGCCTACTTCTGGGCCGCGCTGGCGCAAGCGGGCGGTGATGAGGCAAGCAAAGTTCGCGTGGCATTTCTCTCCTCGCGTATGCGGCGTGCAGATATTCTGGCCGCCCAGCAACGCGCTGACGAATGGATTAAAGAACGGCAACTCCTGAGCAGCGCGGCCAACACAAAATAGTTCATATGGTTTAACCATGCAGGCGGGATTACCATTGAGCAGAGGTCTTCTGTGGCCACGTTGCGCGAAGTCGTATACGAGCATGTGCGCGAGGGAGAACTCTACGAAAAGCTGGACCGCAACCGTGTCCGTTGCTTTGCCTGCGGGCATCGTTGTCCCATTCCTGAAGGGCAACCCGGCGTGTGTAAGGTGCGTTACAACCGAGGCGGCGTTCTCTACGTTCCGTGGGGATACGCGGGCAGCGTGCAATGCGATCCCATTGAGAAAAAGCCGTTTTTTCATGCCTATCCTGGCGCGCTCGCCTACAGCATGGGAATGCTGGGATGCGACTTGCACTGCGGCTATTGTCAGAATTGGGTGACTTCGCAGGCGTTACGGGACCCGCGAGCCGTTTCGAATCCTTTGGAGGCTTCACCCGAAGCGCTCGTGCAGGATGCACTGCGGCAAGGGGCCAAAGTTCTAGTGAGCACCTATAACGAACCGCTCATCACCGCCGAATGGGCGATGGCGATTTTCAGGGACGCAAAGGCCGCAGGATTAATGACCGGATTTGTTTCCAATGGAAATGGAACGCCGGAGGTCCTCGAATATATTCGTCCCTGGATTGACTTCTACAAAGTGGACCTTAAGAGTTTCGACGATCGCCACTATCACGAACTCGGTGGACGAATTGGCCCGATTCTGGACACGATCAGGAATTTGCACTCCATGGGGATTTGGCTGGAGATTGTGACGCTGCTGATTCCCGGATTTAATGATTCTCCCGACGAATTGAAGCGGTTGACGGAGTTTCTGGCCGGCGTTTCTCCGATGATTCCGTGGCATGTGACGGCCTTTCATCAGGATTACAAGATGAACGATTGCCGCGGTACCAGCGTCGAAGACTTGATGAGGGCTGCTGAAATCGGCAAAGCCGCCGGGTTACATTATGTGTACGCTGGCAATTTGCCGGGGCGCGTGGGTGGACTTGAAAACACGTACTGTCACAATTGCTCGGCTTTGCTCGTACAGCGCTGCGGCTACTTCATTGAGGATTATCGGATAACGCCGAATGGATGTTGCCCGTCGTGCGGGGTGGTTATTCCCGGCCGCTGGGCGGCAAAATTCGAGGGACAGCTTGCCGACCGGCCTTACCTGCCGCATGGCGATCTACACCAAATTAGCGTCAGGCCTTAAAGTCACATGACTCGCGGTCTCGTCGTTTTCAATTATTCTTCCTACGAAGCAAGTTCCATAAAACAGAATCTTGTCATTCGATCTTTCTTACGCTCATGAAGATAAGAAATTTACTCCTCCTGCTGCTGTGGTGCGCTATTGCGATTCTCACTCAGGCTGAAGACAAACCCAAGCTCACACTCGACGAGTTCTTCAACTACGTCAGCTACGACGCGGTGCGCTTATCGCCCGATGGTCACGCGCTGGTCACCGTGGTCGATCGGCCGGATTGGGACCAGAGTATTTTTCGCACCGAGCTTTGGCTCTACCGTGACGATGGTCGGGGTTTGACTCCGCTGACGCAATCGAGCAAGGACTCCCATCCGCGATGGTCACCGGACGGGACCTGGATCGCGTTTCTATCCGAACGGAAGCAGGAACGGACCGAGCCGGAAGACGATTCCAAGAGCGACGATGTGACCCAACTCTATGTGATTTCTCCGAATGGAGGCGAGGCCATCCCGGTTACGACCGGGGACGAAGACGTTCACGCTTTTACATGGTCGGCGGATTCCAAAACGCTTTACTTCGCAACACGCGCACCCTGGACTAAAACGCAACAGAATGAGCACAAGAAGGAATGGAAAGATGTTATCCGGTACCGCGGTGATGAACGCGGCGACACGATTTTCTCCATTCAGCTTGCTGACGCCCTCGCCCGTCGCGCTGAACTTGGTAAAACGCCGTCCGATGAGGACCGCGAACCCGGGGTAACGCCGGGTTCCAAAATCGTCGCTCCAACGCCATGGCGGGTCCAGCAACTGGGCTCATCGCCGGATGGCAAGAACCTTGCGTTTGTGAGCGAATCCATATCGCAGCGCGAAGAGCGTGTAAGCGAATTCGAAATTTTTACGGTGGACTTAAGCAATAGTCCAGCACCAGTGCATCAGCTCACCCACAACGAAGCCGTCGAGCAGGACATAGAGTGGGCTCGCGATAGCCGGCACATTTTTTTTACGGTGAACTATGGATCGGTGGACAGCAAGTATCACGACTACCAACTTCGCCTCTACTGGCTAGATGCAAGCACGGGAGAAGTGCAGCGCTGGGCCGAAAAGGTGGAACAAGGGAAGGATTTTGCAGGCGCTGTGCTGCACTATGCAGTGACCGACAACGGAATTGTGGCTGCCGCGAGGGTTGGAACGGAAGTCCAAGTCTATTCGCAGGCCAATCCGTCAGCACCTTTAGTCAGGCTTGGCGGATGGCCCGGGATGTACGAGGCAATCTCCACGGCGACTCACTCTTCCCAAATCGCGGTAGTTCATTCGGCGATTGAGAAGCCGGCCGAAGTTTATCTCGCTGCTGACTCCGGGAAGCTTGCCGAAGCGAAGCCTGTCACTTCGTTCAACAAGCTTTTCACTGAACGCGATCTGCCCCGAGCCAAGACGTATCAATGGAAGGCGGATGATGGCACGCAGATTGAAGGCATGTTGATGTACCCTCCGGGTAAGTTCGAAGCCAAAAACCTGCCGATGCTTGTGTTCATCCACGGTGGTCCCGACGACGCTGACGGCAATCACTTTGAGGCCGACTGGTATGTGTGGGACCGGCTTGCCGCCGGGCAGGGATGGCTCGTGTTTGAGCCCAATTACCGTGGTTCCATGGGTTATGGCGATAAATTTCTTGAGCAGATGGTGCCAGAAATTGTCTCTCGCCCGGGGAAAGATATTTTGGAAGGCGTGGACGCGTTGGTGAAAGACGGCGCGGCCGATCCGAATCATCTTGCCATCGGCGGCTATAGCTACGGCAGTTACATGACAAATTGGCTCATCACGCAGCGCACAAAATGGAAAGCGGCGGTAACTGGCGCAGGTGCAGTAGAGAATGTCGCCAATTGGGGCAACGATGACACGACATTCGATGACGCCTTCGATCTTGGCGGCCTACCGTGGGAGCAGCCGAAGCGTTATCAGGATGAAGCTGCAATTTTTCAAATTAACAAAGTACGCACGCCGACCCTGATCGATTGTGGCGCGGAGGATGTCCGGGTCGCGGTGGCCGAGTGTTATTTATTCGATCATGCTCTGCACAATCTAGGCGTGCCGAGTGAGCTTTTGATTTTTCCGGGCGAAGGCCATGATCTCAGCAAGAATCCCTGGCATGGAAAAATCAAAGTAAGGGAAGAGTTGAAATGGCTTCAGAAATATGGCGGGGTTGGGAGCAGCCCCGGAGATTAATGCGTCGCGGGCTTCGTGGCTGCGCTTGCCACGCTCACGCGCCGCGTAGATTCAACGTATTTTGCGATTCCCTGATAGAGCGCTTCCGCCAATTGCTGGCGATAGGTTGAGCTTTCCAGATTTGTTTCGTCCGTGGGGCTGCTCACGAACGAGACTTCGGTCAGCACGGCAGGCATGGTCGCCCCCGTCAGCACCACGTAAGACGCTTCTTTAACGCCACGATTCGGAACTGCGCTCTTGGCCGTGACGGTGTGAAAAAGCGATTGCTGAATGTCGGCCGCGAAACGTTTAGAATCCTCGACCTTTTCGCGGATGTTTACGTTTGTCCAACTAATATCGAGCGGCGCGTTGCCTCCCGCAAGATCGGCGGTGCGGGCGTGGACCGAGGAGTAGGTATTTGTATAGTAAGTCTCAACGCCGCGGGCGGAGGAATAATCGCTGTAATTGGCGTGGACGGAGAGGAACAAATCTCCTTTGGCAAGATTTGCGATTTCGGTGCGCTTCTCCAGCGGGACATAGACGTCGTCGGTCCGCGTATAGACAACCTCAGCACCCAGTCGGCTTTGCACCAGCTTGCCCAGACGCCCGACGATATCAAGTACCAAGTCTTTCTCCAACAAGCCGCGCCGTCCAACCGTGCCCAAGTCCCACCCGCCGTGGCCTGCGTCGAGGACGATGCGAAGCTTGGCGGCCGCAGCCGGCGTTTTGATGGAATTCGTCTGCGCAGCCGCACTCGCGGCCGCAGCCTCGGCCGTGATGGGAGGGTTTGCCGGCCCAAACAATTCAACCTTGCTTCGAGTCTCTGGCTTGGAATTTATGCTGTGCACTTCGACCACAAGGCGATACGGGTTCTGCTCCAGGCTGACGGAAAAATTCGTGTTCGGCTTGGTTTCGAGGACGACGCGCGTGACTCCAGGAGAGAGTTCGGCGGCGCGGATACGAACTAGCAGTGGATCACCAATCTCCTCACTGCGGCCGATCTTCGGATCGAGTTGCGTATCGTGAAGATCGAAATAGATGCGCTCGGGATCGCTCAACCGGTGCGCTTCATATTGCACCTGATCCTGGAGATCCATGACGACCGTGCTCGAATCGGGGGAAGACCAGTGACGTATGCCGGTGATGGTTTGCACACCGTTGGCATCGCGCGGCGTCGATGCTGTAGAAGTCTCATCGGACGTCGGGCCTAGTTTAGTGGATGCAGTTATTGACGCGTTCGTCGCCGGTGCGCTGGCCGCGAGTGATTGCTGCGGAAGACTGTCTGCCCGGGCAACATGACGATTGTGGAGGTTCCACCAAGCGGCAGCGCTGATTATCATCGCAGCCGTAACGGCGATGCCCATCCAGAGTCCGCGGCGCGATGGTTCATTCGGTTCGTCCCGAAACGGAGGGCTCTTCGGCGAGGACTCCCGGGGCAAAATTTCAATTTTCCCGGCACGCTCAACCTTCGGGAAGGGAATTGCCGCCGGTGGCGGGATGGGCAATGGAGCTCGGCGGATCGGCTCAACCGGGGCGGGGCGGCGCACGACCTGGCGGGAAATTTCCGCCAGGCGGTCTTCCTCTTCCGGCTGCATTGCGGCCAGCACCAGTTCCGCCAGCAGATTCAAACGCCGTACGTCGCCTTCCTTGAAGTGACGTTGCTCGCTCGAAAAAGCTTCGATCAATCCAATAACGGTCTGGCTCGCCCAAAGAGGAACTGCGGCCATGGATCGCGCTCCGAGCTTGCGGCAGACATCCGGATTCACTCGGGCGTCAATTTGCGCATCATCACAGCGCACGGTAGCGCCGCTTGAGAGGCACGCGCCGGAAAAGCCATAGTTCGGGTTGACTTTCGCGCCCTTATCCGGAGCGACGGTGCCAGCAACGGCGCGGCAAACAATGCCTCCATCTTCGGCGAGAGCAATGGCCACGCCATCGGCGTGGGTTATCGCAAGTGCCCGCTCGGCCACCAATTGCAACGCTTCGTCGAGCGCAAAACGTTCCTGTTTCGTGTCGCTGGAGGGAAGATTGGAGTTCGCATTCCGTCGATCGCGGACTTGCTGCTGCAAGGCGGCAAAAGCAAGCAAAGCCTGTAGGGCATCGCGTCCGCCCGGGGTTGGCCGAGGCGTTTGTGCTTCTGGAAGCACCGGAGCTTGCGGGCCGTTTAAATCTCCCAGCGTTTTGTAAGGGCTCGCATTCATGAGACAAATGGCGGCGTGCAACTTGCCTGTAGCCTGTAACTTACAAGGATTCGGTGCGATTCGCAACGGTTCTTCATGCAGTTAATCCAAAAGGATAACTTCCTTTTGATAGAGAAGATGTGCTCTGTGGTTCCCTTCTTCTTGCAACTCCTTCGCTTTGGGCTTAGGCTTGATGTAGCTCGATCAGGTTGTGGCAGGATGACGGAAGTAAAGAAGAAGTCCAATTGGTTGTGGCCTTTAGGCCTTATGGCCACCGGGATCGCAGCGGCCTCCGTGGTGGTTTTCAGGGGTTGTTGGCACCGTAAACTCAGCTGGCCCATCCGTTCCCAGGGATTCTCATACCAGGTTTGCCTCGGTTGCGGCATTAAGCGCCTGTTTGACGAAAAAGCCTTCCAGGGTTACGGCCCCTACAGCTATGACCTCGCCCGCCTGATCGAACGTGCGAAGGAGACTCGCGTTGCAGAGGTTCCAGCCGAACCCGCCGAGCAGCGCCCCGCATCCTGATTTCAAGACAGCGGAAGAACACGAGCGTACGTCTTTTAGCGCGCGAAGTATTGCCGCTCCAGCCACAATTGCAAATCCTTTTTTGCCCGCTCTTTGATCGCGACAAACTTAATGCCGGCATTGCCGTCACCATCGTTCCACACGACTTCGCCCCGAATCGTCAACGGCAACGCACTGCCCGGCAAGGCAAAATTCACTTGCAGCGTGCTGGCCACCGGAACTGGTTTGTTGCTGCGAATGCCCGCCCCGCCCTGACTCAGATTACGCAGCTCCGTTTCCAGGCGTTTTTTCGGGCCGCATTCGAGTGTGACCGGCAAGTTCAACGATGCGCGGTGATAGCGGAGCCGGCCGCCGACCATGGTATTGCGCGCCGCTGAGAGTGTGTGTACGGCTTCTTCGACAGAAATCGGCTTCTTGAGCATGAAGGCGGGAGCAGCTTCTTTCACGGTTGAGAAGCCGTGCGGCCGCGCCATGAATGCCACTGGCATCAGGGGTTGGTTGGGACGGACGCGCAATCCTTCCAGAACCTCGTCGGTGCCCTGAAGATCGCAGTCGACGATGAGCGCATCGAATTTCGCGCTCGCCAACTTTGCACGCGCTCTTTCAGGACGCGGCTCGACGTCCACGCCGATTTCCATGCCACCCAATATACATTCAAGCACGCTTACTTCCTGCCAGTCGCGGGAAACAATCATTGATGAAAGTGTCATACATTCAATCTATTCCACAGCGTAATCGCGCCGAAGATAACCAAGGTAATGATGGCCCGAAGGTGGGGGATGACGGCGTAAAGCCGGGCGCGAACACGTCGTCGGCATCGGCCCAGCATGCCAATCGCTAATTTGAGGCGACAGCTTCGCGGATCTCCTTCCACAACTCATCGCGGCCCGCACCGCTGCGCGCTGAATACGGAATGATCTTGGCTTCCGGAACTTCCTGCGCGTAAGTTTTTAGCGCCACATGCAGTTGGTTCCCTGACACGCGGTCGCTCTTGGTAGCAACAACCACGAATTTCCGTTGCGCTCTAAGTAGAAAATCCAGCAACTGGCGGTCGCTCGCCTGTGGAGGGATGCTGATGTCCACCAAGGCAAGGCACAGCGCCAGCGTCGAGCGCTGATGCAGATACGGATCAATAAAGCTCGGCCATTGGCTGGAAACTTCGCGGGAAATTTTAGCGTAGCCGTAACCCGGCAGATCGGCAAAGATCAATTCCGCTTCCGGCTTGCCCGGCCACCGTATATCGAAAAAATTAATCGCTTGCGTGCGCCCCGGAGTATTGCTGGTTTTTGCGATCTTCGCGCCGACAAGCGAATTGATGACGCTGGATTTGCCGACATTCGAACGTCCGAGGAATGCAACTTCCGGAAGGCCCGGAGCAGGGAAGCGGCTGGCATCGCTCGCCGAAGTGATGAATCGCGTCAGGACACGCATGTATTAGTGTGCCGTCTGAAGCGGCAAGATGCAAGCGGGGGGTTGCAGTTCTATTCCAAACGAAGATATTGCGGTTCGACCCAGATAGTATCCATGTAAGCGGGCTTGGCGGAAACCTGACCAACATCAAGCTGCATAAGCGGATACTCCGATGCACCTGGGTGCTTAAGCGCAGAGATAACAAAAGCCTTCCCGAGACATTTCTCGAACAATTCACGACTCCGCAAATCGTCCAGGTTTCCGACGTCGGGAGGAATGCTCGTAAGTACGACTCTGTCGCCAGTTTTCATTTCTCACCCCAGCCCCAACGGCTTTTTATCGTTATGCACATCTTCCGCTTTGACTGGAATGTATTTATTACGGAGATAGAGAATCCCAGCCACGAGCAACCCGATCCCGACGCTGATGCCGAAGAACAAACGATAAGCAGGGAAGAAGACGAGAACTACAGCCACCACGAAGATGGCAATGAACAGGCTGGTTTTGCCTTTCATGAGAGAGTCTGGCGCGGGCGCTCGTCCGCGAAATCGCTAATTACTGGTGCGCCGCCGGAGCATCGCCAGCGCTTGCAATCGGAGCGATGGACTCCGCTTCGACAGGTGCGACTTCCGGCAGCGGACGCTCTAGCGCGATAGTCAGCACCTGGTCCATCGTATCTACGAAGTGGAGCTTCATTGCGCTGCGCAAATTCTCCGGAACTTCCGCCACATCTTTTTCGTTGTCGCGCGGCAGAATGGCTTCAAATAATCCCGCGCGATGCGCAGCCAGCAATTTTTCCTTCAATCCGCCAATCGGCAGCACTTTACCGCGTAGCGTGATTTCGCCGGTCATCGCCAAATCCCGCCTTACCGGAATCTTGCTCAACGCACTGGCCAGCGCGGTGGCAATCGTAATTCCCGCCGACGGTCCATCTTTCGGAATCGCGCCCTCCGGCACGTGCACGTGAATATCAATGTTGCGATAGAAATCCCGCGCCAAGCCCAACCGGTGTGCCCGTGAGCGGATATAAGACATCGCCGCCTGCGCCGATTCCTGCATCACGTCGCCCAGCTTGCCCGTAAGCGTTAGCTTGCCTTTGCCTTCGACCACCGTGGCTTCCGTGCTGAGTATCGATCCGCCGACTTCAGTCCAGGCCAGGCCAGTAACCAGGCCGACTTCGCTCTTTTCATGTGCCAGCGTGTCGCGGAACTTAATGACGCCGAGGAAATCATGCACGTTCTCTGCCGTAATCGCGATCGCGTAATCTTGGCCTTCTTTTACGACCTTGCGCGCGACTTTTCGGCAAACGTTGCCGATCTCACGCTCCAAATTACGCACGCCGGCTTCGCGGGTGTAGGAGCGGATCAATGTCTGCAAAGCTTCGTCGGTGAACTTGATGTTCTTATCTGTAAGGCCGGCTTGCAAGAGTTGTTTCTTCACCAGGTATTGTCGGGCAATCTCGACTTTTTCTTCTTCGGTGTAGCCGTGCAGGCGCAGCACTTCCATGCGGTCCTGTAGCGCTGGTGGAATCGTGTGCATTACATTCGCCGTAGCAACGAAAAATACCTGAGAAAGGTCGTATTCCACGTCGAGGTAATGATCCACAAACATGTAATTCTGTTCAGGATCAAGCACTTCCAGCAACGCCGCCGAGGGATCGCCGCGGAAATCCATCGACATCTTGTCCACTTCATCGAGCATGAAGACCGGGTTCTTGGTCCCGGCCTTCTTCATCATCTGGATGATCTGGCCGGGCAAAGCGCCGATGTAGGTGCGGCGATGGCCGCGGACTTCGGCTTCATCGCGCACGCCGCCGAGCGACATGCGGACGAATTTACGCCCGGTGGCCTTCGCAATGGACATGCCCAGCGAAGTTTTTCCAACGCCCGGCGGCCCAACGAAACAGAGAATCGAGCCTTTGGGATTTTTCACCAATTGACGCACGGCCAGAAATTCCAAAATGCGTTCTTTAATTTTTTCCAGGCCGTAGTGATCTTCGTTCAGAATTTTTTCTGCCCGGGCGATGTTACGGATTTCCTTCGAGCGCTTCTTCCACGGCACCGCCAGCAGCCAATCGAGGTAGTTGCGGGAAACCGTGGATTCCGCTGACATGGGCGGCATGGCTTCCAGCTTCTTCAATTCCTGGATCGCCTTGTCTTTCACTTCTTTCGGCATGCCTGCGGATTCTATTTTCTTTTTGAGTTCGTCGAACTCGCTCTTCTCGCCCCGGCCCAGTTCCTTCTGGATGGCCTTGATCTTTTCGTTGAGGTAATACTCTTTTTGCGCTCGCTCCATCTGCCGCTTAACGCGCGACTGGATCGTGCGGTCCATGTTCAGCTTTTCGATTTCGATGTCGAGCACATCGCCGATGCGACTCAAGCGCTCACCCGGATCGAAGATTTCCAGCAATTCCTGCTTCTCCTCTATGGAGAGCTGGAGATTTGCCGCGATTGTGTCAGTCAATTTCGCCGGGTCTTCCATGCGCACGGCGGCGATCATCGTCTCGTAGTTCAACGACTGGCAAAGCTTCACATACTGCTCGAACAGACCGGTCACGCGCTGGGTGGCGGCTTCAATCTGTGGATTCGACTCGGTCGCATAGCGCGCCAGCCGAACGGTTACCTGCATCAGGCCTTCGGCTTCTGTGATTTGCAGAATCTTGCCCCGCTCGATGCCTTCAACGAGAACTTTGATATTGCCGTCAGGAAGTTTCAGGCTCTGAACAATGTTAACGACCGTTCCCACTTGATAAATTTCGTTGGGTTTCGGTTCATCCACGCTGGCGTCATGTTGGGTCGCGAGAAAAATCTTTTTGTCCGCCGCCAGCGCTTCTTCCAGCGCCCGCACGCTCGATTCGCGGCCGACTACGAAGGGCGTCATCATGTGCGGGAAAATGACCACATCCCGAATCGGCATCATCGGGAGTTTCTTCGTCTCGAATTTTTCTTTGGTTGTGGTCACTTGGTCTCCCCAAAACTGCAATTGGCCATCGGCCGTTGGCGTTTAGTCTTAAGCCCTACAGCTAAGTGCTAAACGCTAAGTGCTAATTGCTGGTTTCCTATCCCGCCTTTTCCATCACGCCCAGCGATGCCGCCCGCTTTTCGACCATTTCACGCGTGACCTCGAATTCTTTCACTTTCTTCTGGCTGGGCAGGTGGTACATCAAGTCCAGCATCAATTCCTCGAGAATCATGCGCAGGCCACGCGCGCCGACTTTGCGGGCCATCGCCTGGCGTGCTACCGCGCGCAGCGCTTCTTCGCCGAACTTGAGGCGTACGTTTTCAAATTCGAAGAGCCGCTGATATTGCTTGATGATGGCATTTTTCGGCCGAGTGAGGATTTCGATGAGTGCGAATTCGTCGAGATCTTCGAGCACACCGACCACCGGCAAACGGCCAACAAATTCGGGAATCAACCCAAACTTGATGAGATCCTCCGGCTGCACGTCACTGATCATTTCGAAATTCTTCTTGCGTGCGACGGCTGGCTCATCCTTTACTTCTTCTTCGCCAGCCTTGAACCCCAGTGATTTCTTACCCGCGCGCCGCCCGATAATCTTGTCCAAACCAACGAATGCTCCGCCACAAATGAACAAAATGTTCGTCGTATCCACCGGGGTAAATTCCTGGTGCGGATGTTTGCGGCCACCTTGCGGGGGAACGTTGGCGATGGTGCCTTCGAGAATTTTCAACAGTGCCTGCTGCACGCCTTCGCCAGAAACATCGCGGGTAATCGAAGGATTTTCATCTTTGCGGCCAATCTTATCGACTTCGTCGATGTAGATAATTCCGGTCTGAGCCCGGCCCACATCGCCATCCGCAGCCTGAAGTAGCTTGAGGATGATGTTTTCTACGTCTTCGCCGACGTAGCCTGCTTCGGTTAGCGTGGTAGCGTCCACAATCGCAAACGGCACATCCAGCATGCGGGCCAGAGTCTGCGCCAGCAGCGTCTTGCCTGTGCCGGTTGGCCCAATGAGCATGATGTTGGATTTGCTTAATTCGATGCCGTCGCCCGCTGCCTTCTGCCGGTTCATGAAGATGCGCTTGTAATGGTTGTAGACGGCGACTGCCAGTTTCTTCTTGGTCTGTTCCTGGCCGATGACATACTCATCGAGAAATGCCTTAACTTCCTGCGGTTTGGGCAGTTGCGTGGGGGCAGCGGCAGGAGGCGTTGCCGTGCGGTCGTCTTCCAGAATGGAATTGCATACCGCTACGCATTCGTCGCAGATGTACGCTCGCGGATAATCGCTAGGCGATGAGATCAGTTTGGCAACTGCATCCTGCGATTTATGGCAGAACGAGCAGCGCAAAATTTCTTCGTTTCCAGTCCTATTCTTCACGCTGCGTCACTCCTTTGCATTGCCGCTTCCCGTGGGACTTTCCAATGCATAAACGCAAATCATACGCCTATCGCGTCTTATAGATGATGTCGTCTATGATTCCGTATTCCTTGGCCTGCTGCGCGTTCATGATGAAGTCGCGTTCCACGTCTTTTTCCACTTTATCCAGCTTCTGCCCGCTATGTTTGGATAGTAACTGATTTGTAATCTCGCGCATGCGCAAAATTTCGCGGGCATGGATGTCAATGTCCGTCGCCTGGCCCGAAAGGCCGCCCATGGAGGGCTGGTGAATCAGGATTCGGGAGTTTGGCAAAGCCAGTCTTTTCTTAGCTTCGCCCGCCGAGAGCAATAAGGCCGCCATGCTTGCGGCCTGGCCGATACAAATCGTCGTGACGTCGTTCTTGACGTATTGCATGGTGTCGTAAATTGCCATTCCGGCCGTGATGGAACCGCCGGGAGAATTGATATATAGCTGGATGTCTTTTTCGGGGTCTTCCTGGGCAAGAAAAAGCATTTGGGCGATCACAAGGTTGGCGATATTGTCATCAATCGGGGTGCCGATAAAAATAATGTTATCCCGCAATAAGCGCGAGTAAATATCGTAGGCGCGCTCGCCCCGCCCGGTCTGCTCGATCACCATGGGTACCAGCATCATTTTTGGGTCGTTCACATTCACCTTCGCGCTCCCGCCCCGTGTTCGGGTATTTCTTTTGGAATCAAAAACTTAAGCGGACTGACGATAAAGATACTCGAGGGTCTTTTCGTTGCGGATTCTGTTTCGGATTCTATCCAGCGCCCCATCCTCTGTCAATCGCGCCCGAATCGATTCCGTGCTCTGCTTTGACTGCAAGGCAAGCGCTTCGATCTCACGGTCAATTTCCGCGTCGCTCACGTCAATTTTTTCCTCATCCGCAATGCGATCCAGCAATAAAGATGCCTTCACCTCTTGCAGAGCCTGGTCGCGTTGGCCAGCGCGCAGACGGCCAAAATCCATCTTCTTGATATCTTCTGCCTTCATGCCCTGCGCTTGCAATGCCCTCAGCCCGCGCTCAAGCCGGACATCAATCTGATGTTCCACCAGCGCCTCGGGTACTTCGAACTCGTTGCGCTTGACCAGTTCCACCATCAACTTGTCTTTGGCCTCGTGCTCCGCCGTGTGTTTACGTTCCGCTTCCATCCCTTCGTGAATCCGTTTCTTAACTTCGTCGAGGTTGGCGAACTCGCCCAGCTCTTTCGCAAAGTCGTCGTTTAGTTCAGGCAAGTGTTTTTCTTTGAGGGCCTGGACCTTAACGGTATAAGTGAACGTCTTGCCCGCCAGTCGCTGCTCTTGCGCGTCGGCCGCATAGGTCACATCAAATGTGCGCTCATCGCCCGCCGAAGCGCCGCGCAAATGCTCGGTAAACTCGGGCATCGTGTTCTTGCCGCCGATTTCGACCAGCACTTCGTCCATGTGGACGGGTTTTGAATCGGCGTCCCCGTCTTTCGGCACACCATCGAGTGAAACTTGAGCGAAATCTCCGTCCGCTAGCGAGCGGCCTTCGATCGATGTGAAGGTCGCCTGCCGCTCTCGCAGGCTTTCGAGCGATTGCTGAACTTCCTCGTCTGTGACGACGATTTCCTTCTTTTCAACGGGTATGCCTTTGTAGCCCTCCGGGCGAATCGTCGGCATAACCTCAAAACTCGCCTTGAAGCGCAAAGGTTCGCCATCATGGATGTGCAAATCGGTCACACGGGGCTGCGACACGGGAACGACACCCAGCTTTTCGGCTTCTTTGCGGAAGTAGCGGGGAACCAGAGCTTCGACGACATCGCTCTTCAAGTCTTCGGCAAAGCGTTGCCGAATAATGGAAGCCGGGGCGTGGCCTTTGCGGAAGCCTGGGATACGCGCCAACTTCTGATATTTCTGGATTAGACTCTGGGTCTCGCGGGAAACTTCCTCCGCCGGGATCTCGACCACAATTTCACGCTTTGTGCTGCTTTCGGTCGCTGTAAGGCTCACCCTTAAAGTCTAAAGAGATAGGAGCACAGCGTCAATGACCCGAGGCAGCTTTTAACGAGCCGCCGCAAGGGGCTTTAGCTGCCGTAGATACATGACAATCTGCCAACGCTCAGGTTCAGGCAATTTGCTGAAGGATGGCATGCCTCTTCCTGTATTGCCATTTGTTATCTTCCAAAAAAGTGCGCCATCGCTTTGTATCTGAATCGCGGGCAATTGCAAATTCGCTGAATGTTTCTTGGTCTTACCCGTGCCGTCTTCCCCGTGGCACTCAGCGCAATTCCTGAGAAATAGCTTGCGCCCGCCCCCGGCCAATTCCGGCCTGTCAGTCAACGGGTTCGGCTGCGCGGCGGCATTTTCAGGAACCCTCCAGGTGGGGTCGGGCCAATAGGTCAAGTTCTGAGCGCCGGCTCCTAATGGCAGCGCCAACATAATGATGCATAAGAATTTGCGCATTAGCGTCTTGCTCCAAACAGATGTGCGACGGTGCTTTTGAAATCTTGAATTTCGTAGCTGTAGCCGATGCGGAACAACACAGGAGCACTCTCGTGGGTGAGGCCAAAGCCGGGCGAGAAGCGTAGGGTCGAATTTTCCGTAAGCAGCCAGGCAAAAACCGGCGCTGCATAATGAGCAGTGTTACTTAATACGAATCCCTGCGTACTACCCAAGCCTCCGTAAAACTCCGCGCCAGCAGAAAAGTTCTCGCGGCAGAAGCGGCAATTCTTGCCGGAGGCGATAGTTGCCAGAGGCCGGAAGGCGCCAAGGGAGTAACCGAATTCAACGCCTTCGCTCTGCGAAAAATTTTTCGCGACAATAAAGTTCTCGGCGAAGTTCCAATTATGCGAGTCGGTTGACAAGATCAGCTTGGCTTCGAGTTCGTGATCTTGTTCAGAGCGCAATATCGAGTTCGGCGAACTGAGGTCCGGGGCGTCTCCCTCGACTTCCTTTAGAATGCGGCTGGCTTCGTTGATATTTTCGTATTCCAAATAGAGGACAGGATTGAACAAATGCAGCCGCTTCAGTGGCCGGTAGCGATTTTCCCATCGCCATCCCGTGAAGACTGTGCTGTCACCGTACGTGGACTGTCCTTCCAAATAAAATTCCGTGGTCCAGTTAGCTGTCACTCCGTATTCAAATTCCGTCCACGGTGCGCCGAAGAATCTTTGTCCCATACGCGGCACGTCAGTGGTAGCCGATATCTCCACATCCAGATTTCCCGGTTCTTCCATATGGTGATCGTAGGTCACGAAGTAGGGGCTTTCCTGTGCCAGACACTTCATCGCTGCAAGCAAAAGCAAACACCGTATAAATAACTTCATTTAATCTCCTAAAACACATATGCAACAGAGTTGCAAGAAGAGTCGTACATACAAATGCTAGAGGATGGCACACGATGTGGTCAATGACAGAGCGAATTTTCTGTTTCAAGATTGTTGCAACCAGATGCAACAGGCAGAGTCAGGAAAGCGTGGAGGCACGGCAGTTGGCGCAATATCCACCAACTTCCAGGCGCGTGACGGCGATGTGAAAGCGGCAATCGCGTTGAATTTGACCCTTCAATCGATCGAATAAATCACTCTCGAATTCAGTAATCTTGCCGCAACGCAGGCAGGCCATGTGAATGTGATCGCGTTGAGGGCGACGTTCATAAAAATGCTTTTCACCCTGCATGTGCATGAGATCCAGTTCGTCGACGAGGCCGTGCCGCTTAAGCAGACCTAGGGTGCGGTAAACCGTGACCCGGTCAATTTGGGAATCGATGCGTCGGGCTTTCCGCAGGATTTGAGCCGCGTCCAAGTGCTGCTTTGCCGTCTCGACCACATGGAGGATGGTCCGGCGCTGCCGTGTCATGCGGAGGCCGCGTGACATGAGTTCAGCTTGCAGTCTTCCTGGCGTTTCTGATTGTGGAAGGGGCATTTGACCTATTGTAATGGAGTTGCAATAAGAGAAACAATAAACCGCGCGCAGCGACTACCGCTTGTAGTGGCCGTTAATGAGTCTGATGCTAAAAAATGGCCTTTAAGGCAGGGTGTATCATGCGAGAACGATCGCGCACGACATCGAGTAAACTTCGGTTGCGCAAAGTACCCCTCGAGTGCTAGGAAAGATATAGCCAAGAGCAACACCGGTGAAGGGCTGATGGTCTTCAAGGGGAGTGAGGAGACAAACCGCCCCAGCGTTTACGTGTTCTCACGCTGGAGCGTTTTGCTCATCGCCAACTCTTACGGCAGGTAGTAGCGGAACGAAGTGAAGAACATGTTTTCGGTTGCCTGGGGGTTGAGTCCGTTTTTATCGGACCAGGCATTGCGAATTACATAGGAATACTGGGGACCGAACTGCAGCGTACCTTTCGCGCCTTTGTAAAAGCGGTACCAGAATCCCGTACTCGCTTCGAAAATGCTCCTTGTGTCGCCCGAGCATTTGGAGAGGCCACCGGGATTGAAGCCGCCAGATAGCGGTGTTCCGGTTGAGCCCAGAACAGGGATCGTAGTCGTGCCAGTCGGAGTTAAAACGGTGATGGGAGTGGTGACCGTCACGGAGGTCAAGGAGGGTAGCGTCTCGGTTGCGCACCCCGAATCGTTAAACAGGGTTGACCCGTAGCCGACGCCTGTGGTTCCAGCATCGAACGTGGTACGAGACGCGTACTCTCCGCCGTAGTTTAAATAGACATCGAGCCTCTTGGCGTGGTATTCGAGGGTTCCAAGTCCCTGGTATTCCTTGATCGGATCCAGCACACCATCGGGGCGAGCGACCAGGTCGGGAAGCCCCGCCGTGCCGTAGCGCCCAATTCCCCTACCGCCCAGAAAGTGCACACCAACATCGACGTGTTTATCCAGGAGAGAACCGCGGACATTCACGCCAATGCCGCTGCCTATGGAGGAATTGTTGTAAGCTCCCGTCGCGGATGGCGTCACCTGCGTTTCGTTGGGGAAAATACGATCACGGAAATCACTGACGAGCCCGAATACTTCGTAGTGTCCCCATCCGGGTTCAAAAGCGGCCTTAAACACGAAGTCAGGCGTGGCATTGTACGAGTAGTTTGCGGTTCCGTTGTACAGTCCTCCGCCGCTACCCTGCTGCCCGAGCAGGAAATTGTTGTTCGCGCCGTGTCCGCCTATTGTGGCTTGCGAGTCTTCCACCGAGAATCCCAACCACATCTTGTTGTTGATGTCCTTCGTCACGCGGAAACCGTATTGCCGAGCCCAGCTGAAACCGACCGTGTACTGGGGGTCAATGGTCATGGGTAGGGCTTCTGTGCGATTGTCTTCGCCTTTCTTGGTTTCGGTTATTAAGCTCCACATTTGGCCGCCAGTGAAGGTCCATCCGCTGTTCAGCGCGGCTTGCGCCCACACTTGGCGCTGCCGGAGAGTGTAACTGTTGCTCTCGTTGTTGTTGGAAGTCACACCTGCAGAAAGAAAGTCAGCCTCATAATAGCCCCCGATCTTAGCACTTGCCAGCTTGCCCTCGGCCAGTAGCGAAATGCGGGACTGACGGCCTGAACCGAAGAACTCCGATAGATTGCTCTGCGATGCACCGTCGAAGGGAATCGAGTTGAAAGGCGTGTTGATGTCAGCCCCGAGTCCATGATTGCGGTAAACCGTTTCTGCCGCCAGAAACCCGCCCGGGGTCAACGTCATCCCCTTGTAGTGGATTGCCATAGGACTCTCCAATTGGTCCTGGATGTTTTTTTGGGTTTCCTGGAGGCTTAGCGCCGCATTGGTGGCATTTGCTTTCAGATCGGTGACATCGCTCTTGAGAGCCGATACCGCTTGCGACTGATTGTCAGCCTGAGTGGCAGCGGCGTCGGCTCTGGCTTGAGCCTGTTGCGCCGAAGCCTGGCTTTGATCCAAGCGCTGCTGCAACTGTTGAATCTGCTGATCCCGGCTTTGCACCTGCTCGCCCAGTTGACGAATTTGTTGCTGCTGAGCCTCGATCGCTTGTTGCATTGTACTGAGCCGATCTGTAATCGCTGACAGGGAAGTTTGTGAAACAGTTTTCTTTTTCGTGCTTTTTGTGGTTGTAGTTGCGGCACTCTGCTGCGCCTGCACGGAAAGCGCGCTGCTTGCAAGCACCGTGGCTAGAGCCAGAATCAGATCTCTTCGCATTTCTCCTCCTCAAAACCAAGAAAGATACCAACACTTATCACCAATTGATTATTGCGACACACGACAATACGGCAATGCTAGCGGCCAGAGATTAATATCCGATGAATTTCGTGTGCCGGACGTAGGTTTCGGGGGACAGATAGTACAGCCAAGCAATCGTTGGAGTCGCAGTTTGTGCCGGGATGTTTTGGCCAATCTGCAAAAACTTGGGATAGCAATTCCGCCTTCGGTTGCCAGGCGCGCGGGCAGGTGATGTCAGAAATTCCCTGATTCAGCCCAGGAATGGGTCATCGGCCACCAAACGTGGTGCGATGGGTCATCAAGATACTGGCACCGGACGCAAGCGACTCTGTATGCTCTTGATGTTGCCAAGGCGCACCACGTGGGTCATATCTAGGCCCGTCGTCTCGCCCTGTGGTTCGACGTGACGGCAGCCTTGCACGTCTTACACTCGCAGTCTTCATTGGCTGGCAATTGCCATGTGCCAATCGCATCCACGCGGTAGCCCGTCCCTCGCACTGTCTTGAGGAGTGTGGGAACGTCAGGGTCGGGCTCAATTTTCTTGCGGATCCGCCGGATGCATGCATCCACTGTGCGCGGAGTGACGAATTGCGTGTCGCCCCAAACTGCGTCGAGAAGTTGGTCGCGGGTGAACACCTGACCTCGATGTTTTGAAAGATATTCGATCAGGCGAAACTCCAAACTCGTGACTTGCACTTCTTCTCCGCGAACCGAGATCCGCATAGCTGCCACATCAATTAACAGATCGTGTGGCTGGGCTGATGCCGCGCCTTGACGGTTCAACACTGCTCTTATGTAGGCGATTAGATCGTGAGAGGTCACGGAGTTTGGCAGAAGGCCATTGGCTCCGGACTCGAATGCCATCGAATATTGATCCGGGACGGCAGGGTTGAACAAAAATATCAACGGAGTTGCAGAGAGCCTCGGGTTTTTCCGCAGGCGCCGGTAGAGTTCCAAGCCCGAACCATCGGGCATCTTCAGCGCGCACAAAATGAGCCGGGGCTGGGTCATCTCGGCTTCCGGTACTATGCGGATTGTCGAGAACGATTGTACGGAGTAACCTGCCTGTTCCAGCCAGAACTGGATTCTCTGACGCACCGCGGTTTCCGCCTCAAGCAAAAATACCAGATGCCCCATGCATATCCTCAGAAGTATCCAATCGAGTCATTCTCTACACTTGCAAGGAAGGGAGCCTACAGATGCTTGCTACCCAGGGTTTCCCACGTAACCTGAGACACACCAGTACTAAGTGTCAGGAGTGTAGCTCGAAATTTGCTACGGGAATGTGACAAGCATGTGAATGCAAGATTAAATTTCGGTCTTGCTGCAAAAATGGCCATCAACGGAACCGCAGCCGGAAACGGGCTTCCAGCAACCGTTTTACCGGAAGGATTGAAGATGCTAACCGAATGTGTTAGTCACTTAACATAGAGTACGCGAGGTCGGACGCTAGAGCATGCGTAGAGTGTTAAATGCAGTCGGGCGCAAGTTCATGTCCGCGGAATCGGAGTGGAACCCCAAAGTTTTCCTGGGTCGTATTATTGTGGCGGTTCTGCCAGAGGGCGTACTTCATACGGCGAAGAAAATCTACTATGCTTATTTGTTGAGCCATGCGCCGGAGGATTGGCAAGAAAGGGACACGGCGCTCGTCAAACATCTCGTGGCTGACGGTGACGATGTCATCGATATCGGCGCATCGATTGGAGGCTATACCAAGTTTCTCTCCCAGATCGTTGGACCTTCCGGCCGCGTGTTCAGTTTCGAGCCGAACCCGCCCATTCATGATTATCTCTCCCACAACGTAACTAAGCTGAAGCTGGAGAATGTGCAACTATTCGATTCGGCTCTCTCGGATGCAAAAGGCACGGCGAGCATTGCTATTCCGCGATATCGTTGGGGCAGCGAGTGCCACTATGATGCCACGCTCGAAGTCAAGCGCGCCAATGCCGATTGCCGGCGAGTTGAGGTGGCGGTCAACACGCTGGATTCATTTTTCTCCGATCGTGCCGAGAAGATAGCTTTCATTAAGTGCGATGTGAACTATCACGAACTGGCATGTCTGCGTGGCGCAATGGGAACGCTTCGCCGCGCCAAGCCAGCCATTCTGATTGAAATTTTGCCCAACCCTGATAAACCGGCAAGTCAAGCGGCGAAAGCATTCGAACTTCTGGAAGGTCTGGGATATAAGGCATATTGGTTCGACGGCGGAGAGTTGCGCCAGCGGCAGCGCGGCGAACGCAGCCAGAATTACTTCTTTCTTACACCGGCACATGTGGATAAGTTGCCAGCCCACATGGTGAAGCAACCGGTTGCTTGATTATCGAGACGTAAGATTCTCAGTGGCTCGTGGAAACCGAGTTCCATCTGACGCTGCAATCTGTTCGCCCTTCCAACTCAGATATGCGAGAAGAAAAGACTGGCTCGCAAGAAGATAGAGCGTCCATTGGATTGGGTAGACGTAACGCGGATGCGACTGCACCACGTAATACACGATGGGATAAGTTACAAAAACTGCTACGAGCCCGTAGGCTATCGGCTGTCTCTTTGCGAACAGGAAAATCAGGGCTGGAGCGCTGGCGACCGTGAGCAAAGCGAGCCCGAGTGTCTGGATTGGCCGCTTCATTTGCGGAAACCAAAAGAGACAGATTCTTTGAAGCGTAAGATACGCGAAACGTTTCGGATGAGTCGCAATCCAGTCTAAAGCTTCGCCCTTCAACTTCTTTTCGAATGCTATCTCGCCCATGCTTTTCACTGCTGTGCGTTGTTCCGGACTCATAAAAGGATGGTACATATACCCCGATGTCCGGTTGTCGTCCATCGTTGCAACGGAATAATCGTTGTTGGAAACCATCAATTCGAGCGGGAAATTATCGCGTGTCCATACCAGACTGCCGAGCGCGAAGTAGTTTCGGAGTGCCCAGGGTAACGACGTGGCAATGATCAAGACGATAACCACTAGAGAAAAACACAAGTATTTTCGCGCGTATACGCTGTGAAATACGAAGTAGCCAGCCAGAAGCAAACCTAAAATTGCGGATCCCAACGAGGCGCTAACCAGAATCGCCAGCCCGGAGAACAGCCCGACGACAATACTCGCGCGCGAAGAAAAGTCTTGCGAGTACCAGCTCTTCATAAAAAGTATGAACACAAGAAGGAATGCCAAGCTGGCCATGGCCGCTTCGGATGAACCCTTGGTCTCAGCCCATCGGTTGATTGTTAGGATGCTCCCCATCAGCGCGGCTCCGACTCCCACGCGTCGGTCAAGGCGGCATATATCACCTAGTAGGGGTATAAGGCCCCATGTGAGTGCACCGAGAAAACAACTGACTATCTCCTGCGCGATCTCGCGTGGTGTGCCGGCTCCGGCCCAGCGGTACACGATGCTGAGAAGCAGCGGATAGAGCGGGGACATATGTGCGGTAGGGCCGGTGTCTCCGTAGGGGTTTGCAAATCCGCGGCCGTTTGCCAGAGACGTAGCCACATTCACAAGTTCGCTGTGCTCACGGTCAAGGTACGATTTGGTGGCGAATAAAAGGCCGATTCTGACCGCGAATGCAAGAATGAAAATGCCAGCGCAGATCCGAAACACCGAGTTCGGGCGGGAATGCGAAGCCTTGAATTTTGCCTGCATGATCGCGGTGTCAATCACGACTGGTGCTTGTTCGTTCGAAAGCAGGCTCATGGCGAGAAAGCGCACTTTAACAGAGTAAGCGTTCTGCATCCGCCATGTCGCCAGTCCTAAATTAATTTTTGGTTAATTGGGATTTGGTTTTTAATTGAGCGCGCCAATAAAGACATCCGAACGACAGTCATCGTGGCCTGCGTTGGCTAGGTGCATTGTTCCAAGCACATATTCACCCGTGTCAGTCCAGGTTATGCCACCGTCTTTGATCGTCATTCCGGTTTTTACCGAACTGCAAGCTCCCGAGCCGTACGCTTTCTTCCAATCTGGCGGTTGTGAGCCATTCGGCGTCCCCCCGCCGTCACTTACTTGGAAGGCGTGGTTGCACGGATTGTTGGCGCGGGGAAGAACCGTGTCTCCATTTTGGTAATATCCCTGCTTTGCATGTTGCTTGAATCGCCATCCAGTTGGCCACGCGGCTCTTCGCGGATATGAGCTGGAACTTCCAGCCACAGTGACCTTATAGACATTGAAACTGGCATTGGCCCGTCCATGTCCGCCGTTGCTCGGTTCAAAGACGTCACCGACCTGGTACTCGTGATTCTTCTGGAAATTAAATCCCCCTTTACAACTGCTGGGGCCATGTCCACCCTGCGAGATAGAGCCGAGCGTATCTCCCCAATTGCTGGTGAAGGCGTAGTACTTGCCGTCCTGGGAGAGCGTTCCAATCCCCCAACAGCCCCAAAATCCATTGTTTTGATCGCAAGTCGCCGGATTATAGGTGTGGAAGAATCTCTTCACACTATTGCGGCAGAGCGGATGTCCGGCGGTTGCGCAGTTTGGGTCTGGATTTGTGCCCATGCAAATCACTTCATTTTCCCCGGGCACGACATACGGCCAATCAAGGCCAGAGACCGCCGTACAAACAGGTGTGGTGTCGGTTCCATCGTTATAGTTCCATGAAGGGTGCGCATCAACACCTTCGCTTGAGTGCGATGGAGCGGACGAGATGTTAAGCGGAAATTGATTGTCCGGATCCGCAAAAGTTCTGCCGTTAAGGTTGACGCCCGGGTCTCCGTTCTGGTTCGCGAAAAGATGGAATCCCTCAGTCCAATGGCCATAAGGGTGCGACGTGACTTTATTTACTTTTGCTTCGGTCGTGCTCAATTGCCAAAAATAAGGCCCGTAACTCCCGGGAATGATCGCGCAAGTGTTAAACTGGCATTCCTCCAACACGATGATTACCCACTCACCGTTCTTGTTGACCTTTGCGTTATGGAGAAGGAATCGGTCGGGAACCGGTGACATGCCAAGAATGGTTTCTTTCCACGCCCCCCCCGAACAGCGAAACCCTGTTCCTCCGGCGCAGGTGAAATAGGAAATGATTCCGGTGCCGACGTTATATAAAAAGTAAGTGTTGGCGCTGCGTTTATATGCCACAACAAAAATTGCGCCAGGACCACCTTGTCCACCCGCATCGCCAAGACCTTCCACGAAAACGTCGTCGTCGGTGGAAACCCCGCCAATCGTGTACCAGGTCGCTGGATTGTTAAAACCTAAGCCAATGTTGCGCCACCGCACCGTGCCATCGGCAGTATTGGTCATGACGTCTTGATTAAAAATGGGGATACCGCTTCCCGTCGCCAGGGAAGAACAGTTCCTATCACTCGCAGGGCATGTTGCTTGGTAGAGAAATTTACCCGCGTTGTTGCTGCGCGGCTTGATGATGACGCCCAACGGGATTGCCTGGTTAGGTCCCGGCCAATCGGGTCCGTCGCGAGGAAGAATTTGTTCGAAATTGACAATCGGAGTTGGTTTTGGCGGCTTTGGACTTCCTAGGTCTAGGGCTTTTACGCGCGAATTAATAAATTCGTAGTAAAGGTGAGGTGTAACCCAGCTAAAAGATCCATCGCCGACGGGATAGTTCTCAATTGGCTTGTAGGTGGGTTCACATCTGGGATGAACGGGGTCAGGCGTAAAAGTGAAGGGGAATCCTGTGCCGTGGGTATCGCCGATAACAAGCCGATAACTTAAGGGCGAGCCTCCCTCCATGCCCATACCGTGGCTGTCGCCGGATCCTCCTGAACCGATCACATAGACATGGTTATTGCCGTCATTTGTATCGGGATAAGTACAGCGAACGATCTGATTTCCGCCACCGGAGCCAAACGTTTTGTCATACGAAACGGCATTCGGCTCAGCGCTCATGTCGGGCACGTGCGGAAGAGCGCAATCGGTACACAAAGGTTTCGGATCGGTGCCGTCATAGGAACATCTGTAGTCGGGAGGGCCACACCGTGACGGATCGACCTGGTTTTCTTGATTGCTCGCGCCGCTTACCCCTCCTGAAATCTGCATCGAATCGCCGGGTTTCGCGGGTACGCTGCGAGCCTTGTTCTGGCTCGACGGACCGAAATCCTCAACGGCGGCCGCTGGCATGGTGGTCCCCAGCAATACAAACAGAGCGAGCAATAAGTGTCTCAGTAGATATCTCGTGTCGGCGACGCGAAGCCGGTGGTCAACTAAACAAAGAGGTAGATAATCGTCGAGATGAAGCACCGCGTTTCACACCTTCTAGAGACGGAACGGTTTGTGTTAGGGCCGAGGCTGTGTGCAGTGGGATTGCCCGACTATAGCATGCTACTGAGTTCGACAAAACGGGTAGGGTATGCCGCTTGGCCGTGATCTGCCCCCTGCTCTCCTTCACGTAAGTATACGAGAAACTCCATCTGTGCCATCCACTGAAATCATAATCGGAGTAGTTCCGCAAATGGGGAGCAGTTAAGGTCAAAAGCACGAAGAGAAGTTTTCTTGGCCAGTCTTTAAATACACTAGCCGTTCCTCAGGCTAGTATGTGAAGCTTGTTTTATGATTGATTCCGGTGCCGATGTAAAGCCGGCTTCTGCCGAGCCGCGAGGCAAGCGTACAGAGGCGGTCCTCGCTCTTCTGATCCTCTTTTACTTGATTGTATGGTTCTCTACTCGTGCGCATTTCATGGCGGACACGAATGTTTACGCACAGGCCATTCTGCGACATCAAAACGGCATTAGTCCGATTGACTACCGTTTGACAACTGCGAATCCATTTTGGGATTTTGGACACATTCTTTGGCGTCCGCTGGGATGGTTATCTTTTGTTCTCACTAAACCTGCAATGGACTTAGCTACCCGCCACAATGACCTGGCCGACGTAATTTTGACTCTCATGGGGATCAATTTTCTAGCGGCGGCGGCCGGCGTCGTGTTCTTTTTCCTACTAGCTGGAAAAATTCTGCACGGTGATTGGACGGCTCTTTTGGCGACGATCGGATTTTTTTCCGCCGATGCTTTTCTTAACTATGCTCACACGGGCAACGCATACGTTCCCGGACTGGCATGCCTTACGACAGGAATGTACCTGGCTTTGCCAGGGAAATTGCCAAACCGCGCCACGCGCCGTGCGATTTTGGCTGGCGTTTGTTTCGCCTTGAGCGTGCTGTTTTGGTTGCCCTATGTTTTCGTCCTTCCCGCCGCATTGGTGCTTCCACTTGGGCTCTACGGATATGAGACGCCGCGGCTTCGCCTATCGGGGTACACGATTGGAACCTGTGCAGTAATAGGGGTGGCCGCTTACATCGTAGGGGTTTATGCTGCTGGGATTCACACCTTCGCTGATCTTAAGGCGTGGGTTCTTGCCTCAGGCCATGGTCACATCCAGCCAGGCGGACTTCGAGCCTGGGCGCGTCTGGCCTTCGCTGTGCCCCGGTCTTTTATCAATATGGGACTGGACGGAATGTGGTTGAAGCGTTACCTGGTTCACGATCCCTACGCACCAGTCACTATCGCAAACTTGTTCCGGCTCAGCCTGTGGAAGCTGGGCATGTTCTATGTTGCAACGCTGGGAGTGTGCCTGGTGTTATATCGCACGCCGCGTGGGCGCGGGTTGCTTTTCTATCTCGCTGCCGCAGTTGTTCCGATCCTTGCATTTGCCGTTTTTATTTTTGAAGCCGGTTCGATTGAGCGTTACCTCCCTTTGTACCCATTCGTTTTCCTGGCCTTTGGTTTTGGGCTCGACGCCAATGGCCCGAGAAGGTTGGGCAAGACCCTACTTTTTGTGACTCTGGTGGTTACTTTGGCTGTGAACATCTTAGCCATGAGCAACCGCACCGTGGAATCACAGAGGACGGCTGCTATCGCAAGAATTCACGACTTGATCCCCTTGCTTCCGCCTCATAGCCTGATTATGGCTGTTAATGAGCAGGATAGCCTGGCCGAGTTCCGCCAAAACTTCCCGCTGGATCCCATCAACCTAAACGCACAATGGGGCACATATGACGTGCTGGAGATCAACACCGAGAGATTGGCGACGTGGCAACAGGATTTTGCCAATCGCGTTTTGAAAACGTGGGAGCGGGGCGGTTCGGTTTGGATTCCTTTGCGTTTCTTACAGGCGCGGCCCCGGCCCGAATGGAATTGGGTTGAGGGAGACGATAAGCGCGTGAAATGGACCGACCTGCCAGCCTACTTCTCGCAGTTCGAAACAGCCACCGCTGTTGATGGGGCAGATGGCTTTCTCCTATTACAAGAGAGCCAGAAGAACCGCACGATTCTGGAGCGGTCATCCCAAACTCGCAGCCCAAATAAATAGACAGACAACTATTCCGGCTGAGAGTTTTCCACGGCTGGCAGTTTGGAATGCCCTTCTCGATTTGAAGGCTCGCAAGTTTTCACGAGTTTTAGCACGATTCGTCTATTAGTTCTTGGCACCGCGTCGAATCGTCGAACGGCACTTTAATATGCGAAGTATCCCGCGATTAGAGGATCACAAACCGTGGGCGGGGGAGCACAAGAGTCGATGTGTGTAAAGACTGTGCGCCCATAGAAAAATGGCAGTCCCCAGTCGAAAACGCAAGAACTGTTGCCATTGGAGCACGACTGATAAGTTCCGATTGGGCCGGCCAGGTTGGCAAAGGCGGCATAGCCGGGATAGGCCGAGAATAAGTCGTCCGCGTTATTGACGGTGAAGCTCACAGTGTTCTGACCCTGCGTTGCACCCTGGTTTTTAGCGGAAAGAATCACTGGTGATGACGGACAGAAAAACTGGGTACTTGCCTGGCATGTCGGCATGGAGGAAGGAAAGAATAGCGCGTTCGATCCGCTATCGAAGAAGCCCCCCGTGAGAGTCTGGCCATCGAAGGTCGTTGTAAAGTTGTCATTCGAGTCTAGGGTGAAAATGGTTGCATTCCCCAATTGATTATTGGTTTCCGTCCCAATGCCGAAAGTCAGGGTTCCGGCGATGGCGGACGCGGCGGTGGAAACAGCCGGAAATTGAAGAATCGCGCCGTTACTGTCATTCCCGAAACCGCCATATGTCTGAAGCAGCGTTACCGGATTGGTGATCTGCAATGACGCTGGAACAACCACCGGTGAATCCGTGCTCAAGCAGCCTATGGCTGGACAAGCGTAGTAAAGGTTAGGCGCTGTGTCTTGAGCGCTGCCATCGCAGTAATTCACCCCCCCGACGGTGCAGTCGGTAGGTTCGGGGCCGATCCCGAGTATGCCGTTGGCGCCCAAAAGTTGCGGCGTATTCAGGTTGCTTGTGCCCCCATTCGAGCAGCTATCCGGAACGACGACCGAATCGGAACTACTAATCACTTGAATGGGAAAACCTAGGGTTGGTCTGCTCGCAAAAGCACTTGTTTCTCCGCTAATGTAGAGGTCGGCTAAAGAGACTGGTCCCCAGAGGTACGAGCCGTCCACATTCGAAACACAACTTTGCAGTGTGCTGCCGATACCGTTGGCAAGCGTGGGAAGTTTGAGCAAAGGTATTTCCGACTGTAGGATCCTTAAACCGTAGGACCCCGTGTCGACGAGGATCCCGTCGACAGTTTGGCACGGAGTAGGCAGGGTGGCGTTCACAGTTACGACACTGTTGGGATTACAGATCGTGACACTGGTAAACGCGGCATTTGGATAGGCTTGGTTTGGAATTGGCCCGCCGTCCACGTTCACTACGGCAACGTTAGGCGCGGCGCCAGAAGGGAGCACTGTGATTTGCATGCTCCCAGTTGCACCGGGGTTGGCCAGTGAGGTTGCAGTGAGCGTGGCGTTGAAGGTCGAGGAAACGGTGGTTGGCGCTACATAAGTCACAGACGTGCTCGTCTCGTCAGTCAGTGAGCCAGCTCCCGTGCTAGGTGAGAGGGTCCATTTAACATTGCCGTTGGTTCCTATCTCAGGAGTGACCAACGCACGAATACTTAACTGCTGGGCCGGACCCAAGGTTTGGCTGGGCGCTGGGAAGTACTCGACATAATAAGATGACAGCGTAGTGAGCAAGACCGTGATTGCGGGCACCGAAATCGTCGTGGATGCCGAAATGTTCGGATTGCTGATTGAAGTTGCGGTAATCGTCACCGTCGTATTGACGGGGGCGTTGCTAGGCGCCGTATAGGTCACGGATGCAATCGTCTGGTAGTCCGTGGGTTGATTCATAGAGGTCTGGGCGCTGAGGGTACCAAAATTGACCGGAGCGATCGTCCAAGTTACTCCCTGGTTGGTTTGGTCATATACCGTTGCCGTGACAGTGGTCACATACGCGTCCTGAGTGCTGGTGACCGGGGTAAGCTCAATCGTGACGGGTGCCGTGCTGGGGAAGAGGCTGTTGGTTCCAAGAAGGGTGTTGCCGCCGCCGCACGCCGATAGAAGCATCAGGCTAACCATTAACAACCCAATCGCTGTAGTAGGCATAATTCTTTTTTTACTGTATGGCATCGGCGCTCACCCCCGGTGGTGGGAGTTCGGGATCGTGCGCCCGGCCCGAAAAAGCCAGCATGTGACCCGAGGTTTGTGTCACCAGCCGTGGCTGCTGAACACTCAGCGGTCGTCGTCCGAGGTGGCGTACACGCTCGGCTTGCGCCGCTGAGGAGTATGGTTCAAGGTAGTCGCCAAGAATTTGCTGCATGTCCGGGATGAAGGGTCCTTCCCACGCCATGCCAAACACGTGGCCGCTGGTGGAGAGGTACTCTCGCAGAGTGGTGCCGACTGCGGTCTTCATTTCGTGAACCGTGTAGCCAGGTGCCGGATGGACGTACAGAGAAGCTTTCATCTGGCCTCGGTCTTTTTGCACCGAGTCCAAATCGCCACCAAGTGTGGCATGGGCGATGGAACACATCGCCACGATCAGAAAAGCAACGCGCGGAGGACTCGCGGTTTTCAGAGTCAAACGATATTCTCTAGTTGAAAATTCTCTCTTCATATTAAGAGTCACAGCGAATCGGTTCTGAACAGCTGATGCAAAAAGTAGCCTGCTTGCAGGTCGAAAAACGAATACCTTTTAAACCATCATTTGCTAAACCCAGTCGTGTATGCCCACCACGGGGGATTCGGAGTGCTCATAGGCGGGGGCTGCCCGTTTATCCCGATAGGTGGCAACTGTCCATTGATGGCGACGAAAACGGTCCTTCCGTAAAAGAACGGCAGACCCCACTCAAAGCTGCAAGCCCCTTTCCCTCCCGAGCAACTTCCCGTACCACTTGGACCTGCCAGCATACTAAAAGCAGCGTCGGAGGGATAATTGTTGAATAAGTCCCCTGCGTTGTCGACGCTGAATTGTATTGTGCTTTGAGTCTTATTCGCGCCAATGTTGACTGCCGACAGCTGAGTTAGCATATCGGGGCAAAAAAAGGCCGAGTTAGGACTCGCGCACAGTGGGAGCGTAGCATCGGGAAAAAACAGACCGTCCAACCCGCTATCTAGAAAGCTGGCGGTTAGACTCTGGCCGGCGAAGTTGGTTGTGAAATTGCCATCGGAGTCTACCGGGAATACAGTACCCGTAACCAATTGGTTATTTATCTGAGTTCCAATACCAAAGGTTAGAGTCCCCCCAACTGTTGGGGCCGCGCCTGTCAGCGGAGACAATTGAAGCTCGACTCCATTGTTGTCGGTTAAGAAGAGAACTACCGGATGAGCTACTTGTCGGGAGAGGGGAACAAACGTGGGGGAACATTTACCGCCGGCACACGAATAATAAGTGGCACTCGGAGGCGTTCCCCCCGCAGACGGATCGCACGCAGCTCCGCAATCCTGCGGTTCAAGTCCCACGCCCAGAATGCCGTTCGCGCCGAGAGTATCCAGCGTGTCCTCCTCGATCCCGGCACCACCAGTCTTGCAGTCGGCGGGAACAGCGCCGGCTCTCGGATCGCCGATTGCTTGGATGGAGAGCGGGCTCGCGAGTTCGCCGTTTAGTCTTACGTCGGCTACCGAAACCGTGCCCCAAACGTACGATTGATCGACAAACTGAGCGCATTCACCTATGGCATTACCTTGCATATCGGTCAACGGTGCAAGAGCAGGCAGCGCCGAGGCCAGTACTCTCAACCCGACTGACTCGGTATCTACGAGGATTCCATCAATAGTCCGACAAGTAATGGTTCCTGGGGAACAAACGGTGACGCTTGTGTAAGCGCGATTCGGGAAATGCTGATTCGAAGGGCCGCTGTTGACTGTTACCGGCTGAATGTTACCAAACGCGTATGGAGGCAGGATGGTGATGGGTGTATACGAAGATGAGCTTGAGCCAACCGTAGAGGTCGCCGTGACAATCGCGTAAGTATTCGCTGAAACTGGAGGAGCGACGTAAGTCACTGCGTATTCCGGTGTAGTTTTATTCACTGCAAGGCCGTTTCCGTCGATGAGTGTACCCGGCCCGGAAACTGCCCAGGTCACGGCCGAGCCGCCGGGTCCTGTCCCGCTTAGGTTCAAAGTCCCTCCGCTGGCGATCGAAGTGCCCGTTGGAATAATCGCCACGCCCGATGATGCGCTCGAAGCACTGCCACTGCCGCCACACCCTATCGCCAAACTTAGGGCGCCCAGCAGGGCCGCCGACCAAAATCCGCGCACAACTCCTCCTAATGAGTATCTGGAAAAGACTTTGCCCGCCTAGTGGATTACCGTCACATCAACGCCAGATGGAACCAGGTCAGGATCGTACATCCGGCCCGCGTACGCGCGCATATGTCCGGCGGTTTGCGCCACCAGTCCGGGTTGTTGAATGTTGAGGGGGCGTCGGCCAGCATTCGCCCGCTTGAACTCCTCCACTCCAGTTCGGTAGGCAGCGAAATAATCGCCCAGAATCTGTTGCATGTCGGGGAAGAACGGTCCTTGCCAGGCCACACCAAAAACGCGTCCTTCGGATGAAACATACTCCCTCACCGTCAGTTGGTTTGGCGCCTGTAGCTCGTAAATCGTGTACGCTGCCGCGTGCCGAGTGCTGAGATTTGCCTTCATCTGCGATTGATCTGCCTGCACGGAATCAAGCGTTCCCCCCAGAGCAGCGGAAGACGGAAGAGCCAACCCCAGCACTACAAAAAGCAAAGTCGCGATCGACGCTCCTCCAGTGAAGGGGTGTGCTTTGTAGCAAATCAGTCTTTTCATGGCCCGCATATTCTATCTAAGGTTTCTCACGAAATGCTAGATATTACGCGGCCAAAATGATGAAAGATGATGAATGAGTTTTAACCGAATAATCATCTTGCTGTAACAATAAACTGCTACCGCACGATGGGCATTTCGGCGGAGAATTGCGTTGCCTTTTGTACCACCTCCGCGAAGCGAGCAGCGACGACTGCCCAGTCATACTGACGAGCCGTGCGCACCGCGGCCAATTCATATTTGCGACGGGCACCTTCATCGCGCAAGAGGGTTGCTACATATTCGGCGAACCGGTTGGGATCATCGGTGAGCATGATGTCATGACCGTGTCGAACGTCCAACCCTTCCGCCCCCACGAGCGTCGACACTGTGGCCTTACCCAAGGCCATGCCTTCGTAGATCTTGATTCGCGTACCGCCCCCCATTCTTAGGGGGACCACGAGAACAGCGGCTTCGCGAAGGTGGTCAACTACAGATGCTACTGTGCCAGTGATTTCGACCGACGGCAGTGCCAGCTTCTTAACGCGGGCGTCTGGGTTGCGTCCGACGATCCGGAAACGAGCCTTAGGTTGTTGCGCCAGGACCTGAGGCCAAATACTTTTGCAGAAATATTCAACGCCGTCGATGTTCGGTTCCCAGTCCATAGATCCAGCAAATACGACAAGAGGGAGGGCAGGGCGCAAACCCGAATTATATGTGTAGGTATCAAGATCCACGCCAGTTGGAACTACACTGATTCGCGACGAATCTGTCATATGACTCATAGCTTGCCGGTCCGACTCGGAAACGGCAATCACGTGGTGAAATCGACTGACTTGTGCAGTCTCATAGCGCAACATCCTTTTATATTCGAGGGACGAGATTAATCGGTCCGCCAATTCAGCCGCATACTGCGCCCTTCGCTTCCACAACATGCTCTCGACATTGTGCTGAAAGAGAATGGTTGGTATTGGCAAACGACTGGGAAAATTGGGCGCACTCGCGAGGAAATCACAGATCGCCACATCGAATTGGCGCTGGTCAAGCAATTCCGCGACCATCTGTCGTACTTTTGCGGAAGTAAACCTGCTTACGGCGTATGGAGCGGCGGAAAGCAAATGCCGCAGGTAATCGACATGGCGCCCCGACCCAGTCGGTTCAGGCACTCCCGTATTCACTGAAATCGTTCCCGGCAAGTGCCGCGATATCTCGCGTTCATATTCTTGGTCGGAATTCCCGCCGTAGTAGGAAAGAAACGTGACTTCATGGATCGTAGAAAGGCGGCGCAGAGTGTTGTAACTTCGCAGCTTGCCGCCAGTGTCCGGCGGTAGTATCTTCCCAGCCTTTACCCAAAGAATCTTCACGCCACAACCTTATCAAATCCTTGTTGCTATACTTCAACTCAATCAATTCGGCTCGGCTCGATAGGTTTCCTGGATAGGACTGAGCTGTGACGGCGGAGTCTTCAGGATTGGAGCGGTTCTTCCGGAAGACAACTCTTCTTCGTGATTTACATTTCGGGTCTCAGTCAAGGTGTATCCATGTGCGGCATTGCAGGCGTCCTGGAATTTGGCGTAAACGAGCCGGTTGAAGGCGCACTGCGCGCAATGTGCAGAGCGATGGTCCATCGCGGTCCCGACGATGAGGGAATTTACACCGAACCTGGTGTGGGACTGGGAATGCGCCGCCTCAGTATTATCGATCTTGCCGCCGGCCATCAGCCCATCGCGAACGAGGACCGCACACTATGGATTGTCTTCAACGGTGAAATCTACAATCATGAGGCCTTACGCGAGGAGTTGATCGCACGGGGCCATCGCTTCCGCACCCACTGCGACACAGAAACCATACTGCACCTCTACGAGGAGCGCGGCCGCGAATGTGTTCAAGATCTGCGGGGCATGTTTGCCTTCGCGATTTGGGACAGTCGCAAGCGTCGCATGTTCCTGGCGCGTGATCGCTTGGGTATCAAACCTCTCTACTATCGTCTTACTCCCGAGCTTTTTCTTTTCGGTTCGGAAATCAAGGTTGTACTCGCTCACCCCGAGGTTCGCCCCAAGTTTTACCGCGCTTCTCTGCGCGAGTATCTGGCTTTCGGATACCTCTCAGGGCCTGAGACCTTCTACGAAGGCATTCACAAGCTGATGCCGGGGTACTGGCTTGAGATTGACGATCATGGGGAGTTGCAAAGCGAGCAATACTGGAATGTGCCCATCGTCGACCACGGCAGCTTGCGCGACGAAAACTACTATGTCAACACTTACCGCGATCTGTTAGAAGATGCGGTTCGCAGTCACTTGATGAGTGATGTTCCTCTCGGAGTCTTTCTGAGCGGTGGTCTCGATTCCAGTGCAGTGGCTGCTCTGATGACTCACGTTCGAAGAGACTCGATCGAAACCTTTTCCGTCGGCTATGCGGAGGAGGCTTACAGTGAACTGCCGTACGCTCGCGCAGTCGCGCGACATCTAAATGCGATTCACCACGAAGTGTTGGTCAGTGAGCATGAGTTTTTCGATACGCTACCCAAACTGATCTGGCATGAGGATGAACCTATCGTCTGGCCCTCCAGCATTGCACTCTATTTCGTCGCCCGGTTGGCGCGCCAGCGCGTTAAGGTCGTGTTGACCGGGGAGGGCAGTGATGAAACTCTGGCCGGTTATTCCCGTTACGCATTCACACTAAAAAATGTCGCGTTCGATCATATCTATCGGCGACTGGTCCCCGGATCCCTGAGGCGGCAAGTACGGCAATCAATTTCTGATTCCGGCTGGATTAGTTCTGGCCTGCGGCGGAAATTGGCCCACACTTTTCTTGCCAAGGATGGAGACTCATGGGCTGCCTTCTATCTTGATAATTTCTTTTCCGCGTTCAGCGAAAAGGAACAGGACGGGTTGCTGGATGACAAGGTTGCCCGCGAGTTTGAGGAGGGTGCGAGCTACGGCCACGTCCTCAATTATTGGGAAAACTCTTCGGGGGAGATGCTTCAGCGTCTGCTCTACACCGACATCAAGACTTATTTAGTCGAATTGCTAATGAAGCAGGACAATATGAGCATGGCAGCCTCCATCGAGAGCCGTGTTCCCTTCCTGGATCATGGACTGGTTGAGTTCGCCATGCAGATCCCGCGCGTTCATCTCCTCAAGGGCTTGTCAGGAAAAGCAATTCTGAAAAAAGCAGTTGAGGACTTGCTCCCTCAATCCATTGTGCATCGGCGAAAGTTGGGATTCCCCACTCCGTGGAGCAGATGGCTGGCCGGGCCGCGATTGGACAGAATCGAGGACCTGTTGCTGGAGGAACGGAGCACGGAGCGTGGTTTATTTAAGCCCGAGGCCATAAGACAGCTCTTTCAAGAGCACCGAGCCCGGCACCGCGATCACTATGACCGCATTTGGCGGTTGTTGAATCTGGAACTATGGCATCGAGTTTGTCTGGAGGGAGATTCTCACGAAGCAGAATCTCGATTCTCCGAGAAATGAGGCCATGCGGATCGTCGCGCGGTGCATGATATTCTTCGAAAGATTTGACCCTAACTCGGGTCGGCAAATCTATGAAGGTTTCTGTTGTAATCCCGATTTTCAACGAGGAACCGACGCTCCGACTCGCCATTTCACGAGTTCTGGCCGTGCCTTTGGATATGGAACTCCTTTGTGTTGACGATGGTTCGACGGATAATTCGCGGCAAATCCTTGCTGAGCTAGCCAGAGAACGTCCGGAAGTTAAAGTTTTGTTACAGCCACGCAATATGGGCAAGGGTGCGGCTCTGAGACGAGGAATTAAGGAAGCTGTTGGCGACTATGTCCTTATCCAGGACGCCGATCTGGAATACGATCCTTCTGAGTATCCATTGCTCTTGGGCCCGCTAATTGAAGGCAAGGCGGACGTGGTTTACGGCTCGAGGTTTATGGGAGGAAGGCCCCACCGCGTTTTGTATTTTTGGCACTCGGTAGGCAATGGCGTGTTGACCCTTCTGTCGAATGCGGTAACAAATCTGAACCTCAGTGATATGGAAACTTGCTATAAAGTGTTCCGGCGGGAAGTAATTCAATCCATTCATCTGGAAGAGGACCGGTTTGGTTTTGAGCCCGAGGTTACGGTCAAAATCTCGCGGCGTGGCCTGCGCATCTATGAAATCGGCATCAGCTACTCAGGGCGTACCTACGAAGAAGGCAAAAAGATCGGCTGGAAGGATGGCGTCCGCGCGTTATGGTGCTTGCTCAAGTATGCCGTAAAGGAACCGCGCCGTGCCGCAAATAGGGAATAGAAGCGTGCCATCATAGGGCCGACTCTATAAGCGGGACTCTCCAGCCACGCTGATTAGTCCCTGAGTAGCGCGGACGCTACCAGGGGCGAGCGATTGATAGATTTCAAGCCATTGCCCACGCACCGCGCTCCAGCAATAGCGCCTGCTCTGTTGGCGAGCGTTAGCGGCAATGTTAGCGGCGAGTGTAGGGTCGCGCAACAGCCAGACTACATTCGCCGTCAATGCACTTGCGTCGCCTGGTTCAGACAGCAAGCCAGTGCGTCCGTGATCTACTAGGTAGCGCATGCCCTCAGGAGCGGTGCTGACAACCGGTGTTCCCGCAGCGAACGCTTCGAGAATCGAGACTGGCATATTGTCCAAGACCGAAGCATTAATGAAAATGTCAGCTGCATCGTAGAAACGGCTGATTTCGTGGCGCGATGCAACCCCCGCAAAATTTATTCCGGTGAGATTGAGTTCTTGAGCCAGTCTGCGAATTCTAGCCTCGTCGGAACCCTTGCCTACCAGATCAAGCCGAGCCTCGGGGAACACGCGCTGAAGCTCTGCAAAGGCGCGAATCACGAGGTCCACACGGTAATAAGGATGAAACCCTCGAGTGCACAGAAGATGTGGGCGCAACGGTTTCCGTTCCCGAAAAGCAAACTGTGACAGATCGACGACATTCGGCACTACCTGGGCGGAAACGCCGAATTCGTGGAACACACCAACCAGATGATTCGAAGGGACGACGAGTCGTCCAGCTTTCGCAAGGACCAGGCGAGCGGAACGGAATTGTTGCAAATGATCGCGTGCTTCGCCACTGTGATAATGGATGATGGTCTTCTTGCCCATTATGCGAGCAAGCATCCATGCGGGAGCTGGGGCGACCAAAAACGACCAGTACGATGCGGAAAATATGTGGGCTATGTCTGCGTGATTCAGGCCGCGCCAAATTGCCGCCAGATAAAAGGGTTGGCGCACCAAGGTGCGAAAGAATGGAATCGACTCAGCCCACTTAAGGCCCCGTGGCAACGAAGGGTCGATCGGAATCAGAAAAGCCTCAATATCTGGATCGTTGCGCCAGTTTGCCACGAGCGACTCTGCCTGAACCGACTGGCCGCCCACGTAGCGTGCAGATGCTGCGACGACGGCCACTCGCAGTGGCCGATCCCGCGCAGGGTCTGCGATTTTAGAACGGCGGAGCTTACGGCCTCGGGTTTTCCGTTCCAATAACTCCGCATAAAGTTCTTCGTGTCGTCTCCGCATGATGTCGATAGTGAAATTCGACTCCGCGAATTTTCTGCCATTTCTTCCTAATTCAGAACGCATCACGCTATTCTGCAATAGGGACACAATCCCATTTGCCAATGCCTCTTGGTCGCCCGGTGCGACTAGAATTCCGCGATCGTGCGCGACTAGTTCGGGGTTGCCTCCCACTTGGGTGGCCACAACCGGAACACCGGCTGCCATAGACTCAAGGATGGCATTGGATAGGCTTTCCGAACTGGACGGCAAAACCGAGACATCGATGGACCGGAGAACAGCGGTAATGTCGCTCCGATCTCCTAGAAAGCGTACTCGGTTGCCAAGCCCCAGGTCTTGGGCTTCGCGTTCTAATGACGGGCGCAACGGACCGTCTCCGGCTAGTACGAACTCTACGTCTGGAAATCTATCGCTAACGCGTGCTGCGGCGCGAAGAAATAGCCCGTGATTTTTCGACGAAGCATTCATTCTTGCAATCATGCCGACCCGAAGAATCGAAGAGCTGCGATCGAGAGTGGGCGGCACGGAAGCGAAAAATGATGGAGCAAGGCCGTTTCCGATAACGACGATTCGGCTTTGGGAGATGCCCTGCGCCGCCAGAAGAGTGGCTGCGGCTCGCGAATTACAGACCACGCGATCGCACCAGCGAAGCGCTGCAACTTGCGCACGCGACTTGGCTGGGCTGAGAAGGTCCCCTAACTGCCGCTGGCTGCCAATCACGACAGGCACTCCGGCCAGCCTCGCCGCAGGCACTAAAACCAGGTTTGTATAGAAGTCGAAGGCGTGGGCGATTCCAATCCGTGATTTGCGCAAGTGCTGACACAACCGGAGACGCGCCAGAATGGAGCGCGTACCGTATAAATTTCCGCCAAGCGGAAACTCCAAAATATTATCGAAGCCAGCTAGACAGTGTCCCCGCTTTGCAATACAGCCGATTTGCGTATGAAACTGACTCGACTGTAAAGACCGGGCCAGTGCCGCGAACTGACGTTCGCTGCCGCCAGTTTCAAAACTGTTGGTCATTAAGAAGATTTCGGGATTTAAGCGCGATGCGATCATCCTGCCTTCTCCTGCACGCTGCCAAGACAATCTGCGCGTAATTCGCAGTCGTTCGTAGTTGCCCGCTCAAGAAAATTGCGTTGCCAGAGTTCGAATATCATCAAGCGCCAAATTTCGTGACAGTCATTCGTCCGACCGCTGAAGAATTCGTCCAGCAAGTGGCGTACACCTGCTTCGTTGAAATATCCACGCTCCAAAGTGCGGGACTCCAACAACAGTGTGAGCACTAATTCTTTGAGTTCGTGCCTCATCCAATGGAGAAGTGGTAAAGCGAAACCTTGTTTGGGCCGGTGCAGCACAGCCGTTGGCACGCCGACTCGTTCTGCCAGTTTTGTGAGGATGTATTTCTGGCCGCCTTTGCCCATCTTCCACTGAGGTGCCAAAGCAGTGACCCATTCGAGAAAGACGTGATCCAACATGGGAATTCGCGCTTCCAGGGACGCCGCCATGCTCATACGATCCACCTTAGTAAGAATGTCGCTAGCAAGGTAGGTCTTGGTGTCGAGGTAGAGCACTTTGCTCAAGGGATCGCTCGCTGGGGCGTGGTCAAGGTAACGGCGAAACTCGTCCAATGGATCGGACGCGGACGAGCTCAGGAATTCGGTGGAAAGCAGAGCAAAGTTCCTCTGGGCGGGAAGCAGAGATACGGCTTCAATGTAGCGTTCCGACCAAGGCAGAGAAATGCTGTAGGCCAGATTGCGCCCGGGCGTACCGTAACGAAGGCGCGGATAGATCTGATCGCGATACCAGCGGCCCGCCCAGGCTGGAACGCCGAAGCGCGACCTTTCCTGGAGATGAATCCGATAGCGATCGTACCCGCCAAACGCTTCGTCGCCGCCATCCCCAGACAGCACAACCGTCACATGCTCTCGCGCCAAACGGGACAGATAATAGGTCGGAAGCATCGAGGAGTCTCCGAATGGTTCCTCTAGCGAACGGGCCAGGGCATTGACCGTCTCCACAACATTCGGTTCCAGGATCAATTCGTGGTGCTCGGTAGAGAACTTCTCCGCAACCATTCGGGCATAATGCGCTTCGTTGAAATCTGCCTGCCGAAACCCGATAGTAAAAGTCTTAACTGGCCTCGAACTCGCACGAGCCATTAGCGCGACAATTGTCGAAGAATCCGTGCCGCCGCTTAGCAGGGCGCCAAGCGGCACATCCGCGATCAGTCGGATGCGTACTGCCTCGGCGAGTTTCGACTCTAGTTGATGGAGGCACTCCTCTTCACTTGCAGGCGAGTATGTACCGTACTCCGGCAAATCCCAATACTGCCTGACTTGAATCTCTCCATCTTCGAACTCTAGGAGATGCCCCGGAGGCAACTTCCGAATTGCCGAAAACGCTGTGGCCGGATCAGGGATATAGCCAAAGTAAAAATACTGCAGAAGAGCCTGCGAATCGACTGCCGAAAGCTCCGGGGCAGCGGCGAGAATTGCTTTGATCTCGGAACCGAACAAAATCCGGCCGCTCGAAAGAGCGTAATGCAACGGCTTCTTACCCAACCGGTCCCGTGCTAGAAGCAGGGATCGCCGTCGTTCATCAAAAAGGGCGAAGGCAAACATTCCCCGCAATTTCCGTACGCAATCTGCGCCACTATCCTCGTACAGGTGAACGATGACCTCGGTGTCACTATGCGTACTAAAATGGTGTCCCCGGCGCTCGAGATCTTTTCGAAGTTCGCGAAAGTTGTAGATCTCCCCGTTAAATACGACCCAAACGGTTCGATCTTCATTGAATATTGGCTGGCTTCCGCCCGCTATATCAATAACTCGGAGGCGACGCATTCCCAGCGCTGCGCCGTCCTTAATAAACGATCCTTCATCGTCGGGCCCCCGGTGCACTAGGGTTTCACACATCCGGTGGAGAAGATCGTAGCTAACCCCTCCGTCGTTCCCAGCATCGACAATTCCTGCGATTCCGCACATGTCAAAGTCAATTCGTAAGCGCGATTGTTGCGGTGTCTGCTGGCCCCGAAGTCGCCACAGGCGTGTGCGAGCGCTTGAGACGATAATCGCGGTATTGGCCCGGATTGCCGTCGCGCCCGTCGCAAGCTGCCAGCATAATGTTGAGCATCTCCCGCGTCGAGACGAAGTGCAGCGTTTCTAACCGAAGGGGCGCGTCTTCGATTAACTTGCTAAGAAACTGCCGGATAGATGCTCCCAGCATGACTTCCTCATCGCGCGGATCCATTCCGTGACATTGCAGCTTGATGAATAACCAATCCGGACGCCCCTGGACCTTTATATTCGCCTGCTTCCAGAGTCCCATCCGATATGAGCTCGGCGGATTCTTGGCGGTGAGGGATCCGTTTTCAACGGACACCATCCGCCGGCCGCCAGGCCGTACGAAGCTCAGCATCAGAGGGCCCTCGACCATCAGAGGAAAGATCCTCGGAGGACGCCCGACTTGAAGATCTTGTCCCTTGCAATGCGCTCCCGCACGCGCCAGGGGCAGAAAGCATTCGTAGAGTGAATTGATCTTGGCGATGTGAGCGCGGTGATACAGCCCCGGTGGGAACGTGAAATCGCCATAGCAGCCAGTATCCGCCAACACCTGCATCTCGGAATCAACGCCGCAGTTGTGACCGCCTGCTGAGTTCGCTAGGGCAAAATTGCCGTGCACGAACCCATAGCGCGGCGCACCCATGCCATCAAGGTAGGAAAGGGCTCCATGCTCGAATGCGAGCAGGTCTCGAAATTCAAGGAGTTGCCGGCGAGTGTTTTCTTCGGTGTCGGGATGCTTGCTCCCATGATGCAAGTGGACTTCCACCTCACCCCAGCCGGCATCGCAGTGGGTAACCAAGCGGCTTAGGAGACCCCGGTCATATTGCTCAGCGGGGTAGAAGTAGGTATGCACGAAGGGATGGCCGTCGTGGTCCCGTAAATCGTTAAAAGCCTCGGGATATCTTCTGCACCAATGCTCCAAGCGCCGCTCCTGCTCGTGGTATGGTGCATGCGCGGAACCGTTATGAGGCACGATTGCAGGCTCAAAATGGTCGGCCAACGCGATCATCAGATGAGTATGGCCAGGTCTCACGTGGCGCGTGGCGCGCTGAAACGCGTAAGTAGGAAACCAGCGGAGCGTACGTGCCACCTTCCTCCTCACCGTGAAACCCTTTCGAGCCGGGGAGGTCACACTACGCGAGTCAGTGACCATTTGTATAGGCCGGGTTAGTGAATCGGTGGAGTTGCCAGGCACGTCCGGTGATTTTTCCGTCCGCGGCGAAATCGTTTTTCGCCCCTTGACTCCTATCGATGAATCGGCGACCGTCAGCTGCTCCAGGCCGCAACTCTCATACCATCGAAAGACCTGTTCGTAAGTGTGCTTGGACTGATAGCGCGGAGAATACCAGTCCAAGGTATCCAGAATCCTGAGCTGGGGATCTGGGTGGAGATTCACGGGGAAAATGTGGTGTACCAATCCAGCGACCGGCGGGCCCACGATAGGTACGGCACGCAGCCCGCGGTCCAGCCAATATAGGGGCGGCACAATGACGCGCAGGAAGGCATGTAGACGCGGGGCTGGAACCCGATGTGTAATCCGCCGGTAAAAATCACTAAAGCGATACCATTTGTTGTACCCGCTATAAAGCCACACCGCGATGTTTCCACCCGGCTTCAAATATCGGGGCAAGTTCTTGAAGGCACTCTCGCAATCGGGAGTATGGTGCAGGACACCGACGCTGTACACGCAATCGAACGCTTCAGCGGCAAAAGGCAGAGCAAAGACGTCGGCCTGAATTGCCACGAAGTCGCGATCAGCCAGATTGGTTGCCGCCACTTCTGCCGCAACACTTAGATCAATTCCGATGACCCTGCCGCCCCAGCGAGTAACGACATCGGCAAATCTGCCCATCCCGCAGCCCACATCGAGGACCAATTTCCCGCGGACGTCCTCTTCTCTAAGACCTGTCTTTCTCTGAAAATTCCGCATTGCGATTTCCGGCCGAAGCTGAGTTCGCGAAAACCGCTGCCATTGGTAACCGAACGTGTCAGCATAATTATCTGCATTCACAAATCGGAGCACTCCCCGGACCAGAGGAAACCGCGTACCGCAAACCGAGCAGCGGCAACCGTTCTCATCTTCCTCCAGCGGAGACCCGCACAGGGTGCAACGAAATAAAGGCAGCAGATCAGCGAGCAGCCGCGAGTCCAAGTGATCCCCCATCGCGCCTTCGACTCCCAACGCTGTGGCGTCGAGGCAAAGGCGATGGCTCTTTTCCGATCGTGTCGCTCAAACTTTCTCGCTCGTTGCTTATGGCGAGAAAGACGGAGGTGTAGCAGACGGTGAAATATGGGAAAAATTGATAGGCTTCGGGGGCAAAGCAAGCGCCAACTACAAAACCAATCAGAGAGCCCTTCAAAGCGCCCAGAAATAAGGTTGTATCTCTGTCCAGGTTCTTTCTTCGGCTGAGAGTCTTCAAATTAGCGAAGCCACAAGCGAAGAACATCAGGTACAAAATAAGTACGGGGATGCCTCCATCTGCGGCGATCTGTAGATAAGATGCATGAACTTGCTTCCACATTCCCGAATAAACCACAAAATCTCCCACACCCACCCCTAGAATTGGGTAGTGACGAATCGCGCTCAGAGCTTTGAACATTAGCAATTTTCGTTCCTCGAACGATTCATGCGCTGTATCTTCCTGCTGAGTGGTGACCTCATCGCTGGAGATCGCTGCGAAGCGCCTTGCAAGGGTCTTGCCGGCTGCCAATAACAAAATGGCTCCCAGGAGAAAGGTAACGCCGATAAGATAGAGCCGTTTTCCTCGTATTCCGAAATGCCAAAGGCAAACGGTCCCCGCCATTATGAGATCAATGAAACCAGCCCGCGAAGCGGTCAGCATCAGAGCTACAGCCATCGTGATCATCGCGAAACACCATAAAGCCTTGCTCAGGCCGCTTTTGCTCGAGAGCAAAAAAGCCAGGCAGAAGGGAAGAGACAGAACGATGGCAAACGCCATGTCATTGGGGTTCGAGTAAAATCCCCCGATGACGCCATCCAAACGCGGTACAGAATGGCCCTTTAGGATGGCCATAAACGAGATCACTGCTACCGACGCTGACTGGAGGAAAATGATTCGTTTAAGCCTCGCCAAAGTTGTAATAAGGAGAAAAGTGAGAACCCAAGCGATATAGACCTTGGCAAAGTCCAAGGTGGTGAAGAATGCGCCTCCTCTCCACACAGGAGAAAGAAAAGCGCCAAAGAATAGCAAGGCGATGATAATCGTAAGGTAGCGTGCCTCTTTAGGCAGATCCTTAAACTTGCGAGGAGTCCTGCCGGCAGCAAAGATCAGACTCAGCAGGGTCAGCACACCGGTAATCTTGGCCAAGGGGATATACCCCAGAATCCTGATCAAGTCTCCTGGCCGTCCGCAATAAACAAGGTAGAACGCAGTTAGCCAGAAGAATGCTACGCTCAGCGCGTCCTTATTCTTCCTTGGCAAAACCTTGTCCAAAGCTGTTGTCTCCTTGTCCCTGTCTTGGATCTTCCGTCGTCCACCGTGCTGGCCGAAAGTTATCGGCCCAGCCAACTCAAAAACAGCAGATTTACGGCCGAACTTCAAAACGAAGTCTGTCCGCGCACAACTACAACCGATCCAAGCGGGTTACTTCATTTAACGAAGGGGAGGCAGAAAAATTGCAGCATCAAATCCAATTGTCGCGGAAGCCCTTACCCTGGCTAGTATTTCACCCGATTGGCGTTCAACTCGATGTGAAAATTTGATGAATTCTCGCGCCGCTTCCCAGAACAATTGCAAAACTCTGCAACGAACCTTGCTTGACCTGCTTGGCAATGCGGCTCAGTTCTGGTTTCGGATGTTGCTCTCAAATTTAACGCTCCATTCATATCGTTATCTTGTAGAATCGCTGCGTTAAATGGCGAATTCGACGGCCGAACACCACTGCAACGGACGGGGGTAATCCACAGTATGAATGAGATAGGCTCAACAAACATGCGCATCCGTTCGTTTGTAATTCAGAAATTCCCGGTGGCCAGGAAACGGTCGATCGACGATAATACGCCTCTTCTTGAATATGGCATCATTGATTCTTTAGGTGTGTTAGATCTGGTGACATTTCTAGAGCAGTCGTTCGGAATTGCGATAGCGGACGAAGAATTAACTCCGGATCACTTTGCGAGCATTACTTCGATATCTGTTTTTGTGGACAAGAAACGAAGCCGGAGCGAGATCGCCGCCGAGAGCATTGAAAGTGCTGCGTCGAGATGACGCACGCAGTGAGCTGACTTGTTAGACGATGAGGCTGAGAGCGGCGCGTCGATGCTCGAGGGCCATATTCACCCGCAGGCTGGTTCCGGTTTTCGAGCGCTTCGTCAAACGGAGAGCAAGGAACCCTTCTGAAGCGTCCTGTTCTTATCTTGGGCTGGATTCCGCGGATCGTTGTCCCCATCGCGCGCTCTTTGCGCAAGAACGGTGTGCCCGTGGATGTGGCCGATTTTGCCTTGGGTCCGCCGATTCGTTCGCGCGCGATTCGGCAGTTTAAATGGATACCACGCCCCGATCTCGCCCGTGCCCAGTTTGTCGAGCAACTTACGCGATTCATCCGAGAAGGGGGACACGACATGCTCATCCCCACGGATGACCAGACGCTAACCGCCATGATGGAGCACTACGATGATTTCAAAGACCTCCTCCACATCGCTTGTCCTCCCCCTCACATTGTGCGCCTCGTTCTGGACAAGACTTTAACCCTTGACATCGCACGCACTTGTGGAATTCGGGTGCCGAAAGGCCATGTAATTCGAAACTCCGCCGAGATGTCTGAATTGGTGGACACCTTCCCTTTCCCGTGGGTTATCAAACCAGCTGAAAAAGAGACTCGGATAGAGGAGACAAAGAGCTTTACCGTGGCGACCGCGCAGGAAATCGCGCTTAGGTTCCCAGTTGCTCGCGAGTTTGTGCCCCCCATGTTGCTCCAGGAATACTGCGCCGGGGTGGGTGTGGGCGTAGAAATGCTCATGCACGGAGGAAACTGTCTCGCCGTCTTCCAGCACCGCCGTTTGAAAGAGTTGCCTTATACCGGCGGAGTTTCGGTCACTGCGATCGCCGAGCGTCCGCACCCCGCGTTAGTTGAGTCGTCGATGACTTTGCTTCGTGCCTTGCGGTGGCAGGGAGTAGCAATGGTGGAGTATAAAGTTGCGGATGGCTGCGAACCTGTCTTAATGGAGGTTAACGGACGTTACTGGGGTACCATTTCGCTGCCCATCTCTGCCGGGATGGACTTCCCCTTGTATCACTGGCAGGTTATACACGGCGAACAACCGGAGATCCCCTGCGCTTACGCCGCTGGCACGAAGTGGCGATGGACGGTGGGGTATTTTCTGCGCCTCTATAGCCTTTTGGTGAGGGCGCGGAATACACCCGAGGCACGCCAAGCGCTCTCCGACACTTTGCCGGACGTTCCTCGGGATTTTAGCCCTAAGGTTTTCGATGCCACTTTTGATTTAGCGGACCCGGCCCCGACTCTGGTGGGATTTTTTCATGCGGTTAAGTACGTTTTTTCATATAGCGTTGGCAGATTGACCAAACGGAAAACAAGCTGAGACAGAACATCCAGGCTGGGGCAGGCTATGCGCAGGTACGAAATTAACTTCCCGTAAATACTCATGGACAAGCTTTTGTATAAAATTTTGGTTCACTGGCGTGCCGTACTTTGTCAGCTTCGCAAGCGGAAATGTGGCAACCCTGACATGGCTTTGGTTAGAGGCTGCTGAAATAATTGAAAGAATCTTGAATTGGGTCTTACACTCGATGAACCTAATCGTCCGGCGAGCTTCAGCCTCCGTCCCATGTGACCGGCGGGAGATGATTGCGCTTCTTACCAGAAATCTGCCGAATCCTCAGGAAGAACACTTCGCATGGCGTCATTTCGCCAACCCCGCGGGTGAGGCGTGGTCTTGGTTCCTTTGTGAAGAGCCTGGGGGCAGTGCAGTGGGGATGGCGTCGGTTTTCCCGCGTCCGATGTCAGTGGATGGCAGGCAGGAGATATGGGGACAAGTGGGAGAGTTCGTTGTGGACGCCAAGTATCGCAGCCTGGGGCCAGCGCTCATGTTGCAACGCGCGACATTCGAACCGGTCAAAGCCGGCGACGTGCCGGTATGCTATGACTGCCCTCCGCATGATCAGGGGATGTCTACTTTTGATCGATTAGGAATGCGGGCTAACACAGAAGTTTATCGCTATGCGCTTCCGCTGCGAAGCGACGAGTTCCTGGAGAAAAGACTTGGAAATGGGATCTTATTCAAGCCGGCTGTTGTGAGTGCAAACTTAGCGCTGGGCATCAAACTATTCCGTCGTGGGAAGCCTCAAATGCACGGCATTGAGGTCTCCGAGTTGGGCGGAGATTTCGGACAAGAGTTCACGCAACTTGATCAATCGGTATCGAGCCTGGGCGCGATCTGGGCTAGCCGTTCGGCCGAACAGTTGAACTGGCGCCACAGACGGCAACCACATTGTAGCTTTCGTACGTTAGTGGCTCGCCGTTCCGGGGAACTGTTGGCTTTTCTGACCTCGATCGATTTCGCAGGCAGAGTGGCGATTTGGGACCTGTTTGGGCGTCACGTGGAGGACGTCGGTGCGGTCCTGATCGATGCTTTGATTAGCTCTTCTCGCAAGGAGAAAGCTCACCTTGTGGAAGGGTATTGTTCGGGAGACAACGGATTACGCGACTTGTTCAACAAAATGGGTTTTAGCCCAAGGGAGAGACTGGCTCGGATTGTGGCTTATGGGACGCAAGCCTGCCGGCGAGATCTGACAGCGGGGCCGGGCCCTCGGTGGGCGTTCACTCTGACTGAGCCCGGCTTAGCCTGACTGGAGGGGTTTGCACGCCGCATCTTTCTTGCGGCAGGCTCGATGCTTTTGAGTTCTCCTGCGGGAGAAGCGTTTTCATCCCTTCCCCCGCAGGTGCCCTCGAGGTTGAAGATCGACGATCAATGTGAAACACCTTGCACGCCGCAGTCGCGGGGCGATTTAAGCGAATTTACCTTGCGTCAACATGCACCGAAGTACTCTGGCGTTAAGATTAAGAGCGCGTTGGAATGGGCCTCTGCGAGGCCAGCATCACTAGAGAAGGAGCGTCAGGTGACGGATAGGCTAGCATAGGCGAGGCGTTTGGTCGGGCGAGCACGAAAACCACTAACGTCCGATATTCGGGAGACTCCACTTACACCAGCAGCCCTTCCAACCGTCCGCGCGTGAATGCGATGCCGTCGACGATGGTCCAAATGGAATTAGCCGTCAGGGGAGTCTCCGTCATCAACGATAGGGGCGAAATGCTAGATCTTCTGAAACGGAACCTGCCGGACCCTCCCGAGTTAGGTTTTGAATGGCGCTATCTTCGCAATCCAGCGGGTCAGGCGTGCTCGTGGTTTCTGTATGAAAAGGGCAGTTCGCGCGCTGTGGGAATGGCTTCACTGTTTCCACGCATGATGTGGGTTGATGGAAAGCCGGTGATGGCTGGACAAGTTATGCATTTCGTGGTCGATGCCGGCTATCGTAGCCTAGGGCCCGCAGTATTGCTCCAGCGGGCAACGTTTGAGCCTATCGATCAAGGCGTCATAGATTTTTGTTACGATTGCCCGCCCCATGATCAAGGCATGACTACCTTTGCGCGGTTGCGCATGGCGCCCAGTTGCGAGGTAATCCGCTATGCGCTTCTACTCCGGAGCGATGGGTACCTTGAGAAGCGGATGGGAAGCGGTCGCTGGACCAAGCCTGTAGCGATCGCGGTTAATCTCTTACTGCGGAAGCGACGTACGAGCCATAAAGTTCCGGGCTTGGAAATCCAGGAATTTACGGCGCCTTTCGATGCGGAATTTTCTGCTCTTGACAAATCTGTTTCAACCAAGGGCGTCGTCACGCGCTGTCGGTCTGCGGAGGAATTAAACTGGCGCTACAGGGAGAACCCAGAACATCGGTACCAAGTATTAGTGGCCCGGCGGGGCGGGGAGCTTTGCGGGTTCGCAGTATTCGTTGTTCAGTCGGAGGGAGTCGCATCTCTTATGGAGTTGTTCGGCCCTCAGCTAGCCGAAGTGGGAGTTCCATTGCTCAATGCGGTCATCGAGACGTGCCGCAGGCAAAGACTGTGGGCCGTGTACGGATATTGCTCTGAAGAGAGCGAAATGAAATCGCTTTTTGCAGCAACCGGCTTTCGCCGGCGTGAGAGGGCAGCGCGGGTCGTCCCTTATGCTAACGCGGGTTCCGCGGTCAGCCATCGATTTAGCCGCGGTTTGCGATGGTCGTTCAGCCACGCTGAGCTATCGGGCTAGCGGTATTCATTCAGGGTTCTTGGGTCCTGTTATGACAGAAGCCACTTGCAAAGTCTCCGCCGATGAACTTCCCACTTCATGCGTGGTGAGTATTCATCGTGGCGGTGCGCGGATAGTGGACGAATTGGCGGATGAGTGGCGAAGTCTCTGCTCCCGATCCGAAGACGATCAGCCGTTTTATCGGCCAGAGTGGATAGCGGCTTACCTTCGCGCCTTCGCGCCCCAGGCGAAGGTTCTAATCGTCACTGCCCGAATTGATGGACGGCTATGCCTGCTGCTGCCTCTTTTGGAGGAAAAAACAACGCTGAGTGGGGTCCCGGTAAGAAGACTTAGAGCTCCGGTCAACTCTCACCCTGGTCGGTTCGACTTCGCACTCAGCCCAGGGATAGATGGAGATGCCGCTATTAAGGCCACCTGGCAACATCTACGTGATCTAAACACTTGGGATGTAATCGAGATCCGGGACACGCTGCAAGGAAGTTCAGCAGGGCGGCTGACTGCAACGGCCCGGGCGGATGAGTTTCAGACCGTTCAAGTGCCTGAACTTCCCAACGCATATGTGCGGTTACCGGAGGATCCGGCGGAGTGGAAGCATATACCGCACAGTGCAAAACTGCGCAGCCGATTGCGGCAGGCACGCAGACTGCTCGGTGAGAAGGGCACGTTAAAGTTCAACCGAGTTGTGACGGCAGATCGCGAAGCTCTTGATAGTTTCTATCAGCTCGAGGCAAGCGGTTGGAAAGGACGGGAAGGCAGCGCCATTGCCTGCCGTCCGGAGACTCGCCAGTTCTATGATGAAATAGCTGAGTGCGGTGCGCGCTTCGGATACCTCTCGCTCTACATGCTCAAGCTGAGTGGTCAGCTCATCGCAGCTCATTTTTCGTTGGAGTACCGCCGCCGTTGCTATTCACCGCGAATCGCTTATGACGAGAAATTCAGACAGTTCCGCCCCGGGCATCTCATCTTTGCTGAGATCCTGCAGGACTGCGCTGCTCGGGGCATTCACGGTTTCGACATTACCGGCCCAAACGACGAATGGAAGATGGACTGGGCCACCGAGGTCCTCGCGGTCAACCACCACTTCATATTCAATAAAGGAGTGATGGGAAGGTTGGCGTATGGGATTCGCTTCCGCCTCAGACCGGCGATTCGACGTCTGCTATTCGGGTGGCGGGCCACCGTGAATCGCGTGCACCCTGGCAATACAGCTGTCCACCCAGTAGATAGGGCCTTAAGCAAGGCGTTGATTCAATAATATGGACTTCCTACTTCATCACATGTTGGGAACAAGTGCCTCGCGATTTCCAAAGAAGGAAGCACTTGTTAGCGGCGACGAACGACTGACTTACTGCGAGGTGAGCCAGCGAGTTGTCGGTCTGGCAAAGTCCTTGCGCGCCGCCGGCTTAGGCCGGGGCGAACGAGTCGGCATCTATCTCGATCCCTGCATTGCGCAGGTCGTCTCGATCTTCGGAGTGTCGCAGGCAGGCGGCGTTTTCGTTCCCATCAATACGGTTTTCTTTCCCGATCAGGTGTCTCATATTGCCCGGGACTGCAGCATCGCAGCTCTCATCGTTTCCAGGGATCGACTCGAATCCCTTTCGTCCATTCTTCGCGATCTTCCCTCGCTGCGTTTTCTTGTGATTGTCTCGGATGGACAGGAGGTCCAGACTTCCATCCCCGCGCATGATTTCGCGGCCATGACGGCCTCAGCGCCAGCCCAAACTGAGACGTGTCAGGACTGGGGCATTGAGAAAGATCTTGCCGCGATTTTGTATACCTCCGGTTCTACGGGCAAACCGAAGGGGGTAATGCTTAGCCACGCCAACATTATTGCCGGCGCGACGATTGTGTCCACTTATTTGGAGATTACTGCGGAGGACCGCATCCTGGCCGTTCTCCCTTTTACCTTTGACGCCGGTTTGAACCAATTGACGACGGCGTTTCAACAGGGTGGCACCTTGGTTCTAATCAATTTCGTGTTCGCCAAGCAGATCGTGGACATGCTAGCGAAAGAACGCATCACAGGATTGGCCGGAGTGCCTACGGTTTGGAGCCTGTTGGCTCAACCCAACTCCACATTGCAAAAAAATTCGTTACCCGCGCTGCGCTACATTACAAATACCGGTGGGGCGATGCCCCAGAATGTATTGACTGTCCTACGTGCAACGTTGCCGAATACTCGAATTTTTCTGATGTATGGATTAACCGAGGCATTTCGCTCCACTTATCTGCCGCCCGAAGAGCTTGAGCGCCGTCCCACTTCCATGGGAAAAGCAATCCCCGATACTGAGATTCTCGTGCTCGACGAGGACGGCCAGCCGTGCAAGCCGGACGAAGTCGGAGAGTTGGTTCATCGCGGACCCACCGTTTCAATGGGCTATTGGGGCAAACCAGAAGCTACGGACCGTGTCCTGAAACCGAACCCTTTGCTGCTCCCGGAAGTGGGCGATACGGAAAGGGTGTGCTATTCCGGCGATTTGGTGCGTTCCGATGAGGATGGGTTTCTCTATTACGTGGGCCGCCGCGACGCCATGATCAAATGTTCAGGCTTCCGTATCAGCCCCACCGAAGTGGAAGAAGTGGTTTTTCAAAGTGGACAAGTGCGTCATGCCGCGGCAATCGGAATTCCAGATGAAGTCATGGGTCAAGCCGTGAAAGTATTCGTGGTTTCAAGAGATGGCGAGCCGGTGGACAAAGATGTACTGCTGATGTTCTGTGAAGATCGAATGCCACGATACATGGTTCCCAGGAGTATTGAAGTGCTGAATGAACTTCCTAAAACCAGCAGCGGCAAAGTGGACTACCCTTCATTGCGCCGCCGCGAGGGACTGTGACAAACACTCTAGCGCAGCGGAAGGCGGTCGGCCACGAGTTGCTCGTGGGTAACATTGGGATTGGCTCGATTGTTGCTCGTCACGGGACGCCCGCTTTTGTTTATGACCGAAATTCTTTGGAGCAAAAGTATACGGCTCTACGCTCGGCATTGCCACAACGTTTTGCAATCAGCTACTCCGTGAAGGCGAATCCGAACCCTGCGTTTCTAAAGTTTTTTCTGGCAAAGGGATGCGGCCTGGAGATTGCGTCCGCAGGAGAGTTTCATCAAGCCCGAAGCGCGGGATGTCCGCCTGAGAAAATACTCTTTGCGGGACCGGGCAAAACGCCATTGGAACTGCAGCGGGTCATGGCTCAAGGCATCGGGGAGATCCATGCTGAGTCCGAATTGGAGATCGAGCGCATTAGCCAGTTGGCGACGCGTATGGGTGGAATCGCGCGGGTTGCTCTCAGAGTGAACCCGGACGAAGCTGGACTAGGCGGAGCCATGGTAATGGGGGGCAAGTCCGCTCCTTTTGGCGTTGACGAGGAAGCGATGGAACCGCTTCTTCGGCGAATTGCAAGCGACCCGCACCTGGATTTCCGGGGAATTCATTTGTTCGCCGGAACTCAGATCCTGGATCACGACCTGCTGCTGGCACAATACCGGAAGGGCCTGGAAATCGCCCGAGTGGCTGCAGCTGTCGTTGGCTTGCCTCTGCACACCGTGGATTTTGGTGGGGGGCTGGGCATTCCCTATTTTCCGGGTGATGGAGAACTCGACGTCACTCTGCTCGGCAACGGGCTGCATGAACTGATGACTGAAATTCGAGGAGAGGGTTGCTTCGCGCAGACCAATTTTATCGTCGAACCTGGACGCTTCCTGGTTGGGGAAGCCGGAGTTTATGTCACCCGAATCAATGACATCAAGATGTCACGCGGCAAGAAATACCTGATTCTTGACGGTGGAATGAACCATCATCTGGCCGCCTCAGGAAATCTGGGGCAGGTAATTAAACGTAACTTTCCGCTGGCAATTTTGAACAAATTCAACGCGCCTCCGACCGAGAGTGTGGATGTGGTCGGTCCGCTTTGTACCCCGCTGGACACATTGGGACGCGCTGTACAATTGCCCAAACCCGAAGTGGGTGATCTAGTTGGAATCTTTCAGGCTGGGGCATATACTCGGAGCGCCAGTCCGCTCGGCTTTCTCAGCCATCCGACGCCGCCAGAAGTTTGGGTGGAAAATGGTCAGCAGTTCTTAATAAGGCGCAGGGGAACGCCGGACGACTACCTGCGCGACGTTAAGAGCTTGGACGAAGTCGTTGAACTTTCCTAAGACGTGATTACACGCCACGGCCGTTGGAGCCTTTCGACAGTAAATTGACCTGGTGCAGTAGGTTCCACGCACGTGACGGAAGGTGCGTTCGTAGCCAACCCCTCGCGCGTTTCAAGGAATTGGCGGCCTGTAGCCACGCGCCACCGCGGCTGAATCTGCGTGCGAAATGTATGTCGGTGTAGTGGCCCGCTGTTGCTCCCCAGCGGGCCTTATACGCATCGGTTCCTCCCAGGAAGTCATAGATCCTCACTCCTTCTGACATGAGTTGCCTCAGTACTTCACCGCGTAAGATAAAACCCACGCGGTCGGTGGCTCGCTCCGGGTTGTATCCTTCTTGCAGTTGATAAACCTGGTCTCCGAAGCGAAAGGCGAATTGCGCTGCAACAATCGCGCCATCAAGTTCCATGACCCAGAATTCCAGTTGGCCACGCACCAGGAGACGACTGCTGAGCAATTTGTAGAACTCGCGCCGCTGGTGCGATGCGAATGAGCCGGGCTCACCTGCGCCTTCCCAACGCAACTGATGCAGCCGAAAAAGCGCATCCAGACAAGCGGGCAGTTGCTCTTCGCGAGCGCAGCGATAGATGCGAACCGCATATCGCTTTTGCAATCGGCGGGTGTAGCGCTCCAAATTGTTGCGGTCTTCGCTGGATAACTGCTGCGCATATTCCTCCCAAGACCCCGGGAGAGCGATAGAGGAACACTCGCGCTCGTATTCGAAGGCTGCGTGGCCATGCGATCGGCATTGCGCACGAATCATCGCCACCATGGGAGACCATGAAGGCATGGTATTAAGCTGGCAAATATCCCATGTGCGGCGTTCCTCCTTGAGATACCCAAATATTGATTCGGCGAACTCTCTCTCGAATCCGGACCGGACCGGTAAATCGAGATTATCGGAATCGCCGCTGCCGTCTCCCATTAGCCGCACAACTCGCAGGGAGAAGAAGCGGCCGGCAGATTCTCGTGAAACCGAAAGAGGCGCTACGCCAGTCAGACGCGACTGCGAATCAAACAATGCTAAAACCTGAAGCTCGCGATCCTGTGCAAAGCTTTGCCACCACGATATTAGCCACTCTAGCGTGGAAAAAGTCGTGGCTAAAGGGTAATTGGCAAGCAAGTCCTCCCACGCCTTCGATAATTCCTGCATCTCATCGAGGCTGCGCAGCACGCGCAGGATCACAGGATTGGGCGCTGTGACTGTGTTTTGAGCAGACATGGGTTCCAGGCAGGCCGACGACGCAGTATAGCATCGGCGTGTCTACACGGTTTAGGGCTAAGCGAGAGCGAAGAGAGTCGATAGGGACTTCTGCTCCATGGGAACCGGGTTGTGTCGCTGTCGGCAGATGCCGTTCTTTCGGGATTTAGTTCTCTGGCACGATCATGCGGCTTCCAACAACGAGGGCCATGGCAGAATGACTGTGCCGTTAAATTTCAAGGAATTTCATCCGCAGAGATCGCCAGGGCGACTCCGATCAAAGTTCCAGCTTTTTGTTATTCTAATCAGCGCGGAAACAATTTTTGAAACGCAACAAATTCCGTACCTTCCTCCGAGCCCCCGGCGGACCGAAATCCAAATCACGAGTAGCGCAAAGCAAGCCAGGATTGCACGCTTACGGATCGACTATGGTGGATGTAAGTATCGTCTTAGCAACGTACAACCGAGCTGCAAGTTTACAGAAGACACTAAAGTGCTTCTCCGCGCTGGTTTACCCACCTGATCTGACGTGGGAATTGTTAGTGGTGGATAACAACTCGAGCGATGATACTCGCGAAGTAATTGAGAAGTTCGTAAAGGATGCAAAGTTCACCGTCCGGTACATGTTTGAAGGACAGCAGGGCAGGTCTGCTGCTCTGAATTCCGGGATCGCGGCAGCTGCGGGCGGTATCATCGCATTTACCGATGATGACGTGCTTCTCCATTCGGAATGGTTGCGCAATTTGGCTCGCGCGTTTGAGCGTTTTGAATGTGCCGCAGTGGGGGGCAGGATCGTGCCCTTGTGGGAACAGCCGAAGCCGGATTGGCTCGAGATGGATGGGCAACAGGCGGTTGTAAACTTCGAACTCGGGGAAGAATTTACGGAAATCCACTTTCCTCCGATGGGAGCGAATTCTGCTTTCCGCCGCGAAATCTTCGCCAAGTATGGTCTGTTTCGCCTCGATCTAGGTGTAAGCGGAAGCAAGCATACGGTCACTTGCGACGATACCGAATTTGGATATCGGCTCCTCCGTGGGAAAGAGCGCATCATGTATTGCCCCGACGCGATTGTCTATCATCCGGTTGATCCCAAGCGCACCACTAAGAAGTACTTTCTTGATTGGTACTTCTACAATGGTGTTTCTCTGACCCGGACGGCCGGCTTGCCGGATTTCGGAGTTTTCTATTTCGGCGTACCCCGATGGCTGTATCGCGAGTTGATCGTCAATTTTTTCCGTTGGATGGGAAGCATTGATACAAACCGCCGTTTTCAGCAGAAGCTGCGGACTTACAGGAGCTTCGGCAACATTGTAGAGTCGAACCGACTCTCGAAGTTGAAGGCCACTGCCGGAGCAGCGGCAAAACTTCAACACGAGTAAGTATGGTTTTTGTTTAAACCGAGGGTGCGCCCGATTGGCGTCCGAAAGTTCTTGCGAGTTGCAGAAACGCAACCGCGCGTTTGCGATGGAATAGGAGCAAGATGCCGATGTAAGACGCGGCACCCGCCACGACTTCGATAAGTAGTTTAAGGCTTGTGCGCTCGCTGCGCGACAGCGCGTACCTTACACCTTCTACGACCACCGTCATAAAAATCGTTCCCTGCAAGGCTGGAACGACGCAACGGAAGTACTCGCCAACGCTCATCTCGATGGATAGGAACGTTTTTCGGAACATTGGGATGACTAATGGAGGATAAGCTACGACCCACGCCCACGCGATGCCCGTGACGCCCCAGTGACTGCCGATGTAGAAGGCAGTGCCCAAAACGACTACTGAAGCTAGATCATTCCACATCACGAACCGCGGATTTCCCAGAGCGGTCAATACCTTCGACAAGAGAGCGACGATGGAGCGGAAGGCTGCATAGATAGCCAGTATCTCCAAAGGCGGGACGGCGCCTATCCATTTGTGTCCCATGACAAGCGGGACGAATTCAGGAGCAACAACGCCTAAGCCCACGCATGCCGGAAAGGTTACCAGGGACAGGTTCCCCGTTATGCCACGTACGTATCGTCGAATGGCGGGCAGGTCGTTGCGAAGTGAAGCCAGATAAGTTGGGATGACGGTCGTGATCAGGCTGGTTATCTTTTCTAGCGGCACATTCGCCAAGCTCCATGCCATTCCGTAAAAACCCAGAGCCGTTTGTCCTAGCATGCGACCGGCCGTCAGATTATCCAAGTTCTGATAGGAGTTTAAAGCAATCAGTGACACCAAGACGTGCCAGCCAAACTTGAGGGGCTCCTGTAGCATACCCAGCTTGGGGATTGCATACGTTTGTCCGCGGCTGAGGATGACCAGAATCGTGCGAACGAGCGCGGCGCTCAGATTGCCAAGAACTAAGGCCCAGTAGCCGAAGTGCAGCCATGCCAGCAACAAAGTCACGATCGCCGCGATCGAAGCGGAGGTTGCATTGAGAAGGGACAGAGTTCGGAAGCGCATATTCTTGGCGAGCAACCCATTGGAAACGGATTGAATTCCATTCGTCACCAGAGTCAAGCAGCTCACCACCATGACTGCGGCAAGGTGTGGCATCCTGAAAAACAACGCGACCGGCTCGGCCGCTAGTACTGCCAGTCCAAAACCCGCCAATCCTAGCAAAATACCCAGAGTATTCAGCTGCGCCAATTGTTCGTCGCTCAGATGGCGCAGGGTAACAACAGCACGAGGAATCCCGAATCCAGAGACGTAGGATAGGAAGGGTTGGAAGCTGGCTACGAGAGCAACTATGCCGAAGTCTGAGGGTGCGAGCAGTCGCAGGATAACAAGGAACGCTCCCCAGGTAAAAATCTGACTGACCCAGTCTCCGGTCGCACTCCACGCCAAACTGCGAATGAGGGAGTTGTCCATTTTCGTGGTCGGCATTTCGGGTGCCATAGGGTTTGCGGTCACGCAATTCCTCGGATTCGCAACTAAATCTTGGTTCTATATGGAGGGCTAGATTGCGACAGTGGCGATACCTGCGATATCCCGTTGGAACACCGGTTCACTCGGTTTTCGTTCCTCTGGTACTCTCTACAGAGGTCGAAAATATTAATAGCGAGTTTAGATATGCAACCTTTCTCCAGCCTGGTCCCAGCCACGTTTCGGCAAACAAGCAGACTCTCGCCCGTCAAGTTTAACTGAATGCGCGTCCAGGGATTCAACTCTAGAGAAGGTTTCTGCATCGGATTCCCTCCAAATTCTCTCCGCTGTCAAACATTCTCGGTACTTACGGAAGCAAATCAATGAACAATAAGCTCTATGTGCTAGGGGGCAGGCAGCGCAAGGCGCTGCTGCGCGATCCAATCAAGGAGTGGCATTGGTATGAGGCGGCCCTGATCCTTGAGGTTGACGTTGTAGCTGGATCGGTGCGCACGTGCGTTGAGTACAAAACTCCAAGGGAGGTGCGCGCCAGCGACAATTCATCAATAAATTTCCACAGTGGAGCGCTGATTGAAAATACTCTCTACACTTGCACGACGACCGAAGTGCTGATCTACCGGCTGCCCAGCTTCGAACAAATCGGATACATTTCCCTCCCTTGCTTCAATGACGTTCATCATGTGACTCCGGCACCGGATGGTAACCTTCTGGTGGTCACAACAGGTCTTGACATGGTGGTCAAGGTCACGCCGCAGGGCGAGGTTCTGGCCGAGTGGAGTGTGCTTGAGGAGGCGCCTTTTACTCGTTTTTCAAGGACCACTGACTATCGCACCGTCGAGACCACGAAACCTCATATGTCGCACCCCAACTTCGTTTTCCTGTTAGGGGACGAGGTTTGGGTAACCCGCTTCAATCAGCGGGATGCCGTTTCGATGAGCGGTTCCAAGAAGCGCATCGAAATTGCCGTCGAGAAGCCCCACGACGGGTTAGTCGACGACGATCGGATTCTCTTTACCACGGTCGACGGCAAGATCATCATTGTCAACCGCCACACCTTACGAATAGAACGAATCGTAGATCTCAGATCAATTCAAGACCACGACCGGCAGGTGTTGCCTGCTTGGTGCCGTAGCATTTTACCTGTGGATGAGAGACAGGTTTGGGTGGGGTTCACCCGCATTCGGAAGACCTTGCTGCGCGAGAACGTTCGATGGGTCAAGACCGTTTTGCAGGAGGGCACTGTGGTCAAACCAACCCACATCGCTCTTTTTGACATTGTAAGTCAGCAATGCCTAAAGGAAATTGACTTGGAACCCTATGGGATGAACACCGTATTCGGCATTTTCCCTGCGAACGAGGAATAGCAAGTCACCGTCGAAGGTATGGCAGGTAAGAGAATAAAGCATTGTTCGAAAAGAGCTCTTTCGCAATGCGCCTAGAGTGCTTTCATTGGCCGCCTCGACGCAACAACAAGATCTTGATGGTCTGAAACATGATCAAGAAATCAAGCCCGATGGACGCATTCTTGATGTAGAACAAATCGTATTGCAGCTTTTCCTTGGCATCTTGTACCGTATTGCCGTACTTGTAGCGAATTTGAGCCCAACCGGTGATTCCCGGCCGTACCAATTCGCGAAGGCTGTAATAAGGAAGCTCCCGAGTGAGCCATTCCACAAACTCCGGCCTTTCGGGACGAGGCCCGACAAACGCCATGTCCCCCTTCAAAACGCACCATAGCTGCGGAATTTCATCAAGCCGCGTGGCCCTTAGAAACCTTCCTACCCGTGTGATTCGAGGGTCGTCGTCATCTGCCCAGGTGGGGCCGATATCCGCTTCCGCGTCCGGCCGCATGGTGCGAAACTTGTAGCAATAAAATATTCGCCCGCGCCTTCCAACCCGCTTCTGGCGGTAAAGGATGGGCCCGGCAGAGTCGATCATGACCGCCAAAACGATGAAAGGAATTAATGGGGCCGCCAGCAGCAGACTGATCAGCCCCACAGTAAAATGGAGCAACCTCCTGCCCATACGGAAACTTTCAGTAAAGCGGAAGCCCTCCGTAAAAATGATCCAGCTTGGGTAAAGGCTTTCGATCTCAATCTTGCCCGAGATCCTTTCTAACCATGACGTCGCTTCCTCGATCCGCACTGCACTCTCTAATCGGAGTTGCAAGAGTTCCTGCATCGGCATGGCAGCGCGGCGGTCCTGCATGGCCACGATAATGTAATGAACCCCTTGCTCCCGAGAGACTGTCTGCAAGTGCGAAGCCACGCTGTGGCGAGCAATTGCGCCCTCGATGTCCCCAGTCCATCCGACGACGTCCACTCCGAGTTCGGAGCGCCGGCGCAAACCGTGTACAAGTCTTTGTGCCCGTTCGCCTGACCCCAACACATAAACTCTGTCCCGCAGATACGGTTGTCGTGCCAGCCATGCGTATGTATTCCGCCAAGCTGGCAGCGCCAGAGTTAAAATTACTAGTCCCAGCAGGAAGGACGAATTTCCCAGCATCAATCCCGGAAACAAGACGCCCGCCACTCCCAGCATCAAGCCTAAGAGGCCGGGGACCAGCAGGAGCCGAAAATACAGCTCACCTTTTACGTCGAAGTGGTTCGGGTCGTACAGATCTAGCCAGTGAGAGAGCAACAAGATAAACACGGTCGCAGCCAGGATTTTGTAGTATCCAAATTCGAAGTTTAGGATCAGGTAACTGTCTTCGCGATACCGCAGCATCGTTCCCAGCAGAAAGGAAGTCCATGCCATGAGGCCCTCTCCCGCCATGAGAACCAGCGTTCGGACCGGATAATGCACATTGAAGAGGCGCACCATAGTGTTCCCTCTGCTTACATGTTCATTGTCGCGTTTTTCTCACGCGACAAAAGGTTAAACGATCAAAACAACTCGAGCTGGAATTCCCTGCCTCAAAGCGGTGGTGGCTGAGAATCTTTAATATCGTCGGGCTGATTCTCTGTCGTGCCGGTTCCAGGGTCGCGATAATTTTCCCTGCCAATGCGGAGTGGCGCCGTCCGCCAGGTAAAGCTGATCAAAGCCTCATGTTGCTGCGTTAATCCAGGGCAACTGGAGCCTGTACAAGAGTAGCCCGACGTCTCCGCCGCGAACTGGTAACTTGCTATAAAAGTCAGGTGTCGGCCAAAACTCCTTCTGACTCCAACGCCGGCGAAACCGTAGTCGAAAGAGTCCCCACTTGTCCCGGCCGAGCTATTTCCTAAACTATTGAGTCTCGAGAATCCGGCAGAATAGTTCGCAGCCCATCGCCTGGACAGTGGACGGGTGACGGTAAATATGGCCACGTCAGTGCTCGCCCCGGCATAAAGACCAGAGCCGCCGGTGACCAGATGTTGATACGTAAGTCCTAGGCTGCTGGTCCTCAAGGCGTAGGAGAGGGAAGCGAACGTACTGAATCCTGTCTGATGTGAAGTTATAGTGACCGGTAAGGTAAATGGACCAAGAACAATCTCCGAAGTGCTGGTGGAGCTGATAAATTCGGGGCCGGCGCCCAACCCGAACCCTAGTCGGTGCGTAAGCGTTCGTTGGTAGCTCGCTTGAACGGTGTGGGCGGTAGACCGACCGCCACCGGGGTACTTCCAATCCTGATACCCGTATGAAATAAATGCTGTACTTCTCGGGGAAAGCACACGCGAATAACCCACCAGCGCGGAGGTCTGTTGGCTATTGATGGAGTTGCCGTGGCCTAGATAGTCGGTAATAGCATAAGCACCGGCTACCGTAATGCCCGAACGGGGAGTTAACTGTTCAGTCGCTTCGACGAGTGAAACATTCGTAAAGTGGGGGGCTGCCCCGAATCCGCCATAATCATTGAAACCAAAAAAGTCGGAGATCCCACCTTGCGAGCCAGTACCGAATCCCAAAGTGTAGGAACTGGCTCCTCCGAAAGCGCTAGAGCCAAAAATCGCGCCTGGAAAATCGCTGAGGGAGTCCTCTATCAATAATCGTGTTCTGCGCCAAGAGATGCCCTCTGACGCCGTGAGCTGTTGGACTTGGGTTGCAGAAGACGACGCACCCGAGTTGTTATAAAAGAGCGCGCCGCCCTTGTAGTCCAAATCGGTGTGATACCGCCGGTCGATCCTGGATAGATTCAGGGTGCCGTAGAGCCTTGTAATGGAGTAAGCCTGAGATGTGCTCGACACTAGGCTGTTCGCAGGATCGATCAGCGCGCTCTCGCTAAGAACCACGCCCGCGACAACGTAGCTCCGATGATTCGGAAATATATCGTAAGGCGAAGGTTCCGGTTCCGCTGCGGGATATTGTGCCTGCGCGTGCGGTATGGAGTCTTGATCCTGAGCTTGCTCTTGGGCCTGATCTTGGTCCTGATCCCTCATTGAGGTTGCGTCGCTTACCCCGCTCTCTGGCCGCTGGTCATTGCCGCTCTGTGACCAACCGCGTGTCAAGGCAACTGCCAAAAGGGCTGTCGTCCAAGTCCATTTTCGTATCGTCGCTCTGGAAGGCATGCCCAAGGCCCACGTATTATGACTAGGTTCCCGAACCTATATTGTTGCCTGTTGCCGGCGAACCGCGCGCCTGACTCGACTGAAATTCATCGAAAATTAATTTCGTGGTTGCCGGGCCATAACACTCGGGCGATAGCATTAAGCAGTTGGTCGGGTGAGGGTACGATGCAAGCCGGGCTCCTAGGTACCACGGTTCCTGCAAGATCAGAAAAAGAAGGACATTTAACTCCTGATTTTCGGTTCCCAACCGACCCACAGGTGCGATCTGAGGTTGTAAGAGCGAGGGTGTCCGGCTTGCCTACCCTTGGCGTTGCAGCCACACTCTTCCTGATAGGAATCCTTGGTTTGACTGTTTACCTAGCTATCCACTACTTGCTCTAGGCGGCCAAGATCGTGGCGTGATACCCCTCATGATCACAATAAACCGGCCGCCTTTCGAATTTCTTCCTTGGTTCCCTCGCCCGCGTGTATTCTTCGAACGCGGCGGTCCTATTGGCTCAGACAAAGGAAGGGTCTTTTAGAATCACTCATACCAAACATGAAGCGATGGCCAATTCTCATGCTCGTTTCCCTGCGCTTATTCGGGCAATCCCTGCCCTGCGGATCGTCTCCTTGCGATACAGGAATTGCGACGACAACTTGGAACAACATAACGCGCTACTTCGATGCTTATTTTCCGCCTGGTATTTCGCCGTACAATCCGTATCCTCTGTTTGTGTTCCTCAACGGCGCCGATGTCCACCCCTACAACACACCTAAACTCGATCAGCAATCAGTCCTGCAGGGGTTCGCCGTCGCCAACAAGGTCGCAGTCTTGTGGGTCTTGTCAACCTGTGAACAGGAATCTACACCGTTCGCTCTATGTGACAGCAACCATTCTCCCGGGCAATGGACTTGGGATATAAACTTTTTCGATTCATACTTCGGTTATTCGCCTGATGACGTGGGCTACATCAACAACATGATTGCAAACGCGACAGCATCCTGGGGAGCTGATGGTTCCCGTGTGATGCTGCTCGGACTTTCGACCGGTGGAATCGAGGCCCATCGCTTCGCGCAAGTGCATCCTTCAATGATGTTGGGTGTTGGGGTCTGGGCTGGGCCGCTGTGGGCACAGGACGGAAGTTTAGTGCCGGATTATCCAACTGGACCAACTAATGTGTATATCGAGCACGGGGATGTTGACACCACGCTCCCCTACTGTGGCGGGCTCACCTCGCAACCATGGACCGGCCTGTCCAATATTTCTTCCGCGGGTGTGGACACTACCTTCAACTACTGGGTAACCGCTCTGAATTGCGGAACGCCATCGCCCAATCTCAGCCTTTGCTCGGGAGGAAACCCTACAGGAGTCACAAACAAAACGGCGGCGGAATGCGCGGGAGGTGTCAGTGTCACGTTTGTTGACGACCACGGCGTTGGCCACGCAGGCATCGGACCAACTTACCAGGGATTGATCGCATTCTGGAATTTCCTCTTCCCTGAACACCCGGCGCAGCTGCAACCCACCACTAGTACGCTGGTTGCCAACCCTAACCCTGCAGCAGTCTGGCAACCAGTATCTCTAACTGCCACCGTCACTTCCGCGTTCGGATTGCCATCGGGGACAGTTACATTCTTGAAGAATGGGACTGTAGCCTTAGGCACGGCCCCCCTCAGCGGCGGGCAAGCAGTGGTCGTTAGCAGCTTTGGCACCATGAATACTAAGTCGATTACAGCGGTCTACTCTGGCAGTCCGGCTTATGCTGCCAGCACTTCTTCCGTTTTTCTGGAAGGAATCGGTGGAGACCCAACCGCAACGACGTTGGCTTCCAGCATCAATCCCGCAGGCGTCGGGCAATCTATAACCCTAACGGCTACGGTTTCTTCCACCTTCGGGGAGCCGACAGGCACCGTCACGTTTATGAAGAGCGGGACTGAGGAGTTGGGAACCGTCCCGCTAAACGGCGGCGTGGCCGCGCTTAACAAGGTGTTCAACACGCAAGGAACAAGATCCATCACCGCCGTTTATTCCGGCGATGCCACTTTTGCCGCCAGTTCCTCGACCCCGTTGCAGCAGGTTGTGCAGTAGTCACAACAAAACTGCGCAGGTTTACGAACCTGGTAGTCATGGAAGTCCCAATCCCCACCACGAGGCCAATGAGGTGCGCGAACCGGAGCCTGGTGACGAAATAGTTTTGAGACATTGGGCCGGTTCAGGAGATGCGATGAGCGCTAGACCGGACACTATGCCGGACCGCTGGGAACCCTCTGATCGCATTGTGTCTTCATGCCGCATTCCCGATTGGTCCAAGCGCATTCCAGCCTTGGACGGACTCCGAGGCATTGCGATACTGATGGTGCTGATGCGGCACTCGATATTCGTCATGAAAACGCACTCCAGAATTCTTTTGCCAATTCTCGCTGCCGGCAAATTAACATGGAGCGGAGTGGATTTGTTTTTCGTGCTGTCCGGCTTCCTGATAGGCGGGATTCTGTTGGACGCGAAACACTCTCCCCGCTATTTCAAGACTTTCTACCTCCGCCGTGTGTTTCGTATCTTTCCCCTCTACTATCTCGTAGTTGGGCTGTTCCTTTTCAGCCGTCTCCCATTTCGCATCCTGCCGGGCACAATCGGGGAGCACGTGCCTGTATCCATACCCTGGATCGCGTATTTGACTCTGACTCAGAATTTTTGGATTGCTGGACTGCCGGGAGCTATGGAAGCGACCTGGTCGCTATGCATTGAGGAACAGTTCTATCTTGTGATTCCGCTCGTGATTCGCAATCTTACGCGTCGGCAATTAGTCGCAACCCTCGTGGCGGTCGTCGCCTCAGTCCCCGCATTAAGAGTCCTGATGCACTATTACTACCCTCACGGCGATTATTTCTGCTATGTTCTTACGCCCTGCCGCGCGGACGTGCTTTGCCTGGGTGTCCTTGCAGCTGTGTTGGTGCGAACTCCTGCGGGCTGGCGCCTGCTTCTCAGCAGGCGAATGTGGCTAAGGGGCGGCCTGCTACTTCTGTTTGCAGGCGTTGTATATATGACCTGGGCAGGCTATGGCGCGTTCCGCCCTCCCATGACCACTTTCGGCCTCTCCTGCATCGCTTTCTTCTATACGCTTGTTTTGCTCGCCGTAGTTTCAACCAATCGGGAAACGGTCCGTGACGTGCTATGCAACCGCTGGCTGACGAAACTTGGAACCTTGGCCTACTGTCTCTACTTGGTTCATGTGCCCTTGATTCACGCTGGACGATGGGCGTTCGCCACCGCGCTTCGAAAATCCGACAATGCAGCTTGGTTCCTGGGCGGGATGTTGGGGATTGCAGCCAGTCTCATCGTGGCCTCTTTTTCCTGGACATACTTTGAGAAGCCGCTGCTGAAGATTGGTCACAAGTATCAGTACTGAAGTCGCCTGGTGGCGACCACTCAATGGCATCGCAACTCCTCCAAGTGAGCTTTAGTGCTAAGTGACTTGTACGCCCGTCGCAGACACGTAGTAATCGGAAAAGTTCCCAGAAGAAAGGTCAACCACAGAATCGGATATCGATGTCGAAGAACGTGCAGCGTGACGTAATATGCCAACGGGAACAGACCCAGGCACAACATGCATACCACCGCGCTACGACAGTCGCTTTGATAGAGAATCCATAGGCCGGCTATGCTGAGTACCGTCAACCCGTACACGGCAATCCGTTCCTTCCAACGACCAGGTCGCTCGCTTGTGGGGAACCAGAAGGCGGCAACCCTGCGGGCGCTCAAGCCAAAGAATCGAGCGGGGTGAGTTTTAATCCAGTCGCGCACCTCGCGAAGTTTGAAGTCATTGTACTTCGGCTCCCCGTAAGCCAAGACTTTTCTGGCTTCATCAATGTTCGCGTTCGGGTGCACTTTCTTGAAGCACCCGAATTCTGCTATGAATGTCGCACAGTCGTTGTTCGAGACCGACAGCTCCAAGCCTAGACTGTCCCGCACGAATACGACACGGTGAAAAACAAAGTAATTGCGAAGCATCCATGGGGCAACGATTAGCGCCGGAAGCAGTACAACGACCAAATACGGATAAGGCCGGGCAGAAATGTTTCGCCGGTCTTTCCAAGTCATCCAGCCGAGAAGCCCGATGAATAAGATGCCGACAGCTGGCGACGTGAGGGCCAAGATCCCTAAAGATCCGCCGAGCACCCAAGACAAACCACCTGATTCATACAGTGGAACATCCAGACAGCGCCGGAAAGAGCAAACGGCCACCCCGACTAAGATTGCGAGGGACAAGTTCTCCCAGGCAAACAGGGGCACTGCCTGGCGGCCAAACGGGAAGACGAGCCCCACTTTTGCGATGATCCATAGGAAAGCTGCAATGGCGCCGTTTAGGGCACCCATACCGAGCGCCCTGCTGAACACAGGAAATAGGGCTATCTGTAGGGACACTAGCACGGCGGCACTCAATTTGATGGCATATATGCCCCCGCTCTGGTATCCAAACAGACGTATGAGAAGCGCCAGAAAAGCAGGATACCCCGGGGCCAGATGAGCTGATGGGCCGGTCTCGAGTGCGCCGAACGGATTGGCGAATTGACCCTTTCCGGCGAGATTGCGGGCGAGGCGGAAACTCTCCTGCCCAAGTGGAACCGTATCGGTCGGATCGTAGCTTACCCAGTAGCGCATCAGACTTACTCCAAACAACACAACGCATGCCAAGGCGACCAGCGCTTGTGCCCGACCGACAGCCGGAACGTGGGCCCTCATGTGCGGAAACTCCTCGATGAAGATATTTAAGCCCCTTAGACTTGCACGAGCCGGATCGTGATAAGCAAACCCGAGGTGCACTCATGGTACCTGCTTGGAGCGGGCCGAATTGAAAATTAAATTTTGATGAATTTTGGTTCGAGCAAGCCCTCTCCTCGCCGCCGACACGCCAAAATGGAGGCGGGTTTCTTGAGCCTGCCGGGTTTACGACTATTAGGCCAGTTTTATGCGTGGCCCCGTGCCCTTGGATACTAACGGAAAAAATGAGGGGAGCGCCCGACGGGAACGAGTGGAGGAATTCTCCACAATCGTCGGGAATACAAGAGGGATACAAAGATGCGATCGCTGCTCGAGATAGATAAGAGCGAACGACATATCGCCAAGCTTTCCGGCGGCCCTTCGTCGGCCGAGACGGGCTTGGATGCCTTTCTTCGTGCCCACGCCGGCTGGATTGCGATCGCGCTTACAGTTTATGCAGCCTTCCGTGTTCTGTTTTTCTGCGCAGTTTTCCCTTTATCGAACAATGTTGATGAACGATTTCACTTGTTGACGATTCAGATGTACGCCCAAGGGCACGTTCCGGGTAGGGATCTTCCCGCTGTTGATCCTGATTTTTCCAGGGAGTTTCTCCTCTACTGGTCGCCGGAGTATTGGCATACGCAACAGCTTATCGAGCGGGACGGGGCGAGCCGCCCGCTCTACGGACTGCCTCCGGAAGCCCGAGAAGCTGCTTTAAGCCGGGACTTTTATGTTAAACAGCTTGATCAATGGGCACGTCGTCCGAACTTCGAAGCGCAATCGGCGCCCCTATATTACATAGTCGCCGCTGGGTGGTACAGGCTAGGCGAGGCTGTCGGAATGCAGGATTGGCAACTGGACTACTGGCCCAAAGTTCTTAACCCGATCGCGTACGCGTTGTTGGTGTGGTTTTCCTATAAATTCGTCCGGGAGTTCTATCCGCGTCGATTTTTCCTGCATCTTGCGGTGCCTGCACTGATTGCGGTCTTTCCTCAAGACGTATTCTTTGGAATGAACCGCGACGTGTTCTCCGCTCCCCTTTGTGCGGCAGCGTTGCTGTTGATGATGAGATCTCTCGAAATGAAGCCGGACCGATATGCGGCCCTTTTGTCTGCATCTTTCCTGGTGGGGCTTGCGTTTTTATCCAGTGTGTCGAATTTCGTGCTGTACGGCGTGCTCGCATCAACCGTTTGGTTCTGGATACGCCGTTCGACAGCCACGAGTGTGCGCAAAGCGCGGGTTGTTCTCACAAGCGTCTTGGCCGCTGGAGCGCTTCCGTCACTTTGGATGTTGCGCAATTACCTCGTAATGGGAGACCTGACCGGCGGGAAAGCCAAGACCCACGATTTTGGCTGGACTGTGAAACCGCTTTCGCAGATATTCGACCATCCACTTTTTTCGTTGCGCGGGGCTGGCTATTTTATGGCCGAGCTTACGAGAAGCTTCTGGCGTGGCGAATACGTCTGGCACGGCGTACCGATGCGATCCGCGACGGCGGATTGGTTTTATCTGGTCTCATCCGTTGTCTTGGTTGCCACTTTCGTTTTCAACTTTGTATCTCCGCGTAGAGAGGCCTCGTCACTTCAGAAGCTCGCGGACGCCCAAGCGCTGTTTCTCGTTGCTGCCTCAATTCTGTTTTTAGCTGTGATCTCGTTGATATTTGATTTTCACGATTGCCAATATCCTTCGCGGCTTTTGCCTTATTTCGTTTCGGGGCGCATCATCTCAGGCGCGATGCTGCCTTTTGCGCTGATGTATGCATGTGGTCTTGAGTTGGTGCTGCATCGCTTCCACAAATGGGTTCCACCTGTCGCCGTGCTGGCCTGCCTACTCTTGTTCATCACCGCGTCGGAGTGGCGGGTGAGGCGTGTCGCACTCTCCAGTCCCTACAATTTCTTTGCTCTTTCTGCGGCACCGCGTTAGCTGGCGATATTTAGTCCGAGGGATAATGACAAGCACGGAGACCGACTTGGAAATTGGCCGCTTGAATCCACTGGACGATCGCGCTGCGGCGACCGGGCACACGCGTAGCTGGATGGGACTGAATAGACTAGCCGCCGCATTCTCGATTTACGCGGCGCTCCGGATTTTTCTGTTGGCCTCAGTCTTTCCTCTATTTAACAACGTGGATGAAAGACTGCATTTGATGTCTATTCAGATGTACGCCCAAGGCCAATGGCCCGGCAAAGAGCTGCCGAGGATGGATCCCCAGCTGGTTCGACGCTATTTAGCCTACTGGTCCCCAGAATATGGCCGGTCAGCCTCCGATTTGAAAGAGAATCGCCTTGAGGTTCCTGTTTATCGACTTTCGGATCAGGAAAGGCAGCGTGCTTACACCGGGCCCATCTACGCGGAGAAACTCGAGGACTGGTTGCAAAAGCCTAACTTCGAGGCGCAAGGCCCTCCTCTTTATTATGTAGTCGCAGCCGCTTGGTATCGCCTGGGTGCCGCCGCCGGGCTGACGGATTGGCGGCTCCTTTATTGGACGAGATGTCTTAACGCCATTATTTACGGGCTGTTCGTTTGGCTATCGTACAACGTGGTGCGCAAGATTTACCCGGCCAAGACATTCCTTTGCGTGGCCGTCCCAGGGCTGATCGCGGTTTTCCCCCAGGACGTTTTCTTTGGCATGAACCGGGACGTGCTTTCACCGCTAGTGTGCGCTGCTGCGCTCTTCTCTATGGCAGATGCTTTGGCCGACAGGAAATATAGGGTTGTGCCACTGCTGCTGGCGTCATTGCTTACGGGACTGAGTTTTCTGGTGGAGGTTTCCAACTTCGTCATGTTCGGCGCGCTTGCTGCGACACTTTGGATATGGGCGCGTCGTCCGGAAGCTTTGCGTCGGCAAAGAGTTTGGGTCTCCGCCGCGAGCGCGGCGGCAGCGCTTTTTCTCCCCGCACTTTGGATGGTGCGCAACTATTTGGTGATCGGCGACTTGACCGGAGGCACCGCCAAAGTACGGGAACTGGGCTGGACGGTGAAGCCTGTCGGCGAAATGCTCCATCATCCATTGTTTTCTTGGCACGGTTTGTATTACTTCTGCGTGCAACTCACCGAAAGGTTTTGGCGGGGGGAGTACGGATGGCATGGGCTGGCGCTTCGATCGGCCAGCGCGGATGGTTTTTACGTGCTTTCGTCGGCCCTGATGATGGTGATTTTTGTAGTTGACTTATGGCGGACGCGAAAAACGCTTTCCGCACCGCACAGCTGGGTCAAGTGGCAGGCGTTGTTCCTGGTGATCGGCTCGGTGCTTTTCCTGGCGGCGGTTTCACTGGTATTTGACTATCACAACCATGGATATCCCTCCCGGCTGTATCCTTACTTCGTATCTGGACGCATCATCATCGGCGTCCTGCTACCTTTTGTTCTGATCTACGCAAGCGGGCTTGAGCTAATTCTGGAGCGCTTCTCGAAGTGGGTTCCTCCGATGTGGGTTCTCGCGGGTGTGATGTTTTTCATAACCGCTTCAGAAATCAGGGTAAGAAGCGTTGTATTCTCGAGTCCTTATAGTTATTTTGCCCTTTCCTCATGGAAACGCTAATCCGGATAGTGGATCGCAAATGACTGCCAGTAGATCGGTCGGGGATGGTCCTTCTTTGGCGGATTCTGGGTCTGCGCATTCGGTGAACATTTCAGAACGCAAATCATCCCTCTGGCCCTTGGCGCTGGTAATTCTCACCGCCTGTGTTGTAAACCTCCCTTGCCTGCTTTGGGGCCTCCAGTTCGGCCATGATCACAATCTTCATATCGCCTATCTTCACTTTTTTGCGGCCCAGCTTCGTGCAGGCGAGATTTATCCGCGATGGATTAGCGGATTAAACTATGGGGCGGGCAGTCCCATCTTTTTCGTGCAGTACCCACTGCCCTACTATGGAGCCGTTGCTGCCCAGTGGGCATTTCGCCTGGGCGCAACCCCAGTCGGCGAGGCGCACGCCCTCGGAGTTTTTCTGGTTGTTACAGGTATCCTCGCAGGGTTGTTCTCTTGGTTGTGGTGTCGAGCGTTAAGCAACCCCTTGGCAGCTATCGCGGGATCCGCCGCCTACATGACCACGCCCTACATATGCGGGGCGGACGTTTACTTCCGGGGGGCGATCGGCGAATACAGCGCGTTAGCATGGGTTCCGCTGGCGCTATATTTCGCGCACATGACCGATATCAGGTCTCGTCGTGCGGTTGCTGGGATGGCATTAGCCTTTGCCGTGATCGTATTGTCGAATCTTTTTATGGCGATCTTATTTGCACCTTGCTTGTTTCTTTACGCGATTTGCTGCGTGAAACCTCTAGGTCGGCTGAGAGCTGCGCTTTCGGTGATCTATGCGCTGGTGTTAGGGGTCGGTCTTGCGGGCATTTACCTTCTGCCAATGAATGCGCACCGCTCATTTTTCAATTTGGCAAACTTGATTCGATCGGGATCCGAGATTTTTTCATATCGCGGGCATTTATTTCGGTTTGACGAAACCCTCTTTCCTCATTTGCAATTGAGTTTGAGAGTCGTTGACGGGACTGCCGTTTGCCTGGCATTCGCAGTGATTGTAATCCTGCTGGTTCGTTTGCGACGATCACAGGACCCGAAGCTGCTGGCCTGCGCTGCAATCGTATGTCTAGGGCTGACTTGTGCTGCACCGTTCCTGCATCGAGTCGGCTTGCTTCCGCAGCAGGAAATGACCAGCCCTCGCATTATGGAAGTCCGTAGCCGAATTTTTCTCATTACTTTCCTGACCCTTGAAGCTGCCCTGCTGGCCTATGCGAGCATGCGGAGTTGGGCGGAGCGGATCGTTCGGGTCATGCTTGGGATATGTCTCGGATGCTACTTCTTGGAAACTCAATGGAGCGACTTGATCTGGAGACATGTGCGTTTCTTGTGGAACATTCAGTTTCCCTGGCGCCTAAGCGGACTCATCTCAGTATTTGCTGTGGGGCTATTTGCCGTGGCACTCCGAGAAGTCTGGGATTCGCAAAGCCGCCGTCGCAGATTCTTGCTGGTTGGGGGAGCTCTGTGGCTTGGGATTGGGGTCGCCAGCTATCTTGCTTTGGATCTTTCCCACGCACTCGCTCGACCGTTTTTCACCGAGATCAGGGAAAAAGTCGAAACTGCCTATCCTGCCTACGCCGCTGTAAAGACGTGGCCAGGCGCGGATCAGCTTGGCCCAAATGATGGTTTGGGAAATAAAGTAACGTTCCTTGTCGGTGACGGCACGGCTACGCTGGATAACATTACCGCGAGGCACATGCGGTTGGATGTGGATTGTCTGAGCGCATGCTCGCTTCTGGTAAAGCTAGTTTACTATCCCTTTTGGCAGGCACGCGAAGCTTCAGGCCAGCCGATTCCGTTGAAAGCTTCCGCACGCGCAGGGTTAACGGAGTTGACGCTCAGTCGGGGCGTTCATGGAGTTGATTTGGAACTTCCGATCGGGCCCGGGGAGACTTGGGGTTCATGGCTGAGTTTGATTTCCATGCTGATCATAGCTGCACTGTTCATTGGGGACGGGCGGAATCGGGCACACACGGTCGCCTCCTGACTCTCTGAGAGCCGCGACTCTCCACTTCACCTGCCGCGAAATTCTCAATAAATTCCAGATGCCCGTCATCTTGCGTAACTTGGTAGTGTGGGAGGATCACGTCATGAAGGTAAGCGTCGATCTCAGAAAGTCAAACCTGGGCAATGGGCGGGTGAGTAAAATTTAAGCACAGAAATATACAGATCAGGGTGCATAGTGCGCTGAGCCACATTCCCCAAAGCTCGGCACGGCTACGAGGAATCTCAACTTTGATTTCCTGTTTTCCAGGCGGGACTTTAATTTCCAAGAGACCCTCCGGCAGCGAAACTCGAACATCAAGAGGCGAAGTCTTGCCTATCGCTTGGGCATTCCAGGTTGGATAGTAGAACTGGTTGATCATTATCCATCCACCCGTGTCACTGTCCGTTGAAAGGTCTATGTGCCGGGCCTTCCACGTAATTACTTGCACTGTGCCATCCCCTTCTTTGAATCTGGCCTGTGGACCTTGACTGGCAATCAACGAACTCCTCTGATTTGTCCCGTCGGCTAGCCAGGAGAGTAGCCACCCGTCGTGTTCGCTGATGAGATGCTGCTCATTTGGAGGCGCGGGCGGAACAGCAACTCGATACTCTGGCCAAACATGGACGTAGGCGAACCACCACGAAACGCCGATCAGTGCCAACAAGGCGAATACAGTTCTGGACCAATTTCTTGGCATGTTTGACAAGCACAAAGCGAAAAGCCCGGTGGAACCCAGGCACAATAAAGCGTTGAAGCGCCAGGGAAACTGAACCGCCTCACGCAACTTATGAAAATGAATCCAAATAGGAGAGCTTAATTTCGTCATCATTAGCGTCGCAAAGCAACATACGGCGATCCAAAACACGACGATCTTTTTCTCGTCGCGCGAGGTAGTTTTCAGTGCTACGAAGGCGCATACCGCGGTGAATACGCCCGTGCTGAGAACTGCCCAGGAGACTGTTTGCAGGAAGTGAACCCATGCGTCTCCTGTTGTGCTGATAAATAATCCTTTACCGAAATCCAGAATTTGGTTGGGGATCTGATAAAACTTGCGAGACACCAACCGCGAGGCAGGAATGTATTTTGCATTGACAAGCGCCGAGAACAAATATACGGCAGAGACGCCCACTCCTAACCCCAGAGCCAAGAACACGCGAATGACCGAAATCGCTTTTCGCCCGGCAGGGGATTGCAAATACGCAACCGCCAACGGAATTGGGAAAAATATCGCTAGAGTTACCAGATGGCTATAGATCATTAGGGCAAACGCGATGGCCAAGCCGGCAAATGCGCGCGGCTTCCGGTTTGTGACTCGCACAGTGAAATAGAGCACAAGGGGCATCCAAACAAAAGCCCAACATTCGGGAATTGCGCAGCGACGGTAAAAGTCGATGACAAGGTGATAGGGCATAAGCATGTATGAAACTGCGCCCAAGGTTGCGATTTGCTTGTTGGCCATTGTGCCGAGCCATAAAAAAGCGCAAAGGCCTGAGCACAGCAATGGAAGAAAGGTTGCGACGTTAAAGGCATTAAAGTGCGGAATCTTGGCGGCAAACTGAAGCAGCGCGTAAACATAAGCAGGCAGTGGCGGAAATACGAAATAAGTAGGACTACCCAGCCCGTGGTTCATGCCGATGAGCCACCGGGGATACGCTTCTCCTCCCCAAAACTGCTCGCCAAAATGCCGCGTGAAATTCAGGTGCTCATAGGTGTCGTGGCCGTCGACGAGTGGACCATAAAGTAATGTAGGTAGCCCGAGCACAATTGCGGCGGCTAGAATCGACAGAATATGGAGTCGTTTGCCTTCCGAAACCATTGTCTTTCTCATAGGGCGACCACTGAATCACTCGTCCTCTCTGTTCACAGGGGGTCTGGATCGAAAAATAAACACCTCACGGCCCCGAGCCCACCACAGTCTCTTTTGAGGCTTGCGGGATATCGTACAGGAGAATTGTCTTACCGACACGAGCCACAGGCTGGTAGTTGTCCAGCCACGAAAGCGCATCGCTCGGGTAGCCCTCATCCGGAAGCATGTGGCCGTTTTCGCAAAATGCGACCTGTCCTGTCTGCAAGGCGCGCACACTCACGGCGATCCATCCCGTAACTGGCTGATGAGGTACAAGGACCCCGAACGGAGGGAGGCCGATCAATGCCACGTCAGAACTACTCCAGATGCCAAGCGCCACGTGACCCACTCCCCGTGCTCGCAGAGCGCTGCTTAGCCTGTATACGTCTTGTCCGCAATCTAGATCGCAGCCTTTAACCAACGCTACGCTCGGATCAGCCGGTGCGAGCTCATTGAAATAAGCCAGGAAATCATTGTGAGCACGCAGGCTGCTCGTCGCTTGCCAAAGCAGCAGTATGGACAACGTTACTCGTCCCCAAGCGATCCTCGCACTTTGGATTTGCCACAATAACGAAGCACCATAACCCGCCAGCACTGACAGTAGCGGCAATGCCACCAATACGTGCCGCGTACCTACCCTAAGCGTGACAAACAACGTTGCCACGAAAATGGCGACTACCGCGACAGCTGGCAGCAGCCCTGACCAATGGCCTTGAGTTGCGAACCGAAATGCAGCAAGGAGGCCGACGAAGGAGAGGATCAAGAAGGGGATAGGCGTTTTCAAAGCGAGCGCGACGGGGAAGAAGTACCACCAACCGCCAGATTTTTCCTTTCCCAGCAAGTAGCTCTCGGGAGCCTGCTTGTTCATGTGCCGGGCTATCACCATACCACGGAGCAGGTCCGGCATAGGGATGATCGGATTCGACTCGGCCAGTTTCTCGATTGCCTTCCCTATGGGACCGGGAAAATGCGGAGAGTTGAGCGTTACCTCTGATGAGACGCCAAGCGCCGGCAGCAGATGCCCGATAGAAAATGCGTAGCTACTCCAAAGGATGGTTCCTGCAACGCACACGGCCACTACCAAACGGGTGACTTTAATTGCCTTGAGTTCTCTAATACGATCGCGCGAGAACCATAACTTGACCAGAAGCATCGCGGTAGCTGCAAACGGCAGAAACAGAAACGACGTCAGCTTGGAAGAGAAAGCCAGACCCGCGCCGATGCCGAGCAGGAATGTAGAGCCCCAGGCTGGCTTTCTCAACCAGACGGCAAACGCAAAAATGCAAACGAACTGCGTACACATGCATGGCAGGTCCGTGTATGCAAGGCTCGAAAACGCCAGGATACTGGGAAGGCTGGAAAATAGAAACGCAGCGACGCACGCGGCAAATAAGCCAAACTCCTGTCTCGTCCAGAAAAACACTAAAACGAGCGACGCGACGAAAAACGGTAGGATGCCGATGCGAGCGAGAAAGAGGTTTCGAGTATAACGGCCCCCGTCAGATAGAATGGCGTTCCCAATTTCTGTGCAATACCCGTTAATCGAAGTATCCTGTGCACGAAAATTTGGAAACCGCTCGCCAAAAAGAAAGAGCGGTACGGAGACTGCGTAGCGGGCCAGAGGCGGGTGGACAGCGTCCAATGTGTAATCGTGTCGATCAAGCCACTTGATGCCGGCAGCTACGTGGCACGGCTCGTCAAAACCTTGCGGGACGGTCATGTCCGCCGAAAGGATGCGTGCCATTGCCACCAAGACAAAAGCCAACACCACCAAGCCCCACGACGGGATCGAAATGTGATCGCCGATTTTCATATCATCTCGCTAGAATGTCGAGGTATGCGATGGCTTTAGGAAAGTGCGAAGATGCTTGCTCATCGCAGACCGGGGGTTGATTGTTGAGAGGAGCAGTCGAAACCCAACACGAGTGTGCTCTCAAACTTGGATGTCACCGTTTCCCGGCACTGCATTGCAATCGCTTCGGAACGCGCATGCTCTGCGATCAGCTCTTGGTGAAGGCCACTTTGCAGCAAAAACCACTTATTGTTGCCCTTAGCCTCGTGTACGAACGAACGGACGTCCTGAAGCAACCCTGCCTTCCGTAGATCATCGCTGGGAACAATCGGTGCACCTGGGAGACAACACCCCAAATTGGTGTTTCCGGCGAAGACGGAGGCGGGATACCAATGCAAACGGTGGGAATAATAAGAGAGTTCCTCCACTCCGAGAGCATAAACGAATATTGAATCATGCGGGAGAGCGTGGGTACTTAGATAAAGCGTTGCCGAACGGAAGTCATCGAGAGGATTTGCTCTGCCCTTTTCGACGACAAAAACGCCAAGGCTGGTTGCAACCAGGCATATCAACACTGTGACTGCGGTGACTGAGAGTTCGGAAGCTCGCGCGCCAACTTTGGGGGTCAGCCACGTCCAAGCTGGTTGCAGACCATAAACCAGCAAGAGAATACATATAGGGAGAATCCAAATTATCATTCGGGGATTGTGGAGAAGAGGATATTGCCGAAACCCGCTTACAGTAACTGCGGTGGCGACGGGCACGGCGGTTATCGCTAATATCGTCGCTGCAGGTTCGCTGGCCGTTCCGCGCAGACGCAGCGCTCGAAAGACGCCGATTAAAATAACAGTGCCACAAGCATAAGAAAGAAAGCGTGACCATAAGAAAAGTTGGGGCAGCACCAAGTCGCAGACATTCTGAAAAAAGCGAAGCAAACTCAAAAGGAGTCCGCCGCTCCCTATGAAACTGTTTGCCCAAAACTGAACCAAGCCAGCTGATCGACTGGGGAGGATGAAAAATCTGTGCACCACGCCAAAGCAGCTTGCATAGACAAGAAACGCAATTACGCATTCCAGAGATCGATTTGCAAAACTTGCATCCAGCTTTTGCGTGTCGGAAGCTCGCCCGTTTGACGCGGCGAATGCGATCACTATTAGAGATACAGGAAACCAAAAGACTGCCGTGTACGAAAGAAAAACGCCAACGCCACCAGTAAACAACAGAGCTACAAAAGTGGCACGCTTTCGTCCATCAATCAAATAGCTGGTAAGCAGGAAGAGAAATAGCGAAGATACGAGCAAGTCGGTGCTGTATTGCTTGACTTGTTGGGAGTACTTGAGTGCCCAATAATTGGTCAAATACAAAGATGTGCCCATCATCGCGAACGTCGGCGGGAAGAGCCTGCTCAAGGTACTGCCAAAACACAGCACCGAGAGTGCGCCTGCCAGCCAAGGCACGACTCGGAAGGCTATCTCCGAGTCTCCGAAAAGCCTCACCGCGGCCCTCACCGACAGCAGGAAGAGTGGAGGCGATGTTTGCAACCACCTATCGTAATGAAACATGCCCCACGGGGAAGGCGATAGAACAGAAGTTACCACCCAAGCTTCGTCGCGGTACAAGCTCCGAGTCATCAGATCCAGCCGGGTGGCAAAAAGAACCAAGAGCATGAAGCAGGCCCACAATGCAAGGCGTCTGGTTGAGAAACTGCTTCCGCCCGGCGGACGATGTAGCGTGATGTCGCCAGGAGGAAGGGCAAACTCGCTCTCCGGGATGCCAGATGCAGCGGCCCTCGCCTCGGCAATGTTCGCGTTCGCTTCGAACGAAGTTCCTTTGAAATTCATCAAGCAAGAGCCTCCTGCGGCTATGCCAACGTAATTGTCATTGTTCTTACATGGATTCGCTGATAGGCGAGAATCCCGTATCGCGACAAAATGTTTGTTCGTCCTCGCCCCTTCGAAGCCGAAAGGGCAACGAAACCTTCACCTCATCATCCCAAGGAAGAGTAACCGGAAAATTAAATTCGCGTTAATTTACCTCCGACTGACATGCGGAGTGGATTTTTCTCGAAGTCGTTCAAGTCGGAGAGGAACTCTTTCACTCTTCCGAAACGCAGATTCCCTTGATTCTTGCCTGATAGAGCAGCGTCCGCAACCAGGTGTTCAGCCAAGGAGCGCCATAACGCCGATATTCACGGAAAATTCATCTTGCCGTCGCATTTTAGTAATGGAACTTACCTAATCTGTAAAATCGTTTTCTGATCTTGCCCAAGGAGAAAACCGACAACCGGTGAAACTACTTCGTATAGTTTCGTTGGTATGCGCGATTTTCTTGACCTCTTGCGGGGGCGGCGGAAACTCGCAAACTCCAAGCGGCCTTAGCGGAAATTGGCAAATGTTATTGCAAAGCGCTAATTCTTCTGAGACCGAGTCGGGCTTCCTTCTCCAATCCGGAAACAACGTTTCGGGGAGTGTACAGTTCTCTGGCCAGACCATTTCTGGCCAAACTGTTTGCGCAGGTGTAGCTCCGGCTCTGGGTCAGAGCACCGGGTCAGGTATTACGCTGACCGTAAGTCCCGCTGGCCAGAGCCTTAACTTAACCGGCACAGCGGCCAACAATTTCACCTCAATGAGTGGAAATTATTCCATTCTGGCAGCCGGGTGTGGCCAGACCGAAATGGGTACTTTTAGCGCCCATCAAGTGGACCAATTGACGGGCAGCTATCTGGCGACGTTCACTTCGGTAGATTTTGGAACGGTCTTTCACTTTACAGGCGCGATCATGCAAGGGCCGAACACCGGCGGCAGCACAGCGACGCTTTCCGGCACGATGATGTCGACTGACGCATCGTGTTTTCTAAGTGCTACGGTCGCGGGCGTAATAAGCGGAACCTCGGTAGTTCTCAATATCCTTTCGCCGGAGGGCGCGGCTCTGGGGAAATATACAGGGACGATCACTACCGATGCCACGCAGATTACAGGACTCTATCGTTTTTCCAACGCACTTTCGCCGAACGCCTGTAACGACTTCGGGTCTGCTACGTTTGCGATTCAAGCGGGTTCCACGATGTAGGGCCGCAATGGATGATGTGGCGTTTTCTTGCCGGTTAGGACGCGCAGCCGTTTTCCGAGGAACCCGCCAAGTATGGGCAGCGGGTAGATTGTAGGGGAAGTTTGAAGAAATCTGTGAAAGTACCAACGCTTATCTTGGTGTTGTCGGCCTTGGCTGCCACTTTGTCCTGTGGCGGTGGTGGCAATTCTTCGACTGCCTCTTCCTCAATTACGGGCAACTGGCAATTCACTCTAACCCGGCATAACAGTACGGAGGTTTGGACGTTCGCGGGGTTTCTGGTTCAGTCCGGCAATTCGGTTGCCGGAAGCGTTACCGTGAACGCCGGTTGCCAGGGAGTGGGACCTGTTACCGGTACTTTTGATGGGAAAACTCTGCAATTGACCCTTGGAGCGCTTGGCCAAGACTTCAGCCTCAGTGCGGACTTGCCGGCCGGCAGCTCCATGGGGACAATCACCGGAGGCCAATTCTCTACGCTGCAGGGCGGCTGCATCGGGTTCTCTTCGACTGGTACCTGGTCCGCGGTTCGGATTTCTCCGTTGGCCGGGGCGTTTCATGGCACTTTCGTTTCGGAAGCCACTCCCAAGAACGCGGACTTAGATGTGACGGGAACTCTAACACAAGGGACAAATATCGGCGCCAGCAATGCGACCGTTTCAGGAACAATCACCGCGGGTGGTTCGTCTCGCTTCTGTTCCTACCTCAGTACGGCGAGCGTCACGGGCACAATTAGTGGCCCAGTTCTTACGTTGACGCTCTTCGGCCCTAATGGCTCGCAAATCGGCCAGATTCCGGCTGGTGTAACGGGAACGCCTGCCATTCTTACGCCAGACGCAACATCGCTGACGGCCAGCTACAATTTCGAGGCCATTTCCAAGAGCTGTCCGGGAGATCAAGGGACCGTAACGTTAACGTTCCCCTGATTACACAGCGCTTTGGGAAGCTAGATGCTCTGCGGGGCTGAGAGCCGCCCCGCATCACCGGTATCGTCAAGCCTTAATTGCGCTCTTCAGGCTATCGTGGCGAGCCTTTGTCACCCGCCGGAGCAGCCGGCGCCGTGGCTCCTTTTGCGGATTCAACTGGGACCGAACCTGGCACCAGTTGTTCCTTGACCCAGTCAAACATCTTGCCATTTACTCCAGCGTTCTGCAGAAATATTCTGGCATTCTCGTAGTGGACGATCTTCGCGTTGGGGGGCGCCGCTGCCAACATGCGATCCCTCGCCGCCTTCGGTGTGACCGTGTCACTCTGTAAATACTGAAGGCGTACCTTTGGGGTTGTGAGTTGAGGCAGATAATTTGCTGGATCCAACGTCTTTACTTTATCTAAGAATTCCGGCTTCAGGTAGTTCGCGCGCTCATCGTCCGGAACCAGGCTGGAATGGGCCAGCCAATCCGGCCAGTCGCCCCACGCGTCGAACAAATCGAGGGTCTTGATCCGCGGGTCAACCGAGGCCGCCATGATCGCAATACTGGCTCCTGAACCATCGGCGAACATCCCCACGCGCGTCATGTCGAGATCCCCGCGCTTGGTCAGGTAGTTGAGGATCAGCTGGACATCATGGACTGAATACGCCAACGATTCCTGCAGTTGGCTCACGAACCATTCTTTCATCGGCCTGTCATGGAAGCGCTGTCCCGTGAGGGCAGACACAAACCCTACTGCCGCGAATCCATGTTGGGTGGCAATTTCCGCGAACCGGTTAGCCTTAAAACGGTCCGTATCACCGGGAAACGTGTAGAGATACAAGATCACCGGTGGCTTTTCCACCCCGACCGGCTTCATGACATATAAATCGATCACGTCGTAAGGTCGCCAGGCGAGTTGAAGAAATTCGCGGGTGAAATCCGGGAACGTGCCGCGAAGCGGAGGCGCGGGATCCATGACGGGCAGATTGTGTGGAACCGCGAGGCTAGTAAGATCTTCGCCCGGCCTCAAATCTGGAGTCTTGTTCGCGTCTTCCGGCGAAGCTCCGTTGCTGTCCGGCTTGGAGGAGCCGCTATTATAGCCGAGATCTTCGGCCTTATCCCGCGCACCGTTTGTGCCGGTCCCGGTTCCCGCCTCGGTCTTCTGAGAAGTTGGTCCAGCGGCCGTCTGTGCGGCCTGCCCCAAACCATAAACCGAACACAGCCATATGAGCGAAAGGAAAAGAGTCTTTCTACTTGGATGGAATGACCGCATACTAAAATCTTTCTCCCCATTTCAAAAATAGTTAATCGTCCAGACTTCCGAGCCTAATTCAAAAAAGAGGCAGATCCCGGATAGGCGACCTGCCTCTTCATTTCTACAACCGTTCTTAAGTAAAACTCAACTGCCTACTGCACGCAGCCAGTGCTGACAGTCGCGATGGAGTCCGCGCCGGTGTTCGGTAATTGAACAGGGGTTACGTCGCCGAGGCGGCCCTGAAGCACTTTCACTTTGATGTCGGTCGCGTCAGTGATTTTGCTGACTTGCCAGACACCATTGTCCTTGTTGTTGGTTACGCCAGCCACCGCGATCGACATTCCGATCCCCGGGGGTGGGTTGCAAGTATCAGCAGCCTGAGTACCGCACTGCGCAGCAGTGTTGCTTTCGTAGCACGTCCGTCCTGGGTGATCGGGTCCGCCGCAAACGCCGTATATCAGCGGTACACCGGGATTTACTGGATTGCTGTAAGTGAACTTCATGTGGGGGTTGGAGGGAATCGGTCCGGGATAAACGGCCGCGCTGAGCTTCAATACGAGGCCAGAATCCTGGGTGCGGATGATGCAACCACCCACGTCGCCGCCAACTTCAGGGCTGGTGGGGCTGATTCCGTTGGCTAAGTCGGCAATGGCCGTGCCGCCGGGGAAGGTAACTGCGTTCAAACTGAAGCCGGCTTCAGAGTTGGCGCGATTGTCTGGATATTCGAAGTTGGGGCCGCCAACCGCGGTGTTGTAAGCATAGTGCGAGCGCAGAAATTGCGCATCGCCAAAGTTGGTTCCAACCGGTCCGAACGTTCCGTCATCGCTCAGAGGAAGGAAGTCAGCTACGCTCTTCGCGACGCTGTTGTGGATTTCGTCTTGCGCGTAGCGGATGAGCGCTTCCGTGCCGAAATTATCCGACGAGAAAGAGCAGGTGGCTGAAGCGGTGTCGCACAAGGCGCGCACGATCGCCCAGGCGCGATATGTGCCGTCACGCAGGTGCGGATAGGACAGGCCCCCCGTCCACACAGCGTTTACAGTGCAGCCGCCCGCACCGTTGCCCAAGGCCACGTTGCAGGTCGGCATTTGACCTTGTTCGGCTCCGCCTGTCGCCGGCTGTCCCGGATCGCCACCAGTGTACTTATTGAACGTCGGGTCAACTCCATCCAGCGTGAGGTAACCGTAGTTGGGATTGTTTCCCAGCGGGGCTTCGTTGCCGAACGCGAAGAAGGTGTAGCCGATGCTGTCCTGCGTCAAGCCAACGCCGGTTCCACCAGGTTTTCCAACTTCTTCACCGCTCCCGACTGTGCGCCGGCGAGTGCCTTCAACCCCGCCGCCGGGGCAGACTGCATTCAGGGGGTTCGCGGCCAGCACATTGGCTTCCTGTGAGGTGCCAGGCACAATGCGCGGACTGTTTTCGACGGCGCTGACGCCGATGCCATAAGTATCGGAGTCGAGGCTGCCACCAAAGGTGTTAAGAGCGGTGAATTCGGTGGTGTTCATGGTACCGGAGAGAGGTTCGCGCAACTGCGGGTTGACTGGGAAGTTGGAAAGGCCGCCCGGTAGCGCGCCGCCGTAGCCCCAAGCTGCGCTGGTGCCTGAGCAGTTGGTGCCACCGAAGAGCTGACCGATAGGACTCGCAGTTCCAAAGTTGCTGGCTCCTCCGCTCGGACCGTTGTCAATTACGTTGCGGTAGTAAGGAACCACGCCAGTCTTGTATCCCAGACCATTCGCGTTCGTGCGGTTGGTGATGAAGACGATGGCTTCTTCGCCAATCGGGAACTGCTTGATGGTGGAGGGAACGGCATGGCCATCAATGGGGTCGTTCGTGCCAGGCAATCCGAAAGCAACCGGGGTAGCGAACGTGGCGGTGTAAGAACTCTGGATACCGACTCCGACCGGCCCCGGTCCATAGCCCAGCTTAATCCAGGGAGCAGCGGTGTCAGCGGGTGTTCCGAGAGCGCGATTGGTACCGTAGAACGCATCTTCAGCACGAATGTCGGTGAAGGATGTATTGAGGGTCACGCCTGCCGCGCCGCTCAAGGCCTGCCAGACAGAGTCCGGGAGGTAGAGGTCGTCGCAGGTCGTTGCGGTCCCGCAGGCAGCGTTGGTGTTATTAACGCCATAGTCGAATAACGCGGGGTTGACATTGTCAATGGCGTGGTCGGCGGCGGTTGAGGTGGCGATGTCAGTGCCGGGAGCGAGGTTAGAGGTCGCGCGGCCCAGGTATTCGCGGTCACCAACGATGGAGTCCACTTGTTGGTCTGACCAGACATCAGAGGCGGGATGGGTGGCATCGCAGCCGGCAGCCGGACATACCCAAACAGCCCAGAAGGTTCCAGTTTCTTTCGGAATTCCAGCAGCACGAGTATCGTTCAGAAAAGCGCACTGGCCTTCGGTGCAGCTTGTGCCTTTGATCGTGAAGTGGTGGATGGAGCCGCCGCCCGTGAATGTCGACGTTCTCGAGGCGACATCGTTCACAGTAGCAACTGCGGTCTGTGTGTACAGAGCCGAGGAGCCAGCGGCTACCACGTGGACAGTTTGCGCATTGAGTGCCGGCACAACCATCGCTGCGCTGGCCACGCATGCCGCAAAAATTAGTTTGAAACTTTTCATCTGCAAATCTCCTTTGAGAAGCTAGTTCGTGCTGTGAACAACCGAATGGCTCCAGTTACTCCGGACAACCGGCGCACTTGCGCTGGCCGGGAACCACACAGGAAACCTAAGAGTGAAATACCGCATAAATATCATTGATAGGTGTTATGGAAGAATGACCGGACTATTAAACTCCCATTAATTCTTGGCGAGGAATCGGGTCGGGCAGTGCAAAAATCGCGCGGGACGTGGAAAAGTCAAATCGCGTCGCGCTCGGCGAACATCTGACATGCGAGGACGGGCACGCGATCTCGGCGAGACTCGTTTGCGATTCTCGCGTAGCATGACTTACTGTCGTGAAGCTGGAAAATTGATTCTTGCTGTGCGTCGTGAAGCCGGAATTTGATTCTTGCGGTTTGTAACCCGATTTTAATGTGCTTGTCATCGCAGCGCAATAATCCTCGAATACTCTTCAACATTCTCCGCTTGCTGGTCCCACTGGCCATCTGATCTAATCCGGTGCCCATGAGCGCGTCGCCGGATTCGTAGAATGCAATACGCTGCAGAGATTGTTTGGAGGACATTGCAATCGTGAAATCTTGGCGGTCCGGGCTGTGTTGTTGGATCATTGTCGCAGCTTGCATAAGGCCAGCTGCTGCGGCGGCGCTCATAAACAGTAGCGCCGATGAAGACGCGATGCTTGCGGCTCCGATGCCCTACGAGAGCGATGCAACAGTCAGCGGAACAGTCATTGAAGCGTCCAAGCAGCCGATAGCCGGAGCCACGGTTTCGATCACGAGCAGCTCGGGCGCGAGCCAGACGGCGACCACCGACAACCGCGGGAAATACACCGTGAAGGTTTCTCCCGGAAATGGCTACGCCATTTCGATTACGGCCAAAGGGCATAAGGATTTTGCGGTAAAAGACATTTCATTGCTCAGCGGGGAGAGCGTTCCACTCGACGTAGTGTTGGAGAAAGGTAAAGGCACCGCCGACCTCGCCGCGGTAGCGGCGCCGCGTCCGTCCTCAGCGGCACCGGCCTCCGGAGCAGCCGTGCTTCCCGCGCCTGTGGCCAGAAAGCCGGGTACGATCAACGGCACGGTGACCGACTCTCAAGGGAAGCCGGTTCCGGGGGCAAATGTTGCGGTCACGAATACGGCAGGCCTAGGAAAGACGGTCGTCGCGGATGCCCAAGGGAACTATAGGGCAAGTGATTTGCCTCCTGGTATCTACGATGTTTTCGTGTCGGTGCCGGGCTTCAAACCGTTTCACTTACCCGTGAACCTATCTTCTGGTGCGAAGCTGCTGCTCGATGCCGTGCTGGTACCGGAAACAGGAGGTGGTACCCCGGCGACAGCGCTTGCGCCGGGGCAGCCGGCGAAATCAGGAGAGGCCGCGCCCGCAACGGGGCTTTCTGCACAAACGACAAAGAGTGAAGAAGGCGCTACTTCGACGAAGCCTTCCGAGCAAACGGCGCAGCCAGAGAAAGCTGCTGGTTCGGCAGAGCCTTCCGCGCAATCGGAGACTTCCTCCTCCCCGGCATCCGCGGTTGCACCAAAGTCTCAAGTTCAGCAGCAGTCCGCTCCGGCGCAAGGTGCAGCTAATCTGCCAGAAATTTTGTTTGCGACTCCCGCAATGCCTGTTGCCCCGCCGGGCGCGACCGCGCAGGTCGCGGTGCAAGCCAAGGTGGTCACGGATAGCAGCCATGGTGCGGTCACTGGGGCAGTGACCGATCCGACGGGAGCAGTTATTCCAGGTGCAGTTGTCACGATTACGGGGCCCTCCGGATTCAAGCGGACCGTGAACAGTGATAGCAAGGGAGTCTATGCGGTAAATGAATTGCCGCCGGGCACCTACGATATTTCCGTCGCCGCTCCAGGATTCCAGACGTTTCAAGCGCCGGGAGTGACGGTGGCGGCCGGTAACGCAGTTCCGCTCGATGCTTTACTTGGCGCAGGCGGAGAAAAACAAGTGGTCAGCGTAACCGCAGGAGGTGCGGCGGAGGTTGAAACTGAGAACGCGCAGCTCTCGGGCACCATAACTCAGAAAGAAGTTGCGACATTGCAGTTGAACGGCCGCAACTTTACGCAATTGATCGCCTTGACGCCCGGCGTAAGCAATCAGACCGGTCAGGATGAAGCCAAAGTTGGAGTGGTAGGAAGCGTGAAGTACAGCGTCAACGGCGGGCGAGTGGAATACAACACTTTCGAGGTGGACGGCAGCGACGTGTTGAACGCCGGCCTGAACGGCGCCGAAAGTACGCTGGTGGTCTACCCAAGTCTGGATGCAATTCAAGAAGTCAAGGTGCTGACGTCAAATTACGGGGCGATGTACGGCCGCACCGCGTCGGGGACGGTCCTGGTGACCACAAAGAGCGGTGGTTCCCAATGGCATGGCAACGCTTACGAATTCATACGCAACGAGGCGTTCAATGCCCGCAATTATTTCGATCAGACGAAGGGCGCGCCGAAGTACCGCAGGAATGATTTCGGATTCACGATTGGTGGGCCCGTTAAAAAAGGTAAGACTTTTCTCTTCTGGTCTGAAGAATTTCGTTACGAGAATTCTCCCAGTGACCAACATCCGGACTTCAATCACGGCGTGCCGTCGTTGGCGGAGCGCCAGGGAGACTTTAGCGATGTCTGTCCGGCGCCGAATGACCCCAGCCTCCCCGCTGGTTCAACTTTTTTGCGTTCTGAATGGCCCGACTGTCCGGCGGAAGGTCCCAGCGGCGCCTTCTTTGGCTATGAGCAGGCATTTCCCAATAACAATATTTTCGGTCTTGCAGGCGGGGGAGGAGCTGACCCCAATGCGACAGCGTTGCTGAGTACCAATCTCATTCCGCTTCCGAATTCTTCGACGGGATGCAACTCGACGATTGGATCTTGCTATGACGCCGTCATTTCCGAGCCAACTACCTGGAGAGAAGAACTCGTCAACCTAGACCAGAACATCGGCTCGAAGCTACGGCTTTCCCTTCATGGGATCCATGACAGCTGGAGCACAACGGTTCCCGTTCCACAATGGCCACTGGACAACGTTGCCAACAGCTTCCCCACTGTGCAGAACAAATTCGTTGGCCCGGGCGTGAGCTTCGTGGCTCATCTCACCGACACTATCACTCCGACATTTCTGAATGAAATTGAAGCTAGCTTCATTAACTCCGACATTACACTGAATAATGTCAACGGACCGGGAGGGGCCAATTATCAACGTCCGTCGACCCTCGGTATGCCCGGAGGTCCCTGTCCTGCGAGCGTCAACTTCCCTCAATTCGGCAATTGCCCCATGGGCGCGATATTCGATAACGGCTTTGGAGGGAAAGCTCCTGGCCTTTCGTTTGGTGGAACGAATCAGGAATACGGAGGCAGCGGCTTTACCGTCGATCCGTCTTACATGCCGTTTGTACATACGGATCCCACCTACAGCTTCCGCGATAACATAAGCAAGTCGATTGGAAAGCACACCGTGCAAATAGGGGCGCAATTCATCATCGCGCAGAGAAATGAGACCAACGGTGCGGCGGGTGCAGCCAGTGGCGATGTGCAAGGACTATTGACCTTCAGCAACATCAACGCTGGATCAGCTAATACGGGAAATGCCTTCGCTAATTTTCTTAGATACCAGGAGACGACCACGGGACTCGTGGATGCGATCCAGAGCTATACGCAAGACAGCCAGCAATTCCGATACCACAATCGCTACCGCATCGCCGAACCCTATATCCAGGATGACTGGAGAGTTAACTCGCGTCTCACCTTAAACTTGGGAGTGCGATTTAGCTTGTTCGGTCTTTGGACCGAAAAGTATAACCGGGCATACAATTGGACGAGTGCGGCGTTCAGCCCGGCGCTGGCTGCACAGGTCAGCGTAGATCCTTCCACGGGCCAACTGATCAGTGAGCCTCAAGGGACGGCGATTCCTTTGAATCCAGCTAATCCCGATCCGAGAATCATCAACGGTTTGGTTCAATGTGGAGTCAACGGTGTTCCGGCCGGCTGTATGACTGGTCACATCTTCAATCCTGCGCCACGAATTGGCTTTGCATGGGATCCGTTTGGGAATGGCAAAACATCGATTCGAGCTGGTTACGGAATATTCTACGAACATGGTACCGCAGAGGAAGCCAACACCGGATCTTTGGAAGGCAATCCGCCGGACGTGTTGAGCGTGACCGAAAGATTTCCCGTCAATTATGGATGTATCGGAGGCGCCTCCATTGCAACGGACCCGGTGTGCACCCGGGCCTTGCCCGCCGGCGCGGGGGCTTACCCTCTGAATCTTAGCTCGATTCCTACGAAGGCTGTTTGGCCATACGCGCAGCAGTGGAGCCTTAGCATACAGCGCGAATTCCCTAAGTCGCTAGTCGGCACAATCGCCTACGTCGGCAGCAAAGGAACGCACCTCACGGTCGAACGTCAGATCAACCAACTGAAGCCAGTGCCAGCGAATGAAAATCCATTCGGCCCAAACGAGCCATTGATTCCATCGTTGGACGGGCCCCAGAACAATGTCGGCGACTGTTCGGGTTTCTCTCCCAACGGTTTCGCGTTGCTTAATGGCACACAGATCACTCCTGTGAATCCGGCGTACTACAATCTGATAGCGGCATGTACGGGAGAAAACAGTGCAAACAATGCTACGCCCGATCCAAATACGGTCCGTCCGTATCCAGGCTTAGGCGAGATTTTCGCTCTTCAAAACATTGCCGATTCCTCATACCACGCTCTTCAAGCTACGCTGCGTCGTACTAAGGGACCGGTGACGGCCGGCGTTTCGTATACTTATAGCCACTCGATCGACGATTCCTCCGACCGGTCGGACGCGACTTTCGTGAATTCGTACGATCTCCGATCCAACAAGGCGAGTTCAAATTTCGATGAGCGACACCTCATGAACGTTAGTTACATTTACACGCTGCCGAATTTGACTACGAGCTGGGAGAGATTGTTCGGAGGGCGCGCTGGAGATCCGACCGGAGATGGTCAAGACGCGCCGTTGCCTTCCACGCCTTCCGCGCTCGCGCACGTACTTGGCGATGGCTGGCAGATTTCTGGCATCACGATTTTTCAGTCGGGCACACCCTTCAGTGTGATAAACGGGGGCAGTAGTTCGGTTTCCGTTCTCGACAACGCGGGGGTCGCCAATGGCGTCGGTGCCGGCTCGTATCCAGATTTAGCTCGAAATCCTGCTCCGCCGCCGGACGAGCGCAATAACACCGAGAGCTTCGGGCCCCTGTTGGGCAACCCGAATTTGTTTGTTGCGCCGAGGGGGCTCACCTTTGGGAATGCAGGCCGTAACTTCCTAAACAATCCCCACCGGATTAACTTCGACATGAGCGTGCTCAAACACTTTAAGATCACAGAAAGCAGTGTCCTTGAGTTTCGTATGGAAGCATTCAACGTGTTCAATCACACTCAGTTTCGAATATACAATCCGGATCTCGGGAACACCGGGAGCAATACAATCAGCTGCTACGGTGGCCCCAACTACAGTGCGGGATTTATGGGGCAGATTAATGGGATTCCGAGTGGTACCGATTGCGTAACGGGCAATGCTTTTCTGCACCCGGTCGACGCACATCGGCCGAGAACAATTCAATTCGGCTTAAAATACAGCTTCTAAGGCTCTGGAGACGTCCGGATTTGTGCAGATTCGATCCCCAAGCGTACCCGTCCACTTCTTGCATGTGCGTAAGACGGGTGGTACCGCGATTGCGGAAGCTCTTCGACCCGTAGCGGAGGACTTCGGGATAATATTGCACGATCATCGTACGAGACTGAGCGACATCCCGCGCGATCATCAAGTCGTGTTTTTTGTCCGGCATCCGATTCCACGCTTTGTCAGCGGCTTCTGCAGCCGGTTGCGGCGTGGGCTTCCGCGGCATCATTACGAATGGAATGAGGCTGAGGCACAGGCGTTTCGCCATTTCCAGAAAGCGAATGACCTGGCTGAAGCGCTATCTGCCTCCGATCCAGAGATAGCCGAGCGTGCGCGTCAGGCTATGCTCGGCATTTCCCATGTTAAGAACACCTACGGGGATTGGTTTTCGGGCGAGCAGGATATTGACAGCCGGTTGGACTCGATCTTGCTTGTGGGGTTGCAAGAAAAGCTCAGCAGTGACTTCGAATATCTAAAAAGCGCGCTCAAGCTGCCTGAAACGGTTTCCCTACCCACGGATGATCACCTCGCTCATAGGACGCCGCCGCAGTTTGATCGTTCCCTAAGTGTCTCGGCTGAGCGGAACCTAGCGAGTTGGTATGCTGCGGACATTCGGTTTTATGAGCACTGCCTGCGGTTCCGCGCCACTCGTGGCCTGTAAGCCACGGCCAGCCCCGGTCCGGCATCGATTTCCCGGCATTCTCCTTGTGCCATGTCATACTGTTTCCTCCTCGGCGCCCAACTGGTAAAGGTCAAGGCGTTTCCTTGACAAACTTTTTTGACAGGTGTAAACGTGAAGGCACTCGTGTTGAGCCCCGCGCAGCAGCCGCTAGCTGCAGAATCGTTCGCAAAATTTAAAAAGGGGTTTACAAAATGAAGGTTAATCTTCGTCGATTTGCGGTCACCGCAACAGTGCTGTTTGTTGTGGGGAGCCTTCCCCAAGCCTTTGCTCAAACTATCGCCGTCGGGACCTGCACAGCATACCCGAGTTATCCCACAATCCAGCAAGCAGTAAATGCCGCAACTGGCTTCGCCACAATTGAGATTTGTCCGGGCACGTATCCCGAACAGGTTTACATTCGAATACCGGTGACATTGCAAGGCGTGCCGGATGCGTCGGGCCAGCAAGCTGCTGTGATTGTTCCCCCCGCGGGTGGAGTCGTGCAGAATACCCGAGATTTCGATAGCAACAACCTTCCCGTTGCAGCGCAGATACTAGTGCAGAACACCTTTGGCGTATCACTCAAGGATCTAGTGGTGGACGGTGCCAACAACGGGCTCTCGGGTTGCGGCACAGACATTATGGGAGTCCTATTCCAGAACGCGTCAGGTGTAGTGAATCACGTGGTCACTCGCAATCAGACCTTGGATCCTTCTGATTACGGCTGCCAGGACGGAGAGGGGATCTTGGTCGAAACACAGACTCAATATGGATATCAATCTACGGTGACGGTTAAGAACAGTTCGGTACACAATTATCAGAAGAACGGAATTACGGGGGATGACGGGGGTACGTCGATCACAATCAGTTCCAACAGCGTACAAGGATGGGGAGCAAGCCCTGTTATAGCGCAAAATGGAATTCAGTTGTGTTGCGGAGCTACCGGGACAGTTACCTCAAACTCGGTGATTGATGATGTTTACACTGGGCCAACCTATGGAGCTTCCGGAATTCTACTTTACGACACTCTCGAGAATAGTGGGATTTCTGTCAGTGGCAATACCATAGGCAACACGCAATATCCGGTCGTGCTCTACACGGATGACAGTTTTGGGTCAAGTCAGTATGGGGATGGAGTGACCGTGTCTAGCAACCAGATATTGGGTGCAATCGACTTCGATGCCATCGATGCGTGCACGAATGGAAACACGATTACTTCAAACACCATCACGAACAGTTGGGAGTCGGCGGTTCACCTCGACGCCAGTTGTTCGGGAAATGGCAACAACACTGGCAACAATAATACGGCCACCGGCAACACCATGAATGAAAGCGAGTGTGTTGGGATCTTGGCAGACAGTGGGACTTCAGGAAACACGACGACGTCGAATACGTTCCACAATGTAAGCTATCAAGCGGCTAATTCGACAGCCAGCTGTTCCTTCTCGCCGTCTCATTCCGCGCCTATCGAGTCGGGGCACCGTGTATTTAGCGTTAAAGGAAGAACTCACGGGCAAGCCCAGATGGGGCGTTGATCATAATCTGATTGAGATCACTGTATGCGCTGTCGGTCGTCTGGCGGCGCATATTTTTATTGCTCGCTCGTTACCCCGCGATCTTGTCGCCGACGAATGGTAGTCTCTGATTGAGGATATTTGTGCCTAAGTAAAGGCGGATTCAGGGCAAAAATGCGCACACGATTCGCTCATCGGCAGAGGCCGCCATTCCCGTCCGATAGCTGCCCACGAAAATTTCGTTTCACTCGGGAGATTCTGACAGAATGTCACGCTTGTACGTGCTGGGAGCCCGACAAAGAAATTTGTTCCTGAAACACGAAGAGGAATGGAATCTTTATGAAGCAGCTCTGATTCTTGAACTCGATACTGAATCCGGTCGGGTTCGGACCTGCGTGGAATACAGGACTCCGCTCGAAGCCAGGGCCAGTGAGAATTCTTCGGTAGTGTTCAAGAGTGGCGCGCTGGACGGCGACATTCTTTACACATGCACATCCACTGAGGTGCTGATTTTCAAAGTTCCGGAGTTTCGGAGAATTCATTACATCTCGCATCCCTTTTTTAACGATCTCCACCATGTGACTCCAACCTCCAGAGGCACCCTGCTTGCGGCAATTACTGGCCTGGATATGGTCGTCGAGTTTGACCGGAGGGGTGAAATCCTCGCGGAATGGAGCGTGTTGCCGGAAGATCCCTGGTCTAGATTTTCGCGTTCGACAGACTACCGTAAGGTCGAAACCACCAAGCCTCATAAGTCGCACCCAAACTTTGTTTTTGTATTAGAAGGCGAAATTTGGGCGACGCGATTTCGTCAACGAGACGCCGTTTCTTTGACCGGCCTTCCGAAACGCATCGATATTGCGGTGCAGTCACCGCACGACGGCATCCTCCATGGTAATAAACTGCTTTTTACCGCGGTGGATGGAAGAGTGATCGTGGCCAATCCGTCCAATTTGCAGATTGAGAGGATCGTCGACTTGAAGTGTATTGACGGCCAGGATGCGTTGCTTGGCTGGTGCCGCGGATTGCTACCGCTGGACGCCAGACGAGTGTGGGTAGGTTTTACGCGTATTCGAAAAACCCGATTCCGAGAGAATATTCTGTGGGTTACGAACGTCCTTCGCGAAGGAATGCGAGAAAAACCAACGCATATTGCGCTCTACGACATCGAGAACATGCAGTGTACGCAAGAATTCGATCTGGAGGCGCATGGCATGAATATTGTTTTCAGCATATTTCCCGCCCTCCCCTAGCACTATCGGGCGATAACTGGAGGCCCCAGTATGGCCCCTACGCGGAGCGACCTTGCAGTTTTGCCTGGTAGTACTCTATGCCGTCGAGATTCTTCGAGAAACTGAGATGGTCTGAGTGGCCGCTTACACCGATGCGGGGCAAAGCATAAGGATCCGTCCGATTTGTTGCCATTCCGCAGTTTGCCATCACCGCACCTAAGTATCCTGCTTCCTTAACCTGTTGCATTTGGCGTCGACGGCAATCCCCAGGTTTTCCATTGGGAAAACAAAAAGATACAACTTGCTTGCCTAGCCCCTCTTCGATCTGGGCCCGCGATACGGTTAGCTCATTCCACGATTCTTCGTCCGTGACACTGGCCAGGATGGGATGACTCACGGTGTGGGAACCAATTTCTACCAAGCCTGAGTCAGCCATCTCACGCAACTCATTCCACGAGCAAGGCGCATATTTTGGGGGAGCCTCTCCCGGAATGGACACACCCATGCGCTCTGCGACACCTGCGATGAAGGCAGTTCTTACCTCCGGCCGCAGGCGGTTGAGCCTTGCGAACGAGGCTTCGATCTCGCCGGGAGAAAGTTCACGAGGCCGTGTCGGTTGTTCGCTGAGCCAGAGAACCTTATCAGTCCAAATCCAATCTTCGCGCCGGATGAATGAACTCACGACGAAAAACGTTGCCGGTATTCTGAACTCCTTAAGAAGAGGGAAAAGAAACTCGTAGCAGTTGCGGCGGCCATCATCAATCGTCAGCGCGACGGTCAACGGGTCGAAGGACGCACCGCTGCGCAGCCGCTCTTCGATCTGGATTAAAGGAACGACGTGAAAATATCTGCGAAGGTATGAAAACTGTTCCCGTACGGCAGTACTACTTACGCCATAAGCATCATTCTCATAGGGGCCAGAGAAATTGTGATACATGAGAATGCGCGCCATTTTCGAGGACATGGCACGGGCGAACGCGAAACCGCCGCAGTTCCTCATTAGCAAGAGAGCACGTCTTTTCATCGTTAATTCCATTGTCTCCGGTTTGGAGGACGATTAGAAGATCCAACAAACCCTAGCAGAGTCGTTCCTGCTCGTATAATGCCAAAGTGCCGACCATGCGGATCCGGGATTTCAGGCGGCCGATGCCGAGCCTCGGCAAAGAGAATTCGTGGGTTTCAAGTTGAACATTGAAGGAACTCTCCAAAGTCGTCTCAACCGAAGCATCTTCGCGACGGCCAAGAGGTTGCTGCCCCAACCTATGGTTCGGGAGTTACAGGAATATCGGGCTTACGGCCCCGACGAACGCCCGATCTATCTGAAAATACGAATGTTGAAGCAGTTCCGGTTCTCAAAGCCACAGCGCCCTGAGGTGGCGATGGCGCGCTCGGTGCTTTTTGTTTGCTTCGGGAATATTATGCGCAGCCCGATGTGCGAGGCCCTCATGAACCGCGCGCTCACATCTCTTGGCAATAGGGAATTAATCGTAAAGTCTGCCGGACTAAACGCAGTCCCTGGCACGCCGGCCCATCCCTGGGCTGTGGAAGCTGCAAAAGATTTCGGCATCTCGCTGGAAGGCCACCGTGCACAGTCGCTGACGTCCGAAATGGTGAGCCGGGCAGACGTCATCTTTGCCATGGATTACCAGAATCATGTGCGGCTTTTGTCTCGTTGGGTGACTCCTAAAAAAACCATCTGTATGCTAAGCGCGTACGCGGGCCCGGATTATCTATCGGCCGAAATTCGTGACCCTTACTACTTAGATCTTGAAGGAACACGCATTTGCTACAGGACGTTAAATAGTTGCATTCAAAATCTGGCACGAGCTATTTCGGAAACGACGCAAGCCGACGTCCCTGGACCTCTATGATGAGAAAGCTTACGAGGCGAATCTTCTAACGATTGCATCTCCCGACCCAGACCAATTGGAATTAAGGTACTTCTGCAACGCCAAGTTATGCGGGGCGAAATATTTGACCAAGCGGTCGCGCGTCGCGGCTGGGATAGGTGAGTATTTCCCCACGTGTTCCGCGGGGTAACTTGGCAACTCCCATTGCGGCAGGTTGAGGAACCGGAGGACCCTCTTATACTCGGAGGCAGGGTCTTCGAAAAACTGCTCGCTGCTGAGGATGAGCAATTGATCCGGCCTGTAAAAACGCAGCCAACGGCGGATCTGATTGAGATACAATCCCCGTTCCAGGTACGTGAAGTGTTGGTAACCCTGACTCTCATAAGAAGGCTCTGCCTCCAGCCGTTTAGCCTCGCCTGCGATGCGCGAGGGTTCAGCCTCAATAGCCTCTTCGAAGGAGAGAGACTCTTTCCCCAGGCGAACTTCGTGATGGTAGTGGGAGTATGCGCGGCCAACCGGATCACGGAGCATAACGATGATGCGGGCTCCAGGCACGAGACTAAAGGCCCGGAATGGCGCTTGGGGGTGCAGGAGATAGTAAGGTGTCGCATCGCCTGCCAGAAGGCGTTGACCTCGCAAGTGCGTCTTGACGTGCCGCTTCCTGCCAACAGGGAAGTGTGAGCGGTACCAATTCACTCCCTTGGAATAATTGAGGTCAAAGAAGTGTATTTCCTTCCACTTTGGAGAAATCACATTGGGATGCGCCGCCAAATGACTGGCGAGAGATGTCGTACCGGCTTTTTGCGCGCCGATGATTAGAAAATCTGGCAGCGCATCAGTGCGAAAGAACTGCAAAGAAAAGCCCATGCCTCTAGGGGGGACCCACTACCTTTCTCAATATTAAAGTTTGCCAATACGCTAACGGGCCCAGTGTAGTCGGCGCCCAGTGATAAAATGCGTGAACGCAACTACAGCGGCGGTGTTGAGCAGGACGAAAGTGAATGCGACATCCGCGAGCCTAGCCAAAGGACCCCGCTTCGGCCCGATCATTGCCCAAGCGCTCAAGCCATAAAATAAGATCTGTAAAACTAAAGCTACCCGGTAAATCGAGCCGGGCAAGAACGATGATGAAACAAACAAAGCCACAAGAGCGAAAGGGACAACCAAACGAATCAGCTTATGACTCACAAAGTCGAAGCGAACTGGGTTCGCCGCGCTCAGTAACCATGGCGACAACTGCAAGAGCTGATAGTTGCCACTGAGCGTCCGTACCTTGCGCGCAAACTCGCGCCTGGGCCCCTGATCAGGAATGTCCCACACCCGGGCGCGTGCGTCGAATACAACTCTGGCGCCCTGTCTCAGTACATGCATCGGTATATAAACATCGTCCAAAATGGTGTCGAGTGGTAATGCCACCAACAAATTGCGACGCACTGCATACAACGCTCCCGTGGCTCCGATTACTGAACCCGTGGAGGATTCCATCTCGCGAATTCGCTTTTCGATTTTCCAGTAGGGACCCATGCCTTTGCTTGCTTCGCCGGCATCGGGATTCCCGAGCATGAGTTGCCCACTTACGCAACCGACTTGTGGATCGGCAAAATTTTCCAGTAGCAGCCTCAAGGCATCCTTTTCGATTGTTTGGCGCGCATCCGTAAAAACGGCAATTTCTCCGCTGGCGGCTTTCATCCCGTCGTTCAACCCAGCCGCTTTGCCGAGCGCCTGTTCATTTAAAATGATGCGAATGTGCCGGACTTTGGCGAATTGTTCCAGGATTGACGCCGTATCATCCGTCGAACCGTCAGAAACAACAACGATCTCGGTTTGATCGAGCGGGAGATTCAATTCCAACAGGTTGTTCAACTTCCGTTCCAACACAGCCGCCTCGTTGCGTACGACCAATATGATCGAGATGGACGCAGAATGCTCGGCGGTCGCCACAGGTCGGGCGTGCCAGCGGCAGCGAATCCAGAGATAGCCGGGGTAGCCCACGTACGCATAGAGTATGACCGCGGCGGCCGTCCAGAAAATCAAGTTCATAACGTATGCCCGGGAGACGATGGCGTCTCTCGGTCCTTCGCAATAAACCGGGCAACCACTACATTCCGTCGTCGAACAGCGAAACCACGGACCGCATTAAGAGTTGTCTGACCCGATTTGGCAATCCAGATCGATTCGATTGAGAAAGACTCCCAGGAGCGATTCCTCTCGAAACCTGTCTCTCGCCTTTTGCACAACGTCGAAGGGCGTTGAGTGGGATCGCACTACAAGCAGAACCCGATCACAACAACCAGCCAACAAGCAAGCATCCGTCAGAGGTATGGCCGCCGGTGAATCGACAATAATCCAATCGAACAAGGAATCGACTTGATCAATGAGAGACTTCAGTCGGCCATTGGCGACCAACTCGGCTTGGCCTTTTACAGGGCGTCCTGAGGGGATCAAAAACAGTCCTTCCACGCTGCCTCGCTGCATCACGGCGAACTCATCCGCCTCCTGCAACAAGTAATCCGATAACCCTGGTGTAGCGACAGTTCCAAATGCAGAATGCAGCTTTGGATTGCGCAAGTCAGCGTCAATCATCAGCACTTTGCAACCAGCTTGCAAGGCCAAAACTTGTGCCAAATTTGCGGCGACAAATGATCTTCCTTCCCTCGGCAAAGCGCTGGCAACTAAGATGGATTTCAAATGCTTTTCTTTTCGAATTTGATATAGCCGGGAGCGCAACGACCGAAATTCTTCGGTCCCGCGAGCCTGCTCGTTACCACCGAAGAAGATCGTCATTTCCGGGTGCGGGGTCCAAGTGTGTCGGCGACAACCGGACAGCAGCGAATCGGAAAGATCGGGCTCAGTCCCGGATTTCAGCGGCAAGTCCGACTCCTCTATACCCACGCCGTCGACGACGTGCATGGGCGTTAGTTGCTCCAGCGCTGCTTCGTCTTCATGGAGACTGGCTCTGTCCAATCCACCCTTCTCCCGCAGCTTATGGGTGCTACTCATGAGTCCCGCTCCCTGTCCGATACAGGTTTAGATCCGACCATTCCTTACGCTTAAACACCGTCATATAATGCAACCATACCCGGAACTGGCTGAGTTCAACTACTTAGGCCGGTCCGCGGAATCTCAAGTCTTGAATAACGGTCCGCCCTTACTTAGGTGCCCGTTGTTCTCTCTTCTTCGAGGCGCGGCAAAAAGCGTCCTCGAAACTTACTCTTGCCGTCTTCGGCCGTTCCTAGCCACGGGACTGAACCCAGCATCGGCAATTCCAGCGCCGCCAATACGTCACCTTCGTCCTTAATCGATTTATCTCTAAATTCCAACCAAAACGCCGCCAATAGTCCCAAGCCTAACCCACAGCCCAAGCCGTATGCGGCGAACATCCAACGAATCGGGAAACTCGGTGAATCGGGCAGCGACGCTGGGTCCAGTAGCTTCAGCTGTTCCCCTTCTTGGTAACGCTCCATCTCGGTCTGCATTTCGGCCGTGTTTTCGTTGGTCAGGAGCTGGTCATACATGTTGTGCGCTGTCGTGTTATCTCGAGTCAACTGTTTGTATTCGTCTTCTATTTCCGGGCTGACGGCGAGGCGGCTCTGATACAAATTGATCTGACCCTCGACTCGTTTCTGCTCCCCAGTCGCGTGCTCCATTACCATTTCGTCACGGTGAATTTGATCGCGCAAGCGAAGAACTTCCGGAGGATCCAATTTTGGACCGGCCTTTGGGACCGAGGCATCTTTGCTCAGACCGGACTTTTCCGGATCCGAATTGATCGCGTTCAGCGTATCCTTCAATCGGGCGATTTCATGCTTCGTCTTCACTACATCGGGGTAATCTTCGGTGTAGCGGGATTGTAGTACGACCAGCTGATCCTGCAGCTTAATAAGCTGTTCCCGGAGCGTAGAATAATTAGGGGATGCTTGCGAAGCTTTCCAGACCTGAAGTTCCTCGCTCACCATTTGCTCCGCGTACGATTTGTCTTGCTGCGCCCGGCTAATCGTCTGCGTTATCGCATCCAGCTGTGAATCCAAACTCGCGAGTATCTTAAGATTGCTGTCTACGTCTCCAGGGAGGCGGCCAATGTGTTCCTGCTTAAACGCTGACAATTTGCTATCAAGCTCATCGAGGTTGTGCTTTGATTGGTCCAGCTGGCGGCTTAGGAAGTCAGTCGTGCTGCGAGCCACTTGCTCGCGCAATTCCAGGTTTGCGGCCAGCAACATGGAAGCAATCTCCGAGCACACCTGTTGAGCATCGCGCGGATCCCTCGTAGTAAAGCTCACGTAAAATCCGGAGACATCGGCCGTGCCTCCAGGCCCCTTGGCGACACCAGGCTCTGTCGGAGCCTTTCCGAGGTTTGCCTCAGTGACCTGGAGGTTATCCCGGATCTCTTCTATCCAATCATCCACGGTCTTTCCTTTTCGCGCCAATCCTAGGCGTTCCACGAGAGGTTGCAGCCGGCTCCGGCTCAACACGTTTTGTTCCAGAGTGATCATGCGATCACTTACTCGCTCTGTCACGATTGGCTTCACGTATCCTGCCGGGACCATTTGGCCTTCCACAAGGAGCAATGCCTTCGACGTATATTTTGGGGTCAGAGCATAGGAAATCAGGAAACCGACCAACGGCGCCAGCAGGGATGGAATTACGATCAGTTTTATGCGGCGCCGAGCCATCGCCAGATAGTCATCGAATCCCAGTTCCCGATTTGCAATCACAATAGCTCCTTTCTCCCCGTCGTGGGTCGCCCATATTCTTACGGTTCTTAAGGCACGACGACCATGTCGCCTGGGTTCAAAACGATGTTCTGGTTCAGTGCTTTACCCTTTATCAGATTCTTATAGTTGACGCGGAGTTTCTGCTGCACACCATTCACAGTACGCAGTACATAAATCTTCTTCGTATTGGCGAACAGACTCACACCTGAAGTCGCCAGCGCCTGGAGTACAGTCATGTTCGGGGTTAAAGCCATAGGTCCATGGCGCCCCACTTCTCCCACCATGTAAATAACCGGCGGCTTTATTTGTGAAACAATGACAGTGACTCGCGGATCATCGACATACTTCTTTAGTTTCTCAGTGACTGAGGCGGCCAGTTCCATTGGCGTCATGCCAACTGCCTGGACATCGTTGAGCAGGGGAAGAGAAATCTTGCCATCCGAACGAACCTGCGAGGTCCCAGAAATTTCCGGCTCCTTCCAAACGGAAACGCGTAACACATCACCTAATCCGATGGTGTAGCCGGGTGCAAGGGCTAACGGTGTACCGGGATCGGTTGGTGCCGCAGCATCCTCAGTCGATTCCGTAGGTGATTGACGACCCGAAACGGCCGTGGAGCCCAGCACCAAAATCATCACGAATGCAATGCGTAATCTCATAATTCCCTAACAGTTACGAGGCCTTAAAGTCGCAATCGCCTATCTGTTTTAGCTTATATAGCAGGGACTTGTAGCTGATGTTCAGTTCCTGCGCCGCCCGTCGTCGGTTCCACCGAGTTTTCGTGAGCGCGTTGAAAATCAGTTCTCGCTCGGTCTGGCGTGATGCGGAGCGCCCAGCCTCCTTCAGCGATACGGCACTACCTCGTTTGTATTGCTCGCCTTTCAGGAGCACCGACCGAAGACCGTGCATCGCAACCGATTCGTCGCCGAGAGCCACAATGGCCTTCGCGATGTCTCTCAGCTCGGAAATATTTCCTGGCCATGCATAATCCCAGAAAAGTAGACGGGTTTCTTCGCTGAGTACCGGGATGGAGCTATTAAATTCTTCCGCGAATTTCCCAAGGAAAAACGCCATCAACGAGGGGATGTCCTCTTTGCGTTGTCGAATAGGAGGGATTCTCAGAGTTAAGCCAGCTATGCGGTGGTAAAGATCTTCATGAAAACGACCCGAGCGCATCTCTGACTCAAGGTTCCGTGTAGTCACATAAATCGAGCGGATGCCCCGTCCCCCGTTTTGATCTTCATCATGCCCGGCTAGCCAATGCGACAAAACCCGCTGGGAATCAAAATTAAGGTTGGAGACCTCATCGAAAAGCAGCGTTCCCCCCTTAAGCAAGTTGTTTGCGTACTGCCTCTCTATGAGTTCATCGCACTGTTTGGAGCAGTCGATGATGAAAAAATGGCGCTCATGATGAATAGAGGCCTCATGAATTCGACGGGCAATCGTTCGCTTCCCGGTTCCGGCCTCTCCGCATAAGAGCGCTGGTACGTTGATGCGCGCAATGGCGGGAATCACAGCTTCCACGGCCCGCATACACGGGCTAACAGTCTCGAAGAACCCTGCGGGCTCAGCCATCTTGAGCGGAGATTCACATCCCTTGGCCTCGTGTGATTGCATGGGTTCCGTTTCTTACTATGACCTAAGAATCGCGACCGATCGCTGAGAATGGACGAAAATAAGCCTTGCGTCCACCTATTCAACCGCCGACAATACCGGATCGAAGGCTGGCGCAAGTTACTAGGTGTTCAACTTGAAGCCGCGAACGTAAGCGCCTGCTTAAAAGGGGCGGAATGGCTTCGAGGAGCTGATCACCATTGGGAAAAAATACCACAAAAGGGGAAAGTTTCTCATTCACCCTCTGTTAATTTTCGGTTAAAAGACCACAACGGCGCTCGTTTGGGACTCGTTTATGGTGCAGAATTTACCAGTTTGAGATTCGCGATCGAGTCGTACAGCGACGACAGCTTGACGTGAGAACGGGTTATTAGCTCACTGAGACGGGCCAACCCGAGTACCATCAATTGCACAACGCGAACGGGCATGTTCTCACATCTTTTTTGCACATGAGCCATTCGTTACAACTTGAATCGGTCAGCCCTGAGATTGCGGCCGTGGCGCAATGGCGCTCGGGAGGGTTGCGGGTCGGCGTGCTCGTCTTATTGCTGATTTGGCTCTACTCTTCGATCTTATTCCACCTCGCGATTCAGTGGTGTCGCGACCCTAATTTTTCGCATGGGTTCTTTGTGCCCGTGTTCTCACTCTTCGTTCTCTGGTGTGATCGCGCGCGATTACTTAGCTTGCCCAGGATTCCGTCTTCGTGGGGCTTCGTGGTCATAACGGTCTCGCTCTGCCTGCTGATTGTTGGGGAACTGGGCGCGGAATTATTTCTCGCCCGTGTTTCGCTGATCATTCTTCTCGGAGGGTTGACCCTAACCTTTTTTGGGGCGAACTTTCTCCGCGCCATACTTTTCCCACTCTCGATCTTATTGCTGATGATCCCGATTCCTGCGATCGTATTCAGCCAGATAACTTTCCCCATGCAAATTTTTGCGTCCAAGGTCGCGGCGACAGTATTGCCCTGGCTCGGCGTTCCGGTTCTCCGCGAGGGAAACATCATAAACTTGCCGTCTATGTCGTTGGAGGTGGTGGAAGCCTGTAGCGGTATTCGTTCGCTGCTCTCTCTTATCACGTTGGCGATCATTTACGGATATGTGATGACTGGTAAGAACCTAGTGCGCGCAACCCTGGCGCTAGCGGCCATTCCGATCGCAATTATTACCAACAGCTTGCGCATCGTAGTGACCGGGTTGCTGGTGCAATATTGGAATCCAGACAAGGCCGAGGGTTTTTTTCATATTTTTTCGGGCTGGCTTGTGTTTCTGGTTTCGGTAGCGATGCTTTTCCTGCTGCAACGTGCGCTCGCATGGGGAGAGAAGCGGGAGGGACCCAAGTCGTGACCTCCGATCTTAGATTCAAAGCTACGACTACTTTGCTGGTTATTGCTGCATTGTTTCTGCAGATCCGCAACCGTGATGAAATTGTGGTTCCTAGAGAAAAGTTCTCATCCTTCCCTTATCGTGTGGGGACGTGGACTGGGATTGACGTGAATATCGCGCCTGATGTTCTGGAAACGCTCGGTCCGGGTGATTTTCTGGCTCGGAAGTATACGAATGATAACGACGCATCCGTAGTAGATGTATTCGTGGCCTATTACCCCAGCCAGCGCACTGGCGATACCCTGCATTCGCCCAAAAACTGCCTGCCTGGAGCGGGTTGGCTGCCAATAAATTCCAGCAAGATCAAGATCGCCATGTCCGGAAGCCACGACTTCCTTGTCAACCGTTACGTTATAGCAAAGGGAGACGAAAGAGCGGTTTCACTCTATTGGTATTGGGCGCATGGCCGCACTGCCGCCAGCGAATATTGGGCAAGGTTTTATTTGGTCATGGATGCCATCCGGCTTAACAGAAGTGACGGTTCATTGATCCGCTTTACTACTGCCTTGGGCCCGCATGAAACCGCGGCCGCTGCGCAGCGGCGGGTGCTTTCGTTGTTGAATGTCATTTTCCCGGCTATGGAACCATATATTCCGCATTAATCATCGCGCGCTCCCGTTCGAAGGGCTCTCGCCATGAATGCTTGAGGGTATTTTATGAGTCGGCGTATCTATTATTGGCTCTTTCTGCTCACGCTGTCGGCCACCTTCTTCGTCGGCTGCTCGCGTGATCCTAACGTGCGCAAGCAAAAGTATTTGGAGAGCGGGGAACGTTATTTGCAAAAGGGGAAATATCGCGAAGCCCTTATCCAGTTCAGCAATGCCGCGCAGGTAGATTCTCGAAGTCCGGAAGCGCATTACCAACTTGCCCAAGCTTACATCAAATTGCAACAGTGGACGCCGGCTTATAGCGAACTGAGCCGGACAGTCGAACTTCAGCCTGACAACTATCCGGCTCGCGTTGATTTAGCCAATTTGCTCATTGCCGGACACGACCTCAATCAGGCGCAGGTGCACATCGACTATTTACTTGATAAGCAACCGAACAACGCGCTTTCCCACTCCGCCGCTGCCGAGTTGCTTGCGGCTCAGGAAGAGTATCCCTCGGCAATTCAGCAGATGCAGAAAGCAATCTCATTGGAATCGGATCAGTGGGAGTTCTATATGGATTTAGGTGGCTTTCAAATGAAGGCCAATATGCCCGACGCGGCTGAGCCGAACTTCAAAAAGGCGGTTGAACTGAATCCAAGCGCAACTCAGCCACGGCTTGCGCTAGCGCACTACTATCAGTCACGCGGACGCCTACCTGAAGCGGAACGTGAAGTGCAAGCGACGATCGCTGCCAACCCGAAAGACCCGGCTCCTAGAACCGCGTTGCTGAGTCTCTACATGTCTGAGGGGAAAAGGGAAGAGGCGCAAAAAGTGGCGGAACAAGCGAGTCTCGACCTCGCTAACGACCCTGCCGGGTACCGAATGCTGGGTGATTTCTATTTCGGAGTTGGGGATATTAAGAGTGCGGTCGCAGAGTACAGTACCGTCTACCGTAAACATCCCCACGACGTGCAAGGTGAGAAGAACTATATCCAACTGCTTATTCTTGATAATCGTATTGACGAGGCTGCCCAACTCAATAATCAAATCCTAAAATCTAGCCCGAGTGACACGGAAGCACTGATCTATCGCGCGCAGATCGACCTGCGCAGTGCAAAACCGGATGAAGCGGTCAAAACGCTGCAGGCGGCACTGAGAAGTGATCCCGGCGACGCTTTAGCCTACTACCATCTCGGTACGGCTTTTAGTCAATTAGGTGATTGGCCGCAAGCCGAGAGTTCCTGGCAAAAGGCAGTGGAGGCCAATCCCGATCTAAGCGAGGCCCATCTCGCTCTTGCACGCGCCGGGATACGTCACAATGATATGGCCGCCCTAGAGCAGTCTGCGAACCAGGTCATACGACTTCTCCCGGGGTCTCCAGCCGGTTTTGCGATGCGGGCCCTATCGTTCCTTAAGCGCGGACGTTTCGATAGTTCCGAGAGCGATGCGCTTAAAGCGATCAGCGTTGCGCCCGAAGCACCGGATGGTTACCTGCAGATGGGAAATCTCAAGCTGGCTGAGAAGAACTATGCGCAAGCCGAGAAATTCTATCAAGAGACTTTAGAGCGCGACCCGAATTCGGCAGACGCATTGGGCAGCCTCATGAGTGTTTATCTGGCCCAGGGTCAGATCCCGAAGGCTCTTTCTATTGCGCAAGCACAAATTGCCAAGGTACCCAACAACAGTGCTTTTTACGATCTACTGGGGACTGCCCAATTCGACCACCGCAAGACGGAAAAAGACTTGGAGACTGCGGAATCGAATTTTAAAACTTCCGCAGCACTCGACAAAAATAACGCCGACGCTTGGCTGAAACTTAGCCAGGCGCAGGCCGCCCGAGGTGCGGTTGACGATGCCATCGCAACGAATCAGCGGGCCCTCCAGGACAATCCCAAACAGGTCGCATTTTACGTACTTAGCGGACGGTTGTACGAGGTTAAACACGATTTGGACAAGGCCAGACAATGCTATCAAAAGGCGTTAGATGTCGATCCTGAGAGCCCACAGGCCTCAAATAACATGGCACTCTTGCTTACTCAGACAGGGGGAAACCTCGATGTCGCGTTGTCATTAGCGCAGAATGCACGACGCGGCCTACCTGATTCCGCAAACGTGGCCGACACTCTCGGATGGGTACTTTACAAAAAGGGTGCATATAAATCGGCGATAGACTCGTTTCGCCAAGCGCTTGCATTGACCGAAAAAAGCAAATTTCCCGACAACCCCACGGTTCACTTTCACTTAGGCATGGCGTACGAAAGTGACGGCCAGCCGGTCATGGCGCGGCATCACTTGGAACGAGTATTAAAGATCGCTCCCAATTACGCGAATGCGGAAGACGTAAGGAGGCTCCTGGGGCAATTGCATGGATAGAGTTTGCCCTCCAATCACCCCTGAAGGTCTGCATGGGGGAGGCAAGACGGGCTCGGTTTTCCACAGATTTTGCCGCACAAAGGATTTAATTTTACGCACTATTAACATGCAGGTCATCATCCAGTAATCCGTTTTTCTTACATTTGGTTCATCAAAAGGCTTCTGGGTTTGTGATAGTAGCATCTCCAGAATAGAGAGGCATCAGATGAAGCTGGCAAGGTTTTCGATGCTCGCCGTGATTATGGGACTTTTTTCGTCGTATGCCTTGGCGCAAGATCCGGTAGTTTTCACCGACAACGACGGCACATTTACCTATAACGCCAGCAGCACCACCATGTCACTCGGAAGCGTTTCCGGCAACAACGACGGCTTGCTCACTGCAATCAGCGGCTTGACAGCGTTTGGGATAAACAATGACGCTGTTGCCTATCCCTGTTCTCCGTGTCTGGGTTCCCTCTATCTGACCACGGGCGCCCTCACTTCCGGATCAGTAGGAGCTACATCCGGGAGCGCCATGTTTGCGGCAGGTGGAGTGTTCGACGCTACCTACCTTGATGGGGTCATATTTTCGGGAACGTTGGGCGCTGCTTCTTGGACGCAGACAGGAACCAAGACTTGGACATTCATGGCCACAATCACGAATGGAACCCTAACCATACCCCTCTCGGGCGGCGGCACGATGGTATTTGACAATATCAATGGCGCAACCATCCAGCTTACCGATGTAAATAGCGCTGGAAGGAACGTTTATAACAGCAAAGGGGTTCTTCAGTCGATAAAGTTCCAAGACAGCGGCGGCTCTTCTAATTTCGCCGTGGCGCCGGAACCGGGGACTCTAGGGTTATTTGGCAGCGGCCTGATCGTGGTTGGTCTGTTCACGAGGCGGCGCTTGCTAGCTAAAGCCGCAGCGTCAGCGTCACCTGGCCCCTGCAACTAACGGCCCCGTAGGTTCGTTATAGATTTTCTGACTTGATCGGAAAGGCCTTGATTCCTGTCTAGCAGGGTGGAGGCTTTAGATTTTATCAAGACGACTGATTTTGTCCGCGACAAATCTCCCCTCCTTTCGATACAATGTTTGAGCTACGCCCGTGGTTGCGCCCACTCCCCTTCGGCTATAAACGATTGAATCCGGTTAGTCCGATGCGATTTCTTGGTTGCTGAGTTGCGGCAGGCATTTCCGGTTTCCGATCAGAAATTGCGGGGATCGTACGGAATTTTCGCCGAGGAGCTATTTCTTGCGCCCTAAGCAGGCTAAATTGAACGCCTTAATGCCACGATGGTATCTGCGATCCAAGAATCGAATTCTGCTCGTGGCAGCGACAATCGGTCTTCTGTGGAGCATTTCGGGCTGCGGAAACGCTGCTGGGACAACCTCGTCTAAGACGTTCAGCAATGGGAGCCTCACGGGCACCTACACATACACGCTTAACGGCAGCACTTTCAGCGCTCAGGGCAGTGAACCATATCAGGAGATCGGGACATTCGTGGCAGATGGCAATGGCAACATTACAGGCGGGATGGACGACTTCATGCAGAACTTGTCTCTTTCCAGCGGCCCAGTTGCTGGAAGCTACTCCGTGAGCGGCGATGGCACAGGGATGATGTCCTTAAACGTGACGCGCGGTAAAATTCAACTCGCAATGACGCTGGTCTCCGGTTCGTCATTGTATTTAATTGAGTTCGACACGTTCGCCAGTGGCGCGGGCGCGGTAGTGCCCCAGAACACATCGGCAATCTCAACGCCGCCGAGTGGGACGTTCGTTTTCCACTTTCATTCCTCTCAGCCCAATGGAGGAGCGTTAACGTCGGTTTCCAGTGTTGGCTTGATGACAATCCAAAGCGGCATAATCTCGGGAACGGAAGATGTCGTACGCGCGGGAACGCCAGGGTCCTACGACATTAGTGGTTCGATGACGACACCGGATAGCAACGGAAGGGGAACGGCAACGATCACCGATGGGGCCGGCGTCACCTGCAATTACATTTATTACGTAATTGATCCGAACACCCTGAGGTTCCTGGAGAACGATCGGGGGATCCAAGGGGGAGGGAAAGTGGAAGCGCAGAACGGTGGTCCTTTCAGCAATGCTACTTTAAAGAATGGATTTGTATTCAGCAGCAGTGGAGCGACCCTTAGCAATTCTTTCGGGGTTAACAGCGTAGGGGTATTCAGTGGCGACGGCAATGGTTATATTGTGTCTGGCAATTACGATGCAGTCATTGACGGCAGCCCGGTGTCCGATGTTCCACTCGGTGGAACCTATCAGGTCAGTTCGCTCGGGCGTGCAACTATAACGCTAAACCTGCGCGGATTGGGGCCGCTTCCGCTCATCGCTTGGATGGTGAGTCCCACCCAGGCATTTTACCTAGTCAGCACGCCAGATAGGGCGGAAGACGGCAGACTCGATCAGCAGCAAGGCGGTCCATTTTCGGCATCGTCGCTGAAGGGTTCCTTCGCTTTTTATATGTTTGGAAATGACACGCAAACGCCTCCAATTATTGATCGAGTTGGGGTTATCTCGTTCGATGGAAGTACAAGCCTAACCTTCACGAACTACTTCGTAAACCGTGGAGGAGCGACAGCTCAAAATGGCCCTGTCTCAGGAAGTTATATGGTGGATGCAAATGGGAGAGTCTTGGCTTCTTCTGTGGGCGTTGTAAATACACAAGTCATCTACTTGACTTCCAACAATGCGGGTTCTTTGATCTTAGGTGCAAACGGAGATGAGCTGGCAGGTAGCATCGCGCAGCAGACGCCGCCGTAAATTAGTATTGCAGCTTCCAGCCTTCCAGGGCGAGGCCAGCCTACCCACAATTTGAACCCACCCTTCCACAACCCATCACCCGGGGCGGCCTGATTCAAAAGATAGCTTTAACATCAGCTCAACATTACCGGGTGGTGCGTCTGGTATCATCACCGTCGAGTTGGGCCGCCTTGGGGGGCATCGTGGGTTGGTTTTTTGTATTCTTTTTCATCTCCGGATGTTGCAGCATCATATACGAGATCGTGTGGCTTAGGCTGGCCATGGCACAGTTCGGGGTCACGACGGCACTGACTTCGATTGTGCTTTCCGCTTTCATGGCAGGTTTGGGATTGGGTTCTTGGTTGAGCGGTCATTTGATCCGTAAATTTGGAGGCCGGGTTGGTTTCCCAATCTTGCGCCTGTATGCGTTGACGGAGTTACTGATCGGGGCCTCGGCTATCCTCGTCCCGATCGAATTGGTATGGGGCCGTGCTTTACTTGAACGTGTTTCCCTGACTTCATCAGCTTCCTACTATCTCGCCTGTGGGGTTTGGATAGCCTTAACGCTGGTTCCGTGGTGCGCACTAATGGGCGCGACGATACCGGTGGCAATGTTTGCGATTCGAAGGCGCCGTCAGGAAGAGTCAAGCCGCTCTTTTAGTTTTCTCTATCTGGCAAATGTTCTCGGAGCGGTAGCGGGGGCGTTCGCACCCCTGATTTTGATTGAACTGTACGGCTTCCATGGAACCTTGCGGTTCGGCGCAGCCCTGAACGGACTGCTGGCTGTTTCGGCAGCAAGTCTAACTTTAGGGCAGGCCGACGTGGAAAAAACGGTAAGCGTCGAGCCATCCGAGAAGTGTATAGCGCCAATGCAGACGCGTGCCGGCCGAACGCCGTTGATCTTATTATTTTCTACTGGCCTCACGAGCATGGCCATCGAAGTAGTGTGGATACGGCAGTTCACACCTTATCTGAGCACGGTCGTTTATGCCTTCGCCCTGATCTTAGGCTCGTACCTGGCGGCGACCTTCATTGGATCACGTATCTATCGGCGTTGGAGCCATTCAGGTTTTACGGAGAGTAGGTTGGTTTGGGTGCTGCTTGGATTTTCGGTGCTATTACCCTTGATCACCGCCGATCCTGGCGTCCATATTGGGCCATTACCTATTGGTGGTTGGGTTGGAACGTTGACCTCAACGTGGCCGGCGCCGCCTTGGTACGTGCCCACTCTGATTAACGCCCTAAGGCTCGTTCTTGGAATTTGTCCCTTCTCGGCAATCCTGGGATTCGTCACCCCCATGCTAGTGGACCGTTGGTCGACCGGAGACCCCGACCGCGCTGGCACAGCCTATGCGGTAAACGTGGTTGGTTGCATTCTCGGGCCACTGCTCTCGGGCTTCGTGTTGCTGCCTTTGATGAACGAGCGCTGGGTGTTGTTTGTCTTCGCCGTGCCGTGGCTGTTGATCGGCCTGTTTCCGAATTGGTCGTCCACTGGGGAACATGCAGCAACGCAAATCGGCTGGCAAAGCAAAATTTCTTATGTATTCGTTATTCTCGCTCTGGTCTTGGTTTTGACCAGCAAGGGGTACGAAGACAAATATTCACCACGTGTCGTTTTACGCGATAACACGGCCACAATCATTGCCCATGGCACGGGCATGGATAGACGGCTGAAAGTTAACGGAGTTGGGATCACCGCGCTTGCCCCCATTACCAAAGTGATGGCACACCTCACGCTGGCCTCCCTTGACCACACCCCGCATAGCGCATTGGTGGTGTGTTTTGGTATGGGTACAACGTACCGGTCGCTATTGTCTTGGAATATTTCGACAACGGCGATCGAGCTCGTACCGAGCGTGCCCCGTGTGTTCTGGTACTTTTACGATGACGCTCCACAGCTTCTGGCTTCCCCGCTTTCGCACGTCGTGATTGACGATGGCAGGCGTTATCTGGAACGCACAACCGATCCATACGATGTGATCAATCTGGATCCGCCCCCTCCGGTTGGGGCTGCGGGTTCGAGTCTGCTCTATACGAGCGAATTTTATGCGGCCGCGAAACAGCGGCTCCGCCCAGGCGGCATCCTTGAGCAATGGCTTCCCGAGGACGAAACTATGGGAGACCCATTGGTTCCGGCGTCCGTTGCCTTGGCACTGGAGAAGTCCTTCAATCATGTACGAGTGTTCCGCTCGGCAGGCGGAATGTCGCGAGTTAGTTTAACCAAAACTCGCGGTCTCTTATTTCTCGCGAGCGACGATCCAATGCCGGTTCGAAGCCCGGCATCATTAGTAGAGCGAATGCCGCCGTCAGCAGTCCGGGATTTGTTGGAATACGGCCCGGAGACGACTCCCGAAAATGAGTTGGCCGATATTCTCAACAACGAGATATCGATGGAGGCCTTGATCGCCAGCGCTCCGAGCGCGGTCGCACTCGACGACGACCGTCCGGTCAACGAATATTTTCTTCTCCGACGTCTGAGTGTTTCAAGCAAAGTCCAGCATCTCGAGCAGATGCTAGGAATCGTGAGTCCAGCCTCGTCCCGGTGATGGTGTCTTAATTGTGTCCTACCCAGTGAAACGAACCTAGCCATCTTCGCTGGATTCAAGGGTAGAAAGTTCGCCTAGCTTTTAATGGTTTCTTAACTCAACCGTAACAATATTGCTACCAGTCTCTACTATGCTGAATTGTTGTTGGAAGTAATGGCAGCGGCGACCATTGCTTGGAAGCATGCGGGCGGTGGGCTTAATCGCGGCGCATTTCGATGGAGAACGTATGAATTCTTGCAAGGCGATACGAAAGATTATGTCTACTGTGGTGGAATTGGCGTTGCTGACAACGCCAATCTGGGCTGCTCCTTTGAATCCGGCAACGCTAAAGCTGATCCCGACCGACGCCCATCAAATCATATCCGTGGACTACGCGACGGCAAGGAAGTCGGCTTCGGCGATGGCTTTGAAAGGGCAGGTGCTTCCCGATGGCCTTAGGGCTTTCGAAAGTGCGCTCAAAGGCATCGGCGTTAATCCCGACAAGGACTTGGAGAGTCTAACCTTCATTTCTCTAGGGAATGAGAAAGATGGTTTCACGATGGTAGCCCTGGCTACAGGCTCATTTTCGTCGAAGGTCATTTTGACATCGGAGCCATTACAGAAACTCAAACCAGGCAGGTATAACGACTGCCTCGTCTATCCAATGTTGAGCCAAGCTCAGCCCAGCTCGAATCCCAGCGTTTTGGATCTGAGAGTCCAGGGGATGAAAATGACATTCCTCAGTGACAATTCTTTATTGTTCGGGGACGATAGCGCGCTCAAGGCTGCGCTGGATACGCGAGCGGGTCACACTTCCGATTTTGCCGTCAATCGGGAGCTTATGGAAGTAATTCGACCCATCCAGATTGACCCGGTCTGGAGTGTGCTTGACCAGCAGGGAACTTTGAACATGTTGCTTTTCACGATGGGCAAGGATCCAGGCCTACGACCGGCGTATGAGAGGATTAAGGACAAAGTTTTGAGTTCGCATTATTCGATGAGTTTCGATAACGGCCTACGCATGGAATTACACATGGTGACCTCGGACTCTCATACCTCTGCGCTGGTGTCATCGCTACTCCAGGCAGGCATAATTTACCAGGGGCTGACAGCGACTCCTGAACGGAGAGCAGGGTTAGAAAACGTCAGCGCGAGTACCGATCTTTCGGACATGCAAGTGCGGTTCGCTGCCAATCAGGATTTATTCCAGGATTTGTTGCGCACTAAGTTTTTTGCTCCGATCTCAGGCGAGGACAAGAAGCCATCGAGCGTTGGGCCGACCACAGTTCTAGCTAAGCAATCCCATTAGCGTAGAGAATTAACAAAGACGTGGCGGTCTTCTTTGGAATCCGTTGATAAGAGCGCTGCTTTGAAACGGACGGTCACTCGATGAATGCGCAGCCTTAAAGAGACTTAGTTGCAGCGCGCCGTAAGAGTCAAGAAGCGCTGGTCAGAGATACTGATGATCAACCAAAAACGCATCGCTGTCGTGCTGCCGGCTTACAACGCGGAAAAGACGCTGGAAGCGACCGTCCGCGAACTGCCGGATTTAGTGGATATCACGATACTGGTTGACGATCACAGTTCCGACGGCACTTTAGAAGTGGCGAGGCGTCTGGGGCTGCGGACGTTTGTACACGACCATAATTACGGTTATGGACGCAACCAGCAAACATGCTATCGCGAAGCACTGGCGGCGGGCGCGGACGTGGTGATCATGGTTCATCCCGACTACCAGTACACACCTCTGCTCGTCACCGCGATCGCCAGCATGGTGGCTTATGACGTCTACGACGTCGTGCTGGGTTCGCGGATTATTGGAGGGCAGGCTCTTCACGGAGGCATGCCGCTCTGGAAATACGTTGCTAATCGTTTTCTAACGGCCTTCGAAAATCTCTTCTTGCGAATCAAGCTTTCTGAATATCACACGGGGTATCGGGCTTTCAGCCGTGCAGCGCTTCAGGAGTTGCCGCTACTTGAGAACTCCGACGACTTCGTTTTTGATAACCAGATGCTTGCACAATGCGCTTATTTCGGGTTTCGCATCGGCGAAGTATCCTGCCCGACGAGATATTTCGACGACGCTTCATCGATCAATTTTCGCCGCAGCGTAGACTATGGTTTCGGGGTTCTGGCGACGTCTTTGCAGTTTGGTTTACAGAAGGCAGGACTAGCGCACTTCCCGATTTTTAATGCCAAAGGCCGCCGTCTGGAGCCGGGGCCAGCTACATACTATGCGGCCAGCTTTGCAAGCCAGGTACAGCCGTAGACTTCCGGTTACCAGCAGATTCCTTCGTAAGAGCCGATCCCTGTGGGCCGCCGGGATCGATCGAGATTCACCAGGTCAATGACGATTTGATCAGCACGCAACTGAGCAGACAGTTGATGGGCGTCCACCGCTCGTGTGCCAAGGATTACCACTTCGCCGCTGCGAACCACTTGATCGAGTTCGGTGGAGAGCAATGAGCCGATGTGTGGAATCACTTCTTCGATGTATTGCCGATTCGAACCTGCGATCCTGCCGAGAGAAACGTCGTTATCCCAAACCTGTACTTGAAGGCCTTCGCCTAAGAGCCACTTGATGAGCTGAACTTGCGGGCTTTCACGCAAATCGTCCGTGCCCGTTTTGAAGCTTAGCCCTAGCATGGCGATTTTTTTCTTTTTAGTGCGCAAGACAGCATCGACTGCGCGGGTTAAGTGTTCTGCGTTGCTGGGAATGATGGACCCGAGCAAGGGCAACGTCAATTCGAGTTCCTTGGCGCGGTGGTTCATAGCACGCAGGTCTTTTGGTAGACATGAGCCGCCGAAAGCGAAGCCGGGAGCCAAATATGCCGGTGAGATGTTGAGCTTGGTATCGGAAGTAAAAATCTGCGCGATGGTTTGTGTGTCTACGTTGAGGTGCTTGCATAGTGTGCCGATCTCGTTGGCAAACCCGACTTTTAGGGCGTGAAAAAGGTTGGAAGTGTATTTGACCATTTCTGCGGCTGGGATGTCGGTTTCGAATGTTGTAGCTTGTATGGCTGCATATATCTCGCGTAGAGGCGCAAGATGGGTTGAGTGTTGCGCGCCGAGAACAGTGTACGGTGGGTGAAAGAAGTCGGCGACGGCGCTGCCTTCGCGCATGAACTCCGGGTTGTAGCAGACGGTAAAATCGATGCCATGTTTCCGCCCACTGGACGCCTCAAGGACCGGGATGACCAGAGATTCCGTTGTGCCCGGCAGTGTCGTGCTCCGTAGGACGACGAGATGATGAGACTCTTTCTCTTTCAAAGCGGCACCGACTTCGCGCGCCACATGCTCGACGTGGCTCAAATCGAGCTTGCCACTGCGAAGACTCGGCGTTCCCACGCATAAGAAAGAAATATCGGAATTGAGTACGGCAGTGCCGGCGTTCGTGGTGAAGAGGAGCCGTCCCGTTTTGTTACCTTCCGATACAAGTTCCGCCATTCTAGTTTCAATAATCGGGCTGCGGCCAGACTCCAACATCTGTACCTTGGCGGGATTCACATCCACGCCGATAACGCGATGCCCCATATGAGCCAGGCACGCGGCCGAGACCGAACCAACATAGCCCAGACCAAAAATGCTGATCGAAAACCTCACGTTCATCTCTCCCGAGCCAAATCGAACAAGTCCGCAGGTCGCCGTTCTGAGCCCGGCGCTCAACATGGCGCGTCCCGCAGTTACCAGTAGCGAGGATAGCAGGCTATTATCTGAGACCACGCAGATTGGTTATTAATAGTGTGTTAAAAGCCAGCGGCTCGTGCACCGCTTGCTAGACCCTATGGCATACTTGCGTTGCTGGCCGTTCTGACGGTGGCAGACTGTTGAGAACGTCCAACGTAACTGAGCTTCCATCTGCCGCCCGGCATACTAAGAGCTTGGGATGAAATCACCTGTGACTCCCGCGATACACAAACGATGGTCGAAGCTTGCCCACAAGAGCTGGGGTGAAATGCGGACGCGGATTCTGCAAGAGACAAGCAAAAGGATCGATCTGGCAAGTTACCAGCTGGGCTTGCATCCTACCCGAAACGGTATTGTTCTCGGTGATGTCGGGGTTCGCGGAGAGTTTTTTTTTGCGATTCAGGAAGTTCCGGCACGAACCATTTTGTTGAAAGAATACCTTAGTGCGGAAGTGCAAAAAATCATTTCGGAAGCCGACGAAATTTTGCTGCACCGCTTTCGGTTACTGGGATATGAAAATGTTCACTATGGCCCGGAGATCGATTGGCATCTCGATGCCGTGCACGGAAAACGGGCACCGCTGAAGCCTTGGTTCAAAATCCGTTTTCTGGACCCTTCCATCGTTGGAGATCACAAAATCACGTGGGAACTGAATCGACACCAACACCTGGTGACGCTGGCGAAGGCCTGGCGCCTTACCGGAAATGAGAACTACGCCGATGAATTGGTTCGACAGTGGTACGGATGGCAGGCTGCGAATCCCTACCCGATGGGGATTAATTGGAGTAGCAGCCTGGAAGTTGCATTTCGCACTTTGTCCTGGCTGTGGATCCGATATTTACTTGCCGGTTGTCCTCGTGTGCCACCTCGATTTGAGGAAGACCTCGTGCACGCTCTGGCGTTCAATGCGCGATACATCGAGCGTTACCTTTCCACTTATTTTTCACCGAATACGCACTTGATCGGCGAAGCCACGGCATTATCCTTCGTTGGCATGCTTTGCCCCCAACTGACATCTTCCAAGCACTGGCGGGACCATGGATGGACGATTCTTCTGAAAGAAGCGGAACGTCAAGTCCATCCGGATGGGGTTTACTTCGAGCAGTCGCTTTATTACCACGTTTATGCCCTGGATTTCTTTCTACATGCGCGTGTCTTGGCAGTGCGCAATCGAATCGAGGTTCCCGCGGGATTCGATGTGGCCTTGCAGAAAATGCTAAGCGTATTAGCGGCACTATCTCGGGCTGGGCCACCGGATGGCTTCGGGGATGATGACGGCGGTAGAGTCTTCAATCCGCGGAGAAATCAATCCGAACATCTGACTGACCCGCTGCCGATTGGTGCGCTGTTATTCGAGCGCGGCGATTTTACGCACGTCTCATCTCTCACCGAGGAATCGGTCTGGCTTTTCGGTGAAAGAGCGATTTCCGCCTACACGGCTAATTCCCGCGTAGATAGCAAGCTTGCGTCAGTGGCCTTCGAATCGGGGGGACTCTATGTCATGGCTAGTTCGGAGCAATATGCCGCGCAGATGGCGATCGACGCCGGCCCCCAGGGTGCTGGCAATAGCGGGCATGGTCATGCTGACGCGCTGAACGTTAGGGTTTCGGTGGATGGTCGCAAGTGGCTGGTGGATACAGGCGCCTACAGTTATATGTCCGAAAGCCGGGATCGCTTCCGGGGCACCAGCGCCCACAATACGCTACGAGTTGATGGGGCAGATCAAGCGAGTCCGGCTGGGCGGTTTGCCTGGAATTCAATTCCAAGTGTTCGGGTCGAAACTTGGATTGCCGGGGAAAGCTTCGATTTGTTCGTTGGTAGCCACGACGGTTATGCTCGGCTATCGGATCCTGTGCTCCATAGACGTTTCATTTTTCATCTGCACGGGGGGTTTTGGTTGGTGCGGGACATGGCCGAAGGTAGTGAGACTCATGATCTGGATATATTCTGGCACTTTGCGCCGGACCTCAGTGTGACTGCGAGCGATAGCGTGTTTGTAGCCGGTTACCCCGAGTCCCCGGGGAAACTAGGGACTTGCCTTGGTCTTGTTCCAGTCGAAGATGCGGGGTGGGTTGCGGAACTTAGTTCGGGATACGTTTCGCCCGTGTATGGCCGCAAGGAACGGGGCGCCGTGGTGCGGTGCCATACGCGGACCAGGTTTCCCGCAGAACACGCCACATTGCTGCGACCGATTATGTGCGCCGCCGCTCACGATCATTTCGGGAGACTAATCCGTCTGAGCCCTCCAGATAATGAAGCTTGCACCTATCATTACAAGGAGTCCGGTACATCGCATTTTATGATCTTTGCTAAACCTGGAAAAGAGACGTGGACGAGTTGTGAGTTCACCAGCGACGCCCGATTCCTTTATGGCTGCGTCAAAGAAGGCCAATTAACTCGCGCCATTCTCTGCCAGGGAAAATACGCCGAATTCAAAGGGGAACCGGTGTGGGCGCGTGGCACGATAACAAACCATTCCAGACAGTGGGTTAAAGCGGAGTCACCTCATAAACAAGTTATTTCCTAGGGCAAGTACGCAAAGAACGTGAATGGAGCACTATCTACGTATTGGCTGCGTGGAGTATGGTTGGTCGGAACTAATAAACTGCATGGCGACTACCGCCATTAATCAGTCTGATGTGGCTTACGCCCGCATGAGTTCACTGATTAGATTTTGGCGGCGGGCCGAAGCGATGCAGTCTGTTTGTCTGAGGGCAAATGTGTATCCGACAAGCGCCAACGCGGCCAAAACAAGAAAGATGAGCGCGGCAAGCCAGTACGTGCCCGCACCCCGGGTCAGCCAGAGGACCAGCGCGGCCGTCGCTATCACGGCGAGCTGAATCCCAAAACTTGCCAGCACTGTGGTCGGCGACGCCCGCTGCCGGCCGAAGGCGGAAGCCTCGATC
>Ga0181522_10000008_pt1 | contig 180432 bp, 168 predicted proteins | sample PEATcosm2014_Bin_27_FD_121103 | JGI IMG/M metagenome (GOLD analysis project Ga0181522, IMG submission 121103) | Peatland microbial communities from MTU Mesocosm Facility, Houghton, MI, USA - PEATcosm2014_Bin05_10_metaG | ecosystem: Environmental > Terrestrial > Soil > Wetlands > Peat | place...
CCACGCAGCGGAACGCCGCCTGGATATGGCCGGCCGGACAGCCGAACCGGTCGTAGAGGTCGAGATGGCGGAACGCGGTGTCGAGATCGTCGCGCCACAGCAGGCTGACCACCCGGCGGCCGAGCCATACGCATTCGGGATTGCCGGCCGGCCCGGTGAGCAGGCGCGAGGCCTCGGCGATCTCGTCGATGCTTTTTTGGCCCTCTTTGGCGGCGTCGACGGCCGACTTTTGCTGTTCCGGGGGGGTGCCATTGCCGCTTTGGGCGTAGGCCGCGCTGCCCGCCAAGCCGAAGGCAACCACGCAGAACGCGGTACAGAAGGCACGCAACAAAGAGGTTATCGGCATTGTCCCGCCGGTTTTGATGAAAGCCACCCGCCCACCTGTCCGCTCGTTTATGAGACCGGATTGGGATGCGATTGCGGCGCTTGCTGCCGGCCGTACCGGCGCTGTTGCCCTAAACACCTGAACTCTCGACCCGAAACGCCACTCTTGGCGGAATTCTCCTGCCGAAAGAGTTGGCCTCAACGGCCGGACTTTGTCCAGCGCCACCCTGCGGTTTGCTTAAGAGCCGAGCTTGGCAGCGTCAGGCCCGCGCTATAAGCCCTTCCCGGGGTTTTTCCGCGGGAACTTGGGTTAAGCGCGATGCGCCTTGGTCTAGCCTGCCTCGCTGTGTCGGCGCTGGTCATCGCCGGCATCTGGGCCTGGCTCGGGGCCCCGCTGGCTATGCCCGAAACGCCTCTGAGCCCGGGCGAAAAGCTCTATTGCCTGTCGTACTCGCCGTTCCGCGGCAGTCAGACCCCGCTCGATCCCACGACCCGGATTCCAGCCGCCCAAATGGAGGAGGATTTGTCGCGCCTCGCCAAAATCACCGATTGCGTTCGCACCTATTCGACCGAATTCGGACAGGACGAGATCGCCGGGATCGCCGCGCGTCACGGCCTCAAGGTGATGCAGGGCCTATGGCTGTCGGGCAAGGCCGACAAGAACCGCGAGCAGATCGAATCCGTCGTCGCGCTCGCCAACAAATACCCCGGCACTATCCGCTCTGTGGTGGTCGGCAACGAAGTGCTGTTGCGCGGCGAGATGTCGTCATCCGACCTGGCAGCCACCATCCGCGCGGTGAAGGCACGTGTTCCGGTGCCGGTGACCTACGCCGATGTGTGGGAATACTGGTTGCACAATGCCGACGTCGCCGCCGCGGTCGACTTCATCACGATTCATATTCTGCCTTACTGGGAAGACTTTCCAATTCCGGCGCGCACCGCCGCCGCCCATGTCGATTCAATTCGCCGCCAGGTGGCGGCCGCTTTTGCCGGCAAGGAAGTGATTATCGGCGAGGTCGGCTGGCCGAGCGCCGGGCGCATGCGCGAGGGCGCGCTGCCGTCGCCGGCCAACCAGGCGCGTGTGATCCAGGACGTGCTGGCGCTTGCCAAGCGCGAAAAGTTTCGCGCCAACGTGATCGAGGCATTCGATGAGCCGTGGAAGCGCGCGCTTGAAGGCACCGTCGGCGGTCACTGGGGGCTGCTCGATGACGTCACCCGCACGCCGAAATTCGTGTGGGGCGAGGCGGTATCCAATCATCCGCATTGGATAGTACAGATGGCGGGCGGAATTTTATTTGCCGTGATTGTATTCGCCGCGGCGTTGGTGGCGCGACGTGGCGCGGTGCCGTCTGTCATTTGGTTGGCGGTGACGGCAAACGCGATCGCCGGCGGCGCGTTGATCGGTTGGGGCATCGCCAGCGCGTCGGTCGAATCTCTTGGTGTTGCCGGCTGGTTGCGCTCGCTGGCCTTGGTCTGCGTCGCGCTGTTGGCGCCGCCGGTTTTAAGCGCGACGCTCATGCGCGGGACGGCGGTGCCGCGGTTGTCGCGCCTGATCGGTCCCGCGGCCGGGCGCATTCGTGAGCCGCTGGCGCGGCTGACCGGCGCGATCCTGATCGCGACCATGCTGCTGGCGATTTTGTCCGCGCTCGGTCTGGTATTCGATCCGCGTTACAAGGATTTTCCGTTCGCGCCGCTGAGCGCGGCGATCGTGCCGTTCTTGACCCACAGCCTGACGATGCCGCGGCCAAATGGCGCGCGCGGCATCGCCGAATTGGCCGGCGCAAGCCTGCTCGCATTGTCGGCTTGTTACATCGCGCTCAATGAGAGTTTCGCGAACTGGCCGTCGCTCTGGCTGTGCGCAGCGTTCGCGGCGCTTGCCTTCAGTCTGGCTCGGGTGCGCGACGCGCAAAGCTGAGAACCAGCAGTCCGAGCGCCAGCGCCGACAGACCGCTATTGTAGAGCACCACGCCGAAGCAGGCGATGCTGAGCGCGACCGCGAACACCACCAGCGTCGGGCGCAGCAAGTTGACGAGCGCAACTGCGAGGGCGGCCCAACCGAATACCGTGTACTCGAACAGCGCGATTGCAATTCGCCGCGAAAAGCACAACCAAGTGTCGAGCCCGGCCGCGCAGGCCAGACCGACCGTCGCCTGCTCGATGGCGAGATAACGGATGTAGAGCGCGTAGCCGAGCGAGCAGAAGCCCACGATCAGCAAATAATTGGTAGCGCGCGCGCTCGGCAAAAACAGTTTCATGCGGGGATTATGCTGGAACGCAGGCGCGCCGACAATCAATGCTCGGCCAATTGCGTGCCGTCGAACTTCGCCGGACGGCAGCCGGTGCGCGTGACCGGGAAGCGGGCGCACAGTCTTGTGGCCTCGGCGGTATTCGGCAGCGGGCCCGCCACGAGGCGATAATCGACGCCGGAGGGATGTTTCGGGTGTTGCGAGGCGAGCGGGTGCAGACCGATCAACAGCGGTCCGTAATTGGCCTTCATGGCCGCCCAATGCAAGCGCAAGGCGTCGAGGGTGGCTGCGCCGCCGAGATCAATGCCGAATTCTACCTTCGCAGGCGGCGCGGGCTCGGCTGCCGGCTCGTTCGCGGGGGCTGCGGCGACGCGAATCGGCGGAACCGGAACTGTTTCGGTTTTTAGCTCAGCTTTGGGCGGCGGGGCCTCGGCTTTCGCCGCGGGCTGAATCGGCGGCATCGCGAGCGGCGCCAAAGGCGGCAGCGTGGTGGCAACGGTGGCTGGCGCGCTCGGCGCCGACGGCGTCATGGCGGCGCGGGCCTTGGTCAGCTGCTCGCTCTGTTGCTTGATCGACCCGGTCATGTCTTCGAGGCTGTGCTCGAGCATGGCGATGCGAGCGGTCAGTCGCTCGCGGTCGGCCACGAGATCATGCACTTCGGCGGCGAGGCGCTTGGTCTCGGCTTTGTTGTCCGGTTGGATTTCGGCCACACGCGGCGGGATCGGCGCAACCGCGGGCGCCGGCGCGCTCAATTCGGCGACGACGCGCACCGGATCGCTGAAATAGTCGACCGCAAGCTGCAGCCGCTGGCCGCCTGCTTCGGTCTGGCTGGCGAGTACAACGGCCGCGAGTGCGATACAGGCCGCGCCGCCCCAGCCCAAGACCCGCGCAAGCTGGCGCGGTTTGCGGATACTGGGCAAATCAGGTTCCGGCGGCGCGATTTGTGTCGCCATGGTCAACCTCTGCGCGGGCGAATCACGTCATTGAAAACGTTAGCAGAATCCGGCAATGCTCGCTTTGATTTCGAATGTTCGCCGCAGAATCGAGTGCGCCGCTATTGTGGCAACACCGTGAGCCGGAAGCCGATGAAACGAAGAACGTGCCTTGCGATCGTGCTGGCGGCCGGCGCGGGCACCCGCATGCGTTCGGCGCTGCCGAAGGCGCTGCACAGGATAGGCGGCCGCACATTGCTCGCACATGTGCTCACCTCGGCAAAGCAGGCGGGCGGCAGCGAGATTGCGGTGGTGGTCGGCCCGGATCGTGGCGACGTCGCGCAAGAAGCACGAGCATTTGCGCCGAAAGCCAAGACGTTCGAGCAGAAGGAACGGCGCGGCACCGCGCACGCTGTGTTGGCGGCGCGCAAGGCCATTGCACGCAAGCCCGACGATATTCTGGTGATATTTTCGGATACTCCGCTGGTGCGGCCGGAAACCTTGAGCGAACTGCGCGCGGCGCTGGCAAACGACGCGAGCGTGGCGGTGCTGGGATTCCGGCCGGCCAATCCGGCTGGTTATGGGCGGCTGCTGACGCGCGGCGCCGAGTTGCTGGCGATCCGCGAAGACCGCGAGGCCAGTGGCGCTGAAAAGCGGATCAGTTTTTGCAATGGCGGGCTGATGGCGCTATCCGGCGACAAGGCGCTCGCCATTCTTGATCGCATCGGAAATTCCAATGCCAAAGGCGAATACTATCTCAGCGATGCGGTTGCTATAGCCCGCGATATGGGCTTGAAGGCGGTCGCGATTGAAACCGGAGAGGACGACATGCGCGGCATCAACACCAAGGCGCAGCTCGCCGAAACCGAGGCGGTGTTGCAGAAACGATTGCGCGCCGCGGCACTCGAAGCCGGCGTCACCCTGATCGCGCCGGACACCGTGTTTCTGTCGGCCGACACCAAATTCGGCAAGGACGTCACCATCGAGCCCAATGTTGTGTTCGGGCCGGGTGTCACGGTCGCCGATGGCGCGACGATCCGCGCATTTTCGCATCTGGAAGGCGCGCATGTCGGCAAAGGTGCGCGCGTGGGCCCTTTTGCCCGGCTTCGCCCGGGCGCCGATCTGGGCGCCGACGTGCATATCGGCAACTTCGTCGAGGTGAAGGCGGCCAAGTTCGAGGCCGGCGCCAAGGCCAATCATCTGGCCTATATTGGCGACGCGCGGGTCGGCGCCGCCGCCAATATTGGCGCCGGCACCATCACCTGCAATTACGACGGTGCCGCCAAGCACCACACCGATATCGGCATAGGCGCGTTCATCGGCTCCAATTCGGCGCTGGTGGCGCCGGTCAAAATTGGCGACGGCGCCTATGTCGGTTCCGGGTCAGTTATAACCAAGAACGTGCCGGCCGACGCGCTGACGCTCGAACGCGCCGAACAGACGATTAAACCTGGTTGGGCTAAACGCTTGCGGCAGCTCAAGGGCATGGGCAAGAAGAAGACGAAATCGCCCACCAAGTAAGTCTTAAGTGAGCCTTGCGGCACGTATCGGCCATTGTCATATGACGAAATGCGTTTTGATTTCCATAGACTTGCCGAGAGCGGTTAAAGCGAGAGCTTAAAAGTTATAGGGGCCATCCAAACGGATGTGCGGGATCGTCGGAATTATTGGACGCGAACCGGTCGCCGGTCATTTGGTCGAAGCGCTCAAGCGCCTCGAATACCGCGGCTATGACTCTGCCGGCATCGCCACGCTGGATCATGGCGCGCTCGGGCGCCGGCGCGCCGAGGGCAAGCTGGCCGCACTGGAAAAGCGGCTGAAAAGCGAGCCGCTCGCCGGCAACATTGGCATCGGCCACACCCGCTGGGCCACCCACGGCAAGCCGACCGAACGCAACGCCCACCCACACGCCACAGACCGCGTCGCGGTCGCGCATAATGGCATCATTGAAAATTTCCGCGAGCTGCGTGAGCGGCTCGGCAAGAACGGTTCGAAATTTAACAGCGACACCGACACCGAAGTGGTCGCCCATCTGGTGACCGAGGAAATGAACAAGGGCAAGCCGCCGGTCGAGGCGGTGGCCGCCGCGCTCAAGCAACTGCGCGGCGCTTTCGCGCTGGCCTTTCTGTTCGCCGGCGAGGACGACCTGATGATCGGCGCGCGTAGGGGTTCGCCGCTCGCCATCGGATATGGCGATGGCGAGATGTATCTCGGCTCCGATGCCATCGCGCTAGCGCCGTTCACCGACCAGATCAGCTATCTCGAGGACGGCGATTGGGCGGTCATGACGCACAAAGGCGTCGAAATTCGCGACGAGCAAGACCGTCGCGTCGAGCGCGCGGTGATCAAATCGACGGCGTCCGCGCAACTGGTCGACAAGGGTAACCACAAGCACTTCATGGGCAAGGAAATCCACGAGCAGCCCGAAGTGGTCGGCCATACGCTCGCTCATTACATCGACATGACGACCGAAAAGGTTGTGCTGCCTGGAAAATTGCCGTTCGACTGGAAAAAACTCAATCGCCTGTCGCTGTCGGCCTGCGGCACGGCGTTTTATGCCGGGCTGGTGGCGAAATACTGGTTCGAGCGCTTCGCCAAGCTGCCGGTGGAAATCGATATCGCGTCGGAATTCCGCTACCGCGAGGCGCCGCTCGAAAAAGGCGATCTGGCGATCTTTATTTCGCAATCGGGCGAGACCGCCGACACTTTGGCGACGCTACGCTACGCCAAGGAGCACGAGCAGCACATTTTGTCGGTGGTGAACGTGCCGACCTCGACGATCGCGCGCGAAAGCGACGTGGTAATGCCGACTTTGGCCGGCCCCGAGATCGGCGTCGCCTCGACCAAGGCCTTTACTTGTCAGCTTGCTGTGTTGGCGTGTTTGGCGATCGCCGCCGGCCGTGCACGCGGCGAATTGTCGGCGGCCGACGAACAGAAACTGGTGCGCGCGCTGATCGAAGTGCCGCGGCTGATGGCCGACGCACTCAAGCTCGAGCCGCAAATCGAACATCTGGCGCAGGATCTCGCCAAAGTGCACCACGCGCTCTATCTCGGGCGCGGCACCAGCTTTCCGATCGCGCTGGAAGGCGCGCTCAAGCTCAAGGAAATTTCGTATATCCACGCCGAAGGCTATGCCGCAGGCGAGCTCAAGCACGGGCCCATTGCGCTAATCGATGAAGCCATGCCGGTGATCGTGATCGCGCCGTTCGACCGGGTGTTCGAAAAGACCGTGTCGAACATGCAGGAAGTGGCGGCGCGCGGCGGCAATATCATCCTGATGACCGACGCGAAAGGCGCCAAGGAAGCGATCGAGTCGACGCAAACCATCGTATTGCCGGACATGGCCGCGACGGTGACGCCGCTGGTTTATGCCATCCCGGTGCAGCTGATCGCCTATCATACCGCGGCCGCCATCGGCACCGATGTCGACCAGCCGCGCAACCTCGCGAAATCGGTCACGGTGGAATAAGATCGCCCCATGGCCGAGATCGATCAGCCGTCAACCGTCACTGCGCCGTCGCAAACCAGTATTGCCGGGCGCATCCGCAACTATTTCCTGACCGGCCTCGTCGTAGCCGGCCCGCTCGCGGTCACCGCCTGGCTGATCTGGTCGATTGTGACCTGGGTCGACGGCGTGGTGCGCCCGCTGATCCCGCCGATCTATCGGCCGGAAACGTATCTACCCTGGCCGTTGCCAGGCACCGGACTGGTGCTGGCCTTCATCGTGCTGACGCTGCTCGGGTTCCTGACCGCCAATTTGGTGGGGCGCACGCTGGTCGGCTGGGGCGAGGGCCTTCTCAACCGCATGCCGATCGTGCGGCCGGTCTACCGGACGATGAAGCAGATTTTCGAAACGCTGTTTTCCAAGACCGGGTCGAGCTTCCGGCAGGTCGCACTGGTCGAGTTTCCGGCGCCCGGCATGTGGTCGCTGGTGTTTCTGTCGCAGCCGCCGAGCGGCGACCTCGCCGACAAGCTGCCGAAGGGCGAGCATATTTCGGCGTTTTTGCCCTGCACGCCCAACCCGACCACCGGATTTTTCTTTTACGTCAAGCGCTCCGAACTGGTCGTGCTCGACATTTCGGTCGAGAACGCCATGACGCTGCTGATCTCAGCCGGCATGGTGCAGCCCAATGGCGCCGCCGATCAGCAAAAGAATCTCGCCGCACTGGTCGGCACCGCGCGTGCGGGTCAAGCCAAGAAGTCTCCGACTTCCGCCAAATAAATTCAGCCGGCGCGGATCAGTTTGATCGCTTCGTCCTTGCCGAACAGGTAGAGCAGATGACGCAGTGCCTGGCCGCGCTCGCTCTCCAGATTTGCGTCGCGCGATAAAACCAGCGCTGCGTCATCGCGAGCCGCGCCGAGATATTTGCCGTGCGTCTCGATGCGAGCGATGTGGAAGCCGGGCAGGCCGCTCTGGCGCGTGCCGAGCAGGTCGCCTTCGCCGCGCAGCTTCAGGTCTTCCTCGGCGATGCGGAAGCCGTCCTCGGTGTCGCGCAGCACGGCGAGCCGCGCCTTGGCGGTTTCCCCAAGCGGCGTTTTGTAGAGCAGCAGGCAGGTCGAGGCGCCGGGGCCGCGGCCGATACGGCCACGCAATTGATGCAATTGCGCGAGCCCGAAACGTTCGGCGTGCTCGATCACCATGATGGTGGCCTCCGGTACGTCGACGCCGACCTCGATCACCGTGGTGGCAATGAGCAATTGCGTCTCGCCGGCCCCAAAACGCGCCATGGCGGCGTCTTTATCGGAACCCTTCATGCGCCCATGCACCAGATCGACTTTTTTGCCGAAACGCTTGCGCAATTCCTCGAAGCGCTCCTGCGCGGCCGCCAAATCGATCTTTTCGGATTCCTCGATCAACGGGCAGACCCAATAGGCGCGCTTGCCTTCACGAAGCGCGCGGCCGACCGCATCCTCGACCTCTTTGATGCGCGACATTGGGATGATGCGGGTGTCGATGGGCTGGCGGCCGGGCGGCTTTTCCCGCAACTCGGACACGTCCATGTCGCCGAAAAACGTCAGCACCAACGTGCGCGGGATCGGCGTGGCGGTGAGTACCAGCACGTCGACGGCGTCGCCCTTTTGCGCCAGCGCGAGACGCTGATGCACGCCAAAGCGGTGCTGCTCGTCGACGATGGCGAGCGCGAGATCGTGGAACGCGACTTCCTCCTGAAACAGCGCATGGGTGCCGATCAGCAGGTCGATGTCGCCGAGCGCGAGCCGGTCGAGGATGGTGATGCGCTCGCCGCCGCGTTCGCGGCCGGTGAGAATAGCGACGCGGATGCCGGCGGCCTCCGCCAGCGGGGCAATCGTTTTAAGATGTTGGCGTGCGAGGATTTCGGTCGGCGCCATGAAGGCCGCCTGCCGCCCGGCCTCGATCACGCCGGCCGCCGCGACTAGCGCAACGACGGTCTTGCCGGAACCGACGTCGCCTTGCAGCAGCCGCAACATGCGCTGTGGACGCGCCAGATCGGCGGTGATGTCGTCGACCGCCTTTTGCTGCGAGTGGGTCAATGTGTAGGGCAACCCTTTCAACACGCGTGCGCGCAATAGCCCCTCGCTTGCCGAGCCGCGGCCGGCCTGCCGGCGCGTATGGGCGCGCAACAACGCGAGCGCCAATTGTCCCGCGAGCAATTCGTCATAGGCGAGCCGCGTCCAGGCGAGACTCTCTGGCGCGATGTCGTACGGCTCGGCGGGGCGATGCAGATGACGCAGCGCGTCCGAGAATGCTGGGAAACGCTCGCGCGACAGCCATGCTTCGTCTTGCCATTCCGGCAGAACGGGCAGGTGGGCAAGCGCGCCGTCCATCGCGCGCCTTATGTTGCCGGCTGCCAGCCCCTCGGTGAGCGGATAGACCGGTTCGACCAGCGGCAAGTTGGCGAAGCCTTTTTCGTCGACGACTCGGTCGGGATGCACCATCTGCAATGTATCGTCGTAGACCTCGGCCGTGCCGGAGACGTAACGCATCTCTCCTTCGGGCAGCAGCTTGCGCAAGTAATCCTCGCGCGCGTTGAAAAAGGTCAGCGTCAGAGTCTGGCCGGTGTCGTCGCTGGTGATAATGCGGTACGGCGCGCGCGGTCGGTTGCGCGGGACCGGCCTGTGTCCGTCGACCGTGACTGCGACGGTGACAATCTGGCCGGCCTGCACGTCATTGAGTTTCGGCCGCGCCCGGCGGTCGACGGCGCCTGAGGGCAAATGAAACAGCAGATCGATCACACGCGGCGCCTCGCGATCGAGCAGTCGTGCATAAAGCAGCTCCAGCTTCGGCCCGACGCCGGGCAGGCTAGTGAGGGCGGCGAACAGGGGATTGAGCACGAGCGGGCGCATCGAACACATGCTGGCTTGGGCGGATTAGAGACGCAATGCGGCCCTGTGCAAACCAAACGCTGACAACGCCGCCGAACGGCCCTATATAAACCCCGCACCCGGCGCCCGCCGGGTTTTTGGCGTTGGAGCAGCGCGTGACCGGCAGTGGAATTTCGAGCGAAGGGCTGGATGCGCGGCGGCGGCGGCTTCTGTTTCGCGCCTGGCATCGCGGCATTCGCGAGATGGACCTGGTGCTTGGCCGCTTCGCCGACGCGCAGCTTGCAGAGCTGAACGACACCGAACTCGGCGAATTCGAGGCCTGGCTCGATATTCCCGACCAGCAGATTTTTGCCTGGATCAGCGGCCAGCAGCAGACGCCGGCGGAGCTCGAAACGCCGCTGTTCCGTCGCTTGCGCGAATTCCGCGGCGAGGGCTCCGACTAGATGGCGAAATCTCCCGTCGAGCTATTGAAGCCGGGCCAGGCGCTTACGCTGGCGCAAGTTGCCGATGGCGCCGAGGGTCTCGTGCTGGCGGATCTGGCGCGCGCCATCGCCGCGCGTCCTGACGCACCGGCGATCTCGCTGGCGGTGATTTGTCGCGATGGCCAGCGCATGGCGGCGCTGTCACGTTCGCTGGCGTTTTTCGGGCCCGACATTGCGACCCTGGAATTCCCGGCCTGGGATTGCCTGCCCTATGACCGGGTTTCTCCTAATGCGTCCGTAGTGGCGCAACGCATGACCGCGCTGTCGCGGCTGGCGCGCGTCAAAGGCCGCGACAGACCGCCGGTGCTGCTCACGACCGTCAACGCCGCGTCGCAGCGCGTGCCGGCGCGTGAATTCGTCGCGATGCATGCGCTCTCGGTCGCGCCCGGCAATGTCATCGGTATGGCTGGCATCATCGAATGGCTGGAACTCAACGGCTTCAGCCGCGCCTCGACCGTGCGCGAGCCCGGCGAATATGCAGTGCGTGGCGGCATTCTCGATCTTTATCCGCCCGGCATGGACATGCCCGTCCGTTTCGATTTTTTCGGCGACGCGCTGGAGACGATCCGCAGCTTCGACGCGCAGACGCAAATCAGCGAAACGCAATTGCGCGGGCTCGATCTCGTGCCCGTGGCGGAATTCCAGCTCGTCACCGAAACCATCCGCCGTTTTCGCACCGGCTATGTCGCCGAATTCGGCGCAGGCTCGCCGGACGATCTGCTGTACGAAGCTGTGACCGAAGGCCGCCGTTATCCCGGCATGGAGCATTGGCTGCCGCTGTTCCACAATTCGCTGGAGACGCTGTTCGATTATTTGCCGGGCACGCCGTTGGCGCGCGAGCATCTGGCCGAAGACGCCGTGCATGAACGCTTCACCCAGATCACCGACTATTACGACACCCGTCGCGAGGCGCTTAAGCAAGGCGTGAGTCCGCCCTACAAGCCGCTGCCGCCGGCACGGCTCTATCTGGCGGAAAAGGAATGGAAGGAACGGCTCGGCGGCGCGGCGCTGGCAACGCTCACGCCGTTCGCGGTGCCGGATGCGCCGAACGTCATCGATGTCGGCGCGCGCGCCGGCCACAATTTCGCGGCCGAGCGCGCCGAACCCGGCGCCAATGTGTTTGAAGCGCTGAGCAGACACGTGCTGGCGCGACAGGCGGCGGGCAAGCGCGTCGCCATCGCGTTATGGAGCGAGGGCGCGCGCGAACGCATGAGCCACGTGCTCGCCGATCATAAATTGCACAATCTCACCAATGCCGGCTCCTGGCCGCAGGCCTTGGGCCTGCCGAAGCCCGCGATCGCGCTCGCCGTGCTCGGCATCGAATCCGGCTTCGAGACCGCGGATGCAGCCATCGTCAGCGAGCAGGACATTCTCGGCGACCGACTGGTGCGGCCGCGCCGCGCCATGCGCCGCGCCGACAATTTCATCGCCGAGGCGACCAGTCTCGCGCCCGGCGATCTGGTCGTGCATGTCGATCACGGCATCGGCCGTTTTGTAGGCCTTCAGCCGATCACGGCGGCCGGCGCGCCGCACGATTGCCTGGAAATCCATTACGCGGAAAACGCCAAGCTCTATCTGCCGGTCGAAAACGTCGACCTGCTGTCGCGCTACGGCGCCGAGCAGAGCAACGTCGATCTCGACCGGCTCGGCGGCGGCAACTGGCAGGCGCGCAAGGCGCGCATGAAGAGCCGCATCCGCGAAATCGCGGGTGAGCTGATCAAGGTCGCGGCCGAGCGGCTGACACGCGAAGCGCCGCGCTTCAGCGTCGGGCCGGGCGCCTATGACGAGTTCTGCGCCGGTTTTCCTTACGAGGAGACCGACGACCAGCTCGCCGCCATCGACGCCACCATCAAGGATATCGGCTCGGGCCGTCCGATGGACCGGCTGATCTGCGGCGATGTCGGCTTCGGCAAGACTGAAGTGGCGTTGCGCGCGGCTTTCGTGGCCGCCATCAACGGCAAGCAGGTCGCGGTCGTGGTGCCGACCACTCTGCTGGCGCGCCAGCATTTCAAGACGTTCACCGAACGCTTCCGCGGATTTCCGGTCAATGTCGCGCAGGCCTCGCGCTTGGTGCCGACCGCGCAACTCAACGCGGTCAAGGCGGGCCTGGCCGACGGCGGCATCGATATCGTCATCGGCACCCATGCGCTGCTCGGCAAAGGCGTCACCTTCAAGGACCTTGCGTTGCTGGTGGTCGACGAAGAGCAACATTTTGGCGTCGCGCACAAAGAAAAGCTCAAGACGCTACGTTCGGAAGTCCACGTTCTTACGCTGACCGCGACGCCGATCCCGCGCACGCTGCAACTGGCGCTCACCGGCGTGCGCGATCTGTCGATCATCGCGTCGCCGCCGGTTGATCGCCTCGCGGTGCGCACCTTCGTGTCGCCGTTCGATCCGATCACCGTGCGCGAGGCGCTGCTGCGCGAGAAATACCGCGGCGGCCAGGCCTTCTATGTCTGTCCGCGCATCGAGGACCTTGCCGGCGCCAAGGATTTTCTTGACAAGAACCTGCCGGAGCTGCGCGTCACGGTCGCGCACGGCCAGATGCCGCCAACCGTGCTCGACGACATCATGACGGCATTCTACGACGGCAAATACGACGTGTTGCTGTCGACGACGATCATCGAGTCCGGTCTCGACATTCCGACCGCCAATACGCTGATCGTGCATCGGGCCGACCGGTTCGGTCTGTCGCAGCTCTATCAACTGCGCGGGCGGGTCGGGCGCGCCAAGCTGCGTGCCTATGCGCTGTTCACGTTGCCGGCGCAGAGCAAGATCACGGCGCAGGCCGAGCGGCGGCTCAAGGTCTTGCAATCGCTCGATACACTGGGTGCCGGATTCCAGCTCGCCTCGCACGACCTCGACATTCGGGGCGCCGGCAATCTGCTGGGCGAGGAGCAATCCGGCCACATCAAGGAGGTCGGCTTCGAGCTGTACCAGCAGATGCTGGAAGAGGCGGTGCTCAGTCTCAAGGCCGGCATCAGCGCGCCGGTCGCCGACCGCTGGTCGCCGTCGATCACCATCGGAACGCCTGTGCTGATCCCGGAAGATTACGTCGCAGATCTCTCGGTTCGGCTTGCGCTGTACCGGCGGTTGGCCGAGATCGAGGACGAACGCGAGATCGAAAGCTTCGGGGCGGAACTGGTCGACCGCTTCGGGCCGCTGCCGGGCGAGGTCGAACATCTGTTGCAGGTGGTGGCGATCAAGGCGTTGTGCCGGCGCGCTAACGTCGAAAAACTTGAGGCCGGACCCAAGGGCGTCGTGCTGTCATTCCGCGATAATATTTTCGCCAACCCAGACGGGCTGATCGCCTACATCCGCGAGCAGGGCTCCGGCGTGCGCATGCGCAACGACCCGAAGGATGCCAAGGGCCAGCAACTGGTGTTCTTCGACGACTGGGAACGGCCAGAGGATCGCCTGAAAGGCACCGCGGCGATTTTGCGCAAGCTCGCCTCGATCGCCGTACCGGCGAAGGCGGCGTAATTATTCCGCCGCGGCTTGTCCGGCTTGCGCCATCCGGTCGATCGCATCCGCAAGATATTCCGGCGATTGCGCGCCAGAGACCGCGAACTTGCCGCCGAAGATGAAGCAGGGCACGCCCTCGATGCCGGCTTTCTTGGCGGCGAGCGCTTCCTGCTCGATCTCGGCCACGTCTTTGTCGCTCGCCAGATCGGCGTTCACTTTATTGGCGTCCAGTTCGACATCGGTGGCGGCTTTCACCAACGTATAGCGGTCGGTGAGGTCCGCGCCCTGCGTGAAATAAAGGTCCATCAGCTTCTGCTTCATCTCGGCCGATTTGCCGATCGCCTCGGCCCAGCGGATCAGCCGGTGGCAGTCGAGCGTGTTGGGCTGTCGTTTCATCTTGTCGGAGGCATAAACCAGGCCTTCCTCCGCGGCCGCGGCGCCGACGCGCTGAGCGATACCTTTGTAGCGTTCGACCGAACCGAATTTGGTGGTGAGATATTGCTCGCGCGAAATGCCTTCGCGCGGAATCCAGTCATTGAGGAAGTAAGGCCGGTAATGCACCTCGACCGCGATGCCGGGCCGGAGCGCCAATGCTTTTTCCAAACGATGCTTGCCGATGAAACACCACGGGCAGACCACGTCGGAGACGACGTCGATGCGAACCGGTTGATTGTCTGGCATGGCTGGCTCCTGTCGGAGCCAACTTAATCATGGAACTACTCGGCGGCAACCGCCTGGCTACCCATCACGCGGCGCATCAGGCTGTCGGGCGTATCGCCGGCCTTGAGCGTTACCAGCGTCACATTGGTGGCGACCTTGTCGCCGGCGCGCTGCGGCATCAGCATGATGTTCTTGATCACGCCGGCGATACGGCGCGCCACCACATGGGCGTTGCGAATATCTGTCTGGGTGAAGGCGATCAGCAGCGAGCCGTCCTGGTCGAGGCAGCCGAAATCGATATTGCGGATCAACCGGGTCACCAGGCGAGCGCCGTCCTTGCTGGCGCGCTGATCGAGCGGGCCGTCGAATGAAAACCGGCCGAGAGAGAACGCCGTGCTGCGGTCGCCGGCGTCTTCGATCGCCTTTTCAAGCTCGTCGCCGAACGTGTCGCGTGTCAGCAGCCCGGTTTCCGGGTCGAACATGCCGTTGGTGTCGAGCGTCTTGAGCATGCGCTTGAGACGCGCCTCGAAAGCGTGCATGCGCACCAGCGGCGCCATGCGCGCGACCAGCCGCGCCGGATCGCCGTCGACGTGATCGATGTTCGGCAGTACTTCGGCAAAATCGGGCGGAGCTTCGCCAATCACCGCGACCGGAATATCACGGAAGCGGGTGTCCTGCGCCAATACGGTCAGAAAGGCCTCGACCATGCGCGGGGAGAAACCGTCGCCCACGACGATGCCGTCTATGTCGCGTGCGTTGAGGTGCTTGGCGGCGGTCTCGACACTGAGCGCGCCGAGCATCTTGAAGCGTTCGCCCATCGCCACGCTGAGTTTGGGGTAGAGCGGCCCGCGGCCGGCGATCAAGACAGTGGCGTCATCGAGCGCATCGCCGACCGGAAGCGGCGGCAGCCGGCCGTCATGCGAGGCGAAGGTCTCGATGCGGCGCAGCACCGTCGAGTGCAGCGCGCGCACCCGCATGGCGGATTGCAGCCGCGCCACCAGGCGCTCGACCGGCAATCCGGCATCGGCCGGCAGCGCGATCGGGATGGCGGCTTCCTGGTCGCCGTGCACGCGCGCGATCACCGGAACGATGATGCCGTTGGCGGTGGCGATCTGCAGGCAGAGCATGCGTGCCGCGGTCTCGCTGGGCGCGGCGCCGGGCTCGGCGATGATCACGGCGGTCGGCTTGACCGCAACGAAGGCGGTCGGCGCGTCGGCCCATTTGGTCTCGATAATCGGGAAGGCGCCGGCGGCGCTCAGTGCATCGACCAGATCGGCCGCCGGATTGTCGGCGACCACGATCATCGGACCTTGAAGCGACATGAGAGCGCACGCACGGGTTACATCGGTGCTGGACCTTAACGGTACGCGATTAATGCCCCGTCAACGGCTATGGCGAGATTTAGGCCGCTTTGGACCGCAATCGGAATGCCCCGGCAATCAGCGCATGAACGCCGCGCTCCCGGAGTTCGACGGCGATATCGGTCGGGTTGGGCGCGCTGCCGGCGAGCCGCTGGCCGAGCAAGGCGTCGGGCAATGCGGCGATGATGGCGTCCGGATCGGTCGCCGCCACCACGGCATCGATGTCGGCCTGGCGGAGGCGATAAAAGCCGACCGTGATGAGGCCGTCGGCCGCGTCGTCGGGGATCGGCGCCGGCATTCCGTCCGGCCCGCGACGGGCCGCGAGCAAATCGGTCTCGCTGAAACTTGCGATGTCGATCAGCGCGGCGTCGCCTTGCCACGGCGCGGCGGCGGCCAGTTGCTCGGGGACGCGCCACAGCGCCAGAATGGTCTTGGCTCGGTGCAATAGTCCGGCAGCCGCGATCGCAGTCAATGCCGGTCCCGGTAGCGTGACGGTCGAAACGTCATGCGCGCGACATTGTTCGGTGAAAATGGCGGGATCGAAGCCGTGATGCAGCGCCAGCGTGCCGCCGCCGAGCAGCCACGGCACAACAGTGAGCGCGATGCCGGCCAGCGAGCCAAGTGGAATAGTCGACAGGATAGTTTGATCCGGCGCGATGCCGGCTTCACGGAAGATGGATATGCCACCCGCGACGAGTTCGCTGTGGTTGCGCGAAACGGCAACGATGCCGTCGGCGGTAACGTCGAAGGTAATGACGGCGGCATGGGCCGGGCTGCGCCGCACCGAAGTCTGAAAGAAATCCTTGGCGCCGGTGTCGAAGACTTCGTCGAGTGGCGTCACGCCGTCCGGCAGATCGGGCCCGAAGCCCGCGACAGCGCGGATCGGGAACAGCTCCGCCGCGGCCTGCATCGCAATATCGGCGTGCGCACCGGAGGTGACGATGGCCCTGGCGCCGGCGCGCGACAGCGCCGTCACCATGTCATGTTGGCGCCACAACAACGGTAATGGCGCAGCAATCATGCCGGCGCGCAAGATGCCGAGCAGCGCAACGATGCTCTCGACGGAATTCGGCAACTGCAGCGCCACCACGGCGTCGGTCGCCAGACCCAGCGCGCGCAGCCTGGCGGCGACCGCCGATATGGCACGGTCGGCTTGCGCGTAAGTGAGGTTCCGCGACGGATCGCTCAACGCCGTTGCCTCGGCGCGCCGCACTCCAGCGCGGCGAAACAAATCGTCCAACGTCAGGCGGGTGCTGTCCGCAGCTTGCGTGCCGCTTGCGATCATGTGGCGTCCCCCGCCCACCAGGTTTCCGGCAAATAACCGAACAACGAGGTCTGTGAGGGATGCTTGATTCGGGTCCAGTGCGCTATCCATTGTTTGGGCGGGAAGTAGAGCGGGACCACGTAGAAGCCCGACAGCAGCACGCGGTCGAGCGCGCGGGTGGCGGAGACGAAGTCGGCGCGGGTCGTCGCGCTGAGCATGGCGGCGATCATGGCGTCGGCCGCTTTCGACTTCACGCCCATATAATTGCGGCTGCCGTCTTGCGTGGCCGCGGCCGAGCTCCAGTAGAACAGCTGTTCGTTGCCGGGCGACAGCGACTGTTCCCAACGGTACTGCATCATGTCGAAATCGAAGCTGATGCGGCGGTGTTCGAACTGGGTGGCGTCCACGCTGCGCACAAGCACGTCGATGCCGGCGCGCTTGAGGCTGCGCGCGAAGGCAAGCGCGAGGCGCTCCTGGTCGCGCGCCGTCGTGAGTATCTCGAACGTGAAGGGCCGGCCGCTCGCGCTATGCACCAATTGCGTGCCCTTGAGCGCATAACCGGCTTCATTGAAGAGCGCGAAGGCCTTGTGCAAACTCTCGCGGTCGCGGCCGGAGCCATCGGTGACCGGCGGCGTCCAGCGGCCTTCCATGATGTCGGCGCGCACCGCGTCCGGAAACGGTTTCAGCAATTCCCGTTCGCGCGCATCGGCCGGCACGCCATGCGCCGACAGATCGCTGTCGTCGAAATAACTGGCGGTGCGTTTGTAGAGATCGAAAAAATAATTGTGATTGATCCATTCGAAGTCAAACAAATTCAGGATCGCCTCGCGCACGCGCACATCGGTGAATATCGCCCGGCGCGTATTGAACACCAGGCCGTCCATTCCCTTCGGCAGACCGTAGGGGAATTCCTCCTTGACCACGCGGCCTTGCGCCAGCGCCGGAAAGTCATAGGCGGTTTGCCAGCGCCCGGGATCGGTCTCCAGGCGGACGTCGTAGCTGCCTTTCTTGAAGGCCTCGAAATGGGTGTTGCCGTCGCGGTAATAATCAAATCGGATGGTGTCGAAATTCCATGAGCCCCGATTGATCGCCAGATCGCGGCCCCAATAATTGGATTCGCGCGTGAAGCTGACGCTTTCGCCCGGCTTGACCCTGCTCACCTTGTAGGGACCGCTGCCGAGCAACGGGGTAAACGTCGTGTCCTCGAATTTGTCGACGTCGGTCGCGTGCTTGGCCAGGACCGGCATCAGCGCCAGGATGAGCGGCAATTCGCGGTCGTCGGCGCCGGCAAGATCGAAGCGCACGGTGCGCGCATCGATCGCCTCCGCCTTCACCGCCTTCACATAGTAGATGCGGTAGTTTGGCCGGCCGTGATCGCGCAGCAATTGCCACGAAAAAATGACATCGGCGGCGGTGACCAGTCTGCCGTCCGAGAAGCGCGCTGCCGGATTAAGCGTGAAGGTGACACTGCTGCGCGCCGCATCGGTCGCCACGCTTTGCGCCAGCAATCCATATAGCGTGAACGGCTCGTCATAGCCGCGCGCCAACAGGCTCTCGACCACGTAGCTGCGAATATTGGCAGCGGGCAGGCCTTTGACGATGAAAGGATTGAGGCTGTCGAAGGTGCCGAGAACGCCTTGCACCAATTGGCCGCCCTTGGGGGCTGCAGGATTGGCATAGCTCGGATGGCTGAAATTCGCCGGCCAGGCGGGTTCGCCGTGTATGGCGAGTGCATGATCTGAGGCGGCGGCCCGCGCGGATGAGCGGCTGAGCCCCGTAGCGGCCAAGAGCGCGCCAATCATGACCGTGCGCCGGGATGCGTGCCAATGCATCAGCGCGGGGGAGCCCAAGGAGGGTGTGAGCGGGGTTCGAATTCGATTCGTTTCCGGTTTTGAGCAATTTAACACAGGGGGAAGGCCCCGGGCGGCCCCGTATTTTCGGCACATTCGTGGCTTTATTGCAGGGTCAATATCGGCTATCAGGCAGCCCTGACGGGTCACGTTGCCGCCGCATTTGGCGGGGAGACAGCGCGACTTGAGGGGCGACCGCTCGGCCGGGAACAAAGCTGCGGGCGGTTGCGAAAATAAGGACGAATAACAATGAATTATCGGTTCGTATCGGCCCGGCCGTTGGGCCGGACGCTGACCGTCTCTTTCGCGGCCGCAAGTTTGCTCGCCGTAGCGCTTGCCATGCCCGCGTTTGCGCAGACGCCGCCGGCGGCGGCGCCAAAACCTGCCGCTCCCGCGAAACCGGCACAGGCGCAGCCCGCGCCGGCACCGGCTCAACCGCAGGCGCCGGCCGCTGCTGCCGACCAGGTGCCGCAGCTAATGTATTCGCCGTGGCTCAAGGTTTGCGGCAAGGGCCAGGAGACCAACAACAAGCAAGTCTGCGTCGTCACCAAAGACGGCCGGCTGGAAAACGGCATGCCGGTCGCCATCGTCCAGCTGTTCGAGCCGGAAGGCGAGGCCAAGGTGTTGCGCGTCACCGTTCCGCTCGGCATGCAGCTGGCACACGGCACGCGCATGGTGATCGATCAGGGCACCCCGGCACAGCAGCCTTACAAGATATGCTTCCCGGTCGGCTGCATGTCGGATTATCCGGTGACCGACGACATGATCGCCAAGATGAAAAAGGGACAGACTATCACCCTGCAGGCGATCAACATGCAGGGCACGCCAATCAGCCTGCCGATGCCGCTCGCCGATTTCGCCAAGGCCTATGACGGCCCGCCGACCGATCCGAAGGTGGTCGAAGAGCAGCAGCGCAAGTTGCAGGAAGAATTGCAGAAGAAAGCCGAAGAGGCGCGCAAGAAACTCGAGGCGCAGCAGCCGGCAACGGCACAGGCTCCGGCCCCGAAGAAATAATTCGGCACTCTCGGTAAATATAAAAGCGCGGGCTTAGGCCCGCGCTTTTTTTAATTTAGCTGGCTATTGCGCGGACGATAGGCGCCGCTGCCGTCCTTGACGAACACCTCGGCCACCTGGGGGTGGCGCAACGGCTTCTCCGAGGTGTCGGGCAACAAATTCTGTTCCGAGACATAGGCGACGTATTCGGTCTCCGCGTTCTCCGCGAACAGATGGTAGAACGGCTGATCCTTGTGCGGGCGCACCTCGGCCGGGATCGATTGCCACCATTCCTCGGTGTTGTCGAACACCGGATCGATGTCGAACACAACGCCGCGGAACGGATAGAGACGGTGCTTGACCACCTGACCGATCTTGTATTTGGCGATACGAATATTGTTCATGGCTCAAACTAAATAGGGCACGATTGCGGCGTTTGCTAGAGCGCGTAGCGGGCGCTCATTTCTGGGTCTTTGGCGGCGACCAGTCTGGCGAGATCGAGCAGCACCTTGGCCTGTTTCCAGGTGGCGTCGTCCTGCATCTTGCCGTCGATCATCACCGCGCCGGCGCCGTCCGGCATAGCGGCAAGGATCTTTGTTGCAAACGCCACCTCGGCCGGATCAGGCGAATAGACTTTCTTGGCGATGGCGATCTGCGACGGGTGCAACGTCCAGGCGCCGAGGCAGCCCATCAGGAACGCGTTGCGGAATTGCGCCTCGCAGGCGGCTGCATCGGAGAAATCGCCGAACGGACCGTAGAACGGCTTGATGCCGGCCGCGGCGCAGGCGTCGACCATTTTGGCGGTGGTGTAGTGCCAAAGGTCTTGTTGATAGGCGGCGCGCGGCGCATCGCCTTGCGCATCCGCCAGCACTTTGTATTCCGGATGGCCGCCTCCGACGCGCGTGGTCTTCATGGCGCGCGATGCGGCCAGATCCGCCGGGCCGAGGCTCATGCCGTGCATGCGCGGCGAGGCGTTCGCGATCGCCTCGACATTATTGACGCCCTGGGCGGTCTCAAGAATGGCGTGGATCAAAATCGGTTTCTTGGTTTTGTGGCGGGCTTCGAGCTGCGCCAGCAATTGGTCGAGATAGTGGATGTCCCACGGGCCGTCGACCTTCGGCAGCATGATGACGTCAAGGTTGTCGCCAACAGCAGCCACGATCTCGGTCACGTCGTCGAGCGCCCAGGGCGAGTTGAGCGCGTTGATGCGCGTCCAAAGACCGGTCGCGCCGTATTCGACCGCCCTGGCCATCTCGATGAATCCCTTGCGCGCGGCTTCCTTGGCCTCGACTGGAATGGCGTCCTCGAGATTGCCCAGCACCACGTCGACCTGCTTGGCCAGTTCCGGCACCTTGGCTCGGAGCTTTTCCATGTGCGGCGGCACGAAATGGATCATGCGCTCCAGCCGCACCGGCAATTCGCGCAGCGGCGTGGGCGCGCCAATGGCCAAAGGCGCGAAGAATTGACGCGGAAGCTTCAAGGTTCGGGTCCTTCCAAAAGACGTGTCTGCCGTTTAGAGGAATGCAAAGGCCGCGCCAAGTCCGGGACGAGGCTGGCGGCGAAATAAGGCAATTCGAGCAAGTGGATGATCGACGTTCTTAATCTGGCACTTCCGTTTTTCGGACTGATTTTCATCGGTTTTGCCTGCGGCAAGCTTAAGCAGATCCCCGATACGGCGCTGGCCTGGATGAATTTCTTCATCATCTACGTGTCGCTGCCCTGCCTGTTTTACCGCATCCTGGCGCAGACGCCGCTCGAGCAACTCACCCAAGTCGATTTCATCTTCGCCACCACGCTAGCGACGTTTTGGGCCTTTGCGATTGCCTTCGCGGTCGGCATGACAATCCGGCGCGGCCAAATCGCCGAGGCGACCATCGCGGGATTGGCCGGCGGCTACGGCAATATCGGCTTCATGGGTCCGGGACTGGCGTTGGCGACGCTCGGGCCCGCGGCAGCTGTGCCGGTGGCGCTGATCTTTTGCTTCGACAACATGATTCTGTTCACCTTGGTGCCGGTCTTGATGGCGCTGGTCAGGCCGCAGCCAATGAGCATCGGGGCGACCGCGCTCGACGTCGTCAAACGCGTGGTCTTGCACCCTCTGATCATCGCGAGCGCGCTCGGCGTCGCCTCGGCGGCGCTGCATTTTCAGCCGCCGGTCGCACTCGACCGCCTGATGCAGTTCTTGCAGAACGCCGCCGCGCCCTGCGCGCTGTTTACGCTTGGTGTGACGGTAGCGCTGCGGCCGCTGAAGAAAATGCCCTGGGAGGTGCCGTTTCTGACGGCCGTGAAGCTCGTGCTCCATCCGGTGCTGGTGTTCCTGCTGCTGTCTTTGTTCGGGCCGTTCGAGCAAAGCTGGGTCTATACCGCGGTGCTGATGGCGGCGTTGCCGCCGGCGCTCAATGTGTTCGTGTTCGCGCGGCAATACGATGTCTGGGTCGAGCAGGCATCGAGCGCGGTGCTGGTCGGCACGCTGGTGTCGGTGGCGACACTGACCAGTGTGATGTGGATGGTGAAAACCGGTACGCTGCCGCAACTTTTGTTCAGGTGACACATGCAGCCGTTGTCGGGCGTTTTCGTTCTTGATTTCACCACCCTGCTGCCGGGACCACTGGCTTCGTTGATGCTGGCGGAAGCCGGCGCCGAGGTGTTCAAGATCGAGCAGCCCGGTGGCGAGAACGCGCGGCGTTTTCCACCGCTGTTCGACGGCGAGAGCGCGCCCTTCGCGATGCTCAATCGCGGCAAACAAAGCCTTACGCTCGATCTCAAGGACAAAACCGACCGCGAGAAACTCATCCCGCTGATCAAGCGCGCCGATATTCTGATGGAGCAATTCCGTCCCGGCGTGATGGCGCGGCTGGGGTTAGGTTATGACGACCTGCGCGCAATCAATCCGCGGCTGATTTATTGCTCGATCAGCGGCTACGGCCAGAGCGGCCCGCGCGTCAATGACGCTGGGCACGATATCAATTACATCGGCAATACCGGGCTGCTCGATTTGCAGCCGGGACCGATTGAGAAGCCGGTGGTGCCGCCGGCGCTGGTGGCCGACATCGCGGGCGGCAGTTTCCCGGCGGTGATCAATATTCTGCTGGCATTGCGGGCACGCGACCAGAGCGGGCAGGGCTGCCATCTCGACATTGCCATGACCGATGCCATGTTCACCTTCGGCTGGGCGGCATTGGCGATCGGAGCCGCGACCGGGACATTCCCCAAGCCCGGAGAGATGTGGCTGGTCGGCGGCTCGCCGCGCTACCAGATTTATCCCGCCAAGGACGGCAAATTGGTCGCCTGTGGCGCGATCGAGCAGAAATTCTGGACGGCTTTCATCAAGGCGATTGGGCTGGCGGTGGAATTCATCGACGACCGGCGCGACGCAAAGGCAACGCGTGACGCGGTCGCGAAAATTATTCTGACGCGAACGTCGGATGAATGGCGGCCAGTTTTCGCCGCGGCCGATTGCTGCACGACGATTTTGGTGCCGCTGGAAGACGCGCTGCGCGATCCGCATTTTGTCGGGCGCGGGCTGTTCGCCCACAAGGTCGAAAGCGCGGCCGGCAAGACCATTCCGGCGCTGCCTCTGCCGATTGCGCCGGAATTTCGCGAGGCGCCCGGCAAGAAAAAGGCGCCGCCGCTCGATAAAAACTAGAGAACTTCGCCGCGCATCAATCGCGGCTGCGCGGCGGCGGGCGCGACACCTTCGCGCATGACCGCGCGACGTAGCGGCCCGATGCGGTCGATCATGTAGAGCCCAAGCCCGCGCATGCTTTGCACGGGGAGGAAATCCGTCAACAAGGTGCGGTTCAGCAGATCGATCGCCAGCGTGCGGCTGCCGATGTCGGCACGGCGCAGCCTGTCGTAAGCTGCCAGCACGTCCACTCCCCCGATATCGCGGCCATCGCGCTCGGCGGCTATTGCGAGTTCGCCGATGGTGGCGGCATCGCGCAGGCCGAGGTTCAATCCTTGCGCGCCGATCGGCGGGATGACGTGGGCGGCTTCTCCCACCAGCGCGATTCGCTTGCCGGCAAACTGTCGCGCGGTTGCGACGCTCAACGGAAACATTCCGCGGCCGGCTTCGACTTTGATCTGGCCCAGGATCGAATGGGACGCGCGCTCGATTTCCACAGACAGTTCAGTGTCATTGAGCGCTACGATGGCGTCCGCGTCTCTCGGGTCGAGCACCCAGACCAGGCTCGAGCGGTTGCCCGGCAGCGGCACCAGCGTGAACGGGCCGTTGGGGGTATGAAATTCGGTCGAGGCGTCGCGATGCGGACGCGAATGGTTGACGCAAACCGTCAGCGCCACCTGTTTGTAGTCGCGCTCGTCGATCGCAATGCCTGCGGCGGCGCCACATAGCGAGCGGCGTCCGTCTGCGGCGACCACCAACGGCGCTTGCAGTGGCTCGCCACGCCTGAGCATGACAGCGACGGTGGCATCGCCCGGTACGACCGACGTGACTTCATCTTCGATCATGCGCAACGATGGCAGCGCGCGGGCGCGCTGCTCGAGGGCTGCGACCAGATGCCGGTTCTCGATATTGTAACCGAAGGCGTCGAGATTGATCTCGTCCGCTGCGAATTTCACCTCGGGCGCGCGCCACAGTCGCCCTGTGTCGTCAACGATGCGCATGATTTTAAGCGGCGCGGCATGCGTGGCGCACAACGGCCACACGCCCAACGTTTCGAGCGCCGTCACGGAACCGGCGAGCAGGGCGGTGGTGCGGTTGTCGATTTTGGCGGGGCGCTTGCCGGCCAGCGAGGTGGCAAGGCCGGCGCCAGCCAAGGCGATGGCCGCGGTCAATCCCGCGGGTCCGCCGCCCACCACGATCGCCGACGGCTCTTGGCCCTGTTTGTCCGGCATCAAAATGCCCGTGTCTGTTGCGTGTTAACCGATTAGCACGCGCCGCGGCGGGGCGGAAACCACGCCAGCGGCTTCCGGTACCGCGATCCTGCGCAATGGGCTATTCAGGAGACATATGAGCGAAGCGACCGGCCACGACCTTTCCCATCTCTCACCTGGCGCCGGCCGGTTGGGGGCGGCTTTCGCGCGGCCGAAAGTGCTGGCCGCGATCTGTGTCATTGCGCTTGCAAGCCTCGGATGGCTGGCGCTCGGGCTGATGTCCGCGGGAATAGGCATATTCGACGCGCTGTGCCGGCCGCTGGCGACAGGCGCCTGGAGCGCGACACATTTCGCGATCGTCGCGGCGATGTGGGGCGCGATGACATTTGCGATGATGCTGCCGAGCGCGGCGCCGATGATCATGACCTATGCCGAGATCGCCGACACCGCCGCGCGCAAAGGCGAGCGCATTGTGTCGCCGTTCGTACTGGCCGCAGGCTATCTGCTGGTGTGGCTCGGCTTTGCAGCTGCGTCCGCGCTCGCACAATTCGTGTTCACCCGCACCACGCTGCTTGATGACAGCATGGTCTCGGCCAGCGGCTTGTTTTCGGGCGCGATCTTTATCGCCGCCGGCGCCTATCAGTTCTCCGCGCTCAAACACGCTTGCCTGACGCAATGCCAGCGGCCGTTCCCGTTTTTCTTTTCGCAGTGGGCGACCACGCCGCGCGGGGTCTTCAATCTCGGCCTGAAGCAGGGTCTTTACTGCGTCGGCTGTTGCTGGGCGATGATGCTGGTGATGTTCGCGGTCGGCGTGATGAACGTGATCTGGATGGCGGGGCTCGGCATGGTGATGACGGTCGAAAAGATCTGCACCGGAAAACGGTTTACCTATGCGGTCGGCGTCGGCTTGACCGTCATCGGCGTCGCGGCTGTGGCGTCGGCACTGGCGGCCCATTGGCCGGTGCATGCCGTTTGAGTTAGAAACAAAAAAGCCGGGAGTAATGCCTTGAGCGAGAGCTGGACCTTGAAAGGCGAGATGGCGCTGTCGTGCAGCTGCACAGTGTTCTGCCCCTGCGTGCTCTCGCTGGGCGATCATCCGCCGACCGAAGAACGCTGCCAGACCTGGGCCGGTATTCGCATCGACGACGGCCATATCGACAGCGAGGATTTGTCCGGCCTGAAAGTCGGGCTGATGATGGACTTGCCCGGCATCATGTCGCGCGGCAACTGGACCGCAGCGCTGTTCGTCGACGACAAGGCTTCGGCGATGGCGGTCAAGGGCCTGACACGCATTTTCACCGGCCGCGTCGGGGGCACCACGCATCTGCTGTCGATTCTTGTCGGGCAGTTCCTCGGCGTGCGGCAAGTGCCGATCAGCTACGAGACCCAAGGCGAGACCCGCATCGTGCGCATCGAAAAATACGTCGACGGCGCCATCACGCCGGTGCGCGGCAAGGAGCAGGGCAACGTCGTGATCCGCAACAGCGAATATTGGATCGGCCCCGACATCATCGTCTCGCGCGCCGACAAGTCGCGCTTCCGCGGCTTCGGCCGCAACTGGAATCTGGCAGGCCGTTCGGCCGAGATCGTCAAGCTCGATTGGGGCAACCAATAACCATTATCCGCGCCTTCGCGGTTCACGTATTTACCGCCTGCGGCGCGGCGCTCGCGCTGCTTGCGCTGATTTTCGCGACCGGCGGCCATTGGGCCGCGATGTTCTTCTGCTTGGGTCTGGCGTTGCTTGTGGACGGCGTCGATGGTCCGCTGGCGCGCGAATTCAAGGTGGCCGAAATTCTGCCGCGCTGGTCGGGCGAGACACTCGACCTGATCGTCGATTTCACGACTTATGTATTTGTCCCCGCTTACGCCATCGCCGCCAGCGGGCAGTTGCCGGACGCGCTGGCGATCCCGGCCGGCGTGATCGTCGTTATCACCGGCGCGATTTATTTCGCCGATCGGCAGATGAAGACCGAGGACAATTATTTTCGCGGTTTTCCTGCGGTGTGGAATCTGGCTGCTTTCTATCTTTATCTACTCAAACAGCCGCCGTGGCTTGCGGCGGCCATGATCGCTGCGTTGGCGGCATTGAGTTTCGCGCCGATCAAATTTCTGCATCCGCTGCGCGTGCGACATCTGCGCGCGCTCAACATCACGCTTTTGGCAGCATGGATTGTGCTGGCGCTGCTCGCGCTGGCGCAGAACCTGGCGCCGGGGCCTTATGTAACCTGGTCGCTCTCCGCGATCGCGATTTATTTTTTTGCCGCCGGGCTGTTGCGCCGGCCGGCCTGATCATGCTGGTTTGGGGTTGAACCTTCCGGGAGTTTTTTATGTCACGACCCGTGCTTCTGATCGCCGGCGGCAGCCGCGGCATCGGCGCCTCAACCTGCAAGCTTGCCGGCGCGCGCGGCTATGACGTCGCGGTCAATTACAAAAGCAATGCCAAGGCCGCGGCCGAAGTGGTCGATGCGGTGAAAGCCGCCGGCGGCAAGGCGGTCGCCATTCAGGGCGACATGGCCGTCGAAGGCGATATCGAGCGCGTGTTCGCTCGTGCCGCGAAGGATCTCAGGCCGCCTACCCATTTTGTGCATTGCGCCGGGATCATCGGCCCGTATTCTCGCCTCGACGAGGCCAGCGCGCAGATGATGCGCGAGGTGATCGAGATCGATACCGTCGGCGCACTTTTGTGTCTGCGCGCCTGCGTCCGTCACATGTCGACCAAGAACGGCGGCAAAGGCGGCTCGGTGGTAATGTTGTCGTCGATGGCGGCGGTTATCGGCGGGGCGGGAGAGTGCGTCTGGTATGCCGCCGCCAAGGGCGCGGTCGATTCCATGGTCATCGGCGTGTCGCGCGAGGTCGCCAAGGAAGGCATGCGCGTCAACGCGATTACGCCCGGCGTGATCGATACCGATATCCAGCCGCCCGGCCGGATTGAGCGGGTCGGTCCCATGTTGCCGATGGGCAGGCCGGGACAGGCGGGCGAGGTGGCGGAGGCCATCATGTTCCTGCTGTCCGATGCCGCTTCCTACATCAATGGCGCGAACTTACGGGTATCCGGGGCGCGCTAAGCTGCTTGTGTTCGGCGCTTGGCTGCCTATGATCCCTGCCGAACCCAGCGACAAAACAAACCAAGCCTTGTGAGGGAGTGAAACTATGGTCGCAGCAGTGCGCGTACACAAACACGGCGGTCCGGACGTCCTGACGGTGGACGATGTCGAGGTTCCGGCGCCGGGGCAGGGCCAGGTCAAGCTCAAGCAACATGCCATCGGCGTGAATTTCATCGACACTTATTTCCGGGTCGGCATGTATCCCTCGCCGGTTGGCATGCCGTTCGTCGCCGGCAATGAAGGCGCCGGCGAAGTGACGGCGGTCGGGCCGGGCGTCACCGACATCAAGGTCGGTGATCGCATTGGTTACGTGGCGCCGCTCGGCGCTTACGCGGCCGAGCGTCTGCTGCCGGCCGACCGCGCCGTGAAGCTGCCCGACAATATTACCTATGAGCAGGCCGCCGCGATGATGCTCAAGGGCATGACCGTGCAGTACCTGCTCAACCGCACCTTCAAGGTCGGCAAAGGCACCATCGTGCTCATTCACGCCGCCGCCGGCGGTGTCGGCCTGATAGCCTGCCAATGGGCCAATCATATCGGCGCCACCGTGATCGGTACAGTCGGCTCCAAGGACAAGGCGGAGCTTGCAAAAAAGAATGGTGCGCATCACACCATCCTCTATCGCGACGAAGACTTCGTCGCGAAGGTGAAGGAGATCACCAGCGGCAAGCTATGCGACGTGGTCTATGATGGCATCGGCAAGGACACGTTCCCGGCCTCGCTCGATTGCCTGCGACCGATGGGTTATTTCGTCAGCTTCGGCAGCGCCTCGGGCGCGATCGAGGCCTTCAACATCAACCTGCTGCAGGCCAAAGGCTCGCTGTTCGCCACAAGGCCGACGCTCAATCACTACGCCGCCAAACGCGAGGATCTGCTTGCGACGGCCAAGGACCTGTTCGAGAAGGTCGGCTCGGGCGCCGTTAAAATACCGGCCAGCCACAAATATGCGCTCAAGGACGCCGCCAAGGCGCATAAGGACCTGGAAGGCCGCAGAACGACGGGATCGGTCGTATTGATTCCGTAATGCCGAAACTAAGCGCGACGAGGCCCTGGGGGCGGTTCGCAACCTTCGCCCTCGCGGCTGTCGCCTTGCTCGCTGGCCAATTGGCGGCGCTGTTCGCGTTGACATATTGGTACGGCCAAACAATCGGCCATTTGCCGAATTTCAGCGGCGATGGCGCGGCCATCGCGATCATCATCGCAGTATCGACGCCGGTCGAGGTGGCGTTGCTGTTTCTATTTGCTCGGCGCGCGGCTGCCAGCGCGGTCGAGTATCTCGGCCTGATCTGGCCGCGCCGCAACGAAGTGATCTTCGGCGTCACGGCCATCGTCGGCCTCATGATTGCGGGCGACGCGCTGAGCTGGCTGCTCGGGCGCAGTTTCGTCACGCCGTTCCAGACCGACATCTATACGACGGCAAGCGCTGGCGGCTGGCTGTTGTGGCTGTGGCTGGCCATTGTGGTCGCGACGCCATTGGGCGAAGAAATCATCTTTCGCGGCTTCCTGTTTCGCGGCTGGCTGAAGTCGCCGCGCGACGTCTGGCCGGTCATCCTGGCTACCTCGCTGCTCTGGGCGATCATTCATCTGCAATATGATTGGTACGTGATCGGCCAGATTTTCGCGTTCGGGATATTCCTCGGCTGGATGCGCTGGGCCACCGGCTCGACCATCCTAACTATTATGCTGCACGCACTGATCAACACCGAAGGCATGATCGAGACCTTGGTGGACGTGAAATGGCTAAGTTAAGATCGGCGCTATAGGTGCGCCGCGATTTTCGCGAAGGCCGGATGTGAGTTGAGGCCGCCCGGCAGCCGCGGCATGCCGACGACGCCAACCCCATGCGCGAACCGGGCGATGCTGGCGACGGTGTCGTCGAGTTCAACCGGATTACGCTCACTCTCGCTCACGATGATTGTCGCGACATTCAAGTGGCGTTGCGCCAGCACGTCCAGCGCGGTCAGCGTGTGGCTGATGGTGCCGAGATAGCCACCGACCACCAGCAGCAACGGAATTTGCAGCGCCGCCATCCAGTCGAGCACGGTGCGCTCGGCATCGAGCGGCACCATGATGCCGCCAACGCCTTCAATAAAAAGAATCCCATTCGCCGCGGCGATTTCCTTGCGGCTGAACGCGACCAGCTCAGCGAAGTCGATACTGCGGCCTTCGCGCGCGGCGGCAAGATCGGGCGACAGCGGTGCGCGGAAGCGCCAGGGCGCGACGCGATCGATGGTTCCGGCGTCGATCGGCAAACCAAGCGCGTTGAGTAGCACGGCGGGATCGCTGGTCTCCACAACGGAAGAATTGTAGCCGCTCATCACAGGCTTGATTGCGTGTACCGCCTGGCCGGCCTCGCGCAGGTAGCGGATCAGCCCGGCGGTGACGAAGGTCTTGCCGATATCGGTGCCGGTCGAGGTGACGAAATAGGCGTTCATCAATTCAAAATCCGCTCGCGCACGATGTTCGCGAGCCGCGCGATGTGTTCGTCGGGATGTTGCGCGGTAAACGTCAGCCGCAACCGCGCGGTGCCGGCCGGCACCGAAGGTGGTCGAATGGCGGCGGCCAGATAGCCTTCATCGGCAAGCATCTTTGACGCGGCCATCGTTGCCTCTTCGTTGCCGACGATGACCGGCACGATCGGGCTTTGCGCAGCCGGCAGCCCGGCGGCATGCGTGAAGGCCTGAGCTTTTTGTACCGGCAGCGCGGCGTAGCCCGGCTCGCGCTCGATCAGGTCGAGCGCTGCGATGCTGGCGGCAACGCAGGCCGGCGGCAGGCCGCTCGAATAAATCAGTGTGCGCGCGCGGTTGCGCATCAGATCGATCGCCGCCGCCGAAGCACACAGATAGCCGCCATAGGCGCCGACCGCCTTCGACAGCGTGCCCATCTGCAGCGGCACCGGTATATGCGTGTTGCCGGCAAAGCTGGAGCCGCGTCCGCCGCCGACCACGCCGAGCCCATGGGCGTCGTCCGACATCAGCCAGGCGTCGTGTTCGTTGGCCAGCGCGAGCAAATCGCCGAGCGGCGCGAGGTCGCCGTCCATCGAGAACACGCCGTCCGTAACGATCAGCGCTTGATCGTGTTCGGCGCGGTGCGCGGCCAACAGTTCGCGCGCATGCGCGACGTCGTTGTGACGGAACGTCATCACCGTGCCGCGCGACAATTGTGCGCCGGCGAACAGGCAGGCGTGCGACAGTTCGTCCGCCAGCACCAGCCCGTCGCGCCCGATCAATACCGGAATGATGCCCGCGTTGGCGAGATAGCCGGAGCCGAACACGCAGGCCGCCTCGGTCTGCTTGATGCGGGCCAACCGCGCTTCCAGTTGCGCATAAAGCGGGTGATTGCCGGTGACCAGGCGCGAGGCGCCGGAACCGGCGCCGTATCCCTCGATCGCGGCGATTGCTGCCTGCTTGATCGCCGGATGCTGGGTCAAATTGAGATAATCGTTGCACGAGAACGACAGCAGGCGCTTGCCGTCGCGTTCGACCCAGATGCCGTCCTCGCGCACGGTTTCGGCCAGCGCGCGGCGAAGCTGGCGGCGCTGCAGGTCGTCGAGCTTTGCTTGCGCGAAGGCGTCCAGGGAATGCATGGTGACCTTGGATAGCACAACAGGCAAAATGTCCGCCACGACGGGGCGAGGAATAGGCCAAATGGGCGACATCAGCAATAAATCCAGTCCGCCCGGCTGGTATGCGGAAGGCATCGGGCACATCTGGCTGCCTTATGCCCAGATGAAAACCGCAGCAGCGCCGCTCCCGGTGGTGCGCACGCAAGGCTCGCGCATCATACTGGCCGACGGCCGCGAGCTGATCGATGGCGTGGCGAGCTGGTGGACCGCCTGCCATGGCTACGATCAGCCGACGATTCGCCACGCCGTCGCCAAACAACTCAAGCAGATGCCGCATGTGATGTTCGGCGGGCTGGCGCATGAGCCGGCGCTGACGCTGGCGCGGCGGCTGGCCGCCTTGCTGCCGGGCGATCTCACCCGCGTGTTTTTTTCGGACTCGGGCTCGGTCGCGGTCGAGGTCGCGCTTAAGATGGCGGCGCAATACTGGATCAACCAGGGGCAACGCGAACGCACGCAGTTCATCGCCTTCAAGGACGCCTATCACGGCGACACGACCGGCGCGATGGCGGTGAGCGATCCGCATGCCGGTATGCATTCGATCTACGGCCGGCTGATGCCGCAACATATTATCGCCGATCTGCCGGCGGACGACGCGGGCGTCGCGACGCTCGACGCGGTGGTCGGTCGCCATGATGGCGAAATCGCCGGCATGATCGTCGAGCCGTTGGTGCAGGGCGCCGGCGGCATGAAGTTTCATGACGCGGCGGTGCTCAAGCGATTGCGCGCTCTCGCCGACAAACACGGTCTATTGCTGATCTTCGACGAGGTGTTCACTGGCTTCGGCCGCACCGGGACGATGTTTGCCTGCGAGGCGGCGGGCGTCACGCCCGACATAATTGCGCTGTCGAAGGCGCTCACTGGCGGCACGCTACCGCTGGCGGCAACGGTCGCGGCCAAAAAAGTATTCGACGCGTTCTGGTCGGACGACCCCGCCAAGGCGCTGATGCACGGGCCGAGCTACATGGCGAACGCATTGGCCTGTGCCGCGGCCAATGCCTCGCTCGATCTGTTCGCGAGCGAGCCCCGGTTGCAACAGCTGGCGGATATATCGGCCGCGTTGTTGCAAGGGCTGGCGCCGTCCCGCAATCTGCCCGGCGTCAAAGACGTGCGCGTCAAGGGCGCTATCGGCGTGGTCGAGGTCAATGCGATCGACAATCTCGATCGTCTGCGCGCACGTTTCGTGGAGCAGGGCGTGTTCGTGCGCCCGTTCGGCAATATCATTTACCTGACGCCCGCCCTCACCATCGCATCCGACGAACTCAAAACCCTGACCGACGCGGTCGTGAATGTCGTGCGCGAAATGAAATCCTAACGGAGAAACCATGGCCCTCTACAGCGGACCGGTGATCGACACCCACCACCATATTTGGCTGCGCAAGGACGTGGCGTGGTTGGCCGATCCGCCGATCCCGCGTATGTTTGGCGATTATTTTGGCCTGCGCCGGGATTATCCGGTCGAGGAATGGATCAACGACATCGTGCCGCAGGGGGTGACCAAGTCGGTGCATGTCACCGCGATGTGGGGGCCGACACGCGCACTCGATGAAACGCGCTGGCTCCAGTTGATGGCCGACAAGCATGGCTTTCCACACGGCATCGTCTGCAACGCCAATATGGCCGATCCCGACGTCGGAACCGCGCTCAAGGCGCAAAAGCAATTTCCCAATCTGCGCGGCGTGCGGCAGATGCTCTATTGGGGCGCCGAGCCGGTGCGCCAGGCGGCAAGCCGCGCGGACTATTGCAACGATCCCGCCTTCCGCCGCGGCTTCGCGCTTTTGGAAGAACAGGATATGCATTTCGAATTGCAGGTTTATGCCGGACAGGCGAAGTTCGCGGTCGAGCTGATCAAGGCGTTCCCGAACGTGCGTATGATCCTGGTGCACGCTGGCATGTTGACCGCCCGCACGCCGGAAGCGATCGCCGAATGGCGCGCGGCGCTCACGGCGATGGCCGCATTCCCCAATCTGCACGTCAAGATTTCCGGACCCGGCATGTTCACCAATGGCCTGACCTTTGAGCACGCCCGCCAATGGATTCGCGATGCCATTCAGATTTTCGGGGTCGAGCGCACCATCTACGGCAGCAATTTCCCGCTGGAGAAGCTGCACGCCAGTTATGCCGACTTCTTCGGCCACTATCGCAAGGTGCTCTCCGAATATCCGGAGGCCGACCAGCGCAAGGTTCTGCACGACAATGCCGTGACGTTTTATCGGCTATAATAATAGGCGGCCTAAGACTCGCGATGCGCCGGCCGCACGATCGTCACTATGCAGGGTGCTTCGGCCGCGACCTTGGCCGACACGCTGCCGAGTAAAGTGCGCAGCAGCGAATTCTGGCGCGCGCCGATCAAAATATGATCAACCCGGTTCGCCTTCACGAACTCGACAATCGCGGCGGCCGGATTGGCCGCTTCCAGCACATGCGCGGTCAGCCGGGTATCGTCGAGCTTGAGCGGCTCGGCCCAGTGCCGCAGCGCCACCAGCCGATCGATGCGTTTGTTATGGCCCTGCGGGTCGAGCGTTGAATCGAGAGCGAGCCGGGCGACCTTGAGCACGTTGAGACAGGCGAGGCGCGCCTGCGGCAAGCTCGCCAGCATGCGCCCTGCGGTAAGACGCAACGCATCGTTCAGCGCCGCCGAGCCTTCCTCCAGGTCGATGGCAATGGCGACGATCGGCGCCGACGCAAGCTGCGTCGCCAGCGCCGCTTTGGGCCGCGGCGGCATCATATCTTTGTTGAAGCGCCGCCGCAGCACGGTGGTGAACGGATCGCGTTTCAGGCGCTCGGCTCGCTGCGTAAGCTTGACCTGAGCCGGATGGCTTAGCTCGAACGCCAGTTGCGCCGCAGTCGGGTAACGCCAGGCCGGCTCGACTTCCAGGCAACGCAGCACGATTTCCTGCAGCCATGGCGGATAGTCGGCTCGCAACTGACGCGGCGGCGCCGGATCGCGCCACAGCCGCCGCCGCATGGTGGTGAGCCGTTCGCCTTCGCCGAACGGCCGCACGCCGGTCGAGAAGAAATAGAGCAGCACGCCGAGCGAGAAGAGATCGCTGCGCGGATCGTTGCGGATGCCGCGCAGCTGCTCGGGCGACAAGTAAGGCGCGGTGCCGAACGGCACGCGAAATTCTTCCTGCATGAGGTCTGGAAGCTGATCGTGATGCGACAGGCCGAAGTCGAGCAGCACGGTTTCGCCGGTCGGCCGCATCATGATGTTGCTCGGCTTGATATCGAGATGAACGACGTGCTGGCGGTGCAGATCGTCGAGCGCGGTCGCGACCTTGATGCCGATCTCGGCGACTTCCGCGTACGACAATGGCAAGTCGCGCAGCCGCGGCAGCAGTGTTGCGCCCGGTATCGCCTCCATCACAATGTAGGGCTGCGCCGAAAAGTCGCCGGCGGCGATGAATTTGGGCACATGCACGCCTGCCAGGCGCGGCAAGATCATCTGCTCCATTTCAAATCCGACGATCGCCGCGGGATCGGAATCCTCGCCGATGCGCGGCACCTTCATCAGCATCGGCGTATCGGCATCCGTGCGCGTGACGCGCCACAGCATGGCCATGCTGCCCTCATGGATGACTTCCTCGAGCCTAAATCCGTCGATGACGACGCCGCGCTGGTGTATCGGCTTGGCCATTCACTGCCCCCGGAACAGGCGGTCGGCGAGCCATGGTGGCAGGCCTTTGCCGCGGATCGCGTTGGCGGCCTGCGCGATGTCGTAGGGCGCGCGGCAGAACGTCAGTTCGTGTTTCTCGTTATCGAGCACCGCGTAGGCGGCGGCCGGATTGCCGTCGCGCGGCTGACCGACCGCGCCCAGCACGGCGAGCCAACGCCGGCCGGGCAGCAAAGGGATGGCGACGCCGGTAGTTGGCGTGAGGGCCGACATCTTGCCGGTCCCTGACAGGCTGTAGAGCGCCGGCTGGTGCACATGCCCGCAAAACGTCACGTGCGCCGACGTGGCGCCGAGGCTGTGGGCAGCCTCGGCGCTATCTGTCACATAGAGCCAGCCTTTCGGATTGCTGGCATCGGCGTGGACGTAGAGCCGGTCGCTTTCCTTGAGCGTGACGGGCAGGCCGGCCAGGAATTGACGCTCCGGCGCGCCCAGCACGCCGCGTGTCCATTCGATTGCGATCTGGGCTTCCGGATTCATCCGCTCGCGGGCATTGCCGATGGCATCGTCGTGATTGCCGAGAACGGCCACCGCGCCATGGTCGATCAGATCCATGACGGTCGTCACGGTCCATTCCGGGTCGGCGCCGTAGCCGACGTAGTCGCCAAGCAGCACGATCCGCTCGGCGCCTTGGGCGCGTGCTTGCGCCAGGCAGGCGCTAAACGCCTGCCGGTTGGCGTGGATGTCGGCAAAGATAGCGATCAGCACGGCTGGGCCTCGATAATCCGACGGTGACGCGCTTGCGCCCCGTCGCTTTGATTTTTGTCAAAAGAGATGGTCGCGTACCGGCCGTAAATTTCTAGTGTGAGACGCCGGAAGCGTCAAAACCCGACCACGGTGCCGTGTAGATCGTATTCGTCGGCGCGCTCAATTTTCACGGTCGCGATCTCGCCGACGCGGAGCGGACGCTTGCTCGCGACATAGACCGCGCCGTCGATCTCGGGCGCGTCGGCCATCGAGCGGCCCTTTGAGAAGGTCGGGCCGATGGAATCGATAATGACCTGCTGCCGCGTGCCGACTTTACGTTTTAAGCGCCGCGTCGAAATCTTCTGCTGCGTCTGCATGAAGCGATGCCAGCGCTCTTCCTTGACGTCATCGGGCACCGCCGGCGCCGATTCATTGGCTGCTGCGCCGCGCACCGGCTCGTAGCGGAAGCAGCCGATCCGATCGAGCGTGGCTTCGTCCAGCCATTGCAGCAGATAGTCGAAGTCCGCGTTGGTCTCGCCGGGAAACCCGACGATGAAGGTCGAGCGCAGGGCAAGGTCGGGGCAGATCTCGCGCCAGCGCGCGATGCGCTCCAGCGTCTTTTCCTGCGCGGCCGGACGTTTCATGCGCTTGAGCACATCGGGCGCGGCGTGCTGGAACGGGATGTCGAGATAGGGAAGAATCTTACGCTCGGCCATCAGCGGAATGACGTCGTCGACGTGCGGGTAGGGATAGACATAGTGCAACCGCACCCACACGCCCAGTTCGCCGAGCGACGCGCTGAGATCGATGAACTTCGCGCGCAGGTCCTTGCCGCGCCATTGGCTCGCGGCGTATTTGATGTCGAGGCCGTAGGCTGAGGTATCCTGCGAGATCACCAGCAGTTCTTTCACGCCGGCCGTCACCAGTTTCTCCGCCTCGCGCATCACGTCGCCTGCGGCGCGCGACACCAGATCGCCGCGCAGCCGCGGAATGATGCAGAACGTGCAACGGTTGTTGCAGCCCTCGGAAATTTTCAGATAGGCATAGTGCCGCGGCGTCAGCTTGATGCCTTCCGGCGGCACCAGATCGAGAAACGGATCGTGCATCGGCGGCAGCGCTTTGTGCACGGCGTCGACTACGCTCTCATATTGCTGCGGGCCGGTGATCGCCAGCACTTGCGGGTAGGCGGCCGAGATGCTCTCCGGCTCGGCGCCCATGCAGCCGGTGACGATGACCTTGCCGTTTTCCTTTAGCGCGCTGCCGATGGCCGCGAGCGACTCTGCCTTGGCGCTGTCGAGAAAGCCGCAGGTGTTGACGATGACCAGGTCGGAGCCGGCATGCTCGCGCGACAGCTCATAGCCCTCGGCGCGCAGCCGCGTGACGATGCGCTCGGAGTCAACCAAGGCCTTCGGGCAGCCGAGCGAGACGAAGCTCACTTTCGGCGCGGCGGGTTTCGTGTCGGGGTCGAGCATGCGGGTAGGGAGCTAGCCGCGAATGCCCGCGAGCGCAAGGCCGCCCGTCTAGCGGTTCCGCCAGGCCTCGGCTTGCGCGTAAAATTTCTTCTCCCAGGCCTTCTGGTTATCCGCGCCTTCGCGGATGAACGGCGTGAACACGGCCAGGTGCAGCAGCAGCCAATTCAGAGCGTTGGCCGGAAAACGCAGCGGCTTGCGGAAGTCGACGAACAGCACCACGCGCGTATGCGGCGTGCGGTTCCAGGCCTCGTGTTCGTAGGCGTCGTCGAAAATCACCGCTTCGCCTTCGCGCCAACGATAAACGTCCTTGTTGACCCTTATGCCGAGTTCTTCGCGCGGCTCCGGCACGATCAGACCGAGATGCAGCCGCAGCACGCCGTTGTAAGGCCCGCGATGCGGTGGCAGGTGCTTGCCTGGCTCGAGAATCGAAAACATCGCCGTGGTCAGGCCGGGGATGTTCTGGCAGGCGGCCCAGGTGCGCGGACACGCCGCGATATTCTTGTCGGCGTGAAAGCCGTAGCCGCACAGCAAGAAAGACTTCCAGCCGCTGTCCTGGCTGATGCTGGCGACGTCGGTCGCCAGCTCATGGAAGCCGGGCAGCTCATCCTTGCGCGTGAGCACGCGATCGAGCTCGGCGCGGATTGCGCGCCAGTCGCGCTCGATTGCCTTGGTCCACGGGAAAACCTTGTTGTCGTAAATCGGCGGATTGCCGACTTTGCTGTAGGCGAGATTGAGCCGCTCGACGAAGGCGACCGCGCTCATGAACAGCCGGGTGATCAGGCTGGGCCGTTCCAGCGGCTTGATGCCGGCGGTGCCGAAAGTCTGAATGGGACTGGATTCCGGGTCGGTGGGTTGCTCTGCGACTGTGCTCAACCGGCGGCTCCTTAAGGCGATTTTCCTCGAACAGGCCCCAAACAATGTTGTGAGGATAGCAACGGCCAGCGGACAGTGGAAGTTGGGGCGGCGCGGGGTTATGCTGACCCCTGGAAAGGCCCGCCATGAAGCGTCTTGCCATCGTTCTCGCGCTTATGTTCGCCAGCGTGCTCTTGCCGCCGGGCCCGGCCGCCGCCGGCGACACGCAGACTTGGCGCTACAACCGGCACACCGATCAGCCGCCATTTCCGCTTAGCGAGCGCGCGCAGTCGGTCTGGACCTCGGGCACCTGCTGGAGCGAATGCGGCTCGTACACCACCTGGAATCTGGTCGCCTGTCTCGAACAGGATGCTCAAGGCCATTGCCTCAAGCGCGCCGACCACGGCGACCGCATGTGCCAGCGCACCTGCCGCACCAGCGGCGGGCCGTGGCTGCCGGATATTTTCGATTTCTAAAATCGGCGGTATTGGCGGAAGAGGTGTCCCTGACAAGCGATTGATAGTATACGTCTTTTAGACGTTTTCTTAGACTGTCCCACAACTCTACCTTCGCTGAGTGGCCGGCTTTGGACGAACAATCACGGAAAGTTGAACCTAGCCCAACCCAATCCTTCGGACGACAACGTCAGAGGGTCTTTGATCGACTTCCGCCTAGAGAGGTGATTGATCTCTTGAAACCGTCCTCTTCAAAACGCACGAACCAACTTTTACGCACGCCACTCGATGTTCGCCCATGAGGGAGTCGCCAATGACCCATGGTGGACGAAATCCAATCGTTCCATGATGTCCGCTTCCGACTACTGGCATTACGAGAAATCCTTCGATGTCAGCCACCATGAACATGCCCCCAGGGCCGATTGACATTCCGTCCGCGTGGCGAGGCGAAGAGATGGCCGCGAACGCCGACCGTTGGCTTGTGCACCTAACCCCGGGCGAGATTGCAGAGCTTGAGAAGGCAGCCAATACATTCCTCGCCCAGACAAAAGAAATAGGCGAAATAACAAAGGAAAAATTTCCGCTTCCGAATTTCGGCGCTCACTTAACGAAGCTCAGGCGAACTCTGATTAACGGTATCGGCTTCGAGGTGATACGTGGGCTTCCGGTGGCGAGATACAGTCAGGAATTTGCCGCCACGATCTTTTGCGGCATCGGCGCACATCTTGGATTGGCGCGGTCCCAAAACGCCATGGGGCATATTCTAGGACACGTTCGCGACGTTGGTGCGGACGCGAAGGATCCCAATACGCGCATTTACCAGACGGCCGAAAGGCAAACGTTCCATACCGATTCCTCCGACGTCGTTGGCTTGCTGTGCGTTCGCGAAGCAATGGAAGGGGGCGAGTCCTTGCTCGTCAGCACGACGGCTATCTACAATGAGATGCTACGAAAACGACCGGATCTAGCCGCCTTGATGTTTGACCCGATCGCCACCGATAGGCGCGGCGAGGTGCCCGAGGGCCAAAAACCGTATCTGGAGATTCCACCATTAAATTGGCACCAAGGCTTTCTCACTGGATTCTATCAGCGCCAATACATTGACAGTGCGCAGCGCTTTCCCGATGCGTTACGATTAACATCGATCTATGTTGAGGCGCTCGACCTGTTCGATGCGTTGGCTAACGACAAACGCATTCATTTTGGCATGAGGCTTCAGCCAGGTGACATGCAGTTTGTTTATAATCACGCGCTGTTGCATGACCGCGCCGCCTTTCGTGACTGGCCAGAAGCGCACCGGAAGCGGCATTTGTTGCGTCTCTGGCTATCCGTGGCAGGTGATCGGCCATTGCCCGATTGCTTCAAACAGCGTTACGGTTCAATCGCGATTGGCAATCGCGGTGGTATTGTCATCAAGGGCACGAAGCTCAATGTGCCGTTGGATTGAAGCAAGCATACCTTCCAACCTCGCCCATGTTTGTCCGCTATTGGAGTAACAGCGGACAAAGGTCGACCCGGAGGTTTAATAGCTTCGCAGCAATTGAACTGAGACCAGAGATCCCTCGAGGTTCGCAGGCGGTTAATGCTTTCATTGTCGCGTAAAATCAACAATTGTGCATCTAGGTTAAATCGAGGTAACTACTCAGTTCGCAATTTTATCTTTTCCTTCGGAAAATCTGGGCTTCATCTATCATTTCAATAAGACCCACGGAATCCATCGACGACGATAGAATTGGAACTCACTACCAATAACCGAATGTTCATGCCGCACGCATATTCTATATCGGCCATATTCCATTTTGGTCACGGTAGACAGTCGTCATGCGTGCGGATCAGCTCTCGTGGAGCGAGACGACAGGTTGGCGCGCGGCCAATGGATCCACGGATAAGGCTCACCTCGTTTTGTATTTTGCTGCGCGCCAGGCTCTAGCGTGCGGAGCGCGCTATCACGAATTGCGAGCGAAGTTTCCGGACGCCAACATCTTGGGATGTAGCACCGGAGGGCAGATCCACAACGATGACGTTACCGACCACGAGATTGCAGCCGTTGCGCTCAGCTTCGATGCTACCAAGATGCGTCTGGCGTGCGAAGCGGTGTCGGGCCCGGTTCAGTCCCGTTCCTGCGGGGAGGCTATCGGCCGAGCGCTAGCAGGCGAAGACCTTGCGGGTATTTTTGTTCTTTCCGATGGATTGAATGTAAACGGCAGCGAGCTGGTGGCCGGCATCACCGACATCGTGGGGCAATCGGTTCCGCTGACTGGCGGGCTGGCGGGTGACGGCGCTCAATTTCAGGAGACGTTAGTCGGCGGCAACTGTGCCCCGCGCAGTCACGCTGTCGCCGCAGTCGGTTTTTATGGCCCCGCCGTGCGGATCGGTCATGGCAGCGCCGGAGGTTGGGATCAGTTCGGGCCGCGGCGTCGAATCACGCGATCGCTCGGGAATATTCTTTTCGAACTCGATGGCGAACCGGCGCTCGATCTCTACGAGCGCTATCTCGGCGAGGAAGAAGCCAAGGGCTTGCCTGGCACTGCGCTGTTGTTTCCGCTTCGCATTTACGACCCCAAGCTGCCGGATCATGACCTCGTTCGAACTGTCCTTGCCGTCGACCGCACTGCGCGCTCGCTGACGTTCGCCGGCGACGTAACTGAGGGTTGGGTCGCACAGCTCATGCGAGGAAATTTCGATCGCCTGGCCGTCGGCGCAGGCGAGGCCGCGCGGCAAGCGTCTGCTGGCATTGGCAAGTGTGGAACGAGCGGCGGAATTGCTATTCTAGTGAGCTGTATCGGCCGTCGACTGCTGATGGGCCAGCAAGCGACTGAAGAGGTGGAGGCGGTGGGTGCGGAATTCGGCTCGTGTATTCCGCGCCTTGGTTTCTACTCGTACGGCGAGATCTCGCCGCATAGCGTCTCTGGCATTTGTCAGTTGCACAACCAGACGATGACGGTCACCGCAATTACCGAGTCGGTCGGTTAGCTCCCGTGTCTAAGCTCTTTGAACGACAACTTGCGAAGGCACGGAAGACCTCGGGCGAGGTTGACCTTGAAGCGCTGAGCCAACTTGTTGTTGCCGCATACGAACAGGCTGACCGCGACCGCCGTCGCACCGATCGCTCGATCTCGCTGATGGCCGAAGAGTTGGAGCGGCTCAATATCGGGCTGGAACAGCTTGTCGAGGAGCGTACCATCGCCTTGCGCGAGCGAGAAGTGGAGCTGCAGGCGCAGAATTTGCGCTTCGATGCGGCGCTCAACAACATGTCGCAGGCCTTGCTGATGTTTGATCCGTCGGCACGCCTCATAATTTGCAACCACCGTTACCTAGAAATGTATGGCTTATCGCCAGAGATCGTCAGGCCTGGCTGTACCCTTCTGGAACTCCTCAATCACCGGGTCGCAGCAGGTCATTTTTCCTCTGACGCCCCCGAGGAATATGTGGCGGATCTCCTGGCGGCACTCGCCCAGGGTATCCGCACAAGCAAGATAACTGAACTGGACGATGGCAGGATCATTAGCGTTGTAAACCAACCGCTGGCGGACGGCGGGTGGGTTGCCACTCACGAAGATATCACCACAGCAAAGCGCGCCGAGGAGCGGATCTCGTACGCCGCGCACCATGATGCGCTAACTGCCTTGCCAAATCGTAAGTTTTTTTGCGAGCATCTCGAACAGCTGCTCAACAGCGGCAGACCAGCAGGACGGCTGGCAGTATTGTGCCTCGACCTTGATCATTTGAAGCGCATCAATGACACCCTAGGACATCCTGCCGGCGACAGGCTGCTCCGGGGCGTAGCCCAACGACTGCGGAGCTGCGTTAGGGATATCGACTTGGTTGCCCGTCTGGGCGGCGATGAATTCGCTATTATTCAGACACTGCTTGATCACCCTTCTGAAGCCGCGACGCTTGCCATGCGAGTCCGCGAAGCGATTCATGAGCCATTTGATCTCGATGGTCATCAAGTCACGGTCGACATCAGCGTTGGCATTTCTATTGCGCCAAATGATGCTGCTGACCTAAATGATCTATTGAAAACCGCGGATATCGCTCTTTATGAGGCCAAAAACACCGGACGCGGTACCTATTCTTTTTATGAGCCGGAAATGAATGCGCGCATGCAGGCCCGCGGTCAATTGGAACGCGACCTGCAAAGCGCGCTCATCAACGGTGAATTCGAGTTGTTCTATCAGCCTGTTGTCAGCCTTGAAGACAACAAGACCAGATCTTTCGAGGCGCTTTTGCGCTGGCACCATCCGACGCGCGGTTTGGTCTCACCCACCGAATTTATTCCCGTCGCCGAGGAGATGGGACTCATTATCCCGCTTGGCGAATGGGTCATAAGGACTGCCTGTGCCGAGGCCGCCACCTGGCCCAATGATATTCAAGTTGCGGTCAACGTCTCGTCCATTCAGTTGACTAGCAAGAATCTGGTCAATGTGATTGTCGGCGCTATTGCATCAGCAGGCATATCCGCCAACAAGCTGGAGCTTGAGATTACGGAATCGGTGTTCTTACAAAACACTGATCACAATTTTTCTGTGTTGAAACAATTGCACGAACTCGGTGTGCAATTTGCGATGGATGATTTTGGTACAGGCTACTCCTCGCTTGGCTATTTGTTGAGGTTTCCCTTTAGCAAAATTAAGATCGACCGCAGCTTCATTACTGGCCTGCCGGATAAAAAAGAGCCCCGCGCTATTGTCCGCGCTATCGCCGGCTTGGCCCGAAGTCTCAATATGCAAATAACCGCCGAAGGCGTCGAAACAGCGCAGCAATTAGAGCAAGTGCGAAGACTGGGCTGCACTGAAATACAGGGCTATCTGTTTAGCCCTCCGCGGCCTGCCTCAGAGATACACCAGATTTTTATGCCGCATGGCAAGAATTCAGAGTGCGTCATTCGCCGGGTTGCTTAGGCGAAAAACGGTAATCCTCCATTGAAGATGATGAAATATTGAGTAGACGGCACACCCTCGAGACCAGTACCGCGCGATTCTCTTATTCTTAATATCTTCGGCGCCTTATGGCTGAATGCGGGTGCTACTCGCAATCTTTCTTTTGGCTTCTGGTTTTATTGGCCTTGGTGTTGCGTTCGCGACCGACGAACCAAACGCGGTTATGCATAACCATAGGCCACCACAGCCGCATTATAACCGATACTTTCCGGCGACCGGCGCGAAACCGAAAATCGGACGCGCCGAGGATTTAGAAGCGCATAGCATTGCAACACCGGAACGGGACAACACCTACAGGCGGAACTATTAAGAGCAAATCCTAACTTGGTCTCGCCTTACGCCAAGTATAGGTTTGCGACGTATTGTCTACTAAACCGCATAGAAGGAGGCACACGTGAATCTTTTCAAGACGTTCACTTTAAAATGGTGGCAGGGCGGATTGTTCAAATGGGGAGTCCTGGCCCTGGGAATTGTGATCGGAACTTATTGGCATGACCTTTTTGCCGGCTATCTTCCTGCCCTTATGATTTTTGCTGGCGTCAGCTTGGCGTACCTCACGTACGTCTGGGCGAGGCAATAAATGGATATCGCGACCGCCGTCAGCCCAGGTCTTCCGGTTTAGTGGGTACGGATGCGGTTAGGGCGGCCGGCGCTACCTGAACGCCTTCGGCTTCAGCGGTTAGAGGCGGGAGGTGCTCCGCCCACTCAAAGCTCGTAGGCAGTGAGCAATTCAGCTGACACACCGGTGTAAAGCGCATAAAGGCGTCTTGGGTCCGATAACGGAAATTATTGGAGGCAATCAATCTGCAGGCCTTTTGCCGTGATACGCGAGCTGATCATGTTTCCCGATGTCCGCTATTGGAGTGACAGCGGACAATGGCCGTTTTGGGCCGGGCATGCTTTGTCCACTAATGACCCATTCTAGGCGCTTCAGGAAGCAATTAAGCGGCGCCTGACGCTGGATCGGGTGACACCAATGCAATAGTCTCATTGCTGCACCAGAAAAAAATCAATCAAGTAACAAGCAGATAGGCGTGGGTCGCTTATAGCCAGCATGAAAGTTCTTGTCGTCGGCGGCGGCATAGGTGGCATTACCTGTATGCTCGCCTTGCGCAAACGCGGAGTCGATACGCAGCTGTTCGAGCAGGCTGCCGCGTTCGCTCAAGTGGGAGCAGGAATTCAAGTATCGTCGAACGCCGCGCGCATCCTGCTGAAGCTCGGTCTTGGCGCTGCGTTGAAGAAAGTGGCAACCTATCCCGAGGCCCGCGACTATCGTGGCTGGGATACCGGCGAACGCCTTTATTACACCCCGCTGGGTCAGAAAGCAGAAGCACATTTCGGTTCGCCCTACTATGCGGCGCACCGTGCAGAGCTACTCGATGTTCTGCTGAGTGGGCTGGACGAGCACAGTGTCAGCCTTGGTTCGCGCGTCGAACGCGTCGATCAGGACGACAGAGATGTAACCCTGACGCTAGCTGACGGCACGACTGTACAAGGTGATATTTTGGTCGGCGCCGACGGTATCCATTCAACCGTCCGAGCGCAGCTTTTTGGCAAAGAATTGCCTCGCTACACCGGCAATGTCGCGTGGCGCGGCCTGGTCCCTGCCGAGCGCGTTGCGCATCTCGATTTGGGCAGCGTGGTAGGTGTCTGGATGGGTCCAAATCGCAGCATCGTTCAGTACTACGTCTCTGCAGGCCGCACTTTCAACTGGATTGGTATCAGCCGCTCGCCCCAGCCCGCACGCGAATCCTGGCTTGCCGAAGGCAAGATTGAGGATGCACTTGCCGAATACGACGGCTGGCATTCAACCATTCGAACGATCATCGCGGCCACACCGAAAGTGCTTCGGCAAGCGCTTTATGATCGCGAGCCTCTGCCGGATTGGCAGGCTGGCCGTATTGTCCTTCTTGGCGACGCCGCGCATCCGATGATGCCGTTTTATGCGCAAGGCGGCGCCCAGAGTATCGAAGACGCCTATGTGCTCGCGGGTTGCATTGCCGAGGGGCAGCACGACCCACTCGCGGCGCTTGCCCGTTTTGTAAAAATGCGTCTGCCGCGCACCGCATGGATGCAAGACCTGGCGCGCCGCGAAGAGGAACTTTACCAAACGAATGATGTCGCGGCCATCAAAGAGCGGAACGAGAGAATGCGGGCAAATCGAACACCCGAAACGGCGACCTTTCCGCCGGAGCAAGAACGGCTTTATGGCTATAATGCAGACACCGAGCTGAGCTGATGTTGATGTTTTTATTCAGAAAGTTGTTGATTGCCGCCGGACTTGGGTTTTGCACCTTGGTCCTTTCAGGTGGAGCAAGTGCACAGAACTATCCGGATCGGGTCATAACGGTGATCATTCCATTCGCCGGCGGAAGTGCCAGCGATGTCGTAAGCCGCATCGTTTTCGCAAAGATGTCGAGCATTTTGGGGCAGCCAATCGTTGTCAACAACAAGCCTGGCGCCGGCGGTAATATCGGCACGGCTTTGGCTGCAAGTTCTGCGCCCGATGGATATACACTTCTGGGCGCAGGGTCTGGCCCGATGGCTGCAAATCTCGCCCTCTATGACAAACTGGGTTACGACCCACAAAAAGACCTGATCTTGATTTCGCCATTTGCCAGCTTCACGATTGTTGTGACAGCGAGTGAGAAGCTCGGCGTAAAATCGATCAAAGATTTGATTGCGCGCGCAAAAAAAGAACCCGGTGCGCTCAATTATGGTTCGGTTGGCATTGGGTCGTCCCAGCATCTCGCAGGTGAATATTTTGGGCAGGTAGCTGGCGTCAAACTCACTCATGTGCCCTATCGAAATATCGCGCAGTTCGGGACTGATATTATGGCTGGCACGGTGCAGCTTGGATTTGCTTGGTATCCTAATGTGGCGGGACCAATTACCGCTAATGGCGCGATCGCGCTGGCTGTCGCGGGAGACAATCGGCTCGCGATACTATCGAATACGCCGACCACGGCAGAGGCCGGTCTCCCGCAATACAAAGTTGACGGTTGGTTCGGGCTTGGTGCGCCGGCGGGCGTTCCGCAATCTATCCTCCAGAAACTTAACGCCGCTCTGAACGATGCACTAAAGGATCCAACCGTGCGCGCAGGCTATGAAAAAATCGGTGCGGCACCAGTTGGTCTTTCGCTCGATCAGGCAAAGACTTTCCATGCCAATGAAATAGCCAAATATCACGAAATAATATCCAAGGCCGGTATCGCCAAGATCGAATGACGGGACGCAATAATTAGTCCGCTATTGGACAAGCACGGACATAGGCCGCCCTCTGACCCGCGATGATTTGTCCACTAATGACCCAAGGCGGACTCACAGACAGTAGGGGGCTTTTGAAGCGCACCACTACAATTTAGAGCCACACGGCGTAAAACTAATCCCGCAAAAATAAGGGATAGTTGAAGACGAAAACGACCGTCGCATAGGTTAAGACATAGACTATGGTAACGGCCAGCGGAGCGGGACCGGGAGTAACCACCGACCCAATATTTAAACACAGAGCAGCGATCGGTACGACGCTCAGAATAGTCGTGGCCCAATATCGAAAAGGCAATCTTTCATTCGGTGTGGCGCTTTTTCGGCGTCTTGCAAAAATAAGAAGCCAGAATACCAGCCCGACTAGCATGATTGCACTGGATACACGCCAAACCAGATCCTCACGTATCGCGCAGATGGCCAGCGTAGGCGCTAACAAGGAAAACGCAGTAGCCATAAGCCCCAGCTCGACAAACAAACTGGTAAATAAGATATGGAGTGGTGAAAGCGGCTTGCCTGTCGCTTGACGAAGTACGACGACGATCGAGGTGAACCCTACGAACGCCATCGATAACGCAGCTAGGGAATAGAAGTACCCCGAACCTGGCAGATCCAAGATTTACCCCCCGTTGAGGCCAGACCGTTTTCAGACCAAGAAAATACTGCCTCCAAAATGATTTGATCAACAGCATTATTTCCATAGGCGAGATGTCTGCTTTTGGCACTTGGCGAACAACTTAACTGCGCTTCCGTTTGTCCGCTACTGGGGTACAGCGGACATTAGCGAAGCAGTGTTCACTGAACGCGTTTAGGAAGGAACGAGGTAGTTGTCGCGACCGTCGACAGTCCAGATCTTTCAATTCTGCGGGTAGGGATGCGGGTAAGGCGGCCGTCAATACAAAAATGCCTTCAGCTTCAATGGCCGGAGGTGGAGAGCAATTCCGCATAACTGCGGCTTCCGGGCACCCGAATGGACTGTTATCATTTGGCCAAACCGACCAGGCCGGGGAGCCACAGCTAAGGAACACCCAAATGGGACCGCAGGCGGCATCAGGCGCAAAAACATTGTCGGAGCGCGCGGACGCGCTCGAAGAACACATGATGCACGAGCTTGAGCACATCGTTACCAAGTCGGTACTGTTCAATCTGGGCGATGGCAAGGTTGAGATGGAAACCGGCGCTTCGCTGATGGCGAGGAATCCCGGCAAGTTTATGCTGATGGGCGAAGATCCGCGCCTGCCCAGGATGCCGGAGAAGCCGACGCTCGTCGATTATTTCAGGTGCCGTTTCGCTTCGACCGCGCACCTTCTACAAAGCGCGGCGCACGCGCTAAAAGCGGGGCACAGCGAGAAAGTCATCCTGGCGTGCCTGCTGCACGATATCGGTGTGGTGAGTTTCATCCGCTGCGACCATGGCTATTGGGGCGCACAGATGATTGAGCCCTATGTCGATGAAGAAGTCAGTTGGGCTGTGCGCGCTCACCAGGCACTGCGTTTCTTCCCGGACGAATCCGTGGGATACAAATATCCCGAGCTTTACATAAAATACTTTGGGCCTGAATATCAGCCCGAACCCTACATCGTTGAAGAATACAAACGCGCGCGGAACCACAGACATTACATGACGTCGCGGCTCATCACGGTCAACGACATCTATTCGTTTGATCCCGACGCGAAGGTCAATCTCGACGATTTTGTCGACATCATTGGTCGCAATTTCAAACAGCCGAAGGAAGGGCTTGGTCTCGACAACAGCCCGTCGGCGCATATGTGGCGCACCATCATGTGGCCAACGCGATTTCTTTAGAGGTTATGTTCCGTAACGCTTGAATTTCTGGATGCGGAACGATGGAAGCACGATGCTCGCTAAATACGCTCTGGCGTTAACGGCGCTATTGTTGCCCGCGTCGATCATCGCGCAGACGACACATAAAACAATCCAAATCATCGTTCCATTCGCACCGGGAGCTTCGGCCGACGGCATAGGGCGCATCATTGGCGCTGAACTTGGTCAGCGACTTGGGCGGCAGGTTGTGGTCGAAAACAAAGCCGGTGCTGGCGGTTCACTTGGACTGGTGATTGTCGCCAAGGCGGCGCCCGACGGCGATATACTGGCAATCGGGGCGCCTGGTGCGCTGGTGATCAATCCGCACCTCCCGAATCCGACCCCAATTGATCCGTTGCGCGACCTGGTACCGATTGCCAGGTTGGTAGAAATTCCGATCGTGCTTGTGTCAAATCCCGATGTTGGCCCGAAGTCGATTCCCGAATTGATAGCAAGGTCGAAAACGAGCTCGAATGGACTGAGTTACGGGAGCACAGGCGTCAATTCTGCCCAACATCTCGATATGGAATTGCTGAAACTCGCGACCGGCGCGAATTTGCTCCATGTGCCGTATCGCGGCAGCGCGCCGGCGATAACCGATCTTCTGGGCGGACAGATCCCCCTGGCCAGCGTCGATCTGACCTCTGCGTATCCGTATATTCAGGCTGGCAGGCTCATTGCGCTCGGGCTGGCGGACAACAAACGCACTCCGCTTGCGCCGGAAATTCCGACGATTGCCGAAGTCGGCGTTCCCGGATTTGGACGCGAGCCGGGGTTCATCGGTCTTTTCGCTCCGGCCGGAACGCCCGCCGCGATAATCAAGAAATACACGAATGAAATTCGTGAAATCCTTGCCGCGCCTGATGTGCAGGCCAAAATTCGAGCGTTGGCCATGCAGGTTGCGTTCCTTGATGACGTCGCCTTCGCCACATTCCTGACGAACGAGTCGGAAAAATGGAAGTTGTCATTGCAGTCAATTGGTCTGATCAAGTAGTTGCGTCTGCACGACATCGGCAATGCATTTCGTAACAAGGGGAATTGACTGGGGCGCCTTCTATTTGGAACGACGATTGCACCACGTCTCGCTATGGCGGCTTTGCGCCATTCCATGCCGTTGGACGGGAATTGGACAATGGATGTTCGCCATAGGAGTGCGATTACAGCTTTTCTTCGCTTTTTTTGCCGAAGTCGCCTGATCCACAAGGCGCTGCGGACAGCGCCGCGTTGACTTTCCAACCCGTTCTCCAAATACTGACGTCAACAACAGAAATATGAACCAGCCGCTTAGGCTTGGTATCCGGGGAGGGAAGCGATGAAAACGACACGCAGAACGCTGCTGAAGAATTCCGTCGCCACGGCGACGGCGCTAAGCTTGGACTGGCGCTTTGCCCAAGCCCAGGCGGAGACGGTTCGCGTCGGCGTCATATTCGATCTGTCCGGACCGTTCGCAGCCGGCGGCTCGGTTGCATGCTCCGTCGGTACGCAGATTGCGATTGATTTGTGCAACGAGCGCGGCGGCGTCGGCGGCAAATACAAGATCGTTCCAGTCAACGCCGATTCACAGAGTAAGGCCGACGTCGCGATCAACGAAGTTGAACGTCTGATCAATCAGGAAAAGCTGGACATCATCGAGGGTATTTTTTCCAGCGCCCACGCCGTGCCATTGGCTGCCAAGGTGGAGGAGCAGAAGAAGATTCTCTGGATTACCACTGCGGTCGCGACCGCCGTGTTCAAGGGCAAGAATCTGAAATATGTATTCCGCGCGCAAATTCACTCCGATCAATATGGCCAGGCATTCGCAGGTTTCATCTCCGAGCGCGCCAAGGCGAAGCTCGGCATGGACCCCAAGACCGTGAAGGTCGCGCTCGTTCACGAAGACGGCCCCTATGGCTCCGGCGTCGCAGCCGCGGACGAGGTCTATTCTCAGCAAGCCGGTCTGAACGTCGTCTTGCATGAAGGATATTCGGCTGCCGCGCCCGATCTTTCATCGCTCGTGACCAAGCTCAAGCGCGCCGGCGCCGATATTATCTCGCATGCCGGATACAATCCCGATATCACGCTGTTCCTGCGCCAGGCGCGAGAGAGCGGTTTGCGTTTCAAGATGCTGATCGGGGCCGGCGCCGGTTACAGCCAACTCGACAAGTTGCGCGCGACATTCGGCAAGGACATCGATAATTTCTGCAACATCGATCCGGTGCCGGCGCAACTTCTCGATCCGAAGAAACTTGCGCCAGGAGTAGGCGATCTCACCAAGATCATGGTGGAGCGGTACCAGGCAAAAACCAAAGCGACCGATGTGCCGCCGCATTGTTCGATGGGCTTCAATCAGACCTGGATTCTTCTCAACAATGTGTTGCCGGTCGCCAAGGAGAAATACGGCAGCTTTGATCCGGAGGCGGTGCGCAAGGCCGCGCTCGACGTTGACATCCCGGCCGGAGGGACAATCCAGGGTTACGGGGTTAAATTTTTCCCGCCCGGTACCGAGTTGTCCGGACAAAACGAGCGCTCGACGCCAGTCGTCATGCAGAATGCCGGCGAGCACATTTCGGTGGTGTACCCAACCAATATTGAGACGCAAGAACCCGTGCTGCCGCTGCCGAAGTCGTCGATTTACGCCATGTAGTGATGATGCTGGCAGTCGAGGGGTTATGTAAGCGCTTCGGAGGATTCCTGGCGGTCAATCAGGTGTCCTTCGAAGTGCGCGAGGGCGAGATTCTCGGTCTCATCGGCCCTAACGGATCGGGCAAAAGTACGACATTCAACCTGATCGCCGGCAATCTGCAACCGACCTCGGGCTCGATCCGTTTGCAAGGCGAGGAGATTGGTGGATTGCCGGCGCACGCAATCTGCCATCAAGGCGTTGCGCGCACGTTCCAGATCCCGCGACCTTTCCGCAAACTCTCGCTGCTCGAGAATGTGACGCTCGCCGCTTACTACGGCGACGCCATAGGTATTGGCCGCCAGGAAGCGCAGCGGCGGGCGGAAGAGGCACTCGGTCTAGTTGGGCTGTCGGCCGATCCGTCGGCGCGGACCGGAGGGCTAGGTGCCGCCGCGCTCAAGAAACTCGAACTCGCCCGCGCCCTAGCCACCAAACCTCGACTACTTCTCGCCGACGAAAGTCTCGGCGGCCTCGACTCTACCGAAATGGAGCGCGCAGCTGACCTACTTAACGGCATCCGCAGCCGCATGGGTATAACCATTGTCTGGGTCGAGCACATCATGGGCGTATTGATGCGCATCGTTGACCGCGTCATCGTGCTCGATCACGGAGAGAAGATTTTTGAAGGCACGCCCGCGCAGGCGGTCGTCGATCCGCATGTTACCGAGGTCTATCTCGGCAAGCCGCAGGCGTAATCGAATGCTGTCGCTCACCGCCGTCTCAGCAGGTTACGGCTCGTTCCAGGCGCTATTTGGCGTTTCGCTCGAAGTGCCGCAGGGAGAAGCGGTCGGCGTAATTGGGCCGAATGGTGCTGGCAAGACCACGTTGATGCGCGTGATTTCCGGCCTAGTGCCGATGCGCGAAGGGCAGATGACACTTGAGGGAATTTCCGTAGGCGGGCTGGCGGTACACCGCATCGTTGAGCGGGGCATCGCCCACGTCCCAGAAAACCGCCGTTTGTTTGCGCGCCTGAGCGTAGAGGAAAATCTGCGCATTGGTGCATTTGTACCGGACGCGCGGAAGCGTTTTGCCGATCAGCTCGGCTGGGTCTACAGTCTGTTTCCCCGCTTGAAAGACCGCCGCAGGCAATTGGCCGGCACGCTTTCCGGCGGCGAGCAGCAAATGTGCGCTATCGGCCGCGCACTGATGTCGAAGCCAAAGCTTCTGCTGATGGACGAACCCTCGGCGGGCCTCGCTCCGCTAATCGTGCAGCAGGTCTTCGAACTGGTACACCGTATCCGCGCCGAAGGACTGACGGTGCTCATCGTGGAGCAGAATGTCCAGCAGGTGCTCGATGTTGTGGATCGCGCCTATCTGCTGGAGGTAGGCAGCATAAAACTTTCGGGAACGGCGGCCGAGCTAAAAGGTAACGACTTCATCCGCAAGGCCTACATGGGGCTGTAGCCGCAATGGATTTTTACCTACTGGAGGCGATAATCAACGGCATCCTGCTCGGCGGAGTGCTGGCGTTGCTCGCGCTCGGGCTCAATCTGATTTTCGGCGTTATCGACGTGGTGTGGATCGCCTATGCCGATATTGTCATGTGCGGCATGTACGGACTCTATTTTCTGTATGTGGAGTATGGCGTGCCTTTTCCGGTCGCCTGCGTGTTAACGATTGCCGGCGTCGCGTTGCTGGGTGTTTTGGTCCATCTGCTCATCATCGCACCTGTCCTTAACTCCGCGCCGATCAACCAGCTGCTGGCGACCGGTGGTCTGCTGTTTTTCCTTCAGAGTTTTGCAACGCTGCTGTTCGGCACAGACTTTCGCAATATCGGTGTGCGCTTGCCGATAATCGAAATCGGCACGATTTTCGTGAGCTTCGCGCGGCTGATTGCGTTTGGTGTCGGACTGATCGGCGCAATCGCACTCTATCTCTTCCTCAAACGCACCTATATGGGCACGGCGATCCGCGCCATCGCGCAAGATCGCGAGATCGTCGGCCTCATGGGCGTCGATCAACGCCGAATTTATCTGGTGACATCCGCCATCGGTGGCGCGCTCGCGGGCCTTGCCGCGTGCCTGCTTGCACTGCAATACGACGTCCACCCGTTCATCGGCAACACGTTCGGGCCGGTAATATTCATGATCTGCGTTCTTGGTGGGCTCGGTGACATGATCGGCGGATTCATTGCCGCTTTCATCATCAGCCAAATCATCTCGATTGGCGGTTACTATTCCAACACAGAGATGTCCTACGTGCTTTCCTTCACCTTTTTCATCGTGCTGATGTTCGTGCGGCCTCGGGGAATTTTTGCACGATGAAAACGTCATATTTTTCAGCTATCGTGCTCGCGGCTATCCTCACCGTGTTACCTTTCGTCGTCCCCGTCTACTTTCTGCACCTGCTGATCCAGATCGTGCTGTGGGCTTTCATCTACACAGCCTGGTCGCTGATGGGGCGCTTCGGTTTCGTTTCGTTCGGTCATGGCGCGTTCATGGGAGTTGGAGCTTACGTGCCGGCGTTGCTGTGGAACTACTATGGCGTCACGCCGTGGTTAGGTATTCCGATCGGCGTCGTAGCTTCCGCTTTGCTCGCTGTCGTGATCGGTTATCCGTGTTTTCGCCTCAAGGTCGTTGGCCACTATTTCGCGCTGGTGACGCTCGCGCTCAGCCAGGTTGTCCTGCTTTCGCTCACTGCCGCGCGCGATTTCACGGGTGGGTCGCTCGGCTTCACGCTGAAAACGGTCGGGCACTCTTGGTACGCACTGCAATTTCCTGAGAAAGGGTATTTTTACGGCATTGCGCTGGTCTTATGGGTGTTCGGCCTGCTGATCTGGAGCCGTATCGATCACAGCATCAGCCGTGAAGCACTTGAGGCAATTTCCGAGGACGAGGACGCCGCGGCAGCCGTCGGCATCGATGTCTTGCGCGAGAAATTGCGTGTTACCGTAATTAGCGCAGCGCTGACCGCGCTCGGCGGGGCGATCTATGCCCAATACATAATGTATCTCAACCCGGAGTCGGTATCCGGCATCGTGGTTTCGCTGCAGATCGTGTTCGCGGCCGTTGCGGGCGGCGTGTATTCGATGTTGGGGCCGACGGTCGGCGCATTGTTGACGATTGCGCTCACCGAAGGCCTGCGCGTATGGTTCGGCGTGACGTTCATCGGCGCCGCCAATACGATTTATGGCGTGTTGCTCGTCCTGTGCATCATATTCATGCCGCAAGGCATCGTCGGCGCGCTCCAGCACGTCAAACTTACCCGTTCGCCGGCCAAGGCCGTTCCGGCCGAATAAAATCCGACGTCGATGGCGATCTATAACGGGACCCGTCTTCCTTCCTCGGCGGACCAGTAACCGGCGTAGTTTACCTTGATGGTTTCGTAAGCAAGCGCGAGATCGGCGAGCGGCTGGCGTCCCCACGCCACGCATTCCATAAAGTCCTGTATTTCCTGCAAATAGCCACGCGTCCATTCTTCTTCCAGGCAGACATATTGCCAACCCGTCTTGCGGTCGACCTTCTCCGTGATGTAGACGCCAGCCAGCTTCTTTTCGTCGGTCAGGTAACTCATTAGATGATTGTTGGGCGTGATGTTGGCGAATAGCGAGCCGCCGCTCGTGTAAGTCTCGACGAGATTGCGCACTCCACCCATGATCATGTCACCGGAGAACACCGTGCCCTTGGTGCCATCTGAGAAGGTGAGGGTAAGCATTCCCCAATCTTCGACGTCAACCGGATTGGCCTTGATGAAAGTTCGCTCCTGAGGCGGCAGGCCTGCGGCAACATTGCCGACGTCGGCTGTGACCGACGATACCGTTATCCGCTCGCCGCGCGCTTTCGCCTCCACCTGCTTGAGGTAGAGCACCGCCGAAAGCGGGTGACATCCCATGCGGATCAATGAGCCGCCGCCGGTCATCGCCCATTGTGCAGCATGCTCGGCATGCGAGCCGCTGTGGCTCTCCTCGGCCTTCATGAACAGGATCTTGTCCTTGGTGGCGTTGAGAACCTCGACCGTTTTCGCCACTGCCGGTGCGTAGATCCAGTCTTCTGCGTACATGAACAATTTGCCGCTTGCTTTGATGGCTATGCAGGTTTTGTCCATCTCCTCGATGACGCGCTGATACATGAGGGATTTCGGCACATGCTTGCCAATCGGCCGTTTATCGCGGTCGCGGCCGAAGTAGCCAGCGAACGGTTTCTCGCAGATCACGTGCTTGCCAGCCTGCACCGCGTTCACGATCATCGTTGCATGCAACATAGGCGGCGTGCAGATGTCGATGACATCGATTTCCTGGTCAGCAATCAGATCTTGGTAACTTCGATAGGTCGTCGCGATGCGATGTTTTTTGGCGAAATCAACGACCTGGTCGCCGCGTGCGGCAACTGCTTTCACTTCCGCGTCAAGGCCATAGACGCGCTTGTAAGCGTACATGTGCAGGTCGGCGACAAATCCACAGCCAACAAGACCCACTCTCACTCTTTTCATCGTTGGGCCCCCCATGCAGAAGTCGGTAGTTTGACAGCGCTTTGCTTTCGTTCGTCATAGGCATATTCATTCGGAGTCAGCATAGACATATCAATATCGCAGCACGATTGCGTCACCGGTTCAACAAGCGAGATTCTTGGTATCGAGGCGTGGCCGAATGGTTCTTCGTGTAGAATGAATATCATGCAAACACTTACCTTCGAGACGGGTGGTTATCGGTTTATCAAGGCCGTCTTCCAATACTCGGCTGGCGTGGCGGCTGCGCGCGGATACCGAATAGTTCGTGTCCAGTTCCGTAGGCCGATCCCCCTGGCTGAGGGTTTCAGGCGCATCGAACGGATAATTACCGAGGCGAACCGACCGCTGACCTCCTTCTGTGCTTGCGAGCTCCGCTCGCCCGCGCCGTTCACGGAAGGCGGATTCCTCGAATTCAATAAGATCTACGTCGACGCGCTTGCGCGCTGGGGTCTGTTCAATGGCGTGACCAATCCCGTCGCACGCAGCAATGTATGTCCGGCGATCAATCCGCCGGCCGAACCATCCTTTCATGCCTTTTCGTATACTGAAGTATCAGACGTGGGTGTGCCCTCATTCATCGTTTCCGGCAGCGGAGAAGCGCTTGAAGGTCAGGGAAGTTACCGCGACCGCACCATTCGGCTCGGCGACACGAGTTCCAGCGGAGTTCTTGCCAAGGCACTGTTCGTACTCGGCGAAATGGAGCGACGGCTTGCTGTACTCGGCTATTCCTGGGACGATACGACCGCGACGCAAATCTATACCGTGCACGACATCCATCCGTTTCTCGCCGAGGAGATCGTGCGACGCGGGGCAGCGCGATCCGGCGTTACTTGGCATTTCAGTCGGCCGCCGGTGATTGATCTCGAATACGAAATGGATTGCCGAAGTATCGGCGTCGAACATGTAGAATTGTAAGGAAGGATTTCCGAACGCATTGGCGCTGCGCGGGCCTCCAGACGCCGGATTCTCGGCCTATCGAGCGGTGATCCCAACATCATTACCGATCCCCGCATCGTCGTCGCGGCCGAGCGCGCCGTGCGCAGCGATATGACACACTCGAGCGAGCGGTTCCTTGCCTCTCCGGCGACTTCGCGCGCCCAGGAATTCCCATCCAAACTTCTCACGCATTGAAGGGATCAAAGAAGTCGGGACGGCGCTCTTGTCTCCGTTCTTGGGAGTCCGGGGCTTGGCAGTTAGCTCAAATGGTCATTAGAGTTCGAGTTCCTGCATGACCTCCATAGCGATTCGATGCGCTTCGATCGCGGCCGGAATTCCCGCATACAGGGTGAGCAATAGGAAAACCTCGCGTATCTCTTCGAGGGTAACGCCATTTTTAATTGCCCCCTTGATGTGGACGCGGAGTTCGGGATGTCGCCCCATGGCCGCAAGCATGGCGATCACGGTGAGACTTTTCATTGTCATCGGCAACGCCGGCCTGCTCCAGATGTCTCCGTATGCATGGGCATTGATGATGTCTTGCAGGGGCTCGCCGTATTCTCCGAATGCATTCATTCGTTTTTCGACCATTTCCTTGCCGTACATTGCTTGCCGCAGCTTCAGGCCGCGGTCATACAGTTCCCGTAAATTCATAATTTCTCTCCCTTGCGGTTGATCGAGCTGCGCGAATGGCTCGACGCCAGATTTGGCTCATGTAGTCTACAACGTGTTTGCTTATTCTACCTTCGCGTATCGCTTCCGCGTAATGACCGGTTGCCTTTCGTGACAGATAGCAGTTCGTATACTGTACATAGTGAGCCCAAGGTGACCGATGTCGCACTCCGCCACGCAAGCCGACTGTCTTCTACTGCAATGAGCGACGCAGCCGATAATTTGCGCCGCCTCATCGACCATTACCGCACGATGGCGCGCATTCGCGCCTTCGAAGAGACTGCACTTGCAGCCCACAAGGCAGGTGAAATCCCCGGGCCGCTTCACGTATCAATCGGCCAGGAAGCGGTGGCAACCGGCGTCTGCGTCAATTTGCGCCGTGCTGATCGCCTTACTTCCAACCATCGTGGTCACGGCCACGCCATTGCCAAGGGAGCGGAGCCGGCGCGCATGATGGCCGAGCTGTTCGGCAGGGCGACCGGTTATTGCGGCGGCAAAGGCGGGTCAATGCACATCGCCGACTTTTCGGTTGGCATGCTCGGCGCGAACGGGGTTGTCGCTGGCGGAATCCCGATTGCGTGCGGTGCCGCACAGGGTCTGAAGCTGCAGAAGTCCGACGCCATCGTCACCTGTATGTTTGGCGACGGCGCGGTCAACCGCGGGCCCTTTCTTGAAGGGCTCAACTGGGCTGCGCTCTACCGTCTGCCCATATTGTTCGTTTGCGAGGACAACGGTGTTGCCGCCTTCACCCGTTCCGACAGTGTGACTGCCGGTCCGGGCGCCCTGGCGCGTGCACAAGCGTGTGGTGTGCCGGCTGAGGCCGTCGATGGCAACGATGTAATCGCCGTCGATGAAATCATAGCCTCTGCGGTAGCGGATGTACGGCGTGGCGATGGACCGTGCTTCGTTCATGCAAAGACCTATCGCTTGATGGGCCACACGTCGACCGACGCCGCGGCGTGGCGCGATGCCGATGAGGTTTCCGCAGCCCACAAGCGAGATCCCTTAGTCCGGCTTGCCTCATTATTGCACGAGCGTGGCGTTGCCACCGATGCACTTGGCAAAATCGTCGCCGAAGCTCAAGCGGAAATGATTAGCGCGCGCGTTGACGCGCTTGCCGCGCCGTGGCCCGAACCTGCCGCCGCATACAATGATGTCCAGAGCATTGGAGCGGTGTCGTGGCCGAAGTGACATTGATCGAGGCCGGACGTCTCGCTGCGCGACAGGAGATGCGGCGCGACCCGACCGTATGGGTGCTCGGCGAGGACGTTGCTCGCGGCGGACTGTGGGGACAGTACAAGGGATTCCTTGAGGAATTTGGCGCAGACCGCGCCGTTTCTACTCCGATCTCGGAATCAACCATCATGGGCGCTGGGCTCGGCGCCGCGCTTGTGGGTACGCGGCCGATCATCGAGATGCGTATCTTCGATTTCGTCATGTGCGCGATGGACGAGCTCATCAACCAGATTGCCAAGATCCGTTACATGTTTGGTGGACAGGCAAGGCCTGCCTTGGTCGTACGAATGCCGCATGGGATGTGGCGCAATTCGGCTGCGCAGCACTCCCAAATGCTTGAAGCGTGGTTTGCACATTTGCCGGGTGTCATCGTGGTGACGCCGTCGACTGCGGAAGACACCGCGGGACTCCTGGTACAGGCCATCCGCTCGGACGATCCAGTGCTGTTCTTCGATCCGAAGGACCTGTTCGGCATTTTAGGCGACATTCCGGAACACATCGAACCCATCCCGTTCGGCGTCGCTCGCCGGGTGAGCGAGGGTAATGCCGCGACGATGGTGTCCTGGTCGGCCGCGATGCCGGTCGCCACCAAGGGTGCCGAGTTGCTGGCCGCGGAAGGGATCAAGGTTGATCTGCTGGATCTTCGCACGATCTGGCCGTGGGATCAGGACGCCGTGATCGCGTCGGTGAAGAAGACAGGCCGACTGCTGGTCGTGCACGAGGCGGTGGAAGTCTCGGGGTTTGGCGCTGAGATCATCGCGCGCGTAATCGATGAGGTCGGAACGGGCGTTCTGAAAGCCGCGAAGCGCCTTGCCGCGCCGCGCATCCCGATTCCGTTTTCTCCGCCTCTGGAGGCCGAAGTTCGGTTGTCGCCGAAGAAGGTCATGACGGCAGTGAAGGAGCTAATCGTCCTGTAGTGTCAGAATCCATATTCTTGCTTTAGGGTGCCACGCGCGCTGCTTCAATTTTCCTCGGACAAGCCGACTTCGAGTTCCATCAATCCGGCGCCGATGAAGCCTCCGTCCACCGGTAGAATCGCCCCAGTAATGAAGCTGGACTGCGTGCTGTCCAGCAGAAACAGGATCGCTGTCGCGACTTCATCCGGCTCAGCGTAGCGCCGCATGGGTGTGTGTTGCAGGACGGCGCGCCGCACCGCCGGCGGGTGCATTGCCTGTACCAGCGGGGTGTCGATCGGGCCGGGCGCGACCGCATTCACCCGGATACCGTAGCGCGCCAGATCCACCGCCATCACCTGGGTCAATATTGCGACTGCACCCTTGGAAGCGCCATAGGCAGCACGACCCTTGAATCCGCGCAGTCCGGCGATTGATGCGATGTTGACGATGGCGCCCGCGCCCTGGTCTTTCATGATGCGTGCTGCGGCACGCCCGATGATGAACGTGCCGGTCACGTTGATATCGAGCACATTGCGAAATTGCGATACCGGCGTGTCCAGCACGTGTATGTCGATGCCGATGCCGGCAGAATTGACGACACCATCGAGGCCGCCGAACTCCGCGGCGACATTGTTCACCGCGGCTTCCGCAGCCGGTTCGTCGGTGATGTCGAGAACGTCAGTCCGCACTTTATCGCCGCACGCGTGGCGCAGTTTCATGATCGCCGCGTCATCACGATCAAATGCCGCAACGCGCCATCCCAATGCGAGCAGCCGCTTAATCGTCGCCAGCCCAATACCCGACGCGCCGCCGGTTACGATCACGGCGCGCGGACGACTTTCCGTATTCGGCATGGACCCTGCCACCGCTCTTTGATAGCTTTCTACTTATGCCTTTTCCAACGAACTGATCTTGCCATGATGGAAGCGAAAGGTCGCACCGTAAAGGCCTAAAGGGTGTGCAGCAAAGAGATTAGATCCGTCAGCATTCGGCTTGGAAATAATAAACGGAGGAAATAAGTATGACATTCAAGACAACTCGTCGCACTTTGCTGCTGGCAGGTACAGCCGCTGGCGCGACGATCGCGATGCCGTGGATCGCCAGAGGCGCGGCGGAGTATCAGTTCAAGTACGCCAATAACTCTCCGGTCGCGCATCCACTCAATATCCGCGCCGTTGAGGCAATGGAGCGTATCAAGCAGGAAACCAGCGGCCGGGTGGAGATCCAGATCTTTCCGAACAACCAGCTCGGCTCCGACACGGATATGTTGAGTCAAGTGCGGTCCGGAGCGATCGAGTTTTTTACGTTGTCCGGGTTGATCCTTTCGACTTTGGTCCCGGTCGCTTCTATCAACGGCCTCGGCTTCATCTGGGAGAGCTACGACAAGGTGTGGCCCGCGATGGACGGCGGCCTTGGCGCATACGTGCGCGCGCAGATCGAGAAGTCCGGCCTGCACGCCATGGAACGGCAGTGGGACAACGGCTATCGGCAGATGACGTCTTCGACACGACCAATCAAAGGGCCGGATGACCTGAAGGGATTCAAGATCCGCGTCCCACCAAGTCCGCTATGGACTTCGATGTTCAAGGCATTCGATGCGGCGCCGATGTCGATCAATTTCTCAGAAGTCTATTCGGCGCTGCAGACAAAGGTCGCCGAAGGTCAGGAGAACCCGCTCTCGATCATCTACTTCGCCAAACTGTACGAAGTGCAGAAGTATCTCTCCGAGACCAACCACATGTGGGATGGCTTCTGGTTCCTGGCCAACGGCAAGTTATGGAACGGACTGCCCGCCGACGTTCGCGATGTCATCGCGAAAAACCTCAACAAGTCCGCTATCGACCAGCGCGCCGACATTTTAAAACAAAACGCGACGTTCAAGGCCGATCTGACGAGCAAGGGCATGGAGTTCATTAAGGTCGATCAGAAGCCGTTCCGCGAAAAGCTGCAGGCCGCCGGCTTCTACAGGGAGTGGAAAGGCAAGTACGGCGACGAGGCCTGGTCGGTGCTGGAGAAATACACCGGCTCGATTTCGTAAACCCAAGTATCCGCATCCGTCATGGATTTGACTCGGAAAGAGGAGGCCAGGATCCCGGCCTCCTTTTTGGCTTTGGTCGCAGCGCGACTCGAAGGCTGGCTTGGCGGCGTGGTCGAAGTGTCGGTCGGGCTGCTGACAGCGCTGGAAGTGCTGATATTGCTGGCCGGCGTTATCTCTCGTTACATGTTCCGTAATCCACTCGTCTGGTCGGACGAGCTTGCTTCGATTCTTTTTCTCTGGCTGGCGATGCTCGGCGCTGTGGTTGCATTCCGCCGCGGCGAGCACATGCGCATGTCGACGCTGGTTGCGCGGGCGCCGCCACGTTGGCGTGTCTTTTTCGAAGCCTTCGCTGTTGCGCTAGCGATCGCATTCCTTGCCCTGATCCTTCATTCGAGCATTGAATACGCTCTCGATGAGGCGGCCATCACTACACCCGCGCTGGAAATCCCGAATATCTGGCGCGCGTCCGCTATTCCTATCGGTTGCGCGCTGATGCTGATCTTCGCGCTGTTCCGGCTTACGCGCTTAAGCGGCCTTGGGCAGCTCCTACTTGCTTTGGTGGTCATCGCGGTGATTGGTGCCGGCTTGTGGATGCTCAAGCCGCTGTTCATCGTGATGGGTAACTACAAACTTCTGGTGTTTTTTGTGCTGCTCGTGGCTGCTGGAGTGCTCGCGGGCGCGCCGATCGCCTTTGTATTCGCGATAGCGACCTTCGCTTTCCTCGCCATTACAACGCGGACGCCGCTGACCGTCGTGGTGAACCGCATGGACGAGGGGATGAGCCACATTATCCTGCTCTCCGTCCCGCTATTTGTCTTCCTTGGTTTTCTGATCGAAGCGACCGGCATGGCGCGTGCAATGGTGGATTTTCTCGCCAAACTGCTCGGCCATGTACGTGGTGGGCTATCCTACGTGCTGCTCGGTGCGATGTACCTGGTGTCCGGCATTTCCGGCTCCAAGGCAGCCGACATGGCAGCAGTTGCCCCCGTGTTGTTTCCCGAAATGAAGGAGCGGGGCGCGAAACCTGGCGAACTGGTCGCGCTGCTCGCATCGTCCGGGGCGATGTCGGAAACGATTCCGCCGAGTCTCGTTCTGATTACCATTGGCTCGGTCACCGGGGTGTCGATTGCGGCGCTGTTTACTGGCGGCCTGTTGCCCGCACTGGTACTGGCGCTCGCACTGTGCGTCATTGTTTGGTGGCGCTATCGCGACGAGGACCTTACCGGTGTGACGCGCGCCTCGTGGGGAGATGTCGGGCGTTCCTTGGTGATCGCGCTGCCCGGTCTGGCGCTGCCGTTCTTGATCCGCGCCGCGGTAGTCGAGGGTATCGCGACCGCCACAGAAGTCTCAACCATAGGCATCGCGTACACGATCGTCGTCTGCCTCGTCATGACCGGCCGGTTCCCGATGTCGCGGCTGATGCCGATGCTGGTCGACACCGCCTCGCTGTGTGGTGCGATCCTGCTCATCATTGGCGCCGCGACCGCGATGGCATGGGCGCTGACGCAATCCGGCTTTTCGCGCGACCTCGCCGCCGCCATGACGGGACTACCCGGTGGCGCCGCTACCTTCATGATCGTGTCGATCATCACCTTCGTGATTCTCGGCTCGGTGCTCGAGGGGATTCCTGCGATCGTGCTTTTCGGCCCGCTGTTGTTTCCGATCGCGCGCCAGATCGGTATCCACGAGGTGCACTATGCGATCGTGGTCATCCTGGCGATGGGCATCGGTCTTTTCGCGCCGCCATTCGGCATCGGTTATTACGCGGCCTGTGCCATCGGCCGGGTCAGCCCAGACGACGGCATGCGGCCGATTTGGCCGTATCTGCTCGCGTTGCTGATTGGACTTCTGGTCGTCGCGGCTGTTCCGTGGATTTCGATCGGATTCCTGCGATGATCGATCCGTCGCTATGCCGCTGGCATATATGCAGCAAGCTTCGCTGCATGTACCTAGAGCGGCAGCGCAAGCTCTCTCCGCATCATCGAACATTGTGAGCACGAGCGCGGCTAGCTGTTGCGTTTTTCCTGGCGCAGCGCCGGCAGGCCGATGCCAGTGGCCTCGAAACCACCATCGACGGCGATCGTCTGCCCGGTAATATAGCTGGCGCGATCGCTGCATAAGAAGAAGATCGCTTCGGCCAACTCCTGTTCCAGACCATAGCGGTTGAGAGGAATGGCGTCGTGATAGGCGGCGCGGATCTCCGGCGTATGGACCGCCTTCGCCATCGCGGTATCGACCGGACCCGGCGCGACGGCATTGACGCGGATGCCGAGCGAGGCAAGTTCGACCGCCTGTTGTTGAGTCAAGTGCGCAAGGCCCGCTTTGCTTGTGCCGTAGGCGCTGCGCAGCGTCGAGGCGCGCAGGCCAGAAATGGACGTGATGTTGACGATCGCTCCGCCGCCCGAGTCGCGCATCAGCGGGGCTGCCGCCTGCGTGCACAGGAATGGTCCGGTGAGATTGACTGCCAGCACGCGCGACCAGTCCTCATAGGTGACGTCGAGGATCGGCTTAAAGATTGCAATGCCAGCATTGTTGACCAACGCGTCGAGTCGGCCGAATTGTTCTGCGACGGTCGCCAGCGCCCGGGCGACGCCCTCGGCATCGGCAACGTCGCAGTGAATGGCGAGGATCCCGTCCGATTTTGGCAGCGTGGCGAACGTACGGTTGAGATTTTCGTCATCAATATCGAGCAACGCGACGCGCCAGCCGTCGGCGAGAAATCGCTTGGCTGTCGCCAGGCCGATTCCACGCGCGGCTCCGGTCACCAGCGCGACCTTCTGTGCTGCTTTGCTCATCGTTCCCCATATTCTAAGCGAGTGTAAATGCTACTCAATCGGTGGAATGCCCTCGCTAAACGTCATTGATTACAAAAGGAAACTGGCGCGCCCGGAGAGATTCGAATTCCTGACCCCAAGATTTATAGTCTGGTACCCTATGGGGCTTTTAACGGTCCAGGAAGCGCTCGTTCAGCTTCGCTTTGCAGTCGAGCCTCCTGCCGTCGAAGGAAAATCACCGCAGCGGTGACCAGAATCACGGCTGCCAGTCCTGATCCAATCCCGACATATCGAATAATGAGGTGCAATTTCCCTCCTAAATAATAGCCGCCAGCGCCAAAAAATGCCGCCCAAACAACTCCGCCTGCAATACTGAAGGAAAGAAACGGCCGCCAATTCATCCGGTTTGCGCCAGCAAGGAGGGCGGCGAATACGCGTACAACGGCAAAAAAGCGGCCAAAAAAAACGATCTTGCCGCCATGAGTCAGGAATAGATATTGACCAAGCTTGATGCGGCGGTGAGTTATATTGAGACGAGGGCCATATCGGAGCAAGAGACGGTAGCCTCCTTGTCGTCCAATCCAGTATCCAATCGCGTTACCCAACACTGCGCCGAGCGCGGCAGCACCAATCACAAGCCAAATGTTCAGCGCGTGGCTCCTGGCGGCATAGATCGCTGCGGCAATCAGGATTGATTCACCTGGAAGCGGCAATCCCAGACATTCAAAGCAAATGACAACTGCCACCGCCCAATAGCCATACGTGGAAATAATGTGGCGCAATTCATGAAGCGAAAACACGCTATCAATCCATGAGAGCGTCATTGAACCCAATCTATATTGTTGTGCTTAAGCGGTACAAATTCACTGCCTTGATACTGCTTCGTTACCAATACGCATTGGCGGAAGCAAACGTCACCTATTATGCCGCAAGGCCGCCGCCGCGGCTGTCGAACGGCTACGAACAGATCTCCTTTTGTATAGCAATGTTGCTCTTGCTGGCGCCGAAAATATTAGTTGGCGACAGGAGATGGGTAGAAACTGGGTAGGGCAGTTCGTGTCGACAATTCCGCTTGCAGACCAACTGGCGACGGCGGAGGGAGAAGGAGATTGGCGGAAGGGGTGAGATTCGAACTCACGGTACCCTTGCGGGTACGCCGGTTTTCAAGACCGGTGCCTTAAACCACTCGGCCACCCTTCCGTAACACTCTTGCAATACAACTAGTCCAATGGTCGATGCTCTTCGCCCTTGCAAGCGGGCGATTTTCCGGGCTATTCCGGCCATGCCGCCGACCGGCAAATGTGGCAGTGGAACCAAGTATTTACCACCTCACAGGCCGGCGGTTCCAGAAGCGGCCGCCGTACAGTAAACTGGCCGCTTCGCAATCGGGGTTTTAAGCCAGCATGGGCGGATTCGGGGGCAAAGGCGGCTTGGGCCTGATTGCGCGCCTTGCGGGGGTCACCGCGGGCTGCCTGGCCTTGGCCAATTGCGCCAGCAGCAACATGGCGAGCCGCGTCGACCCCAAATACGGCACCTCCGCCAGCGCCCGCGTCGTTGAGCCTGGCGAACCGGTGCCGAAAGGCGGCGGCGTCTACCGCGTCGGCAAGCCCTATATGATCGGCGGCCGCGAATACGTGCCGCAGGAAGACGTCAATTACAGCGCCGTCGGCATGGCCTCCTGGTACGGCGACGATTTCCACGGCCGCTACACCGCCAATGGCGAAATCTTCGACATGAATTCGCTGTCGGCCGCGCATCCGACGCTGCCGCTGCCGTCTTATGTGCGCGTTACCAATATCGCCAACCACAAATCGATCGTGGTGCGCGTCAACGACCGTGGACCCTATGTCGGCAACCGCCTGATCGACGTGTCGGTGCGCACCGCCAAGCTTTTAGGCTTCTACGGCAATGGCTTGACCAAAGTGAAAGTCGAATATGTCGGCCGCGCGCCGCTGCAAGGCTCCGACGACCGTAAGCTGGCCTCGACCTTGCGCGATGGCGCGCCTGGCACGCTCCCACAGGTGCAGGTCGCTTCCGTCGGCGATTACGCGCCGGCTTATTTCGATAACCGCCCGATGACGCATGTCACCGCCCAGGTTCCGGCGCCGCCGGATCGGCCGTACCGGCTGGGCGAGGGCGCCCGCGAGGTGCCGGCCGTTGCCGCGCCGAAGCCCGCGCGCACCGTCGAACTCGCCGCTGCCACCCGCCCACAGGCTGCGCCGCCATTTGCCCGTGCCCCGCAACCTGTCGAAGAAGACGAAGTTTCGCCGGTTTCCGCCTATGCCCCCGTCCCGGTGCACAGCAGCGCCCCGGCCGGTTTTATGAGCGGCCGCGGCCTTTACTGAGCCACAAAATTCGGCCACATCGTCGCTAATTGGGCCGCCTGGCAGGGTGCCCCGGCGGGTAAAACAACGTTGACGATGCCATTTCATAGCGCGATCGGACGGTTCCTGGCGGCGGCGGCTTTGCTCGCCGTATTCGGCGCATTCGCGGTGGCCGCGCCCAAGCACGATGTAAAACCGAACAAGCCGGCAGCCCCGGTTGCCGTAAAAAAAGAACCGCCGCGCAACAAAGACGAGCCGATCGTAAATGCGCCGCACGCCATTCTGGTCGACGCCGAGAATGGCGGCGTATTGTACGAGCGCGACCCCGACAAACTGATTTTTCCGGCCAGCCTCGCCAAGCTGATGACCTCCGAATACGTCTTCCACGAAATAAAGGAAGGACGCATCAAGCTGACCGACGAATATTCCGTGAGCGAGAATGCCTGGCGCAAGGGTGGCGCGGTCTCGCACGGCTCGACGATGTTTGCCGCGCTCAACAGCAAAATTCCGGTCGACGACCTGCTGCACGGCATGATCATCCAGTCCGGCAACGATGCCTGCATCGTGCTGGCCGAAGGCATCGCCGGCACCGAATCCGAATTCGCCGTCAAAATGACCCAGCGCGCGCGCGAGATTGGTTTGCAGCAATCAGTGTTCACCAATTCGAATGGGCTGCCCGATCCCGGCACCAAAGTGACGACGCGCGAACTCGCGATACTGGCGCGCCACATCATCCTCGATTATCCGGAGCTGTATAAGATTTTCGGCCAACCCGATTTCACCTGGGGCAAGATCCGTCAGCAGAACCGCAACCCGCTGCTGGGCTCGGTCGGCGGCGCCGACGGATTGAAGACCGGTTTCACCAGCGACGCCGGTTACGGCCTGGTCGGCTCCGCGGTCCAGGACGGCTTGCGGCTGATCGTCGTGGTCAATGGCGCGAAAGACGCCAAGGAGCGCGGCGACGAAGCCAAGAAACTTCTGGAATGGGGTTTCCGCAGTTTCGAAACGCGCAATCTGTTCGCCGAGGGACAGATTGTCGGCGCCGCCAAGGTCTACGGCGGCGCCAGCGGCTCGGTGCCGTTGCAGGCCACGGGGCTGGTCAAAATGATGGTGCCGAAAAGCGGCGGCGAAAAGCTGATCGCGCGCATCGCCTATCAGGGCCCGGTGCCGGCGCCGATCACGCAGGGCCAGCAGATCGGCACGCTCAAGGTTTGGCGTGACGACAAGTTGGTGCTGCAGATCCCACTTAAGGCCGCCGAGAGCGTGCCAAAGGGCAATATCTCCCAGCGCGCCATCGATGCTGTGAGCGAAATGGTGATAGCGCTGTTCCGCGCCGGCGCCGAGCGGCTATAGTAAAAGGCGATGCGCGGACGTTTCATCACCTTCGAAGGCGGCGAAGGCAGCGGCAAGTCCACCCATGCCGCGGCGCTGGCGAGACGCCTCAAGCTGTTCGGCATCGAGGTCGTGCTGACGCGCGAGCCGGGCGGCTCGGCCGGAGCCGAGATCATCCGTCACATCCTGCTCTCCGGCATCGCCAAGCCGCTTGGCCCCGAGACCGAGGCAATCTTGTTTGCGGCGGCGCGCGACGACCACGTGCGCACGACCATCCGGCCGGCGCTGGTGGCGGGCCATTGGGTGATCTGCGACCGCTTCATCGATTCAACGCGCGTCTATCAGGGCGCGCTCGGCAAGGTCGACGCCAAGCTGATCCGCAGCCTCGAGCGCGTCACGGTCGGCGCCGCCATGCCCGATCTCACATTCATTCTCAACGTGCCGGCCAAAGTCGGGCTGGCGCGCGCCAAGCGCCGGCGCGGCACGGACGCGACCGATCGCTTCGAGGCTGAGGGACTCGAGTTTCACGAGGCCTTGCGCAAGGCCTATTTGGCGCTGGCCGACAAGGAACCCAAGCGCTGCGTCGTCATTGACGGCCGCGCGCCGCGTGACATCGTGTCGGACCGGATCTGGGAAGCTGTGGTCGAGCGCCTCAATCCGCAGCCGCGTCTGGCCGAAGCGGCAACGCCGTGAGCGACGATGGCGCCGATACAGACGTCCTGCGTCCGCGCGAAACCTCCGTGCTGTTCGGGCAAGATGACGCCGAACGTACGCTGCTCGACGCCTACAAAGGCGGCCGCATACCCCATGCATGGCTGATTGGCGGGCCGCCCGGGATCGGCAAGGCGACGCTCGCCTATCGTCTGGCGCGGTTCGTGCTGGCGCACCCCGATCCACAATTGCCGGCGGTGCAGAAGGCGACGTCACTTACGGTCGCGGGCGACATTCCGGTCGCGCGCCGCATCGCTGTGCAGGCACAAGGCGACTTACTGGTGATGGAGCGCGTGATCAACGAGCAGACCGGCAAGCTTTACACCGTGATCCGCGTCGAAGACGTGCGCAAGGCGGTGCCGTTTTTCGGCTCGACCGCGGGCGAAGGCGGTTGGCGTATCGCCATTGTGGACTCGGTTGACGATATGCAGCGCGAAGGCGCCAACGCGCTATTGAAAGTGCTGGAGGAGCCGCCGGCGCGTTCGCTGTTGTTGTTGGTGAGCCACGCGCCGGGCCGGCTGTTGTCGACCATCCGGTCGCGCTGCCGGCGTCTGCTGTTGCGGCCGCTGTACATCGCCGATGTGGCGCGCGCGCTCGCCGCAGCAACCGGACGCAACCCCGATGACGCCGAAGTCCAAGATGCCGCCGCCGCGGCCGAAGGCAGCGTCGCGCGCGCCATCGGTCTGTTGGAAGGCCCGGCGCTGGCGCTGCGCCAACGTGTGCTCGAGTTGTTCGCGCAGCTGCCAGATCCGGATCCGCGTGCGCTGCACGCGCTCGGCGACGCGCTCGGCGGCAGCGAGCCGCAAACGCTCGCCACCTTCATGGACATGGTCAATGGCTGGCTGTCGGCGCAGGTATCCGACGGCGGCCGGCCGGCCCGACAGGCCGCGCGCACCGCCGAAGTGTGGGAAAAGGTCAATCGCGCGGCGCGTGACGTCGAAACCTACAATCTCGAGCGCAAGCCGCTGGTGTTCGCGGTATTCGGACTGCTGGCGGAAGCGGCGCGCGGCTAGCGCGTTATTTCGCGACGCGGCGCGGCGCGATGCCGAGTTTGCGCGCAATTGTTTGCGCTAGCGTACGCTTGGGGGCCTCGGTGACCTTGTAAGCGAAGCGGTTCCATGCGGCGACCGGGAGCTCGACGAGCGCCGGCATCGGGTCGTCGACGGCAAAATTTGCGAAGGTCAGAGGCTGACCAAGACTCTTGAGATATTTGCCAAGTGTCAGCGAACCCGCGGTCAATTCGCCGAAGGCCGCCATGATGTCGCGGCTGGCGTGCATCCAAGCGACGCCCGGCTTGGCGCGGGCAGGCTGCACGCTCATGTCCATGGCCTGACGCCAGGCCAGATAAGGAAAATCGATGCCGGCGAGTTCGCCCAGCCCGTTCCAGGTCCAGAACCGGCCGTTGACGTCGAGCAATTTGTAGTGCCCGTCGCGGCTGTCGTGCTTGAATTCGACCTCGACGACGCCGGTATAGGCGAGCGACTTCAGGAAGCGGCGGGCCAATTCCTCGACCTCGCTTTGCTCGATGCTCTCGACGAACGTGCTGGAGCGCCCGAAATCGATTGGATGCTGGCGCGAGCGTCGCGCCGTGAGCGACGCGATCGGCTCGCCGCGTTCACACAGCGCGGCAAAAGAGAACTGCGCCTCGCCGCCGCCGGGGATCCATTCCTGCACGATGATGGCGTCGTTGCCGACCAACGCCTCGGCGCGCTTGTAAAGCGCGACCAGCTGCGCGCGGTCGGCCGCCTTCCAGGCCTTGGCTTGCGTGAATTCGTCGATGCCTTTGCGGAATGCGGGTTTCAAGATGACCGGAAAGCGGCAATCGAGCCGCTCGATCTCGGCGAGGCCGTGCGGCTGAAAGCTCGCGGGAAAATCGATGCCGAGTTTGGCGGCGCGTTGATACGTGAGGCGCTTGTCATAAGCCCACTGGATCGTATCCCAATCCGGGGTCGCGACGCGAAAGTACTGCGACAACAGCGCGTGGTTCTTGGCGATTAGACGCATGTCCTGGTCGCCGGTCGCGATCAGCACCCAGCCTTGCAGCCCGTGCTTCTTGGCCAGTTCGATAATCGACGACACGCCATCGGCATGGTCGGCGCCGGGCCAGGCGAAGCTGCGCTTGACGTAACGCGAATAGCTCGGGATCGGATGGTTGGCGAGCAACCAGACCGGAATGCCTTGCCGGCCCAGACTGCGCGCGACCGCGATGCTAACATGTGCGCCGCCGACAATCAGCGCGCCGGGCGCTGGTTGTTCAATCGTCATGAATGCTCACGTTCGGCGGCAAGCTCCACCGGCTCGGCGAAACCCCCGGAACGGCTGGGCGCAGCCACCATGCCACGGCTTGCCGCACGGGTGAGGCGCCGCGCCGCAAAGCCGGCGCCGGCGATAAACCGCAATACCGGCCCGAAACTGCCCACGGCAGAGGCGCCGACAAAATGCAGACCCGGCACGCTCGATTCAAATCCGCCCGACAGCACGGGCAGCCCGTTATGCCGCACGATGTTCTCGCGCATCTTGAGCTCAAGCACCGCCATCTTGTCGACATCGATGCGGTAGCCGGTCGCCAGCATAACGTGATCGAATTTCTTGCTGGTCGTGTCGAGCGTCAACGAAACTTGTCTGCCGACCTGGCGCGCGGCGAAGATGGTACGGCCCTGATCGACCGGCACGTCCACCAGGCGTGGGCGCAGCCACAGGATCGCGGTCGCGCGCAAGTTCAATTCGTTCCAGCTGTCACGCCGTGCTTGCGAAAAGCGATGGATCACTCCGGGCGTTTCGTTGACCCAGTTGTAAGGGAAGGGGCCGACCTGCGACGGCGGGATCAGCATGCTGCCCAGCATGCTGCGCACCATCTTGCGCAGCGATGAGCGCTGGCCGGGGTCGGCGTTCCAGACGAGATCGCCGCGGCAAATAATTTCCACGTCGGCGCCAGCCTCATGCAGCAAGGCCGCCGCTTCGCAGGCGCTTTGGCCGCGGCCGATCACGGCAACGCGTTTGCCCCGGTAACGCTCGGAGTCGGTATGTTCGCACGAGTGGCTGACCAGCTCGCGCGGCAAGCCGTCGAACTGCGCCGGCCGGTGTTCATGGCCGAGCAGGCCGACCGCCATCACCACGCGCTGCGCAAAAAACGTGTCGCCGTCCTCCAGCACCAGGCGGAAACCGCCGTCGCGCGCCTCGACCCGCATCACCTTGCGGGTGTCGAGATCGGGCGCGATGCGTCCTTGAAACCATTCGCCGTAGCCGACGAAATTTTCCACCGGCAACAGTTTCGGCACGTCCATGCCTGCCTGCTTGTAATAGACGTCGAGCGTATGTCGGTTACCGGGATCGGCGATGTGCGTCGCAACCCAGGGCGAACGCAACTTCATGCCAACCGGCATGTTGTCGCGCCAGAACGACAGCGCGTCGCCGAAAATGTGAAACGGCACGTTGGCCGCGCGCAGATGCGCGGCGGCGGCAAGGCCGTAGGGACCGGCGCCGATGATCGCGACGGTGGAATTGTTGCCGGAATAGACTGAAGAAGCAGCTATGTTCATGAGCGTTTTCCCACAGGCGGATGCGGCAAATTAGCCGGGCATTCTTATCAGTTTGACAATCACGACGAATAAACCGCGGAAATTAAGGCTAATCCGCAGGCCACACGGGCGTTTTCCGGCCGCCATTGGCCGATAGCGTAAATTGACCGTTAATAGCGCCGGAAAAAGCTTGGCGCTGGACGCGGTCGCGGCATAGTGAGGCTTCGCCAGCCGCAAGACGTGCGGCCGTTCCTTCACCCGACGCGCCGGACAGGGCATGATGGTCCCGCCGGCCATGCTGCAAGACACAAGGGGGGCTCCATGAAGCTCAAGTTCATCGTTGCCGTTATCGCGATCGCCGCGATGCCGGTTTGCGTGCAGGCGCAGGGCAAGCCGCCCAAAGCCAGCAAGGCGGATGTCCAGAAGGTCGTCGCCATGATCACGGCCGACAAGGCCAAGACCAAAACCTATTGCGACATGACCAAGCTCGGCGAGCAGATCGATGCGGCCGACCAGGCCAAGGACACCAAAAAGGTCGACGCGCTGTCCAAACAAATGGATGAGATGAGCCAGAAACTCGGCCCCGAATACGTGGCGCTGATGGACGGATTGCAGGACGTCGATCCCAACTCAAAGGACGGCAAGGACATTGCAGCCTTGCTCGACGGTCTCGACAAGCAGTGCGGGAAATAACGGTTAGCACGAAGCCTTAGTAGCCCCGCCGGCGGACCTTCTTGGCGGCCTTGCGCGCCGCGTAGCGGACATCGCGCTCGGCTTTTTGCTCCGCCGCCAGCGCGGTCGCGGCTTCGGCCTTTTGCGTGGCGAGTAGCGCCTCGGCTTGTTCGGCCTCGCGCTGTGCCTGCGCCGCGCGCTCGGCTTCGCGCGCTGCCTGCGCAGCCAGTTCGGCCCGACGCACCTGCTTTTCGGCCTCGCGCGTCGCCATGCGGCCGGCGCGCGCTTCATTGACGGCCACGCGCTTAGCGCGCTGTTGCTCGATGGCGGGATCGGCGGCAGCGGCGCGAAATTTTGCCAGCATCGCCTTTTTGACGGCGTCAGCGTTATTGCGGCGTTCGAGAACGTCGGGGCTGCGAAAGAAGGCCATTCATGCTCCTGGGGGAATCGGGTCCAAAGTTATATGGCCTGTCACGGCGCCGTCCACAATGACGAACAACTCGAATTTATCGATTTAAGGCACGTTGAGGCGACACCGGCTCACGGGCGCGGCGTTTACACCCAATTAACTGCAGTCAATGCATAATTTTTTGCCGCCTCACATGTCGTGCGGGCGGCGGATGGGGAAGTCCGACTCTTTCAGACGATCGATAGCAGCCGACGCGCCGTAACCGGCGCGAGCGGTCGCGCCATCGATGTGCGTCATCGGGTTCGAGTTGCGTATGACAGGTGCGGCCGCCGCGTTTTATGACGCCCGTTGTTTCGACGGCCGTGCTTTGTTTCGCGGCGATTTTCGCCGGATCCCACGCGCTCTTCGGTCGATTGGTGGCAACGTTGTCTTTGGAGCGGGCGCCGTCGCCGTTTCAGGCCTGCTCATCGTGACCGTTACGTTGGCGGCGGGCTGGATGGTCGGCTCGTCGCATTCTTCCGATCGCTATAACCGCGGGCCGATGGGGCCGGGGGCACTGGTGCTCGCCGCAAACACTCCAAACCTAGCAGACGCATCGACGGTGGCTTTCGCGGATAAATGGGCGCGCGCGACTGCGTCCATGCAAGTGAGCGCCGTGCCGCTGCTGCCGCAGGACACGCAGATTGCAAAACTTGCTCCCGTCGAAATTCCGGCCGTGACGGCCGTCAACGCCACGTCTCTGCCGCAGAAGCGGCCGGTCGAGACGGCGCACATCGTGCCGCTGCCGCGGCCATTCCCGGCCAAGCGTGAGATCGCATTTGCCACCGTTCGGCAAACCGGCCCGCAACTCGCGGCGCAGGTCGCAGCGGTGACTGCGCCCGAAAAACGCATTGCTGCCCTGCCGGCCCGCGACAGCCGTACCGCGGTCTACGATATCTCCGCGCATACGGTCTATTTGCCGAACGGCGAGCGGCTCGAGGCGCATTCGGGTCTCTATGACAAGATGGACGATCCGCGCTTCGTCAACGTCAGGATGCACGGTCCGACGCCGCCGAATGTCTATGATCTCACGTTGCGCGAGGAGAGCTTCCACGGCGTTCGGGCCATCCGACTCAATCCGGTTGACGAGGACAAGATGTTCGGCCGCGCCGGCATGCTGGCGCACACCTACATGCTCGGTCCCAACGGCCAATCGAACGGCTGCGTGTCGTTCAAGGATTATCAGAAATTCCTGCAAGCCTATTTGAACGGCGAGGTCGATCGCCTGGTCGTTGTCGCGCGCCGTGACGACCTGCCGTCGCGCGTCGTCCACGAGCGCCGCGGCCGCGCCGAGCGGTATGCCGCCAATAACTAGGCTTTTCCGGCCATCGGCGTCCATAAAATCCGTCTTGCATAAGTCGCGGTTGCCCGGCACAAGGCCGGGCATGACAACGCAGCAATCCTGACTCGCACCAAAAATGCCGGCCGAAAAACAGCCCTATTACATCACCACCGCGATCTCGTATCCGAACGGCCCGCCGCATATCGGCCACGCCTATGAGGCGATCGCCACCGACGCCATCGCGCGCTTCATGCGGCTCGACGGCTACGACGTTTATTTCCTCACCGGCACCGACGAGCACGGCCAGAAGATGCTGCAGACCGCGGCGCGCGAAGGCGTGACCGCGCGGCAGCTGCGCGACCGCAACGTGCCGCTGTTCGAAGAAATGGTCACGCGGCTCGACTGCTCGAACGACGACTTCATCCATACCACCGAGGAACGGCATCACCGCGCCTCGAAAGCCATCTGGGAACGGATGGAGAAGAACGGCGACATCTATCTCGACAAATATGCCGGCTGGTATTCGGTGCGCGACGAGGCCTATTACGCCGAGGATGAGACGCACCTGAACGAACAGAAGGTACGTGTCGCGTCCAAGACCGGCACGCCGGTCGAATGGGTGGAGGAGGAGAGCTATTTCTTCCGCCTCTCGGCCTATCAGGACAAGTTGCTCAAGCTGTTCGCGACGCCGAACTTCGTCCTGCCGAAGGAGCGGCTCAACGAAGTCGCGAGCTTCGTTGCCGGCGGGCTCAAGGACCTGTCGATCTCGCGCACCACCTTCGACTGGGGCGTGAAGGTGCCGGGCAACGACAAACACATCATGTATGTGTGGGTCGACGCGCTGACCAATTACATCACCGGAGTCGGATATCCCGACGAGAACGACGACAAGTTCAAGCGCTATTGGCCGGCGGCCCTGCACGTCATCGGCAAAGACATCGTGCGCTTTCACGCCGTTTATTGGCCGGCGTTCTTGATGTCAGCGGGCCTCGCGGTGCCGAAGCGGATTTTCTCGCACGGCTTTTTGTTCAATCGCGGCGAGAAAATGTCGAAGTCGGTCGGCAATGTGGTCGATCCGTTCACGATGGCCGACGCCTACGGCGTCGATCCGCTGCGGTTTTTCTTCCTGCGCGAGATCCCATTCGGGCAGGACGGCAATTACAGCCACGAAGCGATCGTCAACCGCATCAATGCCGATCTCGCCAACGACCTGGGGAATCTGGCGCAGCGCTCGCTGTCGATGATCAGCAAGGCCTTCGGCGGCATGCTGCCGGAGCCGGGCGCCTTCAGCGACACCGACAAGACCATTCTCGCCGCCGCCGCGGGCATGATCGGCGTCGCGCGCGAGCACATGAAGACGCAGCAGCTGCACCAGGTGCTCAATGCCGTGTGGTCGGTGGTCGCCGACGCCAACCGCTATTTCGCGTCGGAGGCGCCCTGGGCGCTCGCTAAGACCGATCCGAAACGGCAGGGCACCGTGCTCTACGTCACGGCCGAGGTGTTGCGATGCGTCGCGATAATGGCGCAACCATTCGTGCCATCCTCGGCCGCTAAACTTCTCGAGCTCCTGGCCGTGGGGCCCGCGGAACGCAGCTTCGCCGCGCTTGACGGCAAGAAACGCATCGTTCCCGGCGTCAAGCTGCCGGCGCCAACGCCGGTTTTCCCGCGCTACGTCGAACCGGAGGCAAAGGCCTGAAGATGTTGGTGGATAGCCACTGCCACCTGGATTTTCCGGATTTCGCCAGCGAGCTGGACGCCGTGGTGGCGCGTGCGCGCGCCGCCGGCATCGGCCGGATCGTCACGATCAGCACCCGCGTGCGCAAATTGAGCCAGGTGCTTGCCGTCGCTGACAAGTTTCCGGAGGTTTTCTGCTCGGTCGGCACCCATCCGCACAACGCCCATGAGGAACTGGACATCGATGCCAAAGCGCTAGCTGCGCTGACAAAAAATCCCAGAGTCGTGGCGATCGGCGAGGCGGGTCTCGACTATCACTACGACAACTCGCCGCGCGACGCGCAGGCGCAAGGGTTACGCCAACATATTGCCGCGGCGCGCGAAACCGGGCTGCCGCTGGTGATCCATTCGCGCGACTGCGATGTCGACATGGCCAAAATTCTCGAAGACGAAACGGGGAAGGGCGCCTTCCCGGCCGTGTTACATTGCTTCACCGGCGGCCGCGATCTGGCGATGCGCGCCATCGGCTTGGGCCACTACGTTTCGTTCACCGGCATACTCACTTTCAAGAATTCGCAAAACTTGCGCGACATCGCACGCGAGCTGCCGGCCGATCGCATTCTGGTCGAGACCGACGCGCCGTATCTCGCCCCGCTGCCGTACCGGGGCAAACGTAACGAGCCGGCCTTCGTCGCGGAAACTGCTAAAGTCTTGGCGGATACCCGCGGCGTTTCCGCCGATGAAATCGCGTGCCAAACGACGGAAAACTTCTTCCGACTGTTCAGTAAAGTGCCGCGTAATTTGGCCAACGCCGCATGACGTTGAAATTCACCATCCTTGGCTGCGGCTCGTCAATGGGCGTGCCGCGCGTCGCGCTTGGTTGGGGCGATTGTGATCCGAACGAGCCGAAAAATCGCCGGCGGCGCTGTGCGTTATTGGTCGAGCGCAGCGGCCCGCATGGCCGCACCCGCGTCCTGGTCGACTGCACTCCGGATTTGCGCATGCAATTGCTCGACGCCGAGGTCGACTGGCTCGATGGCGTGCTGATCACGCATTCGCATGCCGACCACACCCACGGGATTGACGACCTGCGACCGATTTTCGTGCACAAGCGCCGGCGCGTGGACACCTATCTCGATGAGCCGACCTCGCAGGCTTTGCACGCCCGCTTCGGCTATTGTTTCGCGACGCCGCCTGGCAGCGAATATCCGCCGATCCTCAACGAACACCGGCTGGTTCCGGGTCACGCGGTCACCATCCAGGGGCAGGGCGGCCCTATCCAGGCCCTGCCGGTGCTGCAAAACCATGGCGACATCCCCTCGCTCGGCTTCCGCTTCGGTAACGTGGCCTATTCGGCCGATATCAAGGATCTGCCGGCCGGAAGCATGGCCTTCATGACCGGGATTCATGTCTGGATCGTCGACGCGCTGCGTAAGTCATCGCACCCAAGCCATTTCAATCTCGACGAGGCGCTGGCGTGGATTGCTCGGGTGAAGCCCAAGCGGGCGATCCTGACCAACATGCACACTGACATGGATTACGCGGGCCTGCGCGCAATCCTGCCGCCTGGCGTTGAGCCGGCATATGATGGCATGGCGTTTGAGGGAAGCTAATCTGATTTTGTAAGTACTACTCAGAATCGTATGATAATACGTGCAAAAAATGGTCCCACAATCCCTACTATCCCTGAATGATTAGAAGTGTAAATACATTAGAGTCTTTAGACGTTTAGGATCAGATCTTAAAGTGCGGCCGCCATCCTGCCTAATCTTTATATTCCATAATATGTCTTATGCGACTCATTGGTCGGCGGTCGCGGCATTGGGCGGGCTTTGCTAGCGTGGGCCTTCCAGCCGCATAGAGTTCCAGCCGTGAAGCCTTCCCGCGACATTGCCCGCCTGATCGAGATCATGGCGGCGTTGCGCACGCCAGGTAGCGGCTGTCCCTGGGACCTCGAACAGACCTTCCGGACCATCGCGCCCTACACGCTCGAGGAAGCCTACGAGGTGGCCGATGCCATCGCGCGCGGCGATCTCGCCGATCTCAAGGACGAACTCGGCGATCTCCTGCTTCAGGTCGCATTTCACAGCCGGATGGCTGAGGAACAAGGCGCCTTCGATTTCGGCGACGTGGTCGAAACTGTGACCGCCAAGCTGGTGCGCCGCCATCCGCACGTCTTTGCAGACGCCGAGGGCCGCACCGCCAAGGCCGTCGAAGGCCTGTGGGAACGTATAAAATTGGAGGAGAAAGCGGAACGCGGCGAGACAACCCCGGCCGGGGCGCTCGCCGGCGTACCGGTCGCCCTGCCCGCGTTAGCCCGCGCCCTGAAGCTGCAAGCTAAGGCCGGCCGCGTCGGTTTCGACTGGAACGACCCGCGCGCCGTATTGGCCAAAATCCGCGAGGAGGCTGACGAAATCGAAGCTGAGCTCGATAATCCCGATAAATCCGAAGCAGCCGGAGAAGTCGGCGATCTACTGTTTGCTGTAGTCAACCTTGCCCGTCATCTGGGCGCCGACCCCGAAGACATTTTGCGGCAGGCCAACCTGAAATTCGAACGCCGTTTCGGCTCGATCGAACGGGCTCTGGCTGCGCGGGGGAAAACGCCCAAAGAGGCGACTTTGGCCGAAATGGACGCGCTCTGGGACGCGGCAAAGACCGCGGAAGACTGACTAGACGGCGAACTTTGCCCTCACCCGCGCCGCTTTTTCGGCATCCGCACGCACCGTCACGGCAAGCCGCCCCTCGTCATTCATGTTGCGCGACAGCACTTCGGAATTGCGATAGAGCCAGCTCAGGCCGGCGCCATCGCCAGGATCGAGCGACAGTTCAAGCGTCTGGCGGCTTTCACCGAGCCGCGCCTCGATCGCGGCAACCAGGCGATCGATCCCTTCCCCGCTCAGTGCCGATACCGGAATTGGCCGCCGCGTTTCCGGCTGCCGTTCCGCCAGATTGAAAATCCGCGCGCGCGCTTCGCCATCGAGCCGGTCGATCTTATTCCAGACTTCGATCAGCCGAGGATCGGCAGCCTCGATGCCAAGCTCGCCGAGCACCTTCTCGACGTCGTGCGATTGCGCGCCGGAGTCCTCGTGCGACATGTCGCGCACATGCAATATGACGTCGGCCTCGATCACTTCTTCCAGCGTGGCGCGGAACGCCGCCACCAGCATGGTCGGCAGATCGGAAATAAAACCGACCGTATCAGACAGGATGATGCGGTTGCCGAGCGGTAAGTCGATCGCGCGCAGCGTCGGATCGAGCGTCGCGAACAGCATATTGGCCGACAAGACGCTCGCCGCGGTCATGCGGTTGAACAGCGTCGATTTCCCCGCATTGGTGTAGCCCACCAAAGCCACGATCGGATAAGGCACACGCTTGCGGCTGTCGCGATGCAGCTTGCGGGTGCGCTTGACCTTATCGAGTTCGCCCTCGATGCGCGCGATACGATCCTCGATCACACGACGATCGGCCTCGAGCTGGGTTTCGCCGGGCCCGCCGAGAAAGCCGAAGCCGCCGCGCTGACGCTCGAGATGGGTCCAGGCGCGTACCAGCCGCGTCTTTTGATAATTTAGATGCGCGAGCTCGACTTGCAGCGCGCCTTCGCTGGTCCGCGCGCGCCGGCCGAAAATTTCCAGGATCAAACCGGTGCGTTCGATGACTTTCGCATTCCAGGCCTTTTCCAGATTGCGCTGCTGCACCGGCGACACCGGGCAATCCATCACCACAACCGACACTGAGAGGCTCTTCACCAGTCCGGCGATCTCATCGACCTTACCCTTGCCGATATAAGTCGCTGGCCGAGTTTGATTGAGCGTGACCAATCCCGATTGCACCACGGTGAGATCGATGGCTCCGGCAAGTCCGACCGCCTCCGCCAAGCGCGCTTCGGGCGAACGCGTCTCCGCCGCGCGCGCATCGCCGCCGCGCGGCGTCACACGCTTGAGCCACGGTTCAATGACGATGGCGCGGCCGGTCTCTCCGCCCGAAGTCAGGCTGAGACGGTCGGCGCGCTTGTCACGTTGGCGTTCTTCCAATCAGACCTTTTCCCCAGCCGCGGGCTCTTCGCCGCCTTCGAACAGCTGGATCGGGTGACCAGGCATGATGGTCGAGATCGCGTGCTTGTAGACGAGCTGGGAATGTCCGTCCCGTCGTAACAAAACGCAGAAATTATCGAACCAGGTCACCACGCCCTGCAACTTTACCCCGTTCACCAGAAAAATGGTGAGCGGGATCTTTGCTTTTCGGACGTGATTGAGAAATGTGTCTTGTAGATTTTGTGCTCGTTCGGCTGCCATGGCCGTGTTCCATTTTTTGCCCGCGTCTAGCGCGCGAGACCTTTGTTGCCCGAGTCCCTCGCATGGGAGTTCCAGACCATGCGAACGCTTAGCCCCACGCAGATACGTCAGGGCTCAGGAGGCTGCTATTAGATGGCAGGCGGTTCCCGGGCGCAAGCACAAGTTGGCATCCACCTCACCAAACGGCTGAAATAATTGATATTTCGCCGTCTTCGGCGGGCCGAATCAGGCGATTTCGGCGTGCCGGTGATAGTCGCGGCGCAGCGCCGTTGTGATTAGCCCGGGGGCGCCATTGCCCACCGGCTTGCCGTCGATACTGACCACCGGCAGCACGATCTGGCTCGCCGAGGTAATGAAGGCCTCGTGCGCGGCATAGGCCTCATCGACCGTGAAGGCCCGCTCCTCGAACGCCAGCCCCCGCGTCTTGAGCACATCCATCAAAACCGAGCGGGTGATGCCGCCGAGAATATCGCGGCCGAGCGGATGCGTGATGAGTTTACCGTCGCGGCTGACAATCCAGGCATTCGACGAGGCGCCTTCCGTGATTTGGCCCTGGGCATCGACCAGCCAGGCCTCACGCGCGCCACGATCGCGCGCGGCTTGCTTGGCCAGTACATTCGGCAACAGCGCCACCGATTTGATGTCGACCCGCTGCCAGCGGATATCGGGCACGGTCACCACGGCAATGCCCTCCTCCGCCATGTGTTCGAGATGAGCGAGATCGTTGCTGCGCGCGGTCACCACCATCGACGGCTTTGTGTCCGCCCGCGGAAACGGAAAATCACGCCGCGCGACGCCGCGAGTGATTTGCAAATACACGATGCCGTCGCGCACGCGATTGCGCCGCACGGTTTCGCGCAACACCACGCCGAGCGCTGCCGACGACATCGGGCGCGCGATGCGCAATTCGTTCAATGAGCGATCGAGCCGCGCCATATGGCGACGTTCGTCAACCAGCCGCCCTCCCCGCACCTCGCAAACTTCGTAGACGCCGTCGGCGAACTGATAACCGCGGTCTTCGACCGAAACCATGGCGTGCGCGCGCGACAAATACCGGCCATTGACGTAAGCGATGCGCGACATGACGTATATTCCTTGCGCGTGATCTGATCCGAAAACCGGTTCCCACTTTTCGGGATCACGCGCTAGCCGATCCCGAGTGCCTTGAGCTTGCGGTGCAGCGCCGAGCGCTCCATCCCGACGAATTCGGCGGTGCGCGATATATTGCCGCCAAAGCGGCTAATCTGCGCCACGAGATACTCCCGCTCGAACACTTCGCGCGCATCGCGCAGCGGCAGGCCCATCAGATGCTCGCCGCCATTGCCATTGGGCATCTGCGGCACCATCGAGCCGACATCCGGCGGCAACATGCTGGCGTCCATCACCGCGTCCGGATCGCCACCGGCCAGAATCATCAACCGTTCGATATTGTTGCGAAGCTGGCGGACATTGCCTGGCCAACTGTGCGATTGCAGTACCGCCATGGCGTCTTCGCCGATGCGGCGCTTCGGCAGGCCGGTAGCCTGCGATATCTGGTCCATGAAATATTCCACCAGACCTGGGATATCCTCGCGCCGCTCGGCCAAAGGCGGCACGCGGATCGGCACCACCGATAAACGATGGTAGAGATCCTCGCGGAATTTTCCTTCCGCGATCTCCGCTTCGAGGTTGCGCGCGGTCGACGACACGATGCGCACATCGACCGCGACCTTGGTGCTGCCGCCGACCCGCTGAAAGGTCTGGTCGACCAGCACGCGCAGGATCTTGTTCTGCGTCTCGCGCGGCATCTCGGCGACATCGTCGATAAACAGCGTGCCGCCATGCGCCTCTTCCAGCGCGCCGGGCTTGCGTTCTTCCGCGCCGTTGGAGCGGTCGACACCGAACAATTCGACTTCCATGCGGTCGGGCGTGATGGCTGCCGCGTTGATGACGATGAACGGGCCGTTCGCGCGTCCGGACATTTGGTGGATGGCGCGCGCGGTCAGCTCCTTGCCCGAACCCGACGGGCCTACGATCAGGATACGGCTATTGGTCGGCGCCACCCGATCGATGGTTTGACGCAATTGCGTAATAGCCGCCGAGCGGCCGATCAACGTGGCCGGCTGCGGCGCCAGTTGCTTGAGTTGCTTGACCTCGCGCTTGAGCCGCGAGGTTTCCAGCGCGCGCTCCGCCACCAGCACCAGCCGGTCGGCCTTGAACGGCTTCTCGATGAAATCATAGGCGCCGAGCTTGATTGCCGCGACCGCGGTTTCGACGTTGCCGTGGCCGGAGATCATGACCACCGGCACTTCCGGATGCTCCTGCTTGACGGCTTCGAGCAGTTGCAGTCCGTCGAGTTTGCTGCCTTGCAGCCAGATATCGAGGAATACCAGATTGGGCTTGCGTGACGCGATTGCCGCGAGCGCGTCATCGCTATTGCGCGCGGTCCGCGCGTTGTAGCCTTCATCCTGCAGAATCCCGGCCACCAGGTCGCGGATATCAGCCTCGTCGTCGACAATGAGAATATCTGCGGCCATCAAGCGTTCCCGCTTTTTTGTTTTTCAGGCTCTGCCGACGCAACATGGCCAGCGGCGGAGAAACGCACCCGCACCCAGGCGCCGCGTTGACCCGAAATTTTCTCGGCGGCGTCGCGCAGCTCGATGCTGCCGCCGTGGTCCTCGACGATACGCCCGACGATGGCGAGGCCCAGCCCTGTGCCCTTCTCGCGCGTCGTAACATAGGGCTCGAGCAGACGGCTGCGATTTTCCTTGGGCAGACCGATGCCGTTGTCGACCACGTCGATCACGACATCATTGCCGTCGCGCGCAGCAAAAACGCGGATCACGCCTTTGCCGAGTTCGCTCTCCGGCACCGCGCCAATCGCTTCGGTCGCGTTCTTGATGAGATTGGTCAGCGCCTGCGATATCAGGCGCCGGTCGAATTTCGCCGGCATCGGATCTTCGGCAATGTCGGCGTCGATTTCGATATCCGCATTGCCGACGCGCATCAGGAAGACGGCCTGCCGCACGGTGTCGGCAACGTCTTCGGCGGCAATCACGGGCTTCGGCATGCGGGCAAAGCGCGAGAACTCGTCTACCATGCGCCGGATGTCGTCGACCTGACGGATGATGGTATCGGTGCACTGGTCGAATACGGCACGATCCTCGCCAATCACGCTGCCGTATTTGCGGCGAATGCGCTCTGCCGACAATTGAATCGGCGTCAGCGGGTTCTTGATTTCATGCGCGATGCGGCGCGCGACGTCTGCCCAGGCGGACGTGCGCTGGGCGGCCACCAGTTCCGTGATGTCGTCGAGCGTCACGACGTAACCGTGGCCGGATTCACCCGATTGCTCGCTGGTGATGCGCACCGACAAATTGCGTTCGCGACCGTTGCGCGTGATCGTCACCTGGTCCTGCGTGCGCGCGCCGGCGCGCGCTGCCGCCATGAAATCCGCAAGTTCCGGGAACGTCTCGGTCAGAGGGCGGCCGAGCGCCTCGGACTCGGCGCGACCGATCAACTTTTCCGCTGAACGGTTGAGGATGCTGACATGGCCGTCACCGTCCACTCCGATCACCCCCGCGCTGGCGCCGGCAAGCACCGCTTCGGTGAAACGACGCCGGCTGTCGATCAAGTCGCGCGCGCCCATGATGTCGTCGCGCTGGGTGCGCAGTTCCTGGGTCATACGATTGAAGGTCTCGCCGAGTTGCGCGAGATCGCCTTCCGACCGGTGCACGGGCACGCGCACATGCAGGTTGCCGGTGGACACCACATTGGCAGCGCCGATCAAGCGCCGGATCGGCGCCACCAGCCGGTTGGCGAAGTTGAGACCAATCCAGACTGCGGATAGCAGAACGGTGAGCGCGATGACGGTGTACATCAAGGCGAAGGCGACCTGCACGCCCAGGCGGCGCGCCTCGATCGCGGCATATTCGGTTACGCTTTCACGCGTCGCCTGCAATTGCGGCACCACGCTCGGATCGAGCAGCCGGGTCACGTACAAATAATCGTCGTCGTAGTCCTTCAATTTGACGACGGCCGCGACGTAGTTGGTGTCGGGCAGCAGAACGATTTGAGGATCGCTGTCGCCGATCTTCGCAAGGGCGTCGCGCGGCGGCATGGCGAAGGTCTGGTTGATCTTGCGCTCGTCACGCGCAATGACATTGAGATCTTTATCGATAACGATGGCGGCTGCTAGCCCGCGCACCGACGCCTGGAAGGTCAAATATTGCCGCAGCTTGTCTCGGTCCTGTTCGAAGATCGACTTCGAACGCGCGATGTCGGTGCCCATGACCATGATATCGGACCGCACGATCGCCGCATGGTCGCGCAGATAGGCTTCCGCGACGATCAATGAATTTTCGATGGCCGCGCGCGTGCGCGTGGAGAACAGTCGGTCGAGCCCGCGGTCAAGCGTGATGCTCGCGACAATCGCCACCAGGATCGCGGGCGCCGCAGCGATGATGGAGAACAATCCGACGATGTTGATGTGCAGCCGCGCGGCCGCCCGTCCGCTGCGGCGGGCCTGCACGACCTGCCAGACTTCCCGCACAATGACGCCCAGCAGCAACAATACGGCGACCGCGTTCACCAGCAGCAGCGTGACGACAACCTGATGGGTCGGTGAAATCGGCGTCAGGTCGGCGAGAACGATAAAGGTGATGAAGGCCGAGAACAGGGCAAGCCCGACTGAGATCGGCCCGAGCAGCCTCATTTCCCCGCGCCTGGCGGAGGAAGAAACAAGCGCGGCCTCTGCGCTGGCAGCCTGTTCTACGCTCATGGACCCCTGGCAGCGGATGGCGGAGCGGGCGGCTCCATAAGGCGGCATACCGGGAGGAAATGCCCTCACCGGCACTGATGCTTTTATACAACAATGTTGCCGAATTGCGACAAAACCGCGGCGGAAAAACCACAGCTGGGTTAACCGGGGCCGCTAGTTGCCGCCGCGGAAAACCTGGATGTCGAGATCGCGGATCTTCTTGCGCAGCGTATTCCGGTTGACGCCCAACAGGTCGGCGGCACGGATCTGATTGCCACGGGTCGCAGCCAAAGCGGCTGTCAGCAAGGGGTACTCAATTTCACGCAAGACCCGGTGATAGAGCCCCGCCGGCGGCAGACCGTCGGCAAAGCCCGAGAAGTAAGCCGTTAGATGCCGCTCCACCGCCGCGCTGAGATTTTCCTCGCTGCGCGGTTCATCGCCGCCAATCGGCATGGCGGGCTGCGCCAATTCAGATTCGATAACCGCGGAGGTGATCGTCTCCTGCGGATAAAGCGCGGCCAACCGGCGCGCCAGATTCTCCAGTTCGCGCACATTGCCGGGCCACCGGTGACGCTTGAGACGCTCGAGACCCGCCTGGTCGATCTGCTTGGGCGGCAGGCCTTCGCGCTGGGCTTGCGCGAAGAAATGGCGGATTAGATCCGGCACGTCCTCAATACGCTCGCGCAACGGCGGCAGCCGCAGCGGCACCACGTTCAGGCGGAAGAACAAGTCTTCGCGGAACAGGCCCTGCTGAATGAGCAGCCGCAATTCCTTATTCGAGGCTGCGATGATGCGCACGTCGCTCTTGATCGGCGTGCGTCCGCCGACCGTGGTGTATTCGCCCTGTTGCAGCACGCGCAGCAACCGCGTCTGCGCCTCCATCGGCATGTCGCCGATTTCATCGAGAAACAACGTGCCGCCCTCGGCCTGTTCGAAGCGGCCCGAGCTGCGGGTGTTGGCGCCGGTGAAGGCGCCCTTCTCGTGGCCGAACAACTCGGATTCGATCAGATCGCGCGGGATCGCCGCCATGTTGATGGCGACGAAGGTTCCGCTTCGCCGCTTGCCATAATCATGCAGCGCGCGCGCCACCAGTTCCTTGCCGGTGCCGGACTCGCCGGTGATCATCACCGTCAGGTCGGTTTGCATCAGCCGCGCCAACACCCGGTAAATTTCCTGCATCGCCGGCGAGCGGCCGACCAACGGAATGCTGTCGATGTCCTCGCTCTTGGCGCTCGCCGGCCGTTTCTCTTTCGGCTCGGAAAGCGCCCGCCCGACAATCGCGATCAGTTCCTTGAGATCGAACGGCTTCGGCAGATATTCATAGGCGCCCCGTTCCGACGCACGGATCGCGGTCATGAATGTGTTCTGCGCGCTCATGACGATGATCGGAAGGTCGGGACGCGCCTTGCGGATGCGCGGGATCAAGTCGAAAGCATTCTCATCCGGCATCACGACATCGGTAATGACCAGGTCGCCGTCGCCCTGGCTGACCCAGCGCCAAAGCGTCGCCGCATTGCCGGTGGAGCGCACCTCGTAACCGGCGCGCGATAAAGCCTGATTGAGGACGGTGCGGATCGCCGCGTCGTCGTCTGCAACCAATATGCTCCCCGTCGGCATCGTCCTACCTCACGGGCTCTGTACCGGCGGCGCGTCTTCGGCAACATCGCCGTCGCCGCTGTAGATCGGCATCAGCACGCGGAAGACCGTCCGCCGCGGTTGCGATTCACATTCTATAATGCCGCCATGGTCGCCGATGATTTTGGACACCAATGCCAGCCCAAGGCCGCTGCCGCTCACTTTGGTGGTGACGAACGGATCGAACAAATGCGGCATCAGGTCGTCCGGCACGCCCGGACCGTTGTCCTTGACGCAAAACTCAAGCGGCAGCGATACCCTCGCCTTGCTGCCCGGCATCGCCAGCCTCACGCCGGGGCGGAACGCGGTCGTCAGTTGGATCTCCCCGTCATCCGCGCCCTCGCTGATCGCCTCGGACGCGTTCTTCACCAGATTGAGAAACACCTGAACCAACTGGTCGCGGTTGGCGAGCACCGGCGGCAGCGATGGGTCGTAGTCTTCGACGAATTTGATGTGCTGGCCGAAGCCGGTCTGCGCCAAGCGCTTCACGTGGTCGAGCACCACGTGAATATTGACCGGCTCGCGTTCGACCGGCCGCTCGTCGGCGAAAACCTCCATGCGGTCGACCAGCTTCACGATGCGGTCGGTCTCGTCGCAGATCAACTTGGTGAGCGAACGATCGTCGTCGCCGGCCGACTGCTCGAGCAATTGCGCCGCGCCGCGAATGCCGGACAGCGGATTTTTTATTTCGTGCGCAAGCATGGCGGCGAGTGCGATCACCGAGCGGGCGGCGCCGCGATGGGTGAGTTGGCGGTCCATCTTGTCGGCGATGGTTCGTTCTTGCAGCATCACCACGACATGGTCGGGATATTCCGCCAGCGGGCCGACATAAAGATCGACAAGCCGCTCGCCTGGATTGCGCGGGGTCGCAAGATCGACTTTGTATTCATTCACCGCCGCACCGCGCGCCCGAACCTGCTCGATCAGCGTAAGCAGCGGCGAGCCGAACGGCACGAGATCGCGCAGCATGTGCCGGCGCAACACGGGAATTGAGGACTCAAAAAATTGCTCGGCGGCGACGTTGGCGTCGGCGATCTTGCCGTCCGGCGACACCATGATCACCGGATGCGGCAGCGCGTGTAAAACCGCGTCGGCCGGCGAATTGACGATAGCGGAGACGGCCTGAGCGCGGCTCATGCGGCGGCCTTCCAGGCAAAAGCGTCGTAGGCATCGGCAAGCATGCGACGCGCCAGCACGGGCTCTTCGGCGGTCAGCACGCGGGCGCGGTGTTGCTTGAGGAGATCGGTCGATACGCCGGCCGTCGCCGCCGCTGAATCGAGCGCCCATCCCAGATGTTTGCGGGCGTGGCGGCGGCCGATGCTCAGGCCGTGGTGAACGAGCATTTCGTCGTAAAGCGTATCGATCAGCGTGTGTTGCTCGGCCAGCGGCGGCATTTGCTCGCGCCGGCCGGTTGCCAGATAACGCGCCACTTGCCCTGGGAACCATGGACGTCCCTGGGCAGCGCGGCCAATCATGATGGCGTCGGCGCCGGACGCTGCGAGCGCATGTTGAGCATCATCGTATGTTCGAATATCGCCGTTGACGACAACCGGGATCGATACGGCCTGCTTCACCGCGCGTATCGCCTGCCAGTCCGCGTTGCCGGTGTAAAACTGGCAACGGGTGCGGCCATGCACGGTGATCATCTGAATCCCGGCCTGCTCGGCGCGGCGCGCGAGTTCCGGCGCGTTGAGAGTAGCGTGATCCCAGCCCAGCCGCATTTTCAGCGTGACCGGTACGCGCACGGCCGCGACCGTGGCCTCGATCAAGGTCAGCGCGTGGTCGAGATCACACATCAGCGCCGAGCCGGAGGCGCCATTGGTTACCTGCTTGGACGGACAGCCCATGTTGATATCGATCATGTGCGCGCCTTGGGCTTCGGCAATGCGGGCGCCTTCTGCGATCCAATGGGCTTCGCAGCCTGCAAGCTGAACAACATGAATCGCGACGCCCTGCCCCTCGCTGCGGGCACGCGCTTCGCGCTGGCCCTCTACCAAGGCGGCGCACGCTGTCATTTCTGAAACGACCAACCCCGCCCCATGCCGCTCGGCGAGCCGGCGAAAAGGAGCGTCGGTGATGCCGGACATCGGCGCCAAAATCGCATTGTTCGGAACCTTCACCGGTCCGATAATCAAGGATTTGGTGCGAAATCGGTCGTTTTCACCCTGAATAGGATGACTGCCTATCATTTAGGCGATCCCTCTTGATGCTCAGAGTTTAGCCATTTTGACAAGCGGCGCAAGTGCTGCACTGCAAAAACTTGTTCATCGTTAAGTCGCGTGCCGGACAGAGCAACGGCGTTTCCGTATCAGCCCGGAACGCGCTAATCCATGCCTAAATCCGGAGTGCGATCAGCATGGTGAGCGTGGCGGCAGTGGTCGTGGCGGCGGGGCGCGGGGTTCGCGCCGGCGCTACCACGCCAAAGCAATTCCGGCCGATTGGCGGCGAAAGCATGCTGCGTCGCGCGCTGTCCATGTTCGTAGAACATGGCGAGGTCGGCTTCGTACAGCCGGTTATTCGGCCGGAAGACGTCGATCTCTTTCGCGAGCAAACTGTTCATCTGAATGTTCTTGCGCCAGTATTTGGTGGCGCCACTCGGCAAGGTTCGGTGCGCGCCGGACTGGAGGCGATCGCCGCCTGCAAACCGGACATTGTCCTGATCCACGACGCGGCGCGCCCGTTCGCCAGCGCCGGCCTAGTGTCGCGCGCGATCGCGGCCGTAAAAAAAACCGGCGCGGCGATCCCGGCGCTGACCGTCACCGATACCGTCAAGACCGTCGATGCCGGGGACTTGGTCGCCGGCACGATCGACCGCAACAGGCTGCGGCTGGTGCAAACGCCGCAAGGTTTTGACTTCGCGGCTTTGCGCGATGCGCACCGCCGCGCCGCCGCGCAAGGTCGCGACGACTTCACCGACGACGCGGCGCTCGCTGAATGGGCCGGGCTCAAGGTCAGCCTATTTCCGGGCGAGCCCGGCAACATCAAGATCACCGATGAAGGCGATTTCGCGCGCGCCGAGGCGCACGTGCTGGGCGCGCTCGGCGACGTGCGCACCGGCACCGGCATCGACGTGCACGCCTTCGGTCCGGGTGACTACGTCACTCTTGGTGGCATTCGCATCGCTCATGATCGCAGTCTGATCGGTCATTCCGATGCCGACGTTGCGCTGCATGCGCTGGTCGACGCCATTCTCGGCGCGCTGGCCGACGGCGACATCGGCGCACATTTCCCGCCGAGCGATCCGCAATGGCGCGGCGCTGCATCCGACCGCTTTCTGACGTTCGCGGTCGAGCGCGTCAAAACGCGCGGCGGCCGCATCGCGCATCTCGATCTCACCATCGTATGCGAGGCGCCGAAGATCGGCCCGCACCGCGACGCCATGCGCGCTAGGATCGCCGCGCTCGCCGGCATCGCGATCGAGCGCGTAGCGGTTAAAGCGACCACCAGCGAGCAATTGGGCTTCACCGGGCGCGGCGAAGGCATTGCGGCTTACGCCACCGCGACCATCCGTCTGCCCTGGAGCGCGTCATGAGCGACGATCTGCGCGCCGCCGCCAAAGGAGTGCTCGACGCCTGCCGCGCGCACGGCTTGAAGATCGCGACCGCTGAATCCTGCACCGGTGGATTGGTGGCGGGCGCGCTGACCGATATCGCCGGTTCCTCGGACGTCGTCGACCGCGGCTTTGTCACTTACTCGAACGACGCAAAGCAGCAAATGCTGGGCGTACCGGCTGCCACGATTGAAAAACACGGCGCCGTGAGCCGCGAGACGGCCGAGGCGATGGCGCGTGGCGCACTCGGCAATGCCAATGCCGATATTGTCGTGTCGATCACCGGCATCGCCGGCCCCGGCGGCGGCAGCGCCGACAAGCCGGTCGGCCTGGTGCATTTCGCCGCCGCCTCGCGCAGCGGCGCGCTCACGCACGCGGAAAAACGCTATGGCGAGTTGGGCCGCATCGGCGTGCGGCGCAAATCTGTACTGCAGGCGCTGATGATGCTGAAAAATCTGGCGGACGCGAAATAGCCGCGCGCGGCGGCGGAAAACCCATCGATGCAAGACGAAAAGTTGCGGCTCAAGCCTGATATGAGCACGCTGGCGGTGATTGCCGTACTGGCGACATCGGTCGCCGGCCAATTTGCGACCAGTCCCAATCTGGGCTGGTACGCCGGGCTGTTAAAGCCGTCGTTTAATCCGCCAAACGGAATCTTCGCGCCGGTCTGGGGCGCGCTTTATTTGCTGATGGCCTTCGCGGTCTGGCGTGTGGTCGGCTTGCCATCGACGCGGGCATGCAACGTGGCGCTCGTGCTGTTTTTTCTCCAACTGGCGCTGAACGCGGCCTGGTCGTGGATGTTTTTTGGCTCCCAGAGCCCGCTGCTGGGTCTGGTCGATGTCATTCCGCAACTCCTGGTCATCGTTGCCACGATCATTGCGTTTTTCGGCTCGACTGGATGGCGGGCCTCGCGCTGGCGCCACTGGCGGCCTGGGTAGGTTTTGCGGCGGCGCTTAATGCCGCGATTTGGCAACTTAACGGCTAGATTACTTATAATCCCGGCGTCGTCTCGCGAAGGACGCTGGCCAGTTGATTGTTTCCGCGTCGGGCGACGACCCCGTTTTTCTTGGCAACCAGCGCGCTGCGCAGCTCGACCAGCTTGAGCGGCTTTGCCAGCAGCTCGGATTCCAGATTGAGCGACTGCGCGATCTTGACCGTGGTCTGCATGACGTGCTCGTCGGCGCCGCTGATCACGATCACCGGCACGCGATTTCCGCTGTCGACGATGGTGCGCAGAAGCAGCGCCCCGCTTTGCTTGCCGAGCGACAGGTCGAGCGTAATGCAATCGAACTTTTGGGTCTTCAAACTCCTCTCGGCTTCGTCAAAGGTCGCGGCCTCAACGACGTCGTAGCCGGCCTGCGCGCCGATCTTGCAGATGATCTTGCGTTGAATGAGATCGTCGTCGATCACCAGCAGGCGGATTGCCTCGGCCGTTTCATTTCTTGCAGATGTCATTGCAGCAATCATTGTGGTCTCCTCATGCGTTCATCGATTCAGCCGTGATCGGCTGCGATAGCTTGCTCTTGATGATGTCCTGAATTTCCGCGAAGCCCGCGGCGAGCCGGGTAAGCCTGGCATCGAGACCCGGCCATTTGAGACCAAGCGCCTCCGCCTCAAGTGACTTAGCCAGACCGGACAGCCGCAAAAAGCCGAGCGAAGCGGCCGAACTTTTGATGGTGTGGGCTTCACGTTTGATCAATGCGTTGTCGCCCTCTTTGGCGGCCTTGCGCATCTCGCCGAGCCGCTTCTTGGTCTCGGCACGGAAAGTCTCCATGACCAATCGGATATCGTCGGCGCCAAGCGCATCAGCCAATTCGCCATGAATCGCCGCGTCGAACATCGCCACGCCGCGCGCGGCCGGCTCACTAACGAATTTGGCGGCCGCAACCGGCGTCGCGCTGCCGCCAAACCGGCTGAGTTTTGCGGCAAACCCCGCGCGCGTGACGGGTTTTGTCAGATAGTCGTCCATCCCCGCTTCCAGGCAGACGTCCTTGTCGTGGGTCTGCGCATTGGCCGTCAAAGCGATGATGTACGGCTCGCAATAAGGATGGTCGAGACTTCGGATCAACTTGGTCGCGGCCAGCCCGTCCATTTCGGGCATCATGACATCCATGAAGACGACGTCGTATTTAGTCGCGCTACATGCGGCCACGGCCTTGATGCCGTCGCTTGCGAGATCGACCGGGAAACCCAGGCCTTCGAGCAGTTTTGTCGCGACCAGCTGGTTGGTCTTGTCGTCTTCGACCACGAGAATCTTGACCGGCTTGCCGCCCTTGGCCGCGCCCGGCGCCAGTGGCGAGGATATCCGCAATGTTTGCTCGAGCGCGGCATCGCTGGCGGCGCTGTGCGCCAGCGCGACGGAATACTCGATCGTGAACCGGAAGGTGGTGCCTTTGCCGACCTTGCTCTCCACCATGAGCGTGCCACCCATCAGATCGATCAGACGCTTGCAGATGGCGAGGCCGAGACCGGTGCCGCCGAAACGGCGCGCGATCGTGCTGTCCAGTTGCGAAAATTCGCGGAACAGCAGCTTGAGCCCGTCGGCCGGGATTCCGATGCCGGTGTCGGCAACCGAGAATGTGAGCCGAACGTGTTGCGGCGTTTGCCCCTTGTCGCATTCGACAGTTACCGCGACGCCGCCTTCGTTGGTGAATTTCAACCCATTGCCGACGAGGTTCAGCAACAACTGTCGAAGCCGCGCCGGATCGCCAACGACCCGGCCGGGCACGTCCTCTGCAATGTTTACCGAAAGATCGAGCTGCTTTTCTGTCGCGCGCGTCGACAGGACGCCGACGGTATTGCGCACCAGATCGTGCAGATCGAACTCCACCTGTTCGATTTCCACGCGGTCGGCTTCGAGTTTCGAGAAATCGAGCACGTCGTTGATGATCTTGAGCAGATGCTCCGCCGATTCCCGCATGGTTTTGGCGCAAGGCAGCTGATCGGGACGCAGGCCGCTTTCGAGCAACACTTCCGCCATTCCGATCACGCCATTCATCGGCGTGCGGATTTCATGACTCATCATGGCGAGGAATTCCGAGCGCGCCCGCGTCCCGGCTTCCGCCGCGTCGCGCGTCTTCGCAAGCATGCGCTGATAGCGCGTCACCAGGTAGGTCACGCCGAGCAGCCACACGGTCAGCAGCGCCGCGATGCCAATATCAATATTGCGATTGTGCACATAGCTGCTGAAAATCTCGGTGTCAGCAAGACCGACGACGACGAGCAGCGGATAGCCTTTGACTTTGCGATAGACGAACAGCCGTTCGAGGCCATCGAGCTTGCTTTTGGTGTCGTAATGACCGAAGTTTGCCTGCGCATAGGCGGTGAACAACGGCGTATTGGCGAGCGAAGCGCCGACAGTCGAAGGGCCTTTCGACCCCCGCGCGCGTACGATGCCATCGGTGCCCACCAGCGTGATCGAGCCATTTTCGCCGACGTCGATCGATTCATAGAATTGGGACAGATAGTCGGGGTCCAGCGACACCACCACCACGCCGCCAAAGCTGCCGTCCGGCATGGTGACCCGGCGTGTCATCTGGATTGACCATTTCTTGCTGACCCGCCCGAGCACCGGCTTGCTGATAAACAGTTCGTCGGTATTGCGCTGGGCGTGCACGGTGAAGTGCTCGCGGTCGCCCAGATAGACCCCCGGGATTGAGCCGGGGATATTGCTCGCGACCATCAGACCGCTCTCATCGATGATGGCAAGTTGGAAGGTAATGCCGGTCAAAAACTCGTTGTTGCGCTGCCACAGCGACATGTTGAAATGCTGCGGATCGCGTGCGTACGAATCGCGCACGTATAGCAGCGTCTGGTCGACGCTGCGGATCGAGCGGATGATCTGCTCTTCGAACGCGCGCGAAAGATTGCCGGCATTCTGCAACGCGCCCTGCTCGGTCTGCGTTCGCTCATTATGCGTGAAATAGGCCGCGCCGATCCATATCAGCAGCACCGCGGAGAACCCAAACAACATGCCGCCGTAGGAACCGATGCGAAACAGCCATTCGCGCAACGGGTTGCGCTGCTGGATCTCCGGTTTGGCGGCGGTAAGTTTTGTCGGCATCGATTGCGTTATCCGGCCGAGCGCGTGTTGCGACGCTCGCTCGCCGTCTAGCATAAAGTGATTTGTACGGCTTTGACTGAACTCAAACGCGCAAAGCGCGGCCTTGTTTGCAAGCAAGCGTTAAGGATCGCGCGTGCGCCAACGGTAGTGCAGTACGGGCGGCGCATTGGAAGTCCGGCTATGCGGAACGTCGGCCGTAAATGGCGTCAGCCCGCTTCTCGAACGCGGCGGCGTATTTGCGGAACACGGTGTCGAACAAAGCGCCCGCCAGCATCGCGAAAGCGCGGCTCTTGAATTCGTATTCGATGAAGAATTCGACGTCGCAGGCGTTCTCCCCGGCTGGATGGAACGCCCAGCGGTTCTGCATGCGGCTGAACGGACCGTCGAGATATTCCACCAGCACCTTGAGGTTCGGCCGGTCGGCCGTGGCGCGGGTGGCAAAGGTCTGGCGGATCAATTTGTAGGCGACCGTCATCTCCGCCACCATGACGGTGACGCCGTTGCCCTTGTCGGTGCGGCTGTTGATTTTCAGCGCCTCGCACATCGGCAGGAATTGCGGATATTTCTCCGCGTCGATGACCAGATCGAACATGTTCGCTGCGGCGTGGCGGACGCGGCGCTTCGTGGAGAATTGCGGCATTAATTTTTCAAACTTGCGCGGCGCGCGCGGCCTTGAGGCGCGCGAAATCCTCGCCGGCGTGATGCGAAGAGCGCGTCAACGGCGAGGCCGACACCATCAGGAAGCCTTTGGTGTAGGCAATCGTCTCCAGCGCCTTGAATTCATCCGGCGGCACGAAGCGCATCACCTCGTGGTGCTTGCGGGTCGGCTGCAGATATTGCCCGATGGTCAGAAAATCGACATCGGCCGAGCGCAGGTCGTCCATCACCTGCAGCACTTCGTTCCGCTCCTCGCCCAGCCCGACCATAATGCCCGACTTGGTGAACATCGCGGTGTCGATCTCCTTGACGCGCTGCAACAGGCGCAACGAATGAAAATAGCGCGCGCCCGGGCGGACGCTGAGATAAAGCGACGGCACGGTTTCCAGATTGTGGTTGTAAACGTCGGGCCTGGCCGCGACTACCAACTCGAGCGCGCCATCCTTGCGCAGAAAATCGGGCGTCAAAACTTCGATGGTGGTGTGCCGGCAGCGCGCGCGGATTGCGGCAATGGTGTCGGCGAAATGTTGCGCGCCGCCGTCGGCGAGATCGTCGCGGTCGACCGACGTGACGACGATGTGCGCCAGCCCCAACTTGGCGGTCGCTTCGCCGACATGCGCCGGCTCATTCGGATCGAGCGCGCCCGGCAAGCCGGTCTTGACGTTGCAGAAGGCGCAGGCGCGCGTGCAGGTATCGCCCATGATCATGAAGGTGGCGTGCTTTTTCTCCCAGCACTCGCCGATATTCGGGCAGCCGGCTTCCTCGCACACGGTGACGAGGCGGTTGTCGCGCATGATCTTCTGAGTGGCGAAATAGCCCGGCGACACCGGCGCCTTGACGCGGATCCAGTCCGGCTTTTTTTGCACGGCTGAATCCGGCCGGTTCGCCTTTTCCGGATGGCGCGGACGCGGGCTGTTGATGTCGTAGACGACCGCCATGGGCTTTACTTACGGCTGGCCGCCCCGCGCCGCAAGGTCAGGCGTTTCTAATCGCCCGCCAGATGCCCAGGAACACGATGGCGCCGATCGTGGCAACGATCAGATTGCCCCAGAAATCCGGCATCACTTCCAGATGGAGCTTCTCGAACAGGAAGCCGCCGACAATGGCGCCGACCAGGCCGACCGCGAGATTGTGAAATATGCCGCCCGGGCCGCCGAGGACGACCTTGGCGAGCCAGCCGGCGATCAGGCCGATGATGATCCAGGAGAGAACGCCCATGGTTGCCGCTCCTTACGCCGCCGGCTTCGGTGGCAGCCGATTGCCCGGCGTCGAATTGGCGATTTTCAATTCGTCCTCGTTCATGTCGGCGCCGATGTCGCCGAACAGCGGCGTCGAAAGATAACGCTCGCCGGTGTCTGGCAGCATCGCGAGAATGGTCGAACCGGGCGCGGCATTCTTGGCAACCTCGAGCGCGCCGGCGAAGGTGGCGCCGGCGGTGATGCCGACAAAGATGCCTTCCTGCTGCGCCAGCGCCTTGCTGTATTTCATGGCGTCGGCGTTTTGGATGGTGATGATTTGGCTGACGACGCCGCTATCGATCGCGTCGCCGGTGAGCTTCGGAATGAAATCGGGGCTCCAGCCCTGCATCGGATGCGGCTTGAAGGCGGGGTTGGCCTTGGCCGGCGAGCCGTCCGGATTGCGCTCCTGCGGCGTGTGGCTTGTGAGCATCGGCGCTTCGGCCGGCTCGCACAAAACGATCTTGGTGTCGGGCCGCTCCTTGGCCAGCACGCGCGCCACGCCCTTGAGCGTGCCGCCGGTGCCAAAGCCGGTCACCCAATAGTCGAGCTTCTCGCCCTTGAAGTCGTCGACGATCTCGCGCGCCGTGGTGCGCGAATGCATGTCGGCATTGGCCTCGTTCTCGAACTGGCGCGTCTTGAACCAACCGTGGGTCTTGGCGAGTTCGTTCGCCTTGTTGACCATGCCGATGCCGCGTTCAGCGGCGGGCGTCAGGATCACCTTCGCGCCAAGGAAGCGCATCAGCTTGCGGCGCTCGACGCTGAAGGTCTCCACCATGGTGACAACCAGCGGATAGCCTTTCTGCGCGCAGACCATGGCCAGTCCGATGCCGGTGTTGCCGGAGGTCGCCTCGATCACCGTCTGGCCCGGCTTGAGCTCGCCGGATTTCTCCGCCGCCTCGATGACGCCGAGCGCCAGGCGATCTTTGACCGAGCCGAGCGGATTGAACGCCTCGATCTTGACGTAGAGGTTGATGCCTTTGGGCGCGAGCTTGTTGATCTTGACCACCGGCGTGTTGCCGACGGTGCCGAGAATGTTTGCGAACTTGGCCATAACAACAGCTCCTACATGTTCAGAACGCGACCATAGGCATCGAGTACCGCTTCCTTCATCATCTCCGACAGCGTCGGGTGCGGGAAGATGGTGTGCATCAACTCTTCCTCGGTGGTTTCCAGGTTCATCGCCACCACGTAGCCCTGGATCAGCTCGGTAACCTCGGCGCCGACCATGTGCGCGCCGAGCAATTGGCCGGTCTTCTTGTTGAAGATCACTTTCACCAGACCTTGATCCTCGCCGAGCGCAATGGCCTTGCCGTTGCCGACGAAGGGGAAGCGGCCGACGCGAATGTCGATCTTTTTATCTTTGGCGGCCTGCTCGGTCAGTCCGACCGATGCGACCTGCGGCGAGCAATAGGTACAGCCCGGAATCATCTGCTTGTTCATGGCGTGCGGGTGCAGGCCCTTGATGGCCTCGATGCAGACCACGCCCTCGTGCTCGGCCTTGTGCGCCAGCATCGGCGGACCGGAGACGTCGCCGATGGCGTAAATGCCCGGCACGTTTGTCTTGTTGAACGGATCGACACTGATAATGCCGCGTTCGGTTTTGACGCCAAGCTTTTCGAGGCCGAGATTTTCGATATTGCCGACCACGCCGACGGCGGAGATGACGCGCTCGGCGGTGATGGTCTGGGTCTTGCCGCCCTCGTCGATCGTAGCGGTAACGCTGTCGGTTTTCTTGTCGAGCTTGGTGACCTTGGCGCTGGTCAAAATCTTGATGCCCTGCTTCTCGAAACTCTTGCGCGCGAATGTCTGGATCTCGGCATCTTCGACCGGCAGAATCTGCGGCAGCACTTCGACCACGGTCACTTCGGACCCCAGCGTCCGATAGAACGAAGCGAACTCGATGCCGATCGCGCCGGAGCCGATCACCAGTAGCGATTTCGGAATCTTGTCGGGCGCCATGGCCTCAAAATAGGTCCAGACCAGTTTCTTGTCGGGCTCGAGGCCCGGCAGCACGCGCGGCCGCGCGCCGGTGGCGATGATGATATGCTTGGCCTGATAGGCGCCGGGCGGAAGCGCGCCCTTCGGCGCGTCGTTCTTCGGCGCCTTCACGGTGACCTTGCCGGGCGCGTCGATCGTCGCCTCGCCCCAGATGACCGACACCTTGTTTTTCTTCATCAGGAAACCGACGCCGTCATTGAGGCGCTTCGACACGGCGCGCGAGCGCGCCACCACGGCTTTAGGGTCGTAGCCGACATTGTCGGCCTTCAGTCCGTAGTCCTTGGCGTGTTGCATGTAATGGAAAATCTCGGCCGAGCGCAGCAGTGCCTTGGTCGGGATGCAGCCCCAGTTGAGGCAGATGCCGCCGAGATAATCGCGCTCGACAATCGCTACCTTGAAGCCGAGTTGCGCGGCGCGGATCGCGGTGACATAGCCGCCGGGGCCGGAGCCGATGATCAAGACGTCGAAATTACTGTCGGCCATACGCTCATTCGCCTCCGCACGGACCCCGATTGAACCTAGCCCAATTTAGGCATGTAATGGCGGCAATAAAACCGGGAGAAACGTCATGGGCAGGAACGCCGGCCGCCTTGCGGCTATCGCAGTATTTCTGTTGGCGCAAGCCGCCGTCGCATCGGCCACCGAAATCAAGGTTTTCAGCACCGTCGGCGTCAAGAGCGTGCTCGAGGAGTTGGCGCCGAAATTCGAGAAGGCGACCGGCAACAAGCTCACCATTACCTGGAGCACGGCTTCCCTGCTCGCCAAACGCGTGCAGGCCGGCGAACAGGCCGACGCGTTGGTCCTGATCAAGGGCGATATCGACACTCTTAAAGCCGCCGGCAAGATCATGTCCGGCACCGACGTGATCTTTTCGAAATCCATCTTCGCGGTCGGCGTGAAAGCCGGCGCGCCGAAGCCCGACATCTCCACGCCCGAGGCGCTCAAGCAGGCGCTGCTGGCGTCGAAGGCTGTCAGTTACACCGATCCCGCCACCGGCGGCGCCAGCGGCGTCTATACCGCCAAGCAGATCGACAAGATGGGCATCACCGAACAGATGAAAGGCAAGACCAAGCATCCGGCCTCGGGCGGCTTCTCGGGCAGCCTTCTGGTCGACGGCCAGGCCGACATCGCGATCAATTCCAAGCCCGAGCTGATGTCGGTCCCCGGCGTCGAAGTGGTTGGGCCGCTGCCGGGCGACATGGCCTATACGGTGACCTACGACGCCGCGGTTCAGTCCGGCGCAGCGCAAGCGGATGCGGCGAAAGCCTGGGTGCAATATTTGATGTCGCCGGAAGTGCAGGCCGTGTTCAAGGCCAAGGGTTTCGATCCGGCTTGAGACGCGCCGCTCAAACGTATTGAGCGATTCCGTTGCCGAAGGACCAGTTTTCCCGAGTCACCTCGACGAGGTTGATGAAGATATCCTGCGGCCGCAGACCCGGCTTTTTGGCCAGCAAGGCGACGATGCGCACGAACAGCGCCTGCTTCTGATCGACGCCGCGCGAATTGGTGGCAGTGATCTGGATGAACACCAGATCGTCGCTGCGCTCGATCTTGAGGTAGTTTCTGCTGAAGAAGAACTGGTCGTCGTCGTGTTCGGTCACGACGATGAAGCGGTCTTCATCCGGCACTGTGAAGGTCTGGCGCAACGCGCGGTAGACGCCGTCGCCGATCGCCTTCTTGTAGGCCGCCGATTTGCCCTTGCGCAGGTCGACACGCACCAGTGGCATCGCTCATACCACCATCATCACCGGGTTTTCGATCAGCTTCTTGAACGCCCCGATCAGTTCGGCGCCGAGCGCGCCGTCGACCGAGCGGTGATCGCAGGACAGCGTCACGCTCATGATGGTGGCCACCGCAAGCTGCCCGTTGCGCACCACCGCGCGCTCCTCGCCGGCGCCGACCGCCAGAATCGTCGACTGCGGCGGATTGATCAGCGCGGTGAAATCCTTGATGCCGTACATGCCGAGGTTCGACACCGACGTAGTGCCACCCTGATATTCGTTGGGCTTGAGCTTGCGGGCCCGCGCCCGCGCCGCGAGATCGCGCATTTCGTTCGAGATAGCGGAGAGCGACTTGCTTTCGGCGTTACGCACGATCGGGGTGATCAGCCCGCCCGGCAGCGCCACCGCCACGCCGACATCGGAATGCTTGTGCTTGAGCATGCCGGCTTCGGTCCATGACACGTTAGCGTCGGGCACGCGTTGCAACGCCAAGGCCAGCGCCTTGATGACGAAGTCGTTGACCGAAAGTTTGTAGGCAGGCTTGCCGTCTTTGTCCTTGGGTGCCGCAGCATTGATCTCCTCGCGCGCGGCGACCAGTCTGCCGATGTCGCAGTCCATGGTCTCGTAGAAATGCGGAACGGTTTGCACTGATGCCGTGAGACGCTGCGCAATCGTGCGGCGCATGCCGTCATGCGGCACGAGTTCGTAGGAGCCGTCCTCATAGAGCGCGCGGATCTGCGCGTCCGACATTAACGGAGCGATGGTGCCGCCGGAGGGCGCGGCGCCGGGCCGAGCGACAGCCTTGCCGGATTTCGCGTCCTCGATGTCGCGCGCGATCACCCGGCCATGCGGGCCCGAGCCCTGCAGGCGGTTGAGATCGAGGCCGGCGTCCTTCGCAAGACGGCGCGCGAGCGGTGAGGAGAAAACTCGATTGCTGCCTTCGCTGCGCGGCGCCTGAGCAGGCTGCGACGGCGCGGCTGGTTTCGGCGCTGGCGCGGATTGTGGAGCGGGCGCAGCAGCTTTCGGCGACGCAGCTTGCGGCTTCGGAGTATCAGGCGCTTTCGCCGGCGCAGCCTTTGCGAAACCCGCCGCCGCCTTCACGTCTTCGCCCTCACCCGCCAGAACGGCGATCACAGCATTGACCGCGACGTCTTGCGTGCCTTCCGGCACAACGATCTTGGCGAGCGTGCCCTCGTCGACCGCCTCGTATTCCATCGTCGCCTTGTCGGTCTCGATCTCGGCGATGACGTCGCCCGACTTGATCTTGTCACCTTCCTTCTTGAGCCAACGCGCCAGGTTGCCCTTTTCCATCGTGGGCGACAGCGCTGGCATGAGGATGTTGGTGGGCATCGCGCTACCGGTAACAAACGGCCTTGGCCGCCTCGACCACTTCGGCGACTGAGGGCAGCGCGAGTTTTTCCAGATTGGCGGCGTAAGGCATCGGCACTTCCTTGCCCGACACGCGCGCCACCGGCGCGTCGAGATAATCGAAGGCCTGCTCCATGATGCGCGCGGCGATTTCGGCGCCGACGCCGGATTGGGCCCAACCTTCCTCGACGGTGACGGCGCGGCCGGTTTTTTGCACCGAAGCGACGATGGTCTCGGTGTCCATCGGCTTGAGGGTGCGCAGGTCGATAACTTCGGCGTCGATGCCGGCTTGCGCCAGCTCCTCGGCGGCCTTGAGCGCGTAGCTCATGCCCATCGACCAGGCGACGATGGTGACGTCGTTGCCGGCGCGCGCGATCCGCGCCTTTCCAATGGGCAGGACAAAGTCTTCCAGCTTGGGCACCGGCGAGGCGTGACCGTACAGAATTTCGTTTTCCAGGAAAATCACCGGATTGGGATCGCGGATCGCGGCCTTCAACAATCCCTTGGCATCGGCGGCATTCGATGGCGCGATCACCTTCAGGCCCGGGATGTGCGAGTACCACGCCGAATAATCCTGGCTGTGCTGGGCGGCGACACGCGCGGCAGCGCCATTGGGTCCGCGGAACACAATTTGACAGCCCATCTGGCCGCCCGACATGTACAGCGTCTTGGCGGCCGAATTGATCAGCTGGTCCATCGCCTGCATGGCGAAGTTGAACGTCATGAACTCGACGACGGGTTTGAGGCCCGCAAGCGCTGCGCCAATGCCCAACCCGGCAAAGCCGTGCTCGGTGATCGGCGTGTCGATCACCCGCTTGGCACCGAATTCCTGCAACAGTCCCTGCGTGACCTTGTAGGCGCCCTGATATTCGGCGACCTCTTCGCCCATCACGAACACATCTTTGTCGCGCCGCATCTCCTCGGCCATGGCGTCGCGCAAGGCTTCGCGCATGGTCATGGTGACCATCTCGGTGTCTTCGGGAATGTCGGGATCGGCGGCGATTTGCGTTTCGGGCGCCTGCGGGGCGCTCTGTTCCTTTTTCGGCGCGGGTTTGGCTTCGGATTTTTCCGGCTTGGCAGCGGGCGCGGGCTTTGCCGCCGGCCTGCTGTCCTTGATCGACGATTTGTCTTCGCCGTCGCCCAGAATGACCGCGATCGGCGTATTGACCGCCACATCGGCGGTGCCTTCGGGAATGAGAATTTTTCCCAAGGTGCCCTCGTCGGCGGCTTCCACCTCCATGGTGGCCTTGTCGGTCTCGATCTCGGCGATGATGTCGCCGGATTTGACCTTGTCGCCTTCTTTCTTGAGCCACTTGGCGAGGTTGCCCTTCTCCATGGTCGGAGACAGCGCGGGCATCAGGACTTCGGTCGGCATGCGCGCGCCTCAGCGGTACACGTTGGTCCAGAGCTCGGATACGTCCGGCTCCGGATCGTGGGTAGCGAATTCCGACGCCTGATTGATCAGGTCGCGCACTTCGCCGTCGATTTTCTTCATCTCGTCTTCCTTGGCGAATTTCTTTTCCAGGATGCGGGCGCGTGCCATGTCGATCGGGTCGTGATGGGTACGGACCTCGTCGACTTCCTCGCGCGTGCGGTATTTCGCCGGGTCCGACATCGAGTGGCCGCGGTAGCGGTAGGTAAGCATTTCCAGAATGCAGGGGCCCTTTCCGGCGCGGCACCAGGCGGCGGCTTTTGCGCCGGCAGCCTTGACCGCGCGCACGTCCATGCCGTCGACCTGCTCGCCGGCGATGTTGAAAGACAGGCCGCGCCGCGACAGGTTGATTTCAGCCGAGGCGCGCGTGATCGAGGTGCCCATGGCGTAGCGGTTGTTCTCGATCACGTAGATGACGGGCAGCTTCCAAAGCTCCGCCATGTTGAAGCTTTCGTAGACCTGGCCCTGATTGGCGGCACCGTCGCCGAAATAGGTCACGCTGATATTGTCGTTGCCGCGATAATGGTTGGCGAAAGCGAGCCCCGTGCCGATCGGTACCTGCGCGCCGACAATGCCGTGGCCGCCGTAGAAACCCTTGTCGACGCTGAACATGTGCATCGACCCGCCTTTGCCCTTGGAATAGCCATGGGCGCGGCCGGTCAGTTCCGCCATCACGCCTTTCGGATCCATACCGCAAGCGATCATGTGGCCGTGGTCGCGATAACCGGTGATCACCTCGTCGCCGGCCTTGAGCGCCATCTGCATGCCGACCACCACGGCTTCCTGACCGATATAGAGGTGGCAGAAGCCGCCGATCAGCCCCATGCCGTACATCTGGCCGGCCTTCTCCTCGAAGCGGCGGATGGTCAGCATGGTGCGGTAGGCGGAAAGCTCCTCGTCCTTGCTGAAATTGGCGACCGGAGTGGCCGGCTCGGCGCTCGGGCTGTTTTTGGCTTCGTTTTTGGCGGCGGCCATTGGCACTCCCTGCGAAAGCGTCCGGGCTTTTGTGACGGGGGGCCGCGGTTCACTTTGCAACCCTCCAATAGCTTAATCCGCCCAAGGGCGGAAGCGCGAGGCCGCCGCACGGGATTGCGCAAAACGCCCGAAATTTGGCTGAAAATTACAAGACCGGCGGTGGATAACCGCTAGTGGAGCAGCAGCGTCAGGTCGCGCGGGTGGGCGAGCCCCAGGAGAGCGCGGGCGCGCTCGTCCAGCATGTCGGGGTCGATACGATCGGCCCGCAGCAGCGCCACACGCCGTTCCCACATCGCGTGCTCGGCTTTCAAATGCGTCAGCTCGTCTTGCATGGCGGCCATCTGCTGGTCGAGATCGGCTTGCGCACGCAGGCCGTGATTGCCGGTAAAGGCATTGACCGCGAAATAGCCGATGAACAGCGCGGCGAAGGTATAGAGGCCGAGCGCGGTCAGGATGGTGCGGCGACGCCGGTGGGAGACCATGGCGGCCAAGATGCGGCAATCGCGTTAAGGCGACTTTAATGCCCTCGGCCGGTCAAACCGGGACGTATTGCCGAATCTCGTTGAGCACGAAGTTCCCCAGGCGCTTGCCGCGGTTGCGGAAGGTGCGCAACAGACCCTGGTCGACGAAATAGGTCAGCAGAATGGAATCACGGCTTTTGACGCGATTATGCACGGCGTCCGCCGAATGCCAGGTGTCGCTGCCAACCGCGAAGGCGTAGCCGGCGTTGGGCGCAAAACGCATCTGCGTATGTTTGGGCATCGAGCCGTCGGGCAACCGCTCGTGAAAGATCGTACCGATATTGGTGTTGGCGTCGTCCTTCGGCAGATAAAGCTGGACGGTGATGCCCTTCCACTTTGTGTCGGTGTGCGGCGTGATCAGGTAACCGGGAATGTCGCGGGTCAGGATCGGAATCGGATACATGCCCACTTTGGCAAAGTCCGCGCCGAAACGCTTCGACAGGCCGGGCGCCAGACGCCGGATGAAGGCTTGCTTCACCGGCACCGAGCAGAGCGCGCGACCGACCACATCCCACAGCGCGCGTTTTTCCGGCGGCAGATTGCGGATGTATTCCGGGAACAGGTCGATCTTGACGCGCGTATGCGTCCCGTCGGTCAGATCGTGGCCTTTGCTGCGGCCGTGCATCGGGCGGTAGTCGGTCGCCTCCGGCTTGAGCGCCAGAATTTGCGTATAGATGTCGTCTGGAAACACGCGATCGAATTCGAGATGAAAGAACGGCTTCTCAACCGCGCGCGCGGCGTCGACCGATTGCGCGACAAATGCAGAAAGCCGCTCGACCGCGTGGCGGCGGTCGCTGCCGCTGATGGCCGTGGCTTGATCCATGTCCGTTATGCTTTCAAATTAGCGGCGCGATTTCAAGGCGTCGCGGCCGGCATATTTGGCCTGCGCGCCGAGTTCCTCTTCGATGCGCAGCAGTTGATTGTATTTCGCAGTGCGGTCGGAACGCGCCAGCGAGCCTGTCTTGATCTGCCCGCAATTGGTGGCAACCGCGAGATCGGCAATGGTTGAGTCTTCCGTTTCGCCCGATCGGTGCGACATCACCGCGGTATAGCCGGCCTTGTGCGCCATCTCGACGGCGGCCAGCGTCTCGGTGAGCGTGCCGATCTGATTGACCTTGATCAGAATCGAATTGGCGAGGCCGCGCTTGATGCCGTCGGCGAGCCGCGTCACGTTGGTGACGAACAGATCGTCACCGACGAGTTGACACCTGGCGCCGATTTTCTGCGTGACGAGCTTCCAGCCTTCGAAGTCGTCCTCGGCCATGCCGTCTTCGATCGAGACGATGGGATATTTTCCGACAAGTTCCGCCAGGTAACCGGCCTGCTGCTGCGGCGAGCGAGTCTTGCCCTCGCCTTCGTAAACATAAGAACTGTTCTTGAAGAATTCAGTGGCCGCAGGATCCAGAGCGATCATGACATCGCCGCCCGGCTTGTAGCCGGCCTTGGCAATCGCCTGCATAACAAGATCGAGTGCGGCCTCTGCCGATTTCAGATCCGGCGCGAAGCCGCCTTCATCGCCGACATTGGTATTGAGGCCAGCGGATTTAAGTTGTGCCTTCAGCGTCTGGAAAATTTCCGATCCGCAGCGCAGCGCCTCGGCGAAAGTCGGCGCGCCCACCGGCATGATCATGAATTCCTGAAAATCGATCGGATTGTCGGCATGCACGCCGCCGTTAAGAATGTTCATCATCGGCACCGGCAGCGTGCGCGCGGCGGTGCCGCCGACGTAGCGATAGAGCGGCGCTTTTTTGGACGCGGCCGCTGCCTTTGCGACGCCAAGCGACACGCCCAGGATGGCGTTGGCGCCGAGCCGGCCTTTGTTCGGAGTGCCGTCAAGCGCAATGAGCGTCTCGTCGATCTTGGCCTGCGCTTCGGCATCCATGCCGCCGAGCGCATCGAAAATTTCGCCGTTGACCGCGTCGACCGCCTTGGTGACGCCCTTGCCGCCATAGCGCGCCTTGTCGCCATCGCGCAGCTCAACGGCTTCGTGGGCTCCGGTCGAGGCGCCGGAGGGAACCGCAGCGCGGCCTTTCGAGCCGTCCTCGAGAATGACGTCGACCTCGACGGTCGGGTTGCCGCGGCTGTCGAGGATTTCGCGGCCGATGATGTCGGTAATGGCGGTCATGCGTCGGCTTCTACAGGATGGACGGCCCTCTTGTCATCTGGCCGCCGAAATATGCGATAAAGGCCCATGGCAAAGAGACCGCTGCAACTGGGCCGCCCGAGCCCGATCCCTGCCTCGCCGGACAAGGCCAGGCTCGACCGCGTGCCCAATCCGCATTCCGACACCAATTACGTCGCGCGTTTCACCGCGCCGGAATTCACGACGCTGTGCCCGATCACGGGCCAGCCCGATTTCGCCCATCTGGTGATCGACTACGTGCCGGGGCGATATCTGGTCGAATCGAAGTCGCTCAAGCTGTACCTGAACAGCTTCCGCAATCACGGCGCCTTCCACGAGGACTGCACCGTCGCCATCGGCAAGAAACTGGTGGCGCTGCTCAAGCCGAAATATCTGCGCATCGGCGGCTACTGGTATCCGCGCGGCGGCATGCCGATCGATGTGTTCTGGCAGAAGGGAAAATTGCCGGACGACGTCTGGGTGGCCGACCAGGGCGTCGCACCCTATCGCGGCCGCGGCTAGACAGGGCCTGGCTGTGGCCGGCGCAACCCCAAGGCGCAAATCCAGCCGGTCGCCGTCAGCACCAGAGCGCCGAGCAGCAGAACCGGCGTGATCCCGACGCTGTGCAGACCGAGACCGTAAACGATCGGCCCGAGCGCTTGTCCCACGAAAAAGAAAAACGAATGCGCCGCGGTCGCCGAGCCGCGCGCGCCGGGCGCGAGCTCGGTGACATAAGTCTGCAGGCAACCGTGCAGAAGATAGAAACTAAAACCGAGCAGCATGAAATTGGCGAATTCGACCGGCCATGGCATTCGAAGCGCGATCACGATCAGGCAAAACGCCATCGCCATGCCGCCAGTCGCCATTAGGCGCCGCTCGCCGACATGCATCAGCAGGCGCGACACCGAGACCGTGTAAATAATGCCGCCAACGGCAAAGCCGGAAATCACCACGCCGGCGATCGACGAACTGGTGACACCTTCAGTGCGCAGCATGCCCGCCATGTAGGGGAACACGCCGAACAGGAAAATTGCTTCGACGAACACGCCGCCAAAACAATATTTGGCCAGCGGATTGCTCAACACCGCGCGATAATTCGGAACAAGCGTCGACAAATCGAAACGACCGGCCGGCTCCGCCATGCCGCGAAAACCGGGGATCACCACGATGAGCGCAATCAGATCGATGGCGCCGGTGGCGAAGAACACGCCGCGCCAGCCGATCAAGTCGCCGATGACGCCGGCGCCGGTCGCGCCCAGGAGATTGCCGCTCATCGCCGCGAACAAAAGCTTTCCGATCGCGACCTGGCGTTGCCCGACCGGCACCTGATCGCCGACGACGGCGAGCGCGATCGGGAACACGCCGCCGGCGGTTATCCCCGCTACGATGCGCAGGCTCATTAGCATCTCGAAATTCGTCGCCAGCCCGCAGGCCAGCGTAGCGATGCCGAGGATCAACATGCAGACCGAGATCAACCGTGTCTTACTGAACATATCGGCGAGCGCGCCGAGCACCGGCTGTATCAGTGCATAAGGTAGCGTGAAGCCGGTCGAGAGCAGCGCGGCAGTGGTCGGCTCGACCGCGAGACCTGCGGCGATCTGCGGAATGACCGGATCGATCGAGCGCATGAACAGCGACGTCGCGAACACGACGAACGCCATGAGATTGAGGACGCGGCCCATACCGGGTGATTGCTCGACGCGGACTAACGCTTCGCCAGCCGGTCGAACTCGACCAGCGTGCGCAACAGCGGCTCCATTTCCTTCAGCAGCACCATGTTAGGCCCGTCGGAGGGCGCCCTGTCGGGATCCTGATGGGTCTCGATGAACACGCCGGCGACGCCGATCGCGACCGCCGCGCGCGCCAGGACCGGCACGAATTCGCGCTCGCCGCCCGAGGACGCGCCCTGCCCGCCCGGCTGCTGCACCGAATGCGTCGCGTCGAAGATCACCGGCGCTCCGATGCGCTTGAGGATAGGCAGCGCGCGCATGTCGGACACCAGCGTGTTGTAGCCAAACGAAACGCCGCGCTCGGTCACCAGCACATTGTTGTTTCCGGCGCCGGTGACTTTTTCCACCACGTTCGCCATGTCCCAGGGCGCCAGGAACTGGCCCTTCTTGACGTTGACGACTTTCCCTGTCTTGGCGGCGGCGACCAGCAGATCGGTCTGCCGGCTCAAGAAGGCCGGGATCTGCAACACGTCGACAGCGCCGGCCACGCGGATGCATTGGTCGGCGTCGTGCACGTCGGTGAGCACCGGAATTTTCAATTTGTCGCGGATTTCGGCAAATATCGAGAGCGCCGCGTCGAGCCCGAGGCCGCGCGCGCTTTTGCCAGATGTGCGGTTGGCCTTGTCGAATGACGTCTTGTAGACGAGGCCGACGCCGGCGCGGCCGGCGATTTCCTTTAGCGCGACCGCCATTTCCAGCGCGTGCGCCCGGCTTTCCAGCGCGCAGGGTCCGGCGATCAGCGCCAGCGGCAAGGCATTGCCGAAGCGCACCGCGCCGATGGTGACGGTTGAGTTGGGTTTATGGTCCACGATTGGTCCTCGCGGGCGCGACCATGAAGCGGCAAAGGCCCTTGGTCAACGGGCGGATTCGAATGTAAAAACCGCGCCCAGGATGGCGTGCTTTTGTGGGGCCAGCCCGCGACCAGCGAACCGCAAAGCCGCCAGCCGCGCGCCACCGCCGGTGTCCGGCGCCGGCAATCCGAAACGGCGCTCAAAATCAACCGAAGTTGTCATTTCAATCATTCCACGCGGCAAGTCGATCGTAAATCCGGGACCTTCGTCGCGCGCGCTCCGCGCGCCGGTAAAGGCCAGCAGGAAATCGCGATGGCGCGCTGGTTCGTCGGCGACCATCACGACGCCGGCAACGGCCTCGACGCTGTTCGCATGCTTTTGAAACGCCGGATTCCAGAAATTTTCCGGGAAATGCTGCTGACAGGTGGCGAAATGAATGTCGGCCGCGCGTTTGTCTTCGGCGAAGGCGAGCGAGAAGCCGACTTTGACCGCCGCGCCGTCGGGCCGCTTGGCCTCGCGCTCGAACCGCATCACCTCGGAGGCCGCGATATGCGCGGCACCGAACGCGGCCGCGTCGGCGCCGGCGTCACGCGATTCCAGAATGAGCAACGCGAAACCCTCATCGTGCTTGAGAAAGTCACGCGTATAAGCCCCGAACAATTTGGAAAACCCGTCGGGCCCAAGCTTGTCCGGCTCGGCTAGCGTCAACAGCTCGATGAAAAAACCCGGTAGTTGCACGATGTAATTGTGCGTGCCCCAGGGGTGCCGGTTGCGCGCTCCGACGGTGAAGCCGAAGCCGCGATATAGCGCGGCTGCCGCGTCGAGATCGCGCACGGCATGAACGATGTGATCGAGGCCGTGGGGCATGCTGCGAGTCTAGCAGGCCGCAGCCGCTACACCAGCCGACTCTGTTCTACCGCCGCGCCGATGAAGGATGCAAACAGCGGATGCGGCCCGAACGGCCGAGATTTCAATTCGGGATGGAATTGCACGCCGATGAACCAAGGATGATCTTCGTATTCGATGATCTCGGGCAGAATGCCGTCGGGTGACATGCCGGAGAAGCGCATGCCGCGTTGCTCCAACCGGCCTTTGTAAGCCGTGTTGACCTCGTAGCGGTGGCGGTGCCGCTCGGAGATTTCCGTACCGCCGTAAATATTCGCGACGCGGCTGCCACGCGTCAGCACTGCGGCATAGGCGCCGAGCCTCATGGTGCCGCCAAGATCGCCATTGGCGGCGCGCTTTTGCAATTCGTTGCCCTTGAGCCACTCGGTCATCAGGCCGACCACCGGTTCGGGCGTCGGGCCGAATTCGGTCGAGTTGGCGACATCGATGCCGCACAGATTGCGCGCCGCTTCCACCACGGCCATCTGCATGCCGAAGCAGATGCCGAAATACGGCACATTGCGTTCGCGGGCGAAGCGCGCCGCGCGGATCTTTCCCTCGGCGCCGCGCTGACCGAAGCCGCCCGGCACCAGAATGCCGTCGACGTGCTCCAGGAATGGCGCCGGGTCCTCGTTCTCGAACACTTCCGACTCGATCCAGTCGAGATTGACCTTCACTTTGTTGGCAATGCCGCCATGCGACAGCGCCTCGTTGAGCGACTTATAGGCATCCTTCATGCCGGTATATTTGCCGACAATCGCAATGGTGACATCGCCTTCCGGATTGCGGATACGCTCGTTGATGGTGTGCCAGCGCGCCAGATCGGGAAGGCCCTTCGGCTCAAGGCCGAACGCGGCCAGCACTTCGTTGTCGAGCCCCGCGGCGCTGTAGGCCTCCGGCACGGCGTAAATATTGTCGACGTCGCGCGCTTCGATCACGGCGTTTTCGCGCACATTGCAGAACAGCGCGAGCTTGCGCCGCTCGCCTTCCGGAATCGGCCGGTCGGTGCGGCACAACAGAATGTCCGGCTGAATGCCGATCGAGCGCAATTCCTTGACCGAATGTTGCGTCGGCTTGGTCTTCAACTCGCCCGCACTCGGAATGAACGGCAGCAACGTCAGATGAATGTAGACCGCGTGGTGGCGCGGCAGATCGTTGCCCAATTGCCGGATCGCCTCGAAATACGGCAGGCCCTCGATGTCGCCGACCGTGCCGCCGATTTCGCACAGCACGAAGTCGAAATCGTCGTTGCCGTCGCGGATGAAATCCTTGATGGCGTTGGTGACGTGCGGGATCACCTGGATGGTGGCGCCGAGATAATCGCCGCGCCGCTCCTTGGTCAGGATGTCCTGATAGATACGGCCGGTGGTGATGTTGTCCTGACGGGTCGCGGGCCGCCCGGTAAAGCGCTCGTAATGTCCGAGATCGAGATCGGTCTCGGCGCCGTCGTCGGTCACGAACACCTCGCCGTGCTGGTACGGCGACATGGTGCCGGGATCGACGTTGATATAGGGGTCCAATTTGCGCAGGCGGACCTTGTATCCGCGCGCTTGCAGCAACGCGCCGAGCGCTGCGGATGCGAGACCCTTACCGAGTGAGGAGACCACACCGCCGGTGATAAAAATGTACCGCGCCATGGGGCCTAACCTCTAAACCCGCCGAATCGATTCGACGAGCGCGAAAAACTCAGAGCCGATCTGCACCTGTGTGCAAATCGGAAAACCTTCGAGAACCGAGACTGTTGCATCAACATTTTGACTTCTCACCTGAGACCCACCCGGTCTCTTTTGTTCACGCCCGGTCCTTAAAACGGAAGGGCCGGTTTCCCGGCCCTTCATCAGCTTTTTATTTCGACTGCGGCACCTGCGGCCCGGAGGGAGCAGCAGGCGCGCCCTGATTGAGTTGCTTCAGGATGCCGCTGGCATCGAGCGGCGCGGGCGCCCCGGGCGCGCTCGGAGCGCTTTGGCTGCCCTGCAGGATCGAGGTCGGTTTGCGGTTGAGGCCGGCAAGGATCGACAGAATGAGACTGGTCGCGAAAAACAGTCCGGCCAGGATCGCGGTCGCGCGCGTGAGCACATTGGTGGTACCGCGGCTGGTCATGAATCCGCCGGTCGAGCCGATGCCCAGCCCGCCGCCCTCGGACTTTTGCAGCAGCACCACGCCGATCAAGGCGAGCACCAGCATCAGGTGGATCACGATAACGACGTGCTGCATCGGGTCTCAATCCATTCAAACATGCCGGTCCGGGCTCGCGGCCCAGCCGGCCTTTGCAACCTATATAAGAATTCGCCGCGGTCTCTACACGATCAGACGCGGATTTTCCACCCTTGCCGGGACTAGCGGTAAACCGCCGCAATACCCAGGAAATCCGCCGCTTTCAGGCTGGCGCCGCCGACCAGGGCGCCGTTCACATTGGCAATCGTCAGCAGTTCCTTGGCATTGGCCGGCTTGACCGAGCCGCCATAAAGAATGCGCACCCGACCGCCCTCGCCGCCAAAGCGCGCCGTTAGCCGCTGGCGGATGAAAGCATGCGCCTCGGCCACGTCGGCCGGCGTGGGCGTCAGCCCGGAGCCGATGGCCCAGACCGGTTCATAAGCGATGACCAGGCCCGTCGCACTATCCGGCAGCGAACCGTCGAGCTGGCGGCCGATCACATCCAGGGTCTTTTTGGCTTCGCGCTCGGCGCGCTGCTCGCCGATGCAGACGATGGCCATCAGCCCGGCGCGGCGCGCGGCCTTGGCCTTGGCCCGCACTTGGGCGTCCGTCTCATGATGGTCGTTGCGGCGCTCGGAATGGCCGACGATCACCGCGACGGCGCCTGCATCCTTGAGCATTTCGGCGGCGATATCGCCGGTATGGGCGCCGGAGACCTTGGCATGGCAATCCTGGCCACCGATCGACACCGCCGAGCCACGCACGGCGGCCGCGAAATTCGCGATCAACGTGGCCGGCGGACACACCATCAACTCGGCGCGGCCTGCGAGCGCGCCGGCGCCGTGGACGATGCGGGCGAGTTCGCCTTCGGAGGCGGCCAGCCCGTTCATCTTCCAATTGCCCGCCACCAGCGGCGTTAACTCGGCCGGCGCCATGTTTTGGTCCTTGTCCGCGTGCGGTTATCAGACCGGCGCGCAGCGCGCCAGAGCACACGGTGCGCAAGCCGATCCTTCTTGTGTTGCAAGGAGTTGGCCCGCTCCCTATAAGGGCGCCACCGTCCCTTTATTGGCTCCTCCACGCTAGCCCGGGAACAACGCGCGCATGCTTCGCGGCATCCACAAAGCCTCCTCGAGCTGGCTCGGCCGGGGCGTTATGGCGATCGTCATGGGCGGCCTGGTCGTAAGCTTCGCGATCTGGGGCATCGGCGATATTTTCCGCGGCTTCGGGCTCAATTCGGCGCTCAAGATCGGCAAGACCGAAATCTCGACCGAACAGTTCCGGCAATTCTACAACGACCGCCTACAGCAGCTCAGCCGCCAGGCCGGACGGCCGATTTCGGCCGACCAGGCGCGCGCTCTCGGCCTCGACCAGCAGATACTCGGCCAACTGGTGGCCGAGACCACGCTTGACGAGCAAGCCAAGGCGCTGCGGCTTGGCATCAGCAATGACGAGATCGCCAGCCGGATCACCAACGACCCGAGTTTCCGCGGCATCAACGGCCAGTTCGACCGCGCGCGTTTCGAGGCGATCATCCGGCAAGCCAACTTCAGCGAAGGACGCTTCGTCGAAGAGCAGCGGCGCGTGACCTTGCGCCGCCAGATCGCGCTCAGCCTCAGCGGCGACATTCGCGTGCCGGCGACCGCGATCGAGGCCATCAATCAATATCAAAACGAAAAACGCGCCATCGAGTACCTGAGCCTGGGTCCCGCCCAAGCCGGCGATATCCCGCAGCCGACGCCCGAACAACTCGGCAAATATTTCGACGAACGCAAAGTCGTGTTCCGCGCGCCCGAATACCGCAAGGTGACGCTACTCTCGATGGCGCCGGCCGACCTCGCCAAGCCCGATGCGGTCAGCGACGCCGACACCGAGGCATATTACGAGGCTCACAATGGCAGCTATGGCACGCCCGAGCGCCGCGAGCTGCGCCAGATAGTGTTTACGAAACCGGAAGATGCCGAGGCCGCGCACCAGCGCATCGTCAAGGGCGCAACGTTTGACGACATCGTCAAAGAGCGCGGGCTCAAGGCCAGCGACACCGACGTCGGTATGGTGGCGAAGGCCGACATCATCGATCCCGCCGTCGCCGACGCTGCCTTCGCGCTCAAATCCGGCGAAGTCAGCGCCCCGGTTAAGGGCCGTTTCGGTATTGTGCTGGTGCAAGTCGGCAAGATCGAGCCGGGAAGTCAAAAAACCTATGAAGAGGTCGCGCCCCAGATCAAACGCGAGATCGCCGAAACCCGCGCCAAGAGCGAAATCGGCACGCTGCGCGACAAGTTCGAGGACGAGCGTGCCTCCGGCGCAACTTTGGCCGAGACCGCCAAGAAACTTGGCCTCACGGCGCGCACCATCGACGCGGTCGACCGCTCGGGCCGCAGCCCCGACGGCAAGCCTGTCGCCAATCTGCCGAAATCTCCGGACGTGATCGCCGCAGCTTTCAGCACTGATGTCGGCGTCGACAACGATCCGATGCAGCAGCAAAACGGTGGCTATCTCTGGTACGACGTCACCAGCATCATCCAGTCGCACGAGCGCACGCTCGACGAGGTCAAGGATCAGGTCGCAGCGCGCTGGCGCGACGACGAGATCGGCAATCGCCTGCAGGCCAAGACCGACGACATGGTCGGCAAGCTCAAGGCTGGCACCACGCTGGCGCAGCTTGCCACCGAGAGCGGCCCGAAAGTGGAAACCGCAACCGAACTGCAACGCGGCAAGCCGGGCGGCTTCGTGCCCGCCAAGCTGGTCGAGGCCGCGTTCAAGACGCCCAAAGACACGCCGGGCAGCGCCGTCGGCGATCAGGAAACCGCGCACTTTGTGTTTCGCGTGACCGAGGTGACCGATCCCAAGATCGATCCCGCGTCGGCTGGCGCCAAACAGATCTCGACGACATTGCAGGGCTCCTACGCCGACGATCTTGTCGGCGCCTATGTCACGCGGCTTGAAACCGAATTTGGCGTCACACTCAATCAGCAGGCGATCATCCAGGTCATCGGCGGCGCCCAGCCATAATTTAGCACAATGCAGATCGAGCCGTTGGAAAGCGCATTCGCGGATACGTACGGCCGCGGGCAGGCGCAGGTGGTATGGACGACGCTGGTCGCCGATCTGGAGACGCCGGTTTCGGCCTATCTCAAGCTCGGCGGGGGCAAGCCGATGAGCTTTCTGCTGGAATCAGTGGAAGGCGGCGCGGTGCGCGGCCGGCACTCGATCATCGGAATCGAGCCGGACCTAATCTGGCGTACCAATGGCGGCAAGGCCGAGGTCAATCGCAACGCGCGCGCCAAGACCGGATCCTTTTTGCCCTGCCCTGAGCCGCCGTTGCAAGCCTTGCGCGCGTTGCTCGGGGAAAGCCGCATCGCGCTGCCCCAAAGCCTGCCGCCGATGGCGGCCGGCGTGTTCGGTTATCTCGGCTACGACATGGTGCGGCTGATGGAAGAGCTGTCGCCGCCCAATCGTGATCCGATCGGGATTCCCGACGCCGTGCTGGTGCGCCCGACCATCATCGTGGTGTTCGACGCGGTCAAAGATTCGATCACGGTCGTCACGCCGGTACGGCCCGAAAAAGGCATCGACGCCAGGACCGCGATGACGCGCGCAGTCGAGCGGCTGTCAGGCGCGGTCGAGAGCCTGGACCGCCCCCTTGATATGTCGCTTGCCGAAATCCACGAGGGCCCGCTCGACGTACCGCCGAAATCCAACACCACGCCGGCCGAATACAAGGCGATGGTGCTCAGGGCCAAGGACTACATTGCCGCCGGCGACGCCTTCCAGATCGTGTTGGCGCAGCGTTTCGAAGCGCCGTTCACGCTGCCGCCGTTCTCGCTCTACCGCGCGCTGCGGCGGACCAATCCGTCGCCCTATCTTTATTATCTCGATTTTGGCGGCTTTGCGGTCGCGGGATCGAGTCCGGAAATTCTCGTAAAAGTCAGCGGCGACGTCGTCACTATCCGGCCGATCGCCGGCACCCGCGCGCGCGGCCTGACGCCGCACGAGGACAAGGCGCTGGAAGAAGAACTGCTCGCCGATCCGAAGGAGCGCGCCGAGCATCTGATGTTGCTCGATCTCGGCCGCAACGACGTTGGCCGCGTCGCGCAGATCGGCACGGTCAACGTCACCGACCAGTTTTTCGTCGAGCGCTACAGCCACGTCATGCACATCGTCTCCAATGTCGAAGGCAAGCTCGACCCCAAGCACGACGCGCTCGATGCGCTGGCCGCCGGATTTCCCGCCGGCACCGTGTCGGGCGCGCCCAAGGTGCGCGCCATGCAGATCATCGACGAACTCGAAAAGGAAAAGCGCGGGCTTTACGCCGGCGCCGTCGGTTATTTCTCCGCCGCCGGCGAAATGGACACCTGCATCGTGCTGCGCACCGCTCTGGTGAAAGACGGCATCATGTATGTGCAGGCCGGCGCGGGTATTGTCGCCGACAGCGACCCCGGCTTCGAGCAGCAGGAGTGCATCAACAAGGCGAAGGCATTGTTCCGCGCCGCCGAGGAAGCCCGCCGATTTGCCAGCGCCGCCAAGCGGGGCCAGTAAGCGCGCCGGGAGTGCTAAAGTGCCTCCCATGCGATTCCTGGATCGCCTCGACCGCCTGATTGGCCACATCATTGCCGCCGCGCAATGGCTTGCGCTGCCGCTGATCCTTCTGCTGTTCCTGCAATGGCCGCTGCGCGATCTGATGCGCTGCTGCTCGCGCGAAGCCAACGATCTCGGACAAATTATCTTCGCACTGTTGGTGGCGGTCAGCGTGACGGCGGCAACGCGCAACGCCACCCATCTCGCCTCCGACGCGCTGGCGCATCGCTACTCGGAGCGAACCCGCCACCGGCTGCGGCAATGCGGCGCGGCGCTCGCCGTTCTGCCTTGGGCGCTGTTCATCGTGATCGCGAGCAAGCGATTCGTGGTGGGCTCCGTGCTCGGCCTCGAATTGTTTCCCGACACGTTCAATCCCGGCTACTTCATCATCAAGGCGGCGCTCTGGCTGATGGCGATCCTGATGATTGCGCAGGCGGCGCTCGATATCTTCCGTCCCTGGCGTCCGGGTGACACCTGATGGAATGGAGCGGCCTTGCGCTCTTGCTGCTGGTCGGCGCCGGTATCGTTTCGACCGGCCTGCCGGCCGCGTTCATCCTGATTGGCGCCGCCACGCTCGGCGCGCTGCTCGGCATCGCCACCGGCACGATCCCGCTGGCGCTGCTCTCGGCGCTTCCGAACCGCCTTGTCAATTTGCTCGAGAACGACTTGCTGCAAGCTTTGCCACTTTACGTCACCATGGGTCTGCTGCTCGGCCGCCTGCCGGTCGCGGACGCGCTCTATCGCTCGAGCATCGCGCTGCTGCCCAAGCGCGCCTCGGCGCCGTTGGTGTCCGGCATGGTACTCGGCGCGCTGCTCGGGCCAATGAACGGATCGGTCGGCGCCAGCGTGCTCGGTCTGTCGCGCGTGGTTGCGCCGCGGCTGACCGCGCAGGGCGTGCCGGCAGCGACGCGCGATGCCGTGATCGCGGTGGCCGCCACGCTCGGCGTGCTGGTGCCGCCCTCGCTGGTGCTCATTCTGTTGGGCGACGCCATGCTGTCGGCCCACACCACCGCGGTGACCGTGACCGGGCGCAGCGACCGCGTCATCAACACGCAGGACGTTTTCCATGCCGCATTGGTGCCGGCGGGGATATTTCTGGTATTGTGCTTTGCGCTGGCCTGGTTCGCCGGCCGCGGCCAGTCCATCTCAAGTATCCCGCGCGAGCGTCCGTCGCCGCGCGAGATCGTGCTTGCCGCCGTCGCGCTCGCCGCATTACTTGTGCTGCTCGGCGGCGTTGCCACTGGATATTTTTACGCGGTCGAGGCCGCCGCCATGGGGGCCTTCGCACTGCTCAGCGGCGGGCTGATCAGCGGCCATTTACGCGGGCCGGCGTTGCGCGAACTGCTGCACGATGCGATCGCCATCACCGGCGCGCTGTTCTCGCTGCTTATCGCGGCCACCACGTTCACGCTGGTGTTGCGCCTGCTTGGCACCGACCGGCTGGTCGATCATTTGGTCGCCGCGATTCCCGGCGGCGATATCCCGGCGATCGCGGTGGTGCTGGGCGTGATCGGTCTTTGTGCGTTTGTGCTGGACGCCTTCGAAATTATTTTCGTGATCATTCCGATCGTCATTCCGCCACTGCTCATTCGCGTCGCCGACGCACGCTGGGTCGCGGTGCTGGTGTTGCTGACCTTGCAATCCAGTTTCCTGCTGCCGCCGTTCGGCTACGCGCTGATGATGGTGCGGGGTGCGGCGAAAAATCCGACGCCGTTTAAGCCATTCGTGAAAGCCCTGGTGCCGTTTTTGCTGGCGCAATGGCTGCTGCTGATCGTGGTCTTGCTGGTACCCAAGCTCGTGCATGTCGGCGAGAACGCAGCCGATAGCAGCCGCGCCACTGCGGTGCCGGTCTCAGACACGGACCTCAATCGAATGTTGCGCGACATGGTGCCCTTGCCGCCCGATCTCGATCCGAAATGACGTTAACTTGACCCCCCACCTGCGGGGTCTTAAGACCTTGCGCGGACTTGGAAACATGATCGTTTTGATCGACAACTACGACAGCTTCACCTTCAACCTGTTCCATTACCTGGGCGGGCTGGGGGCGGACGTCGTTGTCCATCGCAACGATAGGATTTCGGCGGCCGAGGTGGTCGCGTCCGAGCCCGAAGCGATCGTTCTGTCGCCCGGCCCCTGCACGCCGAATGAGGCCGGCATCTGTCTCGATTTGATCAAGAAGGCTTCGCCCGCGATCCCGATCCTCGGCGTTTGCCTCGGCCACCAGGCCATCGGCCAGGCCTTCGGCGGCAAAGTGGTGCGCTCGGCGCCGATCCACGGCAAGCTGTCGGACATCCATCATTCGAACTCGGGCGTGTTTCACGGCATCAACGGACCGTTCAAGGCGACGCGCTATCATTCGCTGGTGGTCGATCGCGCCACCATGCCAGCCGAACTGATCGCCAACGCCGAGACCGACGATCATCTGGTGATGGGGCTGATGCATGAAAGTCTGCCGGTGCACGGCGTGCAATTCCATCCCGAGAGCATCGCGTCGGAGCACGGCCATCTGATGCTAAAGAATTTTCTCGACATTGCCGCCGAATGGAACAGGCTGCGCGGCCGCAAGCCGGGCGTGGCACCGGCGCGTAAAACTCCCGCGCTCGCGCTTTGAAGGCTTGATGCCATGGCCGACGATTTCAAAGCGCTCATCGCCAAGGTCGCGACCGGGGCAAGCCTGACGCGCGACGAAGCGGCTTCCGCCTTCGACCGCATGATGTCGGGCGACGTGACGCCTTCGCAGATGGGTGGCCTGCTGATGGCGCTGCGCGTGCGCGGCGAAACCGTCAACGAGATCACCGGCGCGGTCTCCGCTATGCGCGCCAAGATGCTGGGCGTGAAAGCGCCCGCCGATGCAATTGACGTGGTTGGCACCGGCGGCGATGCCTCTGGCTCTTTCAACATCTCGACTTGCGCGGCATTCATCGTGGCGGGCGCCGGCGTGCCGGTGGCAAAACACGGCAATCGTGCGCTGTCGTCAAAATCGGGCGCCGCCGACGTGCTGCAAGCGCTCGGCGTCAATATCGATATAAATGCCGCGCACGTGGGAGCCTGCATTCGCGACGCCGGCATCGGTTTCATGTTTGCGCCGGCGCATCACCCGGCGATGAAGAACGTGGGTCCGACCCGCGTCGAACTCGGCACCCGCACCATCTTCAATCTACTGGGGCCGCTGTCGAACCCGGCGAGCGTCAAACGGCAGATGATCGGCACGTTTTCCACGCATTGGATCGAGCCGATGGCGCAGGTGCTAAAAAATCTCGGCTCCGAATGTGTCTGGGTGGTGCACGGCTCCGATGGCCTCGATGAGATCACCACCGCGGGCACAACCAGCGTGGCGGCGCTCGAAAACGGCAGGATCCGGCTGTTTGAGATGACGCCCGAAGACGCCGGGCTAAAACGCGTAAAGCCGGAAGCGCTGCGCGGCGGCGAAGCGAGCGCGAACGCCAACGCGCTGCTCGACGTGCTCAAGGGCAAGCCGGGCGCGTTCCGCGACGTGTCGGTTCTGAATGCGGCGGCAGCCCTAATCGTTGCCGGTAAGGCGAAAGACTTGAAGGAAGGCGCGGCGCTGGCGGCCAAATCGATCGACAGCGGCGAGGCCAAAGGCCGGCTCGATCGCCTGATTGCGGTATCCTGCTCCGTGGAGGCGTGATGTCCGACATCCTCACTAAAATTGCAGCCTACAAACGCGCGGAGATCGCGTCAGCCAAGCGCGCCCGCCCTCTGGCCGCTCTTGAGGCACAAGCCAAAGCGGCATTGCCGCCACGCGGTTTCCTGAGGGCGATCGAGCGGCGTATCGCAGGCGGCGACTTCGCGCTGATCGCCGAGATCAAAAAGGCGAGCCCGTCAAAAGGGCTGATCCGCGACGATTTCGACCCGCCCAAGCTCGCCAAAGCTTACGAGGCGGGCGGCGCGACCTGTTTGTCTGTGCTTACCGACGGACCTTCGTTCCAGGGCAAGCCGGAATTCCTCGGCGCGGCGCGTAACGCCACGGCTTTGCCGGCGTTGCGCAAGGATTTCATTTATGAGCCCTACCAGGTGGTCGAATCGCGCGCGCTTGGCGCCGATTGCATCCTGATCATCATGGCGGCGGTCTCCGACGCGGCGGCTAAAGAAATAGAAGATTATAGTTTTAACAATGAGATGGATGTATTACTTGAGGTTCATCAAGAAGATGAGCTGGAACGAGCACTCAAACTGAAATCCAGGCTGATCGGCATCAACAACCGCGATCTCCGGACGTTCGAGACCTCCCTCGCCGTTTGTGAGCGTCTGGCGCCGAAAATCCCCCGCGACCGCGTCGTGGTGGCTGAAAGCGGCCTGAACACGCCCGCCGACCTCGCCCGCCTCGCTCGGATTGAGATTTCGACCTTCCTGGTCGGTGAAAGTCTGATGCGGGAACCGGATGTCACTGCCGCGACCCGCGCTCTGCTGGCGCGCGCGCCGCGTAGCACGGCGGCGGAATAAGCCATGGCCCGCGCCAGGAAGAGTGCCAAAAAACCCATTCCCCGGCGCAAGAGGCCGGCGGCCCGCCGTCCCAAACCGAAAACCAAGCCCAAGGCCAAGCAGACGCCTCGCCTGACCAATACCGAGCTCACCCATATCGATCCGCGCGGGCAAGCCCGCATGGTCGACGTTTCGGCCAAGGACACGACCGAGCGTCTCGCCATCGCCGAAGGCCGCGTCATCATGCACAAGGAGACGCTCGACTTGGTGGTCACCGGTAACGCGCTCAAGGGCGACGTGCTGGGTGCAGCAAGGCTTGCCGGCATCATGGCGGCCAAGCGCACCCACGGGCTCATCCCGCTCTGCCATCCGCTGCCCATCACCAAGGTCGAGATCGACATCAATCCGGAGCACGCTCTGCCCGGGTTTTTGGTGCGCGCGACAGTGAAAGTGACCGGCCAAACCGGCGTCGAAATGGAAGCTTTGGTTGCGGTCTCGATTGCCTGCCTGACGATCTACGACATGGTCAAGTCGGTCGAGCGCGGCATGCGCATCGAAGGCGTTCGCCTGCTGCAAAAAAGCGGCGGCAAGTCCGGCGACTACCGCGCGGAGGACTAATCTTGGCTTTGATGGCAGTCGCCGAAGCATTGCAACGCGTGCTGGCCGACGCGCGCGCGCTGCCGGTCGAGACGGTGCCGCTCAACGAGGCGCACGGCCGCGTGCTCGCTGAGGATTTATCCGCGCAGCGCACCCAGCCGCCAACTGCCGTGTCGGCCATGGACGGCTACGCGGTGCGCGCCGCCGATGTGGTGAAGACGCCGGTCAGATTGAGACTTGTCGGCAAAGTCGCCGCCGGGCATCCGTTCGATGGTGAGGTAAAAATCGGCGAGACGGCGCGTATTTTCACCGGCGGCGTGGTGCCGAAAGGCGCCGATACCGTGGTGATTCAGGAAATTGCCACGCGTGAGGGCGACACAATCACGTTCCAGAAATCGACGTCCAAGGGTCGCAATGTCCGCGACCAAGGCATCGATTTCACGCAAGGGCAGAAACTGCTGAGCAAAGGCCGCCGCCTCACCGACCGCGACGTCATGCTGGCCGCCGCCATGAATTATCCGAAACTGAGCGTGCACCGCCGTCCGAAAGTCACGGTGCTTGGCACCGGCGACGAACTGATGGCGCCCGGCGTCAGCCTCAAGCCCGGCGAGATCGTTTATTCCAACGGTTTTGCGCTCACAGCCTTGGCGCGCAACGAAGGCGCCGAGGTGAGCGATCTCGGCATCACCCGCGATAAGCTTGATGACATCGCTGCGGCGGTGCGGCGCGCCCGCGATAGCGGCGCCGATATTCTGCTGACCAGCGGCGGTGCGTCCGTGGGGGAACACGACCTCGTGCAGCGGGCGCTGGCCTCGGAAGGCCTCGATCTGTCGTTCTGGCGGGTGGCGCTGCGGCCCGGCCGGCCGATGATGCACGGCCGACTGGGAACGATGCAGGTGCTGGGAGTGCCGGGCAACCCGGCGTCCTCCTACGTCTGCGCCGTCTTGTTTCTGGTGCCGTTGATCCGCCGCCTCTCCGGCCGCGTGGACGTAGAGCACCTCACCCAGAGGGCGCTCCTTGGCAGTGACTTGCCGGCCAATGACGAGCGGGCCGATTACCTGCGGGCGACGCTTTTCGAAGGCCCGGAGGGACCCGTAGCGACACCGCTACCGGCCCAGGACAGTTCCCTGATGGCCCCACTGGCCAAAGCCGACTGCCTGCTGATTCGCGCGCCAAACGCGCCAGCGGCGAGTTCCGGTTCACAATGCGTCATCCTTAAGCTCGCCCTGTAGCGGGCTTTCGACTTTTTCACTTCAAATTAAATGGTTGCAGAACACATATGGAACAGATAGTGTTCGTTCATGATTTGTTTCTGACCGGTGCCCCAAATGGGCCCGGCCGAGACGGGGAGAGACAGATGTTGACCCGCAAGCAATTCGAGCTTCTGCGCTTCATCCACGAGCGGCTGACCGAGGTGGGCGTCCCCCCCTCGTTCGACGAAATGAAGGACGCGCTCGACCTGCGGTCCAAATCCGGTATCCACCGCCTGATTACCGCCCTAGAGGAGCGCGGCTTCATCCGCCGCCTGCCCAACCGGGCGCGTGCCATTGAAGTGATCAAGCTGCCCGACTCGGTTGCCCACGGCATTAGCGGTGGTCGCTCGCGCGGCTTTACCCCCAGCGTGATCGAGGGCGACCTAGGCCGCGTGCGCGCCGCTTCCGGCAATCTCGATGACCATGACGAGGACAGCACCCGCTCGATCGCGGTGCCGGTCATGGGCCGCATCGCCGCCGGCACGCCGATCGAGGCGATTCAGACCCGCAGCCATGTCATCAACATGCCGCCTGATTTGCTGTCGGCCGGCGAGCATTTCGCACTCGAAGTGCGCGGCGACAGCATGATCGAGGCCGGCATTCTCGACGGCGACATCGCACTGATCCGCAAGACCGAGGCGGCGGACACCGGTGACATCGTTGTGGCGCTGATCGACGACGAGGAAGCCACCCTCAAGCGCTTCCGCCGCCGTGGGGCGTCGATCGCGCTCGAGCCGGCCAATACCTCCTATGAAGTGCGGATTCTGCCGCCCAACCGTGTGCGCATCCAGGGCAAGCTGGCCGGGCTGTTCAGGCGGTATTGACCGCTCTCGCGCGCGTCAGGCTTTGATCGGGTTTGTCGCATCCAAAGCGATCGCAGGCGGCTTGTCGCCCTCGGGCGCGATCCGGAACAGTTTTGGAAACACCACGGGCAGATAAAACCGCACGATGTCGAAGAAGTCGCGCGCAGATTTCAAGTGCCCGTAGTTGCGCAAGTCCATCAAGATGAAAAACAGATAGGCCAATTTCTGATTGACCTTGGTGCCGACGCGCACGAATAGCGTAATGCCGAAATCGGTGAGGATGCCGTTGTTCAATGCGTCTTCGAGCACCTTGTCGGGTAGTGAAGTGACGAAGTCGTGGTCTTCCGGAATCTTGTTCTCGATGGTCGGCGTCTTGGTTCGGTAAAACAGCTCGCGCCCACGATGCCGGCCACTACCGCCATATGATAGCCGGAGATCGACAGGACGTGCGCCAGGCTCGAGCGAACGGCTGGCATAACTTGGGCTCCTATCCCGCCGCCTTTTCCTTCGCCATGTCCTTGCCGAAAGTGTCGCGCAGCCCGACGGTGCGGATAAACACCTGTCGCTCGGTTATGAATGCCGCGTCGCGGCAGAAATAGCCATTGCGCTCGAACTGCACCGGCACTTCCGGTTTGGCGTCGGCCAGCGCCGGCTCAAGGCGGGCGCCGGTGAGCATCTCCAGCGAATTCGCGTTGAGATCGGCGATGAATCCCGCCCCGCCGGTCGGATCCGGTTTGTTGAACAGCGGATTGTACAGCCGCACCTCCGCGGCAATCGAATCCGCCGCCGAGACCCAGTGCATGGTGGCCTTGACCTTGCGGCCGTCCGGCGCGTTGCCGCCCTTGGTCGCGGGGTCGTAAGTGCAACGCAGCTCAGTTACTTCGCCCTTGGCGTTTTTCACAACGCCGCGGCAGGTGATGAAATAGGCGTAGCGCAACCGCACTTCGTTGCCGGGCGACAGCCGAAAGAACTTTTTTGGCGGATTCTCCATGAAGTCGTCCTGCTCGATATAGAGCTCGCGGCCGAATTTGATCTTGCGCGTGCCCGCCGCCGGATCGTCGGGATGATTAGCCGCCTCCAGCTCCTCGCTCTGCCCCTCCGGATAGTTTTCGATCGTTACCTTGAGTGGCTTGAGCACCGCCATGCGCCGCAGCGCCGTCTTGTTGAGCGCCTCGCGCACTGAAAATTCGAACATGCCGACATCGATCAGACTGTTGGCCTTGGCGACGCCGATGCGCTTGATGAAATCGCGGATCGCTTCCGGCGGCACGCCGCGCCGGCGCAAGCCTGCGATGGTCGGCATGCGCGGATCATCCCAGCCGGCGACATGGCCATCGCGCACCAGCGTCGTGAGCACGCGCTTGGAGAGTACGGTATAAGTGAGATTGAGCCTTGCGAATTCGTACTGATGCGGCCTTGACGGCACATTCAGATTAGCGATGAACCAGTCATACAGCGGCCGATGGTCCTCGAACTCCAGCGTGCAGACCGAATGGGTAATGCCTTCGATGGCGTCGGACTGGCCATGCGCGAAATCGTAGCTTGGATAGATTTTCCACGTGGTGCCGGTGCGCGGATGCGGCGCGTGCAAAATCCGGTATAGTACCGGATCGCGCATGTTGATGTTGCCCGACCCCATATCGATCTTGGCGCGCAGCACGCGGGCGCCGTTGGGAAATTCGCCGGCGCGCATACGACGGAACAGGTCGAGGTTCTCCTCGGCGCTGCGGCCGCGGAACGGACTGTTCTTGCCGGACTCGGTCAGGGTACCGCGGTTGGCGCGGATTTCATCTTGGCTCTGGTCGTCGACGTAGGCTTTGCCGGCGCGGATCAGATTCTCCGCCCAGCCGTAGAGCCGCTCGAAATAATCCGACGCATGGTAGAGATTCTTGCCCCAATCGAAGCCGAGCCAGCGCACGTCGCGCTCGATGGCGTCGATATATTCCTGCTCTTCCTTGGCCGGGTTGGTGTCGTCAAAGCGCAGGTTGCAGTGGCCGCCGAATTCCTGCGCAATGCCGAAATTCAGACAGATCGATTTGGCGTGACCGATATGCAGGTAGCCGTTGGGCTCCGGCGGAAAGCGGGTGACGACATCCTTAACCCGCCCGGCATCGAGATCGGCCTTGACGATGTCGCGGATGAAGTCCCGGCCCGCTTCTGCCGTCGCGCCGCTTGCTCTATCGTCGGTCGCCATGCTTCCTCGAGTTCTTGAGTGCCAACCTTAGCGCCTATGCCATGACGTGCCGCGACGCTCAATGTCAATTGCACTGACAATTTCCACTCAATTTATGGTACAGGGCGCGCAATGAGCGAGCCCGTCATCACCCGCTTCGCGCCGTCCCCCACCGGCTTTCTGCATATCGGCGGCGGGCGCACCGCGCTGTTCAATTGGCTCTATGCGCGCAGGTTCGGCGGCAAGATGCTGCTGCGCATCGAGGACACCGACCGCGAGCGCTCGACCGCCGCCGCGATCGCCGCCATCATCGACGGGCTAACCTGGCTGGGGATCAACTGGGACGGCGAGATCGTGTTCCAGTTCTCGCGCGCGGCGCGTCACCGCCAGATCGCCGAGCAATTGCTTAGCCAGGGCAAGGCCTATCGTTGCTATGCCTCGCCGGAGGAACTCACCGCGATGCGCGAGGCGGCACGCCGCGAGGGCCGCGGCAAGCTTTATGACGGCCGCTGGCGCGACCGCGACCCATCCGAGGCGCCGCCCGGCATCAAGCCGGTGATCCGCCTAAAGGCGCCGCAGACCGGAGAGGTCGTGATTGAGGACCAGGTGCAGGGCCGCGTGGTCTGGCAGAACTTGGATTTGGACGATCTGGTGCTGCTACGCTCCGACGGCACGCCCACCTACATGCTGGCGGTGGTGGTCGACGATCACGACATGAACGTGACCCACATCATCCGCGGCGACGACCATCTGACCAACGGCGCGCGGCAAAAACATATCTACGAGGCGCTCGGCTGGACCGTGCCAATCATGGCACATATCCCGCTGATTCACGGGCCTGACGGCTCCAAGCTATCTAAGCGTCATGGCGCGCTCGGCGTCGATGCCTACCGGGCCATGGGCTTCCTGCCCGCAGCCATGCGCAATTATCTGGTCCGCCTTGGCTGGGCGCATGGCGACCAGGAGATTTTCTCCACCGAGGAGATGATCGCGGCGTTCGACCTGCCGCAAATCGGCCGCTCGCCGGCACGCTTTGATTTCGCCAAGCTGGAAAGCCTCAGCGGCCACTACATCCGCGCCAGCGCCGATGCCGACTTGATCGCCGCGTTGGAGGGCCTGTTGCCGCATATTGCCGGCGGCCAGGAACTGGCCAGTAAGATGACCCCGGCGCTGCGCGCCAAGCTCCTGACCGCCATGCCGGCGCTCAAGGAACGTGCCAAGACATTGGTAGAACTATTTGATGCAACTCGCTTTCTTTGGGCCAGCCGACCGCTCGAATTGAACGACCAAGCCAAGGTTCTGCTCACGCCTGAGGCCAAAACGGTGACCGCTGCCTTGCTGCCGGAATTGGTTGCCGTCACCGATTGGACGGCCGAGGCGATCGAAGTCGTGGTGCGCGGCTATGCCGAGCGCGCTGGGCTCAAGCTCGGCGCGGTGGCGCAACCGCTGCGCGCGGCGCTGACCGGGCGGACCACCTCGCCACCGATTTTCGATGTGCTGGCCGTGCTGGGCAAGGACGAAAGTCTAGCCCGCTTACGGGACCAGGCGAGCTGACGCGATGGCCAAAGCCATGCCTATATAGCGGGCCAAGGCGCACCTGCTCTATCTTGCGCCACCCTATCTTGCAGCGCACAATACGCTGGGTTACGCAAAAGCGCTGCTAATTCGAGGGCTGATCCATGGACGCCAAGACGGCTGCTAAGACCGACGCCAAGACCAAGACCGGCACCATTACGGTCGGCAACAAGAACTGGGATTTCCCAGTCTACGACGGCACAATCGGCCCGCAGGTGGTCGACATCGCCAAGCTCTACGGCGAGAGCGGCATGTTCACCTACGACCCCGGCTTCACCTCGACGGCGAGCTGCGAGTCCAAGATCACATACATCGACGGCGACGAGGGCATCCTGCTCTATCGCGGCTATCCGATCGAACAACTCGCCGAGCACGGCGACTTCCTCGAAACCTGCTACCTGCTGCTTTACGGCGAACTGCCGACGCCGGCGCAAAAAGCCGATTTCGACTATCGCGTCACCCGGCACACCATGGTTCATGAGCAGATGAGCCGGTTCTACCAGGGCTTCCGCCGCGACGCGCATCCGATGGCGGTAATGACCGGCTGCGTCGGCGCGCTGTCGGCGTTCTATCACGACTCCACCGACATTTCCGATCCGACCCAGCGCATGATCGCTTCGCTGCGCATGATCGCGAAAATGCCGACGCTGGCCGCCATGGCGTTCAAATATTCGATCGGCCAGCCCTTCGTTTATCCGAAGAACGACCTCGACTATTCCACCAACTTTCTGCGCATGTGCTACGCGGTGCCGACCGAGGACTACAAGGCGAATCCGGTGCTGGCGCGCGCCATGGATCGCATCTTCATCCTGCACGCGGACCACGAACAGAACGCCTCGACCTCGACGGTGCGGCTGGCCGGCTCCTCCGGCGCAAATCCGTTTGCCTGCATCGCCGCCGGCTGCGCCTGTCTGTGGGGCCCCGCACATGGCGGCGCCAACGAGGCCGCGCTCAACATGCTGCGCGAGATCGGCACGGTCGACCGCATTCCTGAATTCATCAAGCGCGCCAAGGACAAGAACGATTCCTACCGTCTGATGGGCTTCGGGCACCGCGTCTACAAGAACTACGATCCACGCGCCAAGATCATGCAGAAGACCTGCCATGAAGTGCTTGCCGAGCTCGGCATCAAGGACGATCCGCTGCTCGACGTCGCCATGGAGCTCGAAAAGATCGCGCTGCACGACGATTATTTCCTGGAGAAGAAGCTCTACCCGAATATCGACTTCTATTCGGGCATCACGCTCAAGGCGATGGGCTTCCCGACCACGATGTTCACGGTGTTGTTTGCGGTTGCTCGCACCGTCGGCTGGATCGCGCAATGGAAGGAAATGATCGAGGATCCGAAGCAGAAGATTGGCCGCCCGCGCCAGCTTTATACCGGCGCGACGCAACGCGATTACGTGCCGATCTCGCGCCGGAAATCCTAGGCGCCGTTGCCGCCCTTGCCGTTCGTGCTCTTGCCGCTGAGCTTCGGCGCCATGGCGCCGTCATACGACCATTGCACGTAGATGCCGGCCCATGTGAAGCCGCCGCCGAAAGCAGCGAGCACCATGCGATCGCCGCGCTTTAATCTCGGCTCGTAGTCCCAGAGACAGAGCGGGATGGTGGCGTTGGTGGTGTTGCCGTATTTATTGATGGTCACCATCACTTTTTCCATCGGCAGGCCCATGCGGTCGGCTGTGGATTCGATAATTCGATTGTTGGCCTGGTGCGGCACCAGCCAGTCGATCATGTCGGCGCGCAAATTATTGCGCTTCATGATCTCGCCCGCGACTTCCGCCATCTTGGCAATGGCGAATTTGTAAACCGCGGCGCCTTCCTGATGAATAAAATGCAGTCGCTTGGCGACCGTCTCGGCCGTGGGCGGCATGCGGCTGCCGCCGGCCTTCTGATGCAGATGGATCATGCCGGAGCCGTCCGAGCGGATCAGCGCGTCCATGATGCCGGTGCCGTCGACGCTCGGCTCCAGCAGCACCGCGCCGGCGGCATCGCCGAACAACACGCAGGTGGCGCGGTCGGTGTAATCGACGATCGATGACATCTTGTCGGCGCCGACCACCACGATCTTGCGCGCGGCGCCGGTGGCGATGAATTGCGACGCGATGGTGAGCGAATACAGAAATCCCGAACAGGCGGCCTGCACGTCGAATGAGCCGACGCTCTTGATACCGACCATGTCGCAGATCAGATTTGACGTGGACGGAAACTGCATGTCCGGCGTGGTGGTGGCGCAGATCAAAAGATCGACGTCCTCCGGCTTGGTGCCGGTCTTCTGCAACAGGCCGCGCACGGCTTCCGCGCCCATGTGCGAACTGCCCAAGCCCTCGCCTTTGAGGATGTGGCGTTCCTTGATGCCGGTGCGTTCGGTGATCCAGGCGTCGCTGGTGTCCACCATGCGGGCCAATTCCGCATTGGTCAGCAGGTCCGGCGGCACATAGCCATGGACGGCGGTGATTGCGGCACGGGGCGAAAGGGTCAAAGGCGAGGCTTCCAGTTAACCGCCAAGGGATAAGCCGATTTGGCCAAACGAGGCAAATTACGCGGTCGGCGGCGCCGATGCCACTATTTCGCGTGCCAGTTGGTTAAGACCGCCGGCACAATCGAGCACGACGGCGGCGGCGCGGTCGCTGGGCGCGCCCTTGCCAATGCCCATGATGCCATCAAGCCGGCCGAAGGCCTCAAGCTGCCGGCGTCGCTTCGGCGTATCGGCGAAAAGCGGCACCAATGCGGTAGCCAGCGCCTCGGCCGTGCAGGCCCGTTGGATGAATTCGGGAACCGGCCGCTCATCGCCCAGCACCAGATTGGCGAGGATGACGGTGTTGACCTTGAGCAGCACCCGGGCGACCGCCTCTTCGAACAGCGGCACCTTATAGGCGGTGACCATGGGAACTCCGGCGAGCGCCAATTCGAGCGTCGAAGTGCCCGATTTGACGAGGGCGGCGCGTGCGGTCCGGTAGGCCGCGTGTTTTTCGCCCGCATCGACGACCACGCGCGCCGGGATACGCCAGGCCGCCACCGCTGCCCGCACATCGTCGGCAAGCCACGGCACCGCCGGCACGACAACTTCAAGCGTGCCGACGCGCGCGGCGGTGAGCGCCACCGCATCGCCGAAGACGCCCACCATGCGGCGGATTTCCCCGCCGCGGCTGCCCGGTAAAACCAGAAGGCGCGGCGGATCGGCAAGCCGCCGCCGCGCTTCCTCCTCGTTGGGGCGCAGCTCGGCGAGCTGTTCGATCAGCGGATGACCGACATAGGTGCAGGGCGGCCCACCCAGCTCGCGCATCACCTTCGGCTCGAACGGCAGCAGCGCCAAGACATGATCGACGTAACGTTTCATCGCACGCGCGCGGCCGGAGCGCCAAGCCCATACCGACGGGCAGACATAATCGACAATCGGAATTTGTGGCGCGCGGGCGCGCACGCGGCGCGCCACCCGATGGGTGAATTCCGGACTGTCGATGATGACCAGCACGTCGGGTCTGGCCGCCACCACCGCATCGGCGGTTTCGCGAATTCGCCGCACGATTTTCGGCAGGTTCGTTGCGATTTGCACAAAGCCGATGATCGCAAGGTCCCCGAACGGAAACAGACTGGACACGCCAAGCGCCGCCAATTGCGTGCCGCCCACGCCCACAAATCGCGCCGCCGGACTGCGCCGCCCGATGGCGGCGATCAGCGCGGCGCCGAGCCGGTCACCCGACTCCTCGCCGGCCACCAGAAAAATACGCGGGCTCATCGCGCGATCTCGGCTGGCGTGCCGATGACGAAAATCTTGACGCGGTCGGCCGCCTGAATCAGTAACGCAGGCTCGGCGATGATGGTCGAGCCGGCGACGACGGCGATGCCCGCAAGTCCCGCCCGCGCGACGCCTTCGACGGTCTGTGGACCGATCGACGGCAAATCGAAACGCCGGTCTTGCCCGGGCTTGGGCGCCTTCACCAGAACCCCGCGGCCGGACACGCTACGCACGCGGCCGTTGGCACGCATGTCCGCGACACGTGCCAGCATCTGGTCGGTGCCCTCCGCCGCCTCCACCGCCAATACGTGCTTGCCGGCCACCACCGCGGCTTGCCCCACGTCGAACGGCCCGCTGGCGCGCAGATAGTCGAGACCCAAAGCAATATCGGCGCGATCGCGCTCGCCAGCCTGCACGCGGCCGAGCGCGCCCTCCGGCATCAGAATCTCGGGGGCCACTTCATGGGCGCCAAGCAAACGAAATCCATGTTGTTCAAACAATCGCGCAATATTCGACAACAGGTGATCGTCGCCGCCGCGAAACGCCGCCAGAACGCGCGGAATAAACTTGAGCGTCGTGAGATCGATGCGGATCTGCCAGAGCGACGGCCGCACGATCGAGCCGATAAACACGACATCACGGCATCCCGCCGCGCGCATTAGCCGCAAAAACTTGCCGCTCTGGCCAAGATAGAGCCAGTGATGCGGCCGCTGCCCGAAATCGGCGGGATTGGCTGCGCCGCGCAGCGGAAACAGCAGCACTTCGCGGCCGCGAGCCGTAACCGAATCCGCCACCGCAAGCGGCAAGCTGCCGCCGCCACAAATCAGCGCAAGCGGGCCTGCAATGTTTGAGGCCGCCGCGGCACTCATGCGTCCTCTTCGGCCGCCTCGGCCTTGCCGCGCTTGCCCATGGTCAAAGGCCGTTTGCCGGCACGAATGAAGTCGATCATTTTGCCAACATGGGAATTGCCGGCGTACTCGCTGGCCACCTGCTCGAGCCGGGCACGGAATTCGCCGTCACCGAAAAACAGTGTGCGGAAACCCGCGCGATAGGCGTGGACATCGGTTTTGGTAAAGCCGTTCCGGCGCATGCCGATCACGTTCAGGCCTACCAGATCGCCAAACGGCGCTCCCATCACCATGCCCCACGGGATAACATCGGCCCGTGCTCCGCTGAGCCCCACGATCATGGCGCCCTCGCCGATACGGGTAAATTGGCGTACCGCCGCGGCGCCACCAAACACCACACGATCGCCGACGGTGGTGTGGCCGGCCAACAAGACGTTGTTGGCCATGACGACGTCATTGCCGACTTTGCAATCGTGCCCGACATGCGCGCCAACCATCAGAAAGCAACGGTCGCCGACTTCGGTGACGCCGCCGCCATCCTCAGTGCCGGTGTTCATCGTGACGTTTTCACGGATATCGCAGTCGGCGCCGACCACGAGCCGGGTCGGCCCGCCACGATAGTGCACCGATTGCGGCGGCGAACCGAGCGAGGCGAAAGGGCGGATGACGGTCCGTGGACCGATCGTAGTGTGGCCGGTGACATTGACGTGCGCCAACAGCCGGCAGCCCTCGCCGACCATCACGTTCGGGCCGATCGTGCAATACGGACCAATGCTTACGCCGGCTCCAATGGATGCGCCGGTCTCGATCCGCGCCGAGGCATCGATGATGCCCACGCTCATGCGTCGCCAATCATGGCGCCAACTTGCGCTTCGGCAACGATGCGGCCGGCCACTTTGGCCTCGCCGCGGTACCACCACATATTCCCGCGCTGCGAGAGCTTGTTCATGTGATATTCGATGACGTCGCCTGGATATACCGGCCTGCGAAATTTTGCCTTGTCGATGGTCAGAAAAAACACCGCCTTGGGCTGCATCGTTTGCAGCTTGATCAAGCAAAGCACGCCCGCAGTCTGCGCCATCCCTTCGATCATCAAGACGCCCGGAAATACCGGATTGTCGGGAAAGTGCCCCTGGAAATGCGGCTCATTGGCGGTCACGTTCTTGATGCCGATGCCGTGATTGTCGCCCTGGATGTCCATCACCCGATCGACCATCAGAAATGGATAGCGGTGCGGCAGCAATTTCAGCACCATCGAGATGTCGGCGACTTCCAAGTTGGTCAGGGACTTATCCATGGCAGTTATCTCACTCGTCCGGTGGCGCTGCGGCACTGCGTCTGCCACGCGCCATTCGCTCGATCGTCATGATCTCGCGAAACCATTGCGCCATCGGTTTCGCCGGGGAGCCGCCCCAGCGGCCGCCGGCCGGGACCGGCCCGTTGACGTTGCTCACGGCTGCAATCTGCGCGCCCTCGCCGATCGTTACGTCGTTCTTTACCCCGACGCGTCCGGCCAGCACAACGAAATCTTCCAGCGTCGCACTGCCGGCTATTCCCACCATCGACACCAAGATGCAGTGGCGGCCGATGCTGACGTTATGGCCGATCTGGACCAAGTTGTCGATTTTGGTACCCTCGCCGATGACCGTGTCGCGGATGGCTCCGCGATCGACGGTCGTACCGGCGCCAATCTCGACATTGTCCTGGATGATGACGCGCCCGACCTGCGGAATCTTCAGGTGGCCGGCGGAGCCCATTACGAAACCGAAGCCGTCCTGACCGATCTTGCAGCCCGGATGGATGATGACGCGGTCGCCGATCAATGCGTCGGTGATCACCGTTCCGGCGCCTATCGAGCAGTCTCGTCCAATCCGCACGTCGGCTCCGATCACGGCGTTGGCGCCGATGACGGTACCGCCGCCAATTTCGGCGCGCGGCGCGATCACCGCGCCGGGCTCCATCGTTGCGCCGCTTTCAAGTCGCGCGGTCGGGTGCACGTGTGCGCCAGTCGTCTGACCCGTCTCGGCAATGGATACCGGCCGGAGCGTATGGGGAAACAATTCGCGCGCGACGAGCACGAAGGCGCGAAAGGGCTCGGCTACGACGAGCGCCGGCACCCTCGGCGGCAGATGCGCGGCAAGCGCCGCCGTCGTAAAACAGGCGCCGGCATGCGTGACGCCCGCCATCGTTGCGTACTTGTTGTGGTCGAAGAAGCTGACGGCGCTGGGCGACGCGCGATCAAGCGGAGCAACGTCCACGATACGCCGGCTCAGCAGCGGCGTCGGCAGCGGTGGCGCCCCGGTCAATGCGGCGATTTCAGCCAGCGTGAGGCCGTGCGCGTATCTTTGGAACAGCGGCTCGCTCATGCCGTCACTGCCATGCCGCCATGCGCGGCCAAGGTCAGAACTTGGTGCCGCCGCTGAAACGGAAGAACTGCGTGCGGTCGTAGCTCGCCTTGGTCACGGCGTAGGCAAAATCAAACCGCAGCGGTCCGAGCGGCGAGTCCCAGATCAAGCCCATGCCGACCGACGAGCGGATCGTTTTGTCGTCGGCAAGCTGTAACTGTTCGCCAGTGGCAGCCCATGATGTCTCGCTCTGATAGTTCCACAGCGAGCCGGCGTCGGCGAAGGCCGCGACCTTGATGCCGATTTCCTTCGGCAGGAAGTACAACGGCGTTTGCGCCTCGAAGCTCGCTCCCCAGAACATCGTGCCGCCGAGAGCATCGTCGGTAGTAAACGGCGACACGTCGCGCGGGCCGATGCCAGAGGGCGCGAAGCCACGCACCAGATTCGGGCCCATCTGAAAGTTATCAAGCATGCGCAACTGTTGACCGCCCCAGGCGTTCATGACGCCGCCCTGAAAGTGCAGCACGCCAACGATATCCGGGAAAAGCTCGTAGTAACTGCGGGCGTCCGCGGTGCTGCGGATGAAATTCACGTCGCCGCCGATGCCAGCGATGTCCTGTTTGAGTTCGAGATACAGACCTTTGGTCGGGCTCTTGTTGTTGTCGAGGGTGTTGTAGGACAGCGAATAGCCGACCAGCGAAACCACCACAGGCCCTTTGGAAAGTTCGATACGAACTGGCAGCGATGCTTCGCCATCAAAGTAGCATTCGTCGGGTAACGGCGTGTTTGACACAGGGTTTTGGTGCGGTTGGTATCCAGCCGGAGTGGCAGTAAACATCTCCCCTGTAGGATTTTGACAGTTATTCAAATAATCCGGCAGCGTGACTTCCTGCTGGTAAATCGAATAGCGCGGCGCAAATGCGATTTCCTCAGACAGCGCAAAGCCAAGGCGCAAGTTTACGCCAACGGTTTGTGTGTTGTAGGAGACATATGACGTCGCCAACGTTTGGCGCGCGAACAAGTCGATGCCGCCGGCCATGCGGTAGCCGAGCAGATAGGGCTCGGCGAAGTTCAGTTCGAAACCGCGCGCATATTGGCCGTACGTCACCGACGCCTTGGCGAATTGGCCACGGCCCATCAAATTGCGGTCGGCGACGCTGGCTGAGGCCAAGAAGCCGTCGCTGGTCGAGTAGCCGCCCGAAATCGAAAATTCGCCGGTCGGCTGTTCCTCGACATCGACGTTGATGACGACGCGATCGGGAGCCGAACCCGGCTCATTGGTAATCTTGACTGTCTTGAAATAATTCAGGTTCTTCAGTCGGCGCTCGGCGCGGTCGATCAGCGCGCGGTTATAGGCATCGCCCTCGCCGAGATCGAATTCGCGGCGGATTACGTAGTCGCGGGTTCGTGTATTGCCGCGAATGTTGATGCGTTCGATATAGGCGCGGGCGCCTTCGTCGAGCACGAACGTGAGGTTAATGAGCTTACGCTCGAAATCGCGGTCGCCGCGCGGACGCACATTGGCGAAGGCATAGCCGCGCTTGGCCGCCTCGATCGTCATCGACTCGATGCTCTTCTCGACCAGATCGGCATTGTAGACGCTGCCTGCGCCGATCTTGAGGCTGCTGCGCAGCGAAGCCGGATCAATCGTGTGGACGTTCGATACGACGTCGAGGGTGCCGACGCGATATTGGCTGCCTTCATCGATCGTGAAGGTGACGATGAAGCCCTTCTTGGCCGGATCGTATTCACCAACCGCCGACACTATGCGCACATCGGCATAGCCGTTTTTGAGATAGAACCGGCGCAGCAGGTCGCGATCCGCTTCGACGCGGTCCGGATCGTAGATGTCGGTGCTTTGCAGGAAGCTAAGCCAATTGCTTTCCGAAATCTTGATCACATCCTTCAGACGGCCGTTCGAGAATGCATGGGTGCCGACGAAGCGGATTTCCCGGACGCCGGTTTTCTTGCCCTCGGTGATCTCGAACACCAGATCGACGCGATTGTTCGGCAATTCGATGATCTTCGGATCGACTTTGACGTCGAAGCGGCCGTTGCGGTGATAGATTTCGATGATCCGCTGCACGTCGGCCTGCACGGTCGGGCGCGACAAGGTGCCGCGCGGCTTCGACTGCATTTCGGCCTTGAGCTGTTCGTCCTTGGCTTTCTTGTTGCCTTCGAAGGCGACGCGATTGATCACCGGATTCTCGACCACGGTGATCACCAGGCGGCCACCAACGTGCTCGGTCCGCACGTCCTCAAACAGACCGGTGGCGATGAGCGCCTTGAGCCCTTCGTTTTCCATCTCGGCGGTCATCTGGCCGCCGGGGCCGGGCTTGAAATAGGAGCGGACGGTTTCGGTCTCAACCCGCCGATTGCCGCGTACCTCAATGGAATTGGCGGATTGCGCGGACGCAACGCCCGAAGACGCAATGCCCACGATCCCGACACCGACAGGGATACCCCCGAGGACCACGCAGCAAACAGCCAGTCCCCGTAAAACCCGCACACCAAGTCCCATGCGCTACGCGCCTTTATTGATCCTCGCGGCCGCCCCCGCAGCGGATTCGACAGTCTTTCGGGTCACTTTTGCCAGCGTTGTACAGCGTTTTATAGGCACTGCAAACGAACTTCCCGGCCCAAGTTTCCCTTTTCCCTCAAAAAGTTGCAGGTCGGCAACGCTTACGAGGTCGCGAGATGTAGAATGTCATTAAAGGTTGCAAATATCATCAACATGACCACGATCGCCAAGCCGATCCGGAACCCAACCTCCTGGGCACGCTCGGACAGGGGCCGGCCGCGGGCCGCCTCGATTCCATAGAACAAAAGGTGACCGCCATCGAGCAGCGGGATCGGGAATAAATTCAGCAGCCCGATCGAAACCGACAAAACCGCGGTCAGGTGGATAAGCGCCACGAAGCCTGCCGACGCAACCTGGCCGGAAACTTGGGCGATGCGGATCGGACCGCCCAGCTGATCGGCGGATTCACGTCCGGCGAAGATTCCGCCGATGTACGAAATCGTGCGGTCGACCACGAACCAGGTCTCCTGCACGCCCATGACAACGGCCTGCAACGGATTGACCTTCTGGGTCTTGATGTCGCCAGGCGCCATCGACCGGCTAATGCCGAGCACGCCAAGTCTCTGCACGTTGCCGAATTTGTCCTTGAGCTCCTTGAGCTCGGGCGCGGCCTTAAGTGCGACGGGGACGCCGCCGCGCTCGACCTCGATGTTGAGCATCAGACCGGGATTGATGCTCACGATGCGCTGCATATCGGCAAAACTGTCGATTTTCTCGCCATTGATGGCGACCACCAGGTCGCCGGGCTGGAAGCCTGCGGCCTGCGCGGCGCTATTGGGTTGCACCGTATCGACGCGGGCGCTGGTGATTTGCTTGCCGAAAATCATGAAAACGGCGGCGAAAATCGCAATCGCCAGGATGAAATTCGCGATCGGACCGGCCGCCACCACCGCGGCACGCGGGCCGACCGGTTTGTGGATAAAGCTGACCGCCTTTTCGGCCTCGCTCATCGTGGCAGCGGCCTCGTGATCGGGCACGCTCGCCGCGTTCTCGTCGCCGAGAAATTTCACATAACCGCCGAGCGGGACCGCGGAGATTTTCCAGCGCGTGCCGTAGCGGTCGAAAAAACCGACGATTTCGGGCCCGAAGCCGATCGAAAACGTCAGCACTTTGATGCCGCACAACCGGGCCACCAAAAAGTGCCCAAGTTCATGAAAAAACACGACAATTGTCAGCACAAACAGGAAGGGAACGAGGTAGCCGGCGAGATTGCCGCCAAATGCCCCCAGGCCACCCATAATTCCGTCGAAACTCATTACACCCTCATCCCCGCCCCGTATGGCGTGCGCATCGTTACCGGAAGCTTACTAGGATGACTTTACGGCAATTTCGGGCAAGAGGGCTAAGGCTATACTTCTCGCAATATGGTCAACGGCGATGGCCGCATCGATGTCGGCCGGTTCGGCCAAAAGGCCCTGCCCAGCGGCCCTATCCAGCGTCGCCTCAACCAGCGCAGGAATAGCCGAGAAACCGATGCGGCCGGCGATAAATTCGCCGACGGCTATCTCATCGGCCGCGTTAAGCACGGTTGGCGCGGCCCCGCCCGTTTCCATGGCTCGGCGCGCCAGAATCAAGGCCGGAAACCGGACCGTATCCGGGGCCTCAAAGGTCAATTCACGGACCTGTGCCAAATCGAGGCGGGCCGCCGGCCCATCCATCCGGCGGGGCCAGGCCAGGCAATGAGCGATCGGTGTGCGCATGTCGGGCGAACCGAGCTGGGCCACCACCGAACCATCGCGGAATTCGACCAACCCGTGCACCACCGACTGCGGATGAACCAGCACGTCGATCTCGTCCGGCTTGAGGACGAACAGATGGTGCGCCTCGATCAATTCGAGGCCCTTGTTCATCAGGCTCGCTGAGTCGACGGAAATCTTCGGACCCATCGACCAGTTGGGATGACGCAGCGCCTGCTCCGGGGACGCTGCTTTGATTTTTTCCAGCGGCCAGGTGCGGAACGGGCCACCGGAGGCGGTGAGGATCACGCGTTTGACGTCCTCGCGCGCGCCCGCGCCGAGCACTTGGAATATCGCGTTGTGTTCGGAATCAACCGGTAAGATTGTCGCGCCGGCGCTCGCGGCACGGCGCATGAACAGGCTGCCTGCACAAACCAGACATTCCTTGTTGGCAAGCGCGACGGTGGCGCCGCGTTCGACCGCGGCAAGCGTCGGCTTCAAGCCGACCGAGCCGCTGATGGCGGCCATCACCCAGTCCGCCGGACGTTGTGCTGCTTCGAGCAAGGCGCCCTCGCCCGCCGCGGCCGCGATACCGCTGTCGGCCAAGGCATCTTTCAATTCGCCGTAGGCGGCGGGATCGGCGACCACGGCAAATTGCGCACCAACATCACGCGCGATTTTTGCGAGCGCCGCGGCGTTGCGCCGCGCGGTCACGGCCTCGACGCGGAAACGTTTCGGCTCGCGTTTGATCAGGTCGAGCGTGCTGGCGCCGATCGAGCCGGTGGCGCCCAAGATGGTAACGCGGCGCAGGCCGGCGGCCGGCTGCGGTTTTGACCGGCCAAGGCTCGACGGCAGCGGGATCGGTTCGGCCATGTCGCTCACCACACCAGCAAGCCGGCAGGGGCGCCGCCAAAGCCGCCGCGCAACAGACCGATCAGGCAGCCGACCAGCGCGGCGGCCCAAAAGCCGTCGAGGCGGTCCATCACACCGCCATGACCGGGAATGAGCTGACTTGCGTCTTTGGCCCCAAATCGACGCTTGATCCACGATTCAAGCAGATCGCCGAGTTGCGCCACCACCGACAGCAGCAAAGCAATGAGCGCAATAGCGCTGGCATGGAACCCACCAAAACCTTTGGCAAGCATGACGGCGACAATCATCGCGCCAAGCGTACCGGCAACGGCGCCCGACCAGGTTTTTTTCGGGCTGACCGCCGGCATCAATTTCGGCCCGCCGAATGTTCGGCCGGCGAAATATCCGAGCACATCGGTGGTCCAGACCACCGCGAACAAGATCACCATCGTCAGGAAGCCGAACTCGCCGCTGCGCAACACCAAAGGCGCCGCCAGCAAGACCGCGGCATAGCCGATGCCGGCGACTATCCACACCGGCCCGGCCACCAGCATGACCCATTCCCACAAAACGGCGATGGCGGCCGCGGCCCAAAACACCGCGAACGGCCAGCCGCCCAGATAAGCCGTCAGCAGCGCCAGCGGCGCCATCACCGCGGCTGATGCGACACGCAGCGTCAGATTGCTCGCGGCATCGGCCACGAGTCAGGATCCGGTCTTTGCGACCAAGCCGCCGAACCGGCGCTCGCGCTGCTGGTATTCGTGGATCGCTGCCTCAAGCGTGGCGCGGTCGAAGTCGGGCCAATAGGTCGGCACGAACACCAGTTCGCTATAGGCCGATTGCCAGAGCAGAAAATTCGACAACCGCTGCTCGCCGCTGGTGCGGATGACGAGATCGGGATCTGGAATGTCCGGTGCGTCGAGAAAACCGCCGACGATCTCCATTGTAACCTCGGACGGCTTGAGACGGCCTTGCGCCACGTCCTCGGCAATGCGTTGCGCCGCACGCGTGATCTCCTGACGCGCGCCGTAATTGAACGCCACCACCAATGTGAGACTGTCATTGTTTTTGGTGAGCTCTTCCGCCTCGACAAGCAACCGGCTGATATCCGGATCGAGCCCGACGCGCTCGCCGATCACGCGGACGCGGACATTGCTCTTGTGTAATTCGGCAAGATCGTTGCGGATGAAGCGGCGCAGCAGGCCCATGAGGTCGCCGATTTCGTTGGCGGGCCGCGACCAGTTTTCCGAGCTGAACGAGAAAATGGTGATGAACTTGATACCGATTTCGCCGGCCGCTCGGATGGTCCGGCGCAGGGCTTCGACACCGCGACGGTGTCCTTCTCCGCGCGGCAGCCCGCGCGCCGCCGCCCAGCGGCCATTACCGTCCATGATAATTGCGACGTGACGCGGCGCCTGATCGAACGGCGGCGCGGCGCTTTGCGGGACCTCGGCCTCAGGCATTGGGTTAGACCTCAGATGGTGAGGATCTCCTTTTCCTTGCCCGCCAGCATATGGTCGATCTCGCTAATTCCAGCATCGGTTGCCTTCTGGATGTCACCGGTAAAGCGATCGTGGTCGTCCTTGCTGATCTTGTGTTCCTTCTCCAATTTCTTGACCAGATCCATGGCGTCGCGGCGCACATGGCGAACTGCCACCCGCGCGGTCTCGGCGTATTTGTGGGCGACCTTGACCAATTCCTTACGCCGGTCCTCGTTGAGCTCGGGAATCCGCAACCGCAACACCTGTCCTTCGGTCGCAGGCGACAGGCCTAGGTTGGAATTGACGATCGCTTTTTCGACCGCATGCACCAACGAGCGATCCCAGACATTGACCGCGATCATCCGCGGCTCCGGAATGCTGACGCTCGCCACCTGATTGAGCGGCATCTGCGACCCGTAGGCATCGACCATCACCGGGTCGAGCATGTGGGCGGAGGCGCGGCCGGTGCGCAGGCCGGACAGTTCGGTTTTCAGAACCGAGCTCGCGCCTTGCATGCGGCGCTTGATGTCGTTGATATCGTGCGTTTCGTTTGCCATGGCGATCCCCCGAACTCGACGCCGCTCAATTGAAGCGGGGCCGGCCTAGCCAATCACCGTCGAGCGGCCTTTGCCGCGCAGAACGGCCTCGATGGCGCCCTTCTCGGCGATCGAGAACACGATGATAGGCATGTGGTTTTCCCGGGCAAGCGCGAAGGCGGTGGAATCCATCACCCGCAGGTCTTTCTCGATCGCCTCCTGGTGGCTGAGCTTGTCGTAGCGCTTGGCTTTCGGGTCTTTCTTGGGGTCGGCGGTGTAAACGCCGTCCACATTGGTGGCCTTGAGCACCGCATGGCACTCGAGTTCCGCCGCACGCAGCACCGCCGTGGTGTCGGTGGTGAAAAAAGGATTGCCGGTGCCGGCAGCCAGCAGCACGACGCGGCCGTTGCCGAGATTCTTTGCCGCACGCTTGCGGTTATAAGTTTCGCATACCGCAGTCATGGCAAGCGCGGACAAAGTGCGCGCCTCGCGCCCGGCGCGCTCGATCGCGGCTTCCAGCACCAGGCAATTCATCACGGTCGCCAGCATGCCCATGGTGTCGCCGACCGGGCGCGGCACGCCGCGCGAGGAGACTTCGACGCCGCGGAAAATATTGCCGCCGCCGACAACGACGCCTAGTTCGACGCCCATTTTGGCGGTGGCGGCCAGATCGGCGGCGATCTTCTCGACGGTCGCCTGGTCGAAGCCGGAGCCGTGCGGGCCGCCGAATGCTTCGCCCGATAATTTGACGATAACGCGTTTATAGACCGGGTCACTCATTTCTGCGCGATCCGTAGCGCCGCCCGGTCAGCTTTGACCGGCGGCGGCCGCGACCTCGGCGGCGAAATCGGTTTCCTGCTTCTCAATGCCCTCGCCGAGCCCGTAACGAACGAACCCGGTTATCTTGATCCGCCCGCCCACTTTGCCTTCGGCTTCCTTGAGCGCCTGCGCGACGCTCTTGTCCGGCTCATGCACATAGGCCTGCTCGAGCAAGCACACTTCCTTATAGTAGGTCTTGAGGCCCGACTCGACGATCTTGTCGATCACATTGGCCGGTTTTCCCTGGGCTTTAAATTTGTCGGCCAACACCGCTTTCTCGCGCGCCACCACGGCCGGATCGAGGCCGGAGGCGTCGACCGCCTGTGGATTGGACGCAGCGACATGCATCGCGACCATACGGCCGAGGCCGGTCAATTCATCGGCGTTGCCGGTCGATTCGAGCCCGACCAGCACGCCTATTTTGCCGAGCCCATCAACGACCGAGCTGTGCACGTAGGCGCCGATTGCGCCCTTGCCGACCGTAAGCGATGCCGCGCGGCGCAAGGTCATGTTCTCGCCAATCTTGGCGATCGTATCGGCGATTGCCTCGGCGATCGTGATGCTGCCGACCTTGGCGGCCTTTATTTTTTCGACGTCGGTGCCTGCGCTGAGCGCGACGCCGGCGACCATCTTGACCAGGCCCTGGAACAGGTCATTGCGAGCGACGAAGTCGGTTTCCGAATTGACTTCGACCACCACGCCTTTCGTGCCCTGCACCTGCACGCCGATAAGACCTTCGGCCGCGACGCGGCCGGCCTTCTTGGCGGCTTTCGACAGACCCTTCTTGCGCAGCCAGTCTTGCGCGGCCTGCATCTCGCCATTGGTTTCGGTGAGCGCGGCCTTGCAATCCATCATGCCGGCGCCGGTCGACTCGCGCAGTTCCTTGACCATCTGGGCCGTGATATTCGCCATTGTCGTTGTTACTCCGCGGTCAGTTCCTTGGCCTTCGCGATCCAGCCATCGACGCGGCCGGGCAAGCCCACTTCCTCGCCGACATTATGCGCGGCTTTCGCGTTGAGCTCGGCAATCTGCGAAAAGTGGAAGATGCCGAGATCGTTGAGCTGTTTCTCGATGGCCGGCGAGATGCCGGGCAGCTTCTTGAGATCGTCGGCAACGCCGCGCGGTCCGGGCAATTGCTCGAAACCGAGATCGCCGGGCGGCGGCGCGATCGGCACCGGCTCGACGATCGGCTTTTCGGCGGCGCCGGCATCGACGCCGGCTTCGCCTTGCGCGCGCGAGATGCCATCGATCGCGGCTTTCGCGATCAGATCGCAATACAGCGACACCGCGCGGCTGGCGTCGTCGTTGCCGGGAATGGCGTAAGTGATGCCAGCCGGATCGGAATTGGTATCGACGATGGCTGCGACCGGAATATTGAGCCGGCGCGCTTCCTTGATCGCAATGTCTTCTTTATTGGTGTCGATCACGAACAACAGATCGGGCACGCCGCCCATGTCCTTGATGCCGCCGAGCGAGCGGTCGAGCTTGTCGCGCTCGCGCTGCATGGTCAGGCGCTCTTTCTTGGTATAGCCGCCGGATTCGCCGGAATTGAGCATCTCGTCGAGCTTGCGCAGGCGCGAGATCGAACCGGAAATAGTTTTCCAGTTGGTCAGCGTGCCGCCGAGCCAGCGGGAATTGACGTAATACTGCGCCGACTGCTTGGCGGCGGCGGCGATGGCGTCTTGCGCCTGCCGCTTGGTGCCGACGAACAGGATGCGGCCACCTTTGGCGGCGGTATCGCTCACGGCCTGCAGGGCGCGGTGCAGCATCGGCACGCTTTGGGCGAGATCGATGATGTGAATGTTGTTGCGGGTGCCGAAGATGTAACTACCCATCTTCGGGTTCCAACGGTGGGCCTGATGGCCGAAATGCACGCCAGCTTCCAAAAGCTGGCGCATGCTGAAGTCTGGAAGCGCCATAATCTTCTCCGGTTGATCCGCCGCGGACTTGTGTGAGCCCCATGAAGGGACCACCGGACGGCCTTTTTGACCCATTGTCGGGGCTTAATGCCACGGTCCGCGTGAGTGATGGTGGGGCTTATATAGGCGCAATTTTGGGGATGCAAGGCAGGAAACCTGCGCCCTCAGACGTGGAAAATCCGCGAATAATGGCGCTTGAGCTCCTCGCCCTGGGCTTCGACCGCAGCCGGATCGTCCTTCCAGACCTTAATGGCGGACAGCGGCGTGCGGCCCGGCTTGTCTTTTACCTGGGCATGCAGTGAGCGCAGGCCGCCCGAATCGACAAACAGCCGCTGGCCCTCGACGCTGAACAAATAATTTTGAAACAGCCGCGCGGCGTTGGGATGGGGCGCCGCTGCGAAGATCGCCGAAGGCTGTATGATCGAAGGCGTGCCTTCGCTGGCATAAACGACCTCGATCGGCTTGCCTGCTTCCTTGAGCAGCAACACGTTCGATTCGTTGCCGTCGGCCATGACCGCGCGCTCGCCGAGCACGATCTTCTTCGGCGTGTCGGTCGCGGACTGCACCTGCAACACGTTCTGCCGCGCCAGCTTCTCCAGATAAGGCCAGCCTAATTCACGCACCATCTGGTAGGTCGAGGTCATGATGGTGCCGCTGTAACTCGGGTGCGCCTTGACGATTTTCCCTTGCCATTTGGGATCGAGCAAATCGGCGAAGCTTTTCGGCGCCTCGTCTTGCTTCACCATCTCGGTGTTGTAAGCGATCACGCACAGCGAAGAACGCACCGTCGCGTAGAACCCGTCTGCATCGCGATGCTCGCTTGGAATATATTGGGCAACGTCCTTCGGCACGTAAGGCGCCAGGAAGCCAAGCCGCTTCCAGGCCAGAAATTGCGCGGCGTCGCCGGTGCTCACCGCATCGACCGCGTGAATGCCGGAGGAATATTCCTGGCCGACGCGCGTGAAGATGCGCTCGCCGCCGGCGCGCTCGACCCGCGCCGTCATGCCGGGAAATTTCCGCTCGAAGGCCTGGCCGACCAGTTGCGCCAGTTGCAGGTCGGCCGAGGTGTACCAGACGACCGTACTTTCTTTCTTGGCGGCCGCGATCAAATCCGCCGTGATGGCTTCCGGCGACGGAGCCGCGGCGCGCGCGGGCGCGGCATGGATCAGCGGCAGCGCGGCAGCGGCTTTGAGAATGTCGCGGCGTGAAAGCCCGGACATAATGTAAGTTCCCGACGGTGGCGCCCCGGCGAATCGTAGCACGGGAAATTGGGCGCTACAGCGCCTCGACCTGCACCACGCCGGGCACCGCCTTGATGGCGCCGGCGATCTGCGGCGAGACCTTGAAGCGGCCAGGCAGCTTCACTTCCACCTCGGTGCCCTGCTCTAGCATCAGCACCATGCTCACTTCACCATCACCATTGGCAGCGGACCGCGGCAATGGCTCCAGCCGTTTGGCGACCGCCTCGATTGGCGCCTCGTTGCGCAGGAACACGCGCAGGCCCTTGTTGAGGTTGGCCGCGGCGGCGTCGAGTGGCTCGACCGACTGGATGCGCGCGCGCACCTCGTCGCCTTGCACTTCGGCCGACAGGAACAGCAAGACCGCGGTGCCCGGCTCGAGCAGATCGCGATGCTCGGCCAAACCTTCGGAGAAAATCACCGCTTCGTAATGCCCGGTCGGATCGGACAGCCCGATGATGCCCATCTTGCTGCCGGTGCGCGTGCGCCGTTCCTGGCGCGCCACCACGGTGCCGGCGACTCGGCCGGCAGTCGCACCACCCTTCACCGCCCGCGAGAATTCGGACCAGGACTGCACCCGCAATTTCTTCAGCACCGCGGCGTAATCGTCGAGCGGATGACCGGAGAGAAAGAAACCAACCGCCTCGTATTCGCGGCGCAGCCGCTCGGCCGGCAGCCAGGGCTCGGCCTGCGGCAGCACGATCGGCTCGCGCTGCCCGCCGCCGCCGAACAATTCGTTCTGCCCGACGGTCGCGGAATCGTGCGCCCGCTGGGCACGCGCCAGCACCGCATCCATCGCGGGGAAGACCCGCGCGCGGCTCGCCTCGAATTCATCGAAGGCGCCGGCTTGCGCAAGACTTTCCAGCACGCGCTTGTTGACCGCGCGCGGGTTGATGCGGTCGGCGAAGTCGGCCAAGTCGGCGAACTTGCGCTCGCCGCGCGCCGCGACGATTTCCTTCACCGCCTGCCCGCCCACGCCCTTGAGCGCGGCCAGCGCGTAAATAATGGTGTTGCCATCGACCTCGAAGTCGACATGCGAGCGATTGATCGAGGGCGGATCGATCTTTATGCCGAGACGCTCGGCCTCGGCGCGAAATTCCGCAAGCTTGTCGGTGTTGCCCATGTCGAGCGTCATCGACGCCGCCAGGAACTCGACCGGAAAGTTCGCCTTCATGTAGGCGGTCTGATAGGCGACCAGCGCATAGCCCGCGGCGTGGCTCTTGTTGAAGCCGTATTCGGCGAAGCGCTCGAGCAGATCGAAGATGGCGTCGGCCTGGTGGCGCTCGATGCCGTTCTTGATCGCGCCCTGGACGAAATCGGCGCGCTGGGCGCGCATCTCGCTACGGATCTTCTTGCCCATGGCGCGGCGCAGCAGATCCGCCTGGCCGAGCGTGAAACCGGCCAGAATCTGGGCCGCCTGCATCACCTGCTCCTGATAGACAATGACGCCGAAAGTCTCCTTCAGGATCAGCTCGAGCTTGGGGTGGATGTAGTCCGGCTGCTCCATGCCGTGCTTGCGCGCGCAATACGTCGGGATATTCGCCATCGGACCGGGGCGGTAGAGCGCGACCAGCGCGATGATGTCGTCGAAACGGTCGGGCCGCATATCGAGCAGTGCGCGCCGCATGCCGGCACTTTCCAGTTGGAACACACCGACCGCTTCGGCGCGCGCCAACAGATCGTAAGTTTTCTTGTCGTCGAGCGGGATGGCGGTGAGATCGATGTCGATGCCGCGCCGGGCCACCAGCGCCACCGCGGTCTGCAGCACCGTCAGCGTCTTGAGGCCGAGGAAGTCGAACTTCACCAGCCCGGCCTGCTCTACCCACTTCATGTTGAACTGGGTCACCGGCATGTCGGATTTCGGATCGCGATAGAGCGGCACCAGCTCGGACAGCGCGCGGTCGCCGATCACGATGCCGGCGGCGTGGGTCGAGGCGTGGCGCGTCAGGCCTTCGAGCTTGAGCGCGATATTGAAAGCGCGTTTGACCACCGGGTCGCCATCGCGCTCCGCTTGCAGTTTCGGCTCGTCCTCGATGGCGCGCGCCAGCGTGACCGGGTTGGCCGGGTTCTGCGGCACCAGCTTGCACAATTTATCGACCTGCCCGTATGGCATCTGCAGCACGCGGCCGACGTCGCGCAAGACGCCGCGCGCCTGCAGCGTGCCAAAGGTGATGATCTGCGCGACCTGGTCGCGGCCGTAGCGCTCCTGCACATAGCGAATGACCTCGTCGCGGCGGTCCTGGCAGAAGTCGATGTCGAAGTCCGGCATCGACACGCGTTCGGGATTGAGGAATCGCTCGAACAGCAGGCCGAAACGGATCGGGTCAAGATCGGTGATGGTCAATGCGTAAGACACCAGCGAGCCCGCGCCCGAGCCGCGGCCGGGACCGACCGGAATGCCTTTGGCCTTCGCCCACTGGATAAAGTCGGCGACGATCAAAAAGTAGCCGGGATATTTCATGCCGGCGATGACGCCGATTTCGAATTCAAGCCGTTCGCGGTATTCCTGCTCGCTGCGGCCGGGCGCGACGCCGGCGTTGGCAAGCCGAGCGCTAAGTCCCGCCTGCGCGCGCTTGCGCAGTTCGGTGGCCTCGTCACTATCGCCGACCGAAAAGCGCGGCAAAATGGGCGCCTGGGTGCGCGGACGGAAGGCGCAGCGCTGCGCAATCTCGACGGTCGAGGCCAGCGCCTCGGGTAGATCGGCGAACAGCGCGGCCATTTCGGCGCGGCTCTTGAAACGGTGTTCGGCATTGAGCTGCCGGCGATCGCTTTCCGCCAGCATGCGGCCTTCCGCAATGCAGATCAGCGCGTCATGCGCCTCGTGGTCGGTGCGGTCGGCGAAATACGGCTCGTTGGTGGCGACCAGCGGGATATTCTTGCGATAAGCGAGATCGATCAGGACGGGCTCGGTCATGCGCTCGTTGGGCGTGCCGTGGCGCTGCAGTTCGATGTAAAGCCGGTCGCCGAACAACCGGTGGAGCGCGTCGAGCCGCGATGTGGCGAGATGGCTTTGGCCGGCGGCGATCGCCGCGTCGAGCGGCCCGCCCGGCCCGCCGGTGAGAGCGATGACGTCGCCGGTCTCGCCTTCGAGCCATTCGAGCTTGAGCCGCGGCGGCTCGTTCGGCGGCGTGTCGAGAAAGGCGCGCGAGGACAGCCGCATCAGGCTGCGGTAACCGGCGCCGCGAGCGGCCAGGAGCACGATGCGCTCGCGGGCGACGACCGCGTTGGCGTTGCGCGCGCCATGCTCGGTATCGCCGAAGTCGACGGCGAGCGCGCAGCCGACGATCGGCTGGATGCCGGACGCAGCGAGTTTCTCGGAGAATTCCAACACACCGAACATGTTATCGGTGTCGGTGAGCGCGAGCGCCGCCTGCTTGTCGGCTTTGGCCAGCTCGGCCAGCCGCGCGAGCGGAATGGCGCCTTCCAGCAGCGAATAGTTCGAGTGCACGTGCAAGTGCACGAAGTTGAGCGTGGCCATATCTGCCTGAAGGTTGGGTGATTCCTTGTTGTCACCCAGAGTGGGGATGGATGCTGCCCAAGTCCACCGCCAAGCGCGCGCCGGCGCCGGCTATGCCGGTTTTCAACAGGGCCCGCCGGCATCCGCCGGCGACGCGGCCCTTACAGATTGCTGAACACCTGCGACCAGATGAAGATCATGCCGACAAACAACGACAGCGAGGCCAGCGCGGCGGCTTCTTGGATCACGGCTTTGAACATAAGTCCCTCCCGAGAACGGACAGGGAACATAGTTCATGGTATGTTCTAATGTCAACTTCCTAATTGTCAATTGAAATCAACGACTTAGGCTGACGACGAAGTTTTGCCGGGCAGGCAAGGAATAGGCGTCGCATCCCCGCGTTCCGGTACTGGACGGAGGGACCGACGATGCACGCCAAATCCCGAAAAGCTCGCAAGGCGCAAGACCGGCTCACGCTCGCCGAGGGCATCGGAATTCTCATCGTTCTTGCCGTACTCGGCGGCCTCAGCTTCGGAATTGCCGCCGTCTAATTCGCGGCGCCGCGCTGGCGCGCCTCACGCCAACTCCACCACCACACCCTCTTTCAACGTCACGCGCCGGTCCATGCGGGCGGCGAGTTCCAGATTGTGGGTGGCGATGATGGTGGCGAGCCCGGAGGCGTGCACCAGTTGCGTCAAAGCCGCGAACACGTGGTCGGCGGTGTGCAGATCGAGGTTTCCGGTCGGCTCGTCGGCCAGCAAAATACGTGGTGCATTGGCGACCGCGCGCGCAATCGCCACGCGCTGCTGCTCACCACCGGAAAGTTCCGCCGGCCGGTGCGTGAGCCGGTCGCTCAAGCCCAGATAAGTCAGCAGTTCGATCGCGCGCTTGGTCGCCTCCTGGCGCGTCAGGCCGGCGATCATCTGCGGCAGCAGCACGTTTTCCAGCGCGGTAAATTCCGGCAGCAGATGATGCGACTGGTAGACGAAGCCGATCTCGTTGCGGCGGATGCGGGTGCGCTCGTGGTCGGGTAGGATCGCGGTGGCGCGGCCGTCGATATAGACGTCGCCGTGGTCGGGATGCTCAAGCAGCCCGGCAATATGCAGCAGCGTCGATTTGCCGGCGCCCGACGGCGCCACCAGCGCGACCGATTGCCCGGGCCAAACCGCGAGTTCCGCCCCGTTGAGAATGTCGAGCGTGGCGTCGCCCTGCCGGTAGTGGCGCTCGACCCCATGCAGAAACAGGACCGGAATGTCTTCGGCTTTTTCCGGCGCGTCGGCCCTGGCTACCGCGGTGTCACTCATAACGCAGCGCCTCCACCGGATCGAGGCGCGCCGCGCGCCAGGACGGATAGAGCGTGGCGAGCAACGAGAGCGTGAGCGCCATCACCACGACCGCGGTGGTTTCCCCGGTGTCCATGTCCGCCGGTAAATGGGAGAGAAAATAAAGTTCGGGCGAGAAGAGCTCGGTACTGGTGAGCCAGGACAGGAATTGGCGAATGCTCTCGATATTGAGGCACACCACGATGCCGAGCAGGAAGCCGACCAGCGTGCCGATCACCCCGATCGACGCACCGGTAATCAAGAACACGCGCATGATCGAGCCTTGCGTGGCGCCCATGGTGCGCAGGATGGCGATGTCCTGGCCTTTGTCTTTGACCAGCATGATCAGGCCCGACACGATGTTGAGCGCGGCCACCAAGACGATCAGCGTCAGAATCAGAAACATCACATTGCGCTCGACTTGCAGCGCGTTGAAGAATGTGGCGTTGCGCTGGCGCCAGTCGATCATGAAGATCGGCCGTTGCGCCGCCTCGGTCACGTCCTTGCGGTAGCGGTCGACGCGATCGGGATTGTCGGTATAGACCTCGATGGCGGTGACATCGCCGGCGCGGTTGAAATAGGCCTGCGCTTCCTTCAGCGGCATGAACACCATAGCGCTGTCGTATTCCGACATGCCGATCTCGAACACCGCGGTGATCTTGTAGACCTTGATGCGCGGCGTGGTGCCCATCGGCGTGACCGCGCCGCGCGGCGCGACCAGCGTGATGTTGTCGCCCGAGCGTAGCGAAAGCTGATCGGCCAGCCTGCGCCCGATCGCCACACCCTGCCCTTCGTCGAAGCCGGACAGCGTGCCCTGCTTGATATTGTTGATGACCGACGGCAGCCTTTCGAGATCTTTCAGACGGATACCGCGAATAAGAACGCCGCCGGCATTGAACGGCGACGACGCCAGCGCCTGGCCTTCGACGATCGGGGCGGCGAGCTTGATGCCTTTGACGCCGGCGATGCGCGCGGACACTTCCTCCCAATCGGTCAGCGGTTTCTCCAGCGGCTGGATCAGCAGGTGGCCGTTCAATCCGAGGATCTTCTCGAGCAATTCGTGGCGGAAGCCGTTCATCACCGCCATCACGATGATGAGGGTGGCGACGCCCAGCATGATGCCGAGGAAAGAAAAGCCCGCGATGACGGAAATGAATCCTTCCTTGCGCCGCGCCCGCAGATAGCGCAGCGACAGCATCCATTCGAACGGCGAGAAGGGCCGCGTTCCGTTGGGCTCGGTCATGTGGCGATTATGTTCCCGGGTACGGATTTTCACACGATTCTGGCGGATTCAAGCCCTTTATCGCGATCAAAGTCCTTGGAAGCGCACAGGAATATTGGGCGAAACCCGTCACCGCGACAGCAAATCGAGCGCAGCCGCGGGCGTCATCAATTCCTTGGCGCCATCGGCGCGCTTTTTCAGTTCGACCTTGCCTTCGGCGAGCCCGCGCGGGCCAACCATCACCTGCCAGGGCAGCCCGATCAGATCGGCATTGGCGAATTTGGCGCCGGCGCGCTCGTCTAGATCGTTGTAGAGCACCTCGACGCCTTTGGCGGTGAGGTCTCTGTAAAGCTGCTCGCAGGCAGCATCAGTAGCGGCGTCGCCCTGCTTGAGGTTGAGGATAGATACTTTGAACGGCGCCACCGGCTCCGGCCAGATAATGCCGGCCTCGTCGTGCGAGGCCTCGATGATGGCGGCAACCAGCCGGCTCGGCCCGATGCCGTAGGAGCCCATGTGCACCGGCTTGTCGCTGCCTTCGCCGATCGAAACCACGGCCTTCATCGGCTCGGAATATTTGGTGCCGAAATAGAAAATATGCCCGACCTCGATGCCGCGCGCCGAGACTTGGGCATCGGCGGGAATTTTCCCGAACGCCGCGGCGTCGTGCATATCCGAGGTGGCGGCGTATTGCGCCGTCCACTTGTCGACGATCCCTTGCAAGTCTTTGACGTCGTCGAAATTCACATCCGATGCCGGCACCGGCAGGTCGAGATAATCCTTGTGGCAGAACACTTCCGATTCGCCGGTTTGCGCCAGGATGATAAACTCGTGGCTGAGATTACCGCCGATCGGGCCTGACTCGGCGCGCATCGGAATCGATTTGAGCCCCATGCGCTGGAAGGTGCGCAAGTACGCCACGAACATCTTGTTGTAGGAGTGTTGCGCGCCGGCCTGATCGACGTCGAACGAATAAGCATCCTTCATCAGGAATTCGCGGCCGCGCATCAAACCGAAACGCGGACGCACCTCGTCGCGGAATTTCCACTGGATGTGATAGAGATTGAGCGGCAAGTCCTTGTAGGAGCGCACCGACGCGCGGAAGATTTCTGTGATCATCTCCTCATTGGTCGGCCCGTACAGAATGTCGCGCTCGTGACGGTCCTTGATACGCAGCATTTCCTTGCCGTAGGCCTCGTAGCGTCCGCTTTCGCGCCACAGATCGGCCGACTGGATGGTCGGCATCAGCAATTCGATGGCGCCGGAGCGATTTTGCTCTTCACGGACAATTTGGCAGATCTTCTGCAACACCCGGAATCCGAGCGGCAGGAACGCATAGATGCCGGCCGCCTCCTGCCGCATCATGCCGGCGCGCAGCATCAGCCGGTGCGAGACGATCTCGGCCTCGCGCGGCGGCTCGCGTAACGTCGGTAGGAAATAGCGGGACAGGCGCATGGAATCGCTTAAAGATTCGCTGTTGATGGGCTTTGAGTGAAAGCGGATAAGTCGCAAAAAAACAAGGCCTGAGGCGTTATTTCGGGAATTATTCGCCGCTTCGGGCATCTATACTCTTGGACAGAGTGACACCGCGGCTCTTAATGGGCATATTTCTCGAATGCGTTTGGGCAGACAAATACTGACGTGGGTGGCAATCTACGCGGTCGCCATGCACACGCTGCTGACCGGCGTGGCCCCCGCCTTTGCTGCCACCCAGGGCAGCGTCGATCCGTTCTCCGTCATCTGCCTGCACGATGCCGGCGCGGGCTCGCCGGCCGGCCAACAGCCGTCCGGCCTGGTACCGGGTCACGCCTGCGAACATTGTAATCTGTGCAGCGCCGCAGCGCCGCCACCGGCGCCCGATCTTGTCGTGTTCGGCAATCTGATGCCTTCGCGCCTGTTGCAGGTGCTGCGCCCGATCTCGACGGTGCCAATTACCGGCGTCGCTTTCCGCCCCAATCTCGCGCGAGGTCCCCCGCTTTTCGTCTGACATTCGACCTTTTCATGTCTGAACGAAAACGGAGTGACCCATGTCTTCTCAATTGTTGCGCGCGGCGCTATGCGCCGGTCCGCTTGTGTTGGCTGCCGTAACGACGGCGAGCGCCCACGAGATCGTCGGCAACCGCATGTTTCCGGCGACACTCGCGATCGACGATCCCGGTGTCGCCGACGAATTGTCACTGCCCACCGTCGCTTTCTACAAGACCGGCGATGACCCGTCGGTCAAACAACTCGATATCTCGGGCGAATATTCCAAACTCATCACCCAGGATTTCGCGATATCGTTCTCGCCCACCTGGTCGCATATCTACGCGCCTGGCGGTCCCTTGGGCGTCGGCGCCAGCGGGTTCCAGAATATCGAGACATCGTTCAAGTACCGCGTGTTCAGTAACGCCGAGCACGAGTTCGTAGCCTCAGTCGGCCTCGATATCGAATGGGGTGGCAGCGGTGCACAGGATGTCGGCGCCGACCGCTTTACGACATACACACCGACGTTCTACTTCGGCAAAGGCTTCGGCGATCTGCCGGCGAGCATGGGGTGGGTGCGGCCCTTCGCGATCACTGGCCAGGTCGGCTACGCGATCCCGAGTTCGAACGCGACCGTCACCGTCGATCCGACCAGCGGCGACGTCGATACCGAATTCAATCCGCGCGTCCTGACATGGGGCGCCTCGCTGCAATACAGCCTGCCTTATCTGAAAGCTTCGGTGGTCGATCTCGGTCTGCCGGATGTCGTCAACCGGCTGATCCCGCTGGTTGAGGTGTCGTTGCAGACTCCGGTCTCAAACTTCGCAACTTCCGGCACCGTGACGACGGGCACCGTCAATCCGGGGATAATCTACGTCGGCGATACCTATCAGCTGGCGCTGGAAGCAATGATCCCGGTCAACCGGGACAGCGGCACCAGCGTCGGCGTGATTGGACAGGTGCATCTGTTCTTCGATGATATCTTCCCCAACTCCATCGGACGGCCGATTTTCGGCAACAACTTCGCATCAGGGAGGCCGATGCTCGGCAGCAAGCCATGAACCGCATCTTAAAAATCCTCGTCGTCGTGTCGACCTTGCTGGTTCCAGTAACGGCGCGGGCGCACGCCATGCTCGACCACGCCAGCCCCAAGGTTGGGAGTTCCTCGGCCACGGCGCCGCATGAAGTGGTGTTGTGGTTCACCGAAAATCTCGAGCCTGCCTTTAGCCAGATCGAGGTCCGCAGCGAGAGCGGGGCGCTGGTGTCGAGCGGCAAAGCTCACCTCGGCGCCGGCAATGAGCTGCATGTCGCGCTCAAGGCGCTGGTCCCGGGAACTTACAAGGTCAGCTGGCGGGTTCTATCGGTGGACACCCACCGCACCCAAGGCGACTTCAGTTTCCGTGTCGGCCAGTAAACGCATGACGCAGAAAGAAACCGAAATGAACAAACCCTCACGCACGATAACGTTTGCGATCTTGGCGGTCGTCCTCGGTATTGGGATCTCACATGCCCAGTCATTAAACTCAATTGTGATCGACAAACCCTTCAGCCGAGCGACACCAGGGGGATCGCAAGTTGGCATTGGCTACATGTCCATCACCAATAAAGGTGCCGCGGCGGACCGTCTTGTCTCCGCCTCCTCTCCGGCGGCCGAGAAGGTCCAAATCCACGAAATGACGATGCAAAATGGCGTCATGAAAATGCGTGAGCTTCCGAATGGCCTGCCGATTGAAGCCGGGAAGACTGTCTCACTAGCACCGGGCGGCAATCATCTGATGCTGATGGGATTGAAGGCTCCACTTAAGCAGGGCGATAAGATTCCTCTGACATTGAACTTCGAGAAAACGGGCAAGATCGATGTCATGCTCGACGTACAGGGAATCGGGGCACAACAACCGAGTGGCATGTCAATGCCGCCCGGTGATAGTGGACACATGCACAAGATGTAATCCAATACGAAACATCTCCGCATGATCGATCCGCTCATTCTGTCGCGCGGCATTCACATGGCCGCAACCGTGCTCGCTGCCGGCACGGTCGCGTTCATGGCGCTGGTGGCCGATCTGCCGGTGCTGCGCCGACAATTGACGCTGATGGTTTGGATCGCGCTCGCGGTCGCGATTTTGTCCGGGCTTGCCTGGCTGGTGTGGCTGTCCGCCGACATCTACGGCGCACCGATCATCGAGGTGTGCCTGCATGGCGGCGTCTGGTCGGTGCTCACCGATACCCGCTTCGGCCTGGTTTGGACCGCGCGGCTGGGGCTCGCTATCCTGCTCGGTGTCCTGATGCTGTGGCCGGCCGCGCGCCTGCTGCAATTGGCCGCGGCAGCGTGCCTGCTGGGCCTGATCGCGCTCATCGGGCATGCGGGTGCTACGCCCGGCACCGCCGGCCAGATTCATTTGGCATCCGACATCGTGCATCTGCTGGCGGCGGGGGCCTGGGTCGGCGCCCTGCCGGCGCTTATCATGTTGCTCGGTCATGTCCGCAAAGCCGGCAATCCGGATTGGGGCGGCCATGCGGTTGCCGCTGTCCGGCGATTTTCGTTGCTTGGGATGATCAGCGTCGGCGCGCTGCTAGCAAGCGGCATCGTCAACAGTTGGATCCTGTTGGGCGGGCCGCGCGATCTGGTGACGACCGATTACGGCCGGCTGGTGCTGCTCAAGATTGGACTGTTCGTCGCCATGGTTGGCATCGCCGCCGCCAACCGGTTCCATCTCACGCCGCAATTGCCTGCCGTTGGTGCGCTAAAGGCGCTGCGGCGCAACAGTCTGGCCGAAGCCGGTCTTGGGCTCTGCGCCTTGTTGTTCGTCGGCGCGCTCGGATCTTTGTCGCCCAGCGGCCATGCTCATAGCATCAGCACGCCGGTCCCGTCCGGCGCCGCCTTCGTGCATATCCATACCAATGAGGCCATGGCCGAGGTGACCATCGCGCCGGGCCGGGCCGGACCGGCCAATGCCGCCATCCGCATATTGCGTGAGGATTTCTCCGAATTCCCCGCCAAGGACGTGCAGTTGACCCTTGAGGCGCCCGGCGCCGGCGGCACGGTTGTGCGCACTGCAGCCCATTTGCCGGATGGAACCTGGCAAGTGAACGCAGTGGACTTGGGTAAAGCCGGGATCTGGACCGTGCGGGTCACCATCGCGCCGCAAGCCGGACGGCCCATCGTGCTCGATGCCCCCATCGAGATCGAACCTTGACGAAATCGTGGTGACAAGGCGCCGATGATCGGTTAGCGTTCTATATCCGTAAGACTGGAGAGTTTGGCGCTATAAGCCTGACCCCAAGCTGCGGTCCAAGTCTTGGGAGGAGCCAGGTCCTTGGCGCGGAAACGCCGCCGCCTCGCAAATAAGAACAAAAGCGAGGATGAGGACTTTAAATTGCGACGAGCAGGGCACCGCGCCCTGCTCTTTTTTTTAGTCACGGCCTTGGTCCGGAAATCCGCATTAGGAAATCAACAGGGATCAACCCCAGCCGGTAGATCGCGGTGAGAATACCAAACACAACACCGGCGATCACCGTGGTCCAGACCAGCTTCATCCAGACCTTAGGCACCGCTGGCGCGCCCGGATCGGTGCCGGGCGCAACGTCGCCGGTCTCCTGCTGGCTGTGCACGCCCCAGGGCAGCACCGCGAACAGCACCACCCACCAGATGATGAAATAAATCGCGATGACGGTGCTGGTCGCCATTGCTGCTTACGCTTGTTCCAATTCCACCAAGGTACCGCAAAAATCCTTCGGGTGCAGGAACAGCACCGGCTTGCCATGGGCGCCGATTTTCGGCTCGCCGTCGCCGAGCACGCGCGCGCCCTGCGCCTTCAAGGTGTCGCGCGTGGCGCGGATATCGGGCACTTCATAGCAAACGTGATGAATGCCGCCGTCGGGATTTTTCTCCAGGAACTTATTGATCGGTGAACCTTCGCCCAACGGCTCGAGCAATTCGATCTTGGTGTTGGGCAGCGTGATGAAAACGGTGGAAACGCCGTGGTCGGGCTGCGCGACCTTGGCGGAGACATCCGCACCCAAGGTATCGCGGTACACGGCGGATGCTTTGGCGATATCGCGCACCGCGATGGCGACGTGATTGAGACGGCCGATCATTTACATTCCTCGCTTAACTCCGGCGCTCCACATTATACCGTCAAGACGTGAACGTGGCACATGGGCTTTTTGCCCCAACGATCGTTGACTGTGGCGCGTACCGCACGGCGTATCGATTCCGCCACCGCGTCGGGATCGCCGCGGCGCTTGCGCGGCAAAGATTCGAATGTCTCCAGGATGGCGTCTTCCACCGCCTCCTGCATCGAGCCGCCGTCGCGATCGTGCTCCGGAATGCCGATCATGTCGAGTTCCGGATCGGCGGCGAGCTGGCCTTTGTCGGTGATCGCGAGCGCCACAGACACGCTACCGGCAAAACTAAGCCTTTTGCGATCGGCCACGGTGCGGGCATCGGCCTCGACTAGAATAGAACCGTCCTTGTAGAGCCGTCCGGACGGCACCTCGTCGATGATGCCTGCTTTGCCCTCCGCGATCCGCACCAGATCGCCGTTGCGGCATTGGATGACTTCCTTGACGCCGCAACGGCGCGCCAGCGCGGCGTGCTCGGACAGATGCAGCGCCTCGCCGTGCACCGGAATAAGAATCTTGGGGCGCACCCAGGAGATCAAATCCTCAAGCTCGGCGCGACGCGGATGCCCCGATACGTGCACCAGGTGCGTGCGGTCGGTGATCACCGTGATGCCTTGGTCGATCAATCCGTTGATGATGCGACCGACCGCTTTCTCGTTACCGGGAATGGTACGGGCGGAAAAGATCACCGTGTCGCCGCGCGACAGCGTGACTTCCGGATGCTGGTCCTCGGCGATGCGGGCGAGTGCGGCGCGCGCCTCGCCTTGGCTGCCGGTGCAAAGCGCCACGACTTTGCTCGGCGGCAGATAGCCATAGGCATCGACCGGGCGAAACTCCTGCACGCCCTCGAGATAACCGGTCTCGCGCGCGATTTGCACGATGCGCTCCATGGCGCGGCCGACCACGACGACCTCACGATCGGCGGCGCGGGCGGCGACCGCCACGGTGCGTAGCCGCGCCACGTTGGACGCAAAGGTCGTCACCGCGACGCGGCCGCGCGCTTGCCTGATCAATTCGGCGATGGTCTTGCCGACATCGGCTTCCGACGGCGAGCGGCCGTCGCGCACCGCGTTGGTCGAGTCTCCCATAAGAGCGAGGCAGCCATCATCGCCCAACGCGCGCAGTTTTTTCTCGTCGGTGACGTCACCTAGGATCGGCGTCGGATCGATCTTCCAGTCGCCAGTATGCAGCACGGTACCGCACGGCGTACGGATGATCAGCGCGTTCGACTCCGGGATCGAATGCGCCATCGAAACCAGCTCGATGTCGAACGGTCCCACCTTGAAGCGGCCACCGAGCGGCACAATGGTAACCGGAATGTCCGGCGCGCCCGGCTCGCCGGCGCGCTTGGCCGCGAGCAGCGCGGCGGTAAACGGCGTGGCATAGACCGGGATCTTGAGCCGCGGCCACAGATCGAGCAGCGCGCCGAAATGGTCCTCGTGAGCGTGGGTAAGCACCAGGCCGGCAATATTTTTACGCTCCTGCACCAAATAGCTGATGTCCGGCAGGATCAGATCGATGCCGGGCAGCTGTTCTTCGGTGGCGAACGACACGCCGAGATCGATCGCGAGCCAGCTACGCGTACGCCCGTCGCCCAGCCCATAGACCGACAGGTTCATGCCGATCTCGCCGACGCCGCCGAGCGGCGCGAATACCAGTTCCTGTTGCCCTTGCGCCATGATCAGGACCCGCCCAGGCCGAATACTTCGCCGGCGGTGACGGTGGCAAGCCCGTCGGGCTGTTGCACCAGCAACATTCCGGCTTCATCGAGCCCTTCAAAGCGGCCTCGCAGCTCGCGCTCCGGCAACCGCACGCGGATATCCTCGCCGAGACCGGCGGCGCGCGCCAGCCAGTCGGCGCGGATCGAGGCAAAGCCGGAGCCGCTCTGCCATTGCGACAATCGGCGCAGCATCGCTGCCGACAGCGCGGCAAACAAAGCCTCTGGCGCGACCACCGCGCCGGCCTGCAGCAAATCGGTCGCCGGATAAAAGGTATCAAGCGGGTGGCTGACGCAATTAACGCCGAAACCAATGACGACGTTGAAAGCGCCGTCGCTCTGGCCCTCGACCAGAATGCCGGCAAGCTTGTCGGGCCCGAGCAGCAGATCGTTCGGCCATTTCACCTTGAACAACGGCCCGAGCCGCGGCGCGCAGTCGCCCAGCGCATCGTGCAGCGCCAGCGCGGCCACGAACGAGAGTTGCGGCGCCAAGGGCTTGGGTGACGGGTCGCTGAGCAATAACGAGGCGTAGAGATTGCCCTTCGGCGAGGTCCATGCACTGCCGCGTCGGCCGCGGCCGGCGGTCTGGCTCAACGCCGTAATCCACAGCGGCCCTAGTTCGCGCCAGCGCGCCCGCTCGAGCGCCTCGGCGTTGGTGGAGCCCACGGATTCCAATGCGATGTGCCGGACGCCTGCCGCCCGGGCCGTGGGATCGAGTTGCATCTAAAATAAAGACTTCGCCGCCGCGGTCGCGGCGCCGAGCAACGGGGCGGGATAGACAAAGAACAGGATATTGATCAGGCCGGATACGCCGAGCACGATCCGCAACAATCCCGGCATATTCTGGAATCTTGATGCCGGTTCGTCGAAATACATGATCTTGACGATGCTCAAATAGTAGAAGGCGCCCACCACGCTGGTCAGCACGCCGATCACAGCGATCACATAAAGGCCGGCCTTGATGGCGGCGAGGAATACGAAATACTTCGCGAAGAACCCGGCGAGCGGCGGAATGCCGGCGAGCGAGAACAACAGCATTGCCAGAAAAAACGCCGTGGTGGGATGCGTGCGCGACAGGCCGGCGAGATCGGCGATGGTCTCGACATAGGTGCCGTCGCGCCGCATCGCCAGGATGCAAGCGAAAGTGCCGAGCGTCATCGCCACATAGATCGACATGTAGATCAAAACGCCCTGCACGCCCTCGGGCGTGCCGGCGGCAAGACCGACCAGCGCGAAACCCATGTGACCAATCGAGGAGTAGGCCATCAGGCGCTTGATGTTGCGCTGGCCGATGGCGGCGAAGGCGCCGAGCGCCATCGAGGCAATGGAGACAAAAACCACAATTTGCTGCCATTCGTGCGTGATGCCGGGAAACGCCACCACGGTCGCGCGCACGAAGATGGCGATGCCGGCGACCTTCGGGGCGGCGGCAAAGAACGCCGTGACCGGCGTCGGCGCGCCTTCATAAACGTCGGGCGTCCACATGTGGAACGGTACCGCCGAAATCTTGAAGCAAAAGCCGACGAACAAAAACACCAGGCCAAAGATCAATCCGATATTGGAGCCCTGCCCGGCCGCCTTGGCGATCCCGGTAAATTCGATGGTGCCGGTAAAGCCGTAAATCAGCGACGCGCCGTACAGCAACATGCCGGACGACAGCGCGCCGAGCACAAAATATTTCAGGCCCGCCTCGGTGGAGCGCACATTCTCCCGGTTCGAGGCCGCGATGACATACAGCGGCAGGCTCATCAGCTCGAGGCCGAGATAGAGCGCGATCAGGTCGGCGGCTGAAATCAGCATCAGCATGCCCAGCGTCGAGAGCAACACCAGCACGCCGTATTCGAATTTCTGCTGCTTTTCGGCGTTGAGATAATCGAGCGACAGCATCAACGCCCCGGCCGAGCCGGCGAGCGTTAGCAGTTTGAGGTAGCGCGCGTAATCGTCGACCACGAAACTGCCGCCGAACAATACGAAACGCCCGGTCGGCACCCAGGCAATCATTGCATAGCCCACAAGTATCAGCACACCGATGCACCAGCCGTTGACGGATGGCGCGCTGCGTTCGCCGCCGAACACGCCGCCCATCAGCACCGCCATGGCGCCGCACGCCAGAATGATCTCCGGCAGGATCGGCATCAGGTCCTGGAGGTGCGTCACCTGGTTCATTTCGTGGCGCTCACCGGAATGATTTGCGCGCGGTCGATCTTGATCGTTGCGGAACCCACGGTTTCCTTCTTGGCATCGGCTGCCGCGAGCGCGTGTTTATAAGTGTCGAGAAGTTGCGCCACCGAGGCCGCTGACATGTCGAGCACCGGCTTTGGCGCGACGCCAAGCAGGATCGTCAGAACGACCAGCGGCGTGAAAATCAGCGTCTCGCGCCAGCCGATGTCCCTGATGCCTTCGAGCGCCGGCTTCAAATTGCCGAAAATCATCTTGCGGTAGAGCCACAGCGCATAACAGGCCGACAAGATGACGCCGAGGGTGGCGAGCGTCGCCACCGCGGTATTGACCTTGAAGGTGCCGATCAGCGATAAAAATTCGCCGATGAATCCGGAGGTGCCCGGCAACCCGACATTGGCGAGCGTGAACACCATGAAGACCGCGGCATAAAGCGGCATCCGGTTCACCAGCCCGCCGTAGAACGCGATCTCGCGCGTGTGCATGCGGTCGTAGACGACACCGACGCAGAGGAACAGCGCGCCGGAGACAATGCCATGCGAAATCATCTGGAAGATGCCGCCGGCTATCCCTTGCGTGGTCGCCGCGAAAATTCCCATGGTGACAAAGCCCATGTGGGCGACCGACGAGTAGGCGATCAGTTTCTTCACATCCTCCTGCATCAACGCCACCAAGGATGTGTAGATGATGGCGACGACCGACAGCGTGAAGATCAAGGGTGCGAAGTCGTGGCTGGCCGAGGGGAACATCGGCAGCGAGAAGCGCAGGAAGCCGTAGCCGCCCATCTTCAGCAGGATGGCGGCCAGGATCACCGAGCCCGCGGTCGGCGCTTCGACATGCGCGTCCGGCAGCCAGGTGTGCACCGGCCACATCGGCATCTTCACGGCGAACGAAGCGAAGAACGCGAGCCACGCCCATTTCTGCAAGCCGAGCGGGAAGCCGTGGCGCAACAGCGCCGGAATGTCGGTGGTACCGGCGTCCCAATACATCGCCATGATCGCGAGCAGCATCAAGACCGAACCGAGTAGCGTGTAGAGGAAGAATTTGAAGCTGGCATAGACCCGGCGCGGGCCGCCCCACACGCCGATGATCAGGAACATCGGAATGAGACCGCCTTCGAAGAACAGATAGAACAGCACCAGATCGAGCGCCGAGAAGGTGCCGATCATCAGCGTTTCCAGCACCAGGAACGCGATCATGTATTCCTTCACGCGCTTCTGGATCGAGGTCCAGCTGGCCAGAATGCAGATCGGCATCAGCGCGGTGGTCAGGATCACGAAGGGCAGCGAAATGCCGTCGACGCCCATGTGGTAGTTGGCGATGCCGAGCCAGGGATGCTTCTCGACGAACTGGAATTCCGCCGAACTCGGATCGAAGCGCCACACCATCACCAGCGAGATCGCGAAGGTAACGAGCGTGGTCCACATCGCCACCCAGCGCGCGGTGCCGCGCGCGAGCTTGTCATTACCGCGCACCAGCATGATGAACAGCGCGCCGAGCAGCGGCAGGAAGGTGACGATGGAGAGGATGGGCCAATTGAGGTTCATGTTATTTCACCGCCAGCATGAACCAGGTGATGAAGGCGGCCGCGCCGATCAGCATGGCGAAGGCGTAGTGGTAGAGATAGCCGGTCTGCAGCCGCACCACGTTGCGCGTCACGTCGAGCACGCGCGCCGAGACGCCGTCCGGGCCGAAGCCGTCGATCAGCCAGCCGTCGCCGCCCTTCCAGAGCAGACGCCCCAGCGCCTTGGTCGGCTTGACGAAGATCGCGTCATAGATTTCGTCGAAGTACCATTTGTTGAGCAGGAATTTGTAGAGCATCTCGTGCGTGCGCGCGAGTTCGACCGGAATGTCTGGCCGGCGGATATAGAAGTGCCAGGCGATGACGAAGCCCACCGCCATCATTGCGGTCGGCAAGATGCCGATCTCGAGCGGCACGTGATGCATATCTTCGAGAACGCTGTTGCCCTTGGCAAAGGTCAGCGCCTCGCGGAAGAAACCCTCGACGCCGTGACCGGCGAAGATTTCCTTGAACGGCAGGCCGGCCATGATCGAGCCGAATGCCAGGAACCCGAGCGGGATAAGCATCACCATCGGGCTCTCATGCGCTTCTTTCCAATGCTTGCGGTCGTGCGGCTCACCGTGGAAGGTCTTGAAGATCAACCGCCATGAATAGAACGACGTCAGCAGCGCGGCCGAGACCGTGCAGATGAACGCATAGAGCGCCATCGGATTTTTTCCGACATAGGCCGCCTCGATGATGGCGTCCTTGGAGAAATAGCCGGCGGTGAGCGGGAAACCGGTAAGCGCCAGCGTCCCGATGATCATCACGATGTAGGTGTACGGAATACGCTCCTTCAGTCCGCCCATGTGGCGGATGTCCTGCTCGTGATGCATGGCGTGGATTACCGAGCCGGAGCCGAGGAACAGCAGCGCCTTGAAGAAAGCATGCGTGAACAGATGGAACATGCCGACCGAATAGGCGCCCACCCCCATCGCTACGAACATGTAACCGAGCTGCGAGCAGGTCGAATACGCGACGATGCGCTTGATGTCGTTTTGCACCAGACCGACGGTAGCAGCGAAAATTGCAGTGGTGGCGCCGATGAACGTCACGAAAGCCTGCGCGTCCGGCGCCAGTTCGAACAGCGGCGACAATCGCGCCACCATGAACACGCCGGCGGTCACCATGGTGGCGGCATGAATCAAGGCCGAAACCGGCGTCGGGCCTTCCATGGCGTCCGGCAGCCAGGTGTGCAGCAGGAATTGCGCCGACTTGCCCATCGCGCCCATAAACAGCATCAGGCATGTGATCGTGAGGGCGTCGGGATGCCAGCCGAAGAGCGGAATAGTTTTGCCGACCAGCGACGGCGCCTGCGCGAACACGGTGTCGAACTCGACCGAGCCGGTCAGCATGTAGATCGCAAAGATGCCGAGCGCGAAACCGAAATCGCCGACGCGGTTGACCACAAAGGCCTTGATCGCCGCGGCGTTGGCCTCCGGCTTGTGAAACCAGAACCCGATCAGCAGATAGCTCGCGAGCCCCACGCCTTCCCAGCCGAAGAACAGCTGCACCAAATTGTCCGACGTCACCAGCATCAGCATGGCGAAGGTGAACATCGACAGATACGCAAAGAAGCGCGGCCGGTACGGATCTTCCGCCATGTAGCCGATCGAATACATATGCACGAAGGCCGACACGGTATTGACCACCACCAGCATCACCGCGGTAAGCGTGTCGATGCGCAGCGACCAGTCCACCTTCAAATCGCCCGACAGCATCCAGGTGAACACCGGAACGCGCATGTCGTGATGCGCAAACCCAACCTGCACAAATGCGATCCATGATAGGATCATCGAGATCAGCAGCAGCGTGGTGGTAATCAGCTCCGCCGTACGAGATCCGGCGGCGGCCGGCTCATGCACGGTCTCCTCGTGATGCGAGCTATGGATGAGGCCCGCATCGCCATGCACCGACGGCCCGTGGTGATGCGGACCGGGATCGACGGCACCGTCTTCCGCACCCGGCGGCGGCCCCTCGCCCGGCCAACGAGCCCGCGCGCCGACGAGCGCGATCAGGCCGGCCAGAATGGCGCCGAGCAGAGGCAGAAAGACGATGGCCTGATACATTACGACGTCAGCCCTTCATCAGATTGATGTCTTCAACTGCGATCGAGCCGCGATTCCGGTAGAACACGACCAGGATCGCTAGCCCGATCGCGGCTTCGGCGGCCGCGACCGTGAGCACGATCAGCGCATAAATCTGTCCGACGATGTCACCGAGATGCGCCGAGAACGCGACCAGGTTGATGTTGACCGCCAGCAGGATCAGCTCGATCGACATCAAAATGATGATCACGTTCTTGCGGTTGAGGAAAATGCCGAAAATCCCGAGCGTGAACAGGATCGCGGCGACCGAAAGATAATGCCCGAGGCCGACGGTCATGGGTTGCCTCCCAGGCCTTGCCCCGGCCGCACATTGCGGATTTCGATCGACATCGCAGGCGTGCGCGCGACCTGGCTCGCGATATCCTGCCGGCGCACCCGCACGCGGTGCTGCAGCGTGAGCACAATAGCGCCAACCATGGCGACCAGCAGGATCAGGCCCGCGGCCTCGAAGTAGTAGACGTAGCGGGTATAGAGCACGAGGCCGATGGCCTCGATGTTCGGAATTTTGGCCAGGATCGGCGCGGTAATCGCCTGCGGAATGCCAGGTCCGATGACCCAGGTCCCGACCACCAGCAACAGTTCGGCCAGGAAGATACCGCCGATCAGCATGCCGACCGGCAGATATTGCAGCGCGCCCTGCTTGAGTTCGGCGAAGTCGACGTCGAGCATCATCACCACGAACAAAAACAGCACCGCGACCGCGCCGACATAGACCACGATCAGGATCATCGCCAGGAATTCGGCGCCCATCATCACGAACAGGCCGGCCGCGTTGACGAAAGCCAGGATGAGATAGAGCACCGAATGCACCGGATTGCGCGCCGAAATGACCATGACGGCGCTGGCCACGCAGATGCCGGCGAACAGATAAAAAAATAACGCGGCAACAATCATCATCTCACCTGCAAACACTCATCTGTATGGCGCGTCGAGCGAAAGATTTTTGGCGATCTCGCGCTCCCATCGGTCGCCGTTCGCGAGCAGCCGTTCTTTGTCGTAGTACAGTTCCTCGCGCGTTTCGGTCGCGAATTCGAAATTTGGTCCCTCGACGATGGCATCGACCGGGCATGCCTCCTGGCACAGCCCGCAATAGATACATTTCACCATGTCGATGTCGTAGCGCGTGGTGCGGCGCGTACCGTCGTTGCGGCGCGGCCCTGCCTCGATGGTGATGGCCTGCGCCGGGCAAATCGCCTCGCACAGCTTGCAGGCGATGCAGCGCTCTTCACCATTGGGATAGCGGCGCTGAGCATGCTCGCCGCGGAAGCGCGGCGAAATCGGGCCCTTCTCGAACGGATAATTGAGCGTCGACTTCGGCCTGAAGAAATACTTCATGCCGAGCCACATGCCGGATACGAACTCCAGCAGGAAGAGGGCCTTGGCGGCGCGGTCGAGCCTCATCGCGTCCTCACTTGTGCGCTCATTTGCCCACCATGCCGAACTGGAGAACGGCGGCGACGATCGCGACCATGGCCAGCGACAGCGGCAAGAACACCTTCCAGCCGAGCCGCATCAATTGGTCGTAGCGGTAGCGCGGCACGATCGCCTTGACCATGGCGAACATGAAAAACATGAACAGCGCCTTGAGCGTGAACCAGATCACGCCCGGCACCCAGGTAAAGGGCGGGTACGGCACCGGCGACAGCCAGCCGCCAAGGAACAGAATCGTGCCCATGGCGCACATGGTGGCAATCGCCACGTATTCGCCGAGCATGAACATCATGTACGGCGAGGAGCCATATTCCACCATGAAGCCCGCGACCAATTCGGATTCCGCCTCCACCAGATCGAACGGCGGCCGGTTGGTCTCGGCGAGCGCCGAGACGAAGAACACGACGAACATCGGGAACAGCGGCAACCAGTACCAGCTGAACAATCCGTAGCGCCCGTTCTGCGCCTCGACGATGGCTGTGAGATTGAGCGAGCCCGCGCACAGCAGCACGGTGATGAAGACAAAGCCGATCGAGACTTCGTAGGACACCATCTGCGCGGCCGAACGGACCGCGGCCAGGAAGGCGTATTTCGAATTCGACGCCCAGCCCGCCATGATCACGCCGTAGACCATCAGCGACGAGATCGCGAAGATGTACAAGACGCCCACGTTGATGTCGGCGATCACCCAGCCGAGATTGACCGGCACCACCGCCCAGGCGGCGAGCGCCAGCACGCAGGTGACCAGCGGCGCCAGCAGAAACACGCCTTTGTTGGCGCCGGCCGGGATCACCGGCTCCTTGAGGATGAATTTCAGCAAGTCGGCGAACGACTGAAACAGGCCCCAGGGGCCGACCACGTTGGGCCCGCGCCGCATCTGAACCGCCGCCCAGATCTTGCGGTCGGCCAGCAACACATAGGCGATCGCGACCAGCAAGATGACCAGCAGCATGACCGATTCCGCCACCATCACGATCAACGGCCAGACGTAGGCGGTAAAAAATTCGGCCATCGCCCTACTCCGCCGCCGTTTTGGTCGCGGCATTCGCCAGCGCCGAACATTCGGCCATAGTGGCGGAAGCACGGGTAATTGGATTCGTGAGATAGAATTCCGGCACTGCGGACAACAGCGGCGCCTTGTCGGCCTTGCCGCCGAGCCTGGCCAAATTGTCGATATCGTCGGCATTGCCGGCCGCGACCTGGTCGATTCGCATGAAATGCGGATGCGCCGCAAACAGCGCCTGGCGCAATTGCGGCAACGAGTCATATGGCAGTGTGTGGCCGAGCGCCGTCGACAGCGCGCGCAGGATCGCCCAATCCTCGCGCGCGTCGCCGGGCGGAAACGCGGCGCGATTGGCCATCTGCACGCGGCCTTCGGTGTTGACGTAAATCGCCGATTTTTCCGGATAGGCGGCGCCCGGCAGGATCACGTCCGCACGGTGTGCGCCGCGATCGCCATGGGTGCCGATATAGATGACGAAGGCGCCGGGCGCGGCCTCGACCTCGTCAACGCCCAGCAAGAACAGCACATCGAGACCACCGGCTTTGAGCATGTCGCCAGTATCGAGGGCCCCCTCGCCCGGCACGAAGCCGAGATCGAGCGCGCCGGGCAACGAAGCCTCGGTGTGCAGAATGTTGAATCCGTTCCAGCCATCCTTGATCACGCCGAGCGAGCGCGCGGCCTTGGCCGCCATCGCCAGCACCGCCGCGCCATCGGGACGGTTGAGCGCACCCTGGCCGATGATGAACATCGGCCTTTCTTTGTCGGTTGGCGCATGATCGACGAATTGCGCCAGGCTTTCCGGACCGGCCCCGAGATAATTGTAGGGATAAGTAAGGTCGGCCTTCTCGCCGACCACGCCCAGCAATACGTTGCCCCTGAGATAGCGCTTGCGGATGCGGGCGTTGAGCACCGCCGCCTCCCGGCGCGGATTGGCGCCGATCAGCATGATCGCGTCGGCGTGATCGATGCCGGCAATAGTCGAATTGAACAGATAGCTGGCGCGGCCGTTTTTGGGATGCAGCGGCGAACCCGGGTAGCGTGCGTCGATATTTCGGCTGCCGAGCGCGGCCATCAGCGCCTGCAACGCGAACATCTCCTCGACGCCCGCGAGTTGGCCCGCCAGCGCGCCGATACGCGCCGGCTTGATTCCCTTCACTTTCTCCGCGATTGCGGCGAAGGCTTCTTTCCACGACGCCGGGCGCAGCCGACCATTGGTCCGAATATACGGCTGATCAAGCCTCTGGGTGCGCAGGCCGTCGACGATGTGGCGCGCCTTGTCGGAAATCCATTCCTCGTTCACGGCGTCGTTGGTGCGCGGCAAAATGCGCATCACCTCGCGCCCGCGTGAGTCAATTCTGATCGCGGAACCCAGCGCGTCCATCACGTCGATCGATTGCGTCTTGTCGAGCTCCCACGGCCGCGCCGCGAACGCATAAGGCTTGGAGGTCAACGCGCCGACCGGGCAGAGATCGACCACGTTGCTTTGCAGCTCCGAGGTCATCGCCTGCTCGAGATAGGTCGTGATCTCCATGTCCTCGCCGCGGCCGATCGCGCCGAGTTCCGGCACGCCGGCGATCTCGCTAGCAAAGCGGATGCAGCGCGTGCACTGGATGCAGCGCGTCATGATGGTCTTGACCAGCGGTCCGATATATTTGTCCTCCACCGCGCGCTTGTTTTCCTTGTAGCGGCTGGAATCCACGCCATAGGCCATGGCCTGGTCCTGCAGATCGCACTCGCCGCCCTGGTCGCAGATCGGGCAATCGAGCGGATGATTTATCAGCAGGAATTCCATCACGCCTTCGCGCGCCTTCTTCACCATCGGCGTCTTGGTGTTGAGGACGTGCAGCGATCCGTCTTTCTTCGGCGGCAGATCCTTGACGCCCATGGCGCAGGACGCCTGCGGCTTCGGGGTGCCCGCCACTTCGATCAGGCACATGCGGCAATTGCCGGCGATCGAGAGGCGCTCGTGGAAGCAGAAGCGCGGGATTTCCGTGCCCGCGGCTTCGCAGGCCTGGAGCAGCGTGTACTCCGGCGGAACGTCGATCTCTTTGCCGTCGACGATGAGTTTGGTCATGCGGCGTGCTCGTCCGTCGCGCAACGCGCCGTTTTCCAGATTTGCGAGGCCGATGCCTGCGCCCAGCCGAAGGCATGATCGCTCGGACCATTGGCCTTGAGGTGTTCAAGGCGTTCGAGCGCTTCCCGCACCGTCGGCCGATGGCCGGTCGGCACCCACCACAGCACGAAATAGCTCTCGGCCATTTTCTCGAACCATTCCTCACGCCGGCCATAGAAGCGCTTGTGGATGGTCTGATAGACAAAGCGCTCAAGCGCCTCGACGCTTTCCCACACCGACAAATTGACCGCCATTCGCGGATCGCCCTCAAATGGGCGCGTGTCGATGGCGCTGCCGCTCTCGTCGGTGTAGCGCCAGACAAAGCCGGCGCTGCGCTCCGCCAGACCGTTGATCAGCGCAAGATTGTTGATGAAGTCCGCCATGCGCGGATCGTCCGCCTCGTAACGCAAGCGGCCGATGTTGAGTTGCGCAAGCTGATGTCCGTGCGGTTGCTGCATGGTCCCTACTCCGCCGCCTCGCGCACCGCGCCGTGGGCGTCGGCGTTGCGCGTGTATTCGTCGATGCGCCGCTCGATCTCGGGGCGGAAATGCCGCAGCAGGCCCTGCACTGGCCACGCCGCTCCGTCGCCAAAGGCGCAAATGGTGTGGCCTTCGATCTGCTGGGTAACCTGCATCAGCATGTCGATCTCGCGCTTCTGCGCGCGGCCCTCGCACATGCGGGTGAGCACGCGCCACATCCAGCCCATGCCCTCGCGGCAGGGCGTGCACTGGCCGCAGCTCTCGTGCTTGTAGAAATACGAGATGCGCGTCATCGCCCGCACGATGTCGGTCGATTTGTCCATCACGATCACCGCGGCGGTGCCGAGCGCGGACTTCTTGTCGCGGCAGCCGTCGAAATCCATCAGCAGCGTGTCGGCCTGATCAGCGCCCGCGGGCACCAGCGGCATCGACGAGCCGCCGGGAATGACCGCCAGCAGATTGTCCCAGCCGCCGCGCACGCCTCCGACATGGGTTTCCAGCAATTCGCGCAGCGGGAGGCCCATGGCCTCTTCGACATTGCACGGCTTCATGACGTGGCCCGAGATACAGAACAGCTTGGTGCCGGTGTTGTTGGGCCGGCCGATGGCAGCAAACCAGGCCGCGCCGCGGCGCAGGATGTCGGGCGCGGCCGCGATCGACTCCACATTATTGACTGTGGTCGGGCAGCCGTAGAGCCCGACATTGGCGGGAAACGGCGGCTTGAGCCGCGGCTGGCCCTTCTTTCCCTCAAGGCTTTCGAGCAGCGCGGTCTCCTCGCCGCAGATGTAGGCGCCGGCACCATGATGCAGATAGAGATCGAAATCCCAGCCATGCACGTTGCCCTTGCCGATCAGCTTAGCCTCGTAGGCCTCGTCGATCGCCGCCTGCAAGCGCTCGCGCTCGCGGATAAATTCGCCGCGTATATAGATGTAGCCGGTATTGGCGCCCATGCTGAAGCCGGCGATCAGGCAGCCCTCGATCAAGAGATGCGGATCGTGCCGCATGACCTCCCGGTCCTTGCAGGTGCCGGGCTCGGATTCGTCGGCATTGACCACAAGATAATGCGGCCGCCCGTCCGACTTCTTGGGCATGAACGACCATTTCAAGCCGGTCGGGAATCCGGCGCCGCCGCGGCCGCGCAGGCCGGACGCCTTCATCTCGTCGATGATCTTGTCGCGGCCGCGCTCCAGGATCGCCTTGGTGCCGTCCCAGGCGCCGCGCGAGCGCGCGCCCTTGAGGCCCCAATCGTGCAGGCCGTAGAGATTCTTGAAAATGCGGTCCTTGTCGGCGAGCATTCTTATTCCCGTGCGGACTTGGCGTAGATCGATTTGTCGGTCAGCGTCTGCGGTCCACCGATCGGCGCCGACAATTGCCGGTCGATCTGCGGGCCAGGCTTGGGCGTCTTGCCGGCGGCGAATTGGTCGAGAATCTTGCCGAAGCTTTCCGCGGTCAGATCCTCATAATAATCTGCGTTGATCTGCACCATCGGCGCGTTGACGCAGGCGCCGAGGCACTCGACCTCGACCCAGGAGAACTTGCCGTCCTTGGTGACGTGGCCCGGCTCGCCGATGCGCGCACGGCAGACTTTTTCCAAATCGTCGGCGCCGCGCAGCCGGCACGGCGTAGTGCCGCAGAACTGGACGTGGAATTTGCCGACCGGTTCCAGATTGAACATCGTGTAGAAGGTCGCGACCTCGAGCGCGCGGATATGCGCCATGCCGAGAAACTCCGCAACGTGGCGGATTGCCGCTTCCGGCAGCCAGCCGCCGGACTGTTCCTGCGCCCGCCACAGCAGCGGAATGATCGCCGATTGCTGGCGGCCTTCCGGGTATTTCGTGACCTGATCCTTGGCCCAGGCCAGATTGCTCTTGCTGAAGGCAAAATCCTTCGGCTGAACTTCGGGCGGGGCGAGACGGCGCACGCTCATCGGTCGACCTCGCCGAACACGATATCGATCGAGCCGAGGATCGCCGAGACGTCCGCCAGCATGTGGCCTTTGCAAAGAAAATCCATCGCGCCCAAATGCGCGAAACCCGGCGCGCGGATCTTGCACTTGTAGGGCTTGTTGCTGCCGTCGGCGACCAGATAGACGCCGAACTCGCCCTTGGGCGCCTCGACCGCGGCATACACCTCGCCGGCCGGCACGTGATAGCCCTCGGTGTAAAGCTTGAAGTGGTGGATCAGCGCTTCCATCGAGCGCTTCATCTCGGCGCGCCGGGGCGGCACAATCTTGTGGTCGTCGACCGTGACCGGGCCCTGCCCGTCGGCGCTTTTTAATTTTTCGACGCATTGCTTCATGATGCGCACCGACTGGCGCATTTCTTCCATGCGGATGAGATAACGGTCGAAGCAGTCGCCGTTCTTGCCGACCGGAATGTCGAATTCCAGTTCGGAATAGCACTCGTAAGGCTGCGCGCGGCGCAAATCCCAGGCTGCGCCCGAGCCGCGCACCATCACGCCGGAGAAGCCCCAATTCCAGGCATCCTCCAGTTTCACCACGGCGATATCGACGTTGCGCTGCTTGAAAATGCGGTTGCCGGTCAGCAAGCGGTCGAGATCGTCGACCACTTTCAGGAACGGATCGCAGAATGCGCCGATGTCGTCGATCAGCTTTGCCGGCAGATCCTGGTGCACGCCGCCGGGACGAAAGTAAGCCGCGTGCATGCGCGAACCCGAAGCGCGCTCGTAGAACACCATCAGCTTTTCGCGTTCCTCGAAGCCCCACAACGGCGGGGTCAGCGCGCCGACGTCCATCGCCTGCGTGGTAACGTTGAGCAGATGCGACAGCAGCCGCCCGATCTCGGCGTAGAGCACGCGGATCAATTGCGCGCGCCGCGGCACCTTGATGTCGAGCAGCTTTTCGACCGCCAGGCAGAAGGCGTGCTCCTGGTTCATCGGTGCGACGTAATCGAGCCGGTCGAAATAAGGCACCGCCTGCAGGTAGGTCTTGTATTCGATCAGTTTCTCGGTGCCGCGGTGCAAGAGGCCTATATGCGGGTCGACGCGCTCGACGATTTCGCCATCGAGCTCCAGCACCAGACGCAGCACGCCGTGCGCCGCCGGATGCTGCGGCCCGAAATTGATGGTGAAGTTGCGCAGGTTGGTTTCGGCCATGTCAGCTCACCGGCTCCGCGGTCAACTTCACGGCAGCTTTGGCCTTCTCGGCCACCTTGGCATTGAAGCGATCCCAGGCCACCACCACGCGCTCATGGCGCCCCTCGCCGATCAGGTCAACGCCGTCATGCGCCTTCACCTTGAACACGATCTTGCGGCCGCTGACCTCGACGCATTCGGCCTCGACGGTGACTTTGAAACCGGGCGGCGTCGCCGCGAGATGCGAAACATCGACATGGGTGCCGAGACTGCCCTCGCCGTCATCGAGATGCGGCGCCAGCAGTTGAGCGCAGGTCCATTCCATCAGCACGATCATGAAGCCGGTGGCGAAGACCTTCGGCATACCGGCGATGATCGGCGATTCCGGAAAAGTGAACGGCACCGTCTTGTTCTCCGGCACCACGTAGGAGAACGAATGCCTCAGTCCGGGCTTAAGCGTCGGATTCATGACGACTTGCCCTCTTTCGCTTTCTCGTCGCCCGGCAGCACGTAATCGGTGCCTTCCCACGGCGAGAGAAAATCGAAGGTGCGGAATTCCTGCGCCAGCCGGACCTTGTCGTAGACCACGCGCTTTTGCTCGTCGTCGTAGCGGACCTCGACGAAGCCGGTGAGCGGGAAATCCTTGCGCAGCGGATGCCCCTCGAAGCCGTAGTCCGTGAGAATGCGCCGCATGTCCGGATGGCCGGTGAACAGCACGCCATAGAGATCGTAAGTCTCGCGCTCGAACCAATCGGCGCCGCGGAACACATTGACCAGCGACGGCACCGGCGTTGTCTCGTCCGCCGGCACCTTGACGCGAACGCGCTGGTTCAGGCGCGGCGACAGGAAATGATAGACCACATCGAAGCGCTGCTCGCGGCCCGGCCAATCGACGGCGGTGATGTCGATAATGCAGATGAACTGGCAGGCGGCGTCGGTCTTGAGAAAGGTCGCGACCTTGATGATGTCGGCCGCGCTGGCATTGACGGTCAGCTCGCCGCGCACGACTTCATAGCCGGTGACGGACGCGCCCAACGCGCCCTTGATCGTTGCCCCCAACCTGTCGAGCATGTCGTCCATTCGCGCGGCTCCGCTCAACGCTCGATCGTACCGGTGCGGCGGATCTTCTTCTGCAGCAGCAGCACGCCGTACAACAACGCTTCCGCGGTCGGCGGACAGCCCGGCACGTAGATGTCGACCGGCACGATGCGGTCGCAGCCGCGCACCACAGAATAAGAATAGTGATAGTAGCCGCCACCGTTGGCGCAGGATCCCATCGAGATCACGTAACGCGGCTCCGGCATCTGGTCGTAAACCTTGCGCAGCGCCGGCGCCATTTTGTTGGTCAGCGTGCCGGCGACGATCATCACGTCGGATTGCCGGGGCGAGGCGCGCGGCGCAAAGCCGAAGCGTTCGGCGTCGTAGCGCGGCATTGACATCTGCATCATCTCGACGGCGCAACAGGCGAGCCCGAAGGTCATCCACATCAGCGAGCCGGTGCGCGCCCAGGTGATCAGGTCGTCGGCGGCGGTGATGATGAAGCCCTTGTCGGCGAGCTCGGAATTGACGCCGGAGAAAAATTCATCGTCGGCGCCGACCGGTTTGCCGGTGCGCGGATCGAGAATGCCCTTTGGTGCAGGCGCTACCAGCGTCATGCGTCACTCAATCCCATTCCAGCGCGCCCTTCTTCCACTCGTAGATGAAGCCGACGGTGAGAACGCCGAGGAACAGCATCATCGACCAGAAGCCGTAGAGGCCGACTTCGCGGAAGGCCACCGCCCAGGGGAACAGGAAGCTCACTTCGAGATCGAAGATGATGAACAGGATGGCCACCAGGTAGAAGCGCACGTCGAACTTCATGCGCGCGTCGTCGAAGGCGTTAAACCCGCACTCGTAGGCGGACAGCTTCTCGGGGTCCGGCTGCTTGAACGCCACGATGAAGGGCGCAATCAGGAGAACGAGGCCGATCACCAGCGCGACCGCGATGAAAACGACCAGGGGTAAGTAATCCAGCAGCAATGAGCTCATCGGCGACCTCAACGTATAGTCCCGCGCGCCCTACCCGGATTTTCGCCCGTCCGGACTGCTCGGCAGCCCGAACCCGGCGCCGTCACCCCGCACAAAAAAGCCCTTGCCGTGGTTAGAATAGCCTCAAGGACGGGAGCATTTGTGGCTTAGCGCAGCGCACAATGGGTGGCAAGACGACATTGGGAGACATCCACCAGCGCGCATGTGGCCACGATTGACAGGGCTGCGAGCCGCCCTCGATAGTCGCCGCCGGCAACCGAATACTGGAACACCTGCATGGCGCTTATGCGACAAATCATGGCCCTCCTCGCCGTCGCGGTGGCGGTCACAAATGCGTCACCGCCGGCCAAGGCCCAGGAAAAGGCCGACGATTACCCGTCGCGGCCGGTCCGGATCATCGTTCCATTCGGTGCCGGCGGGCCGACCGACGTTTTTACCCGCGCCATCGCCGAAGAACTGCGCAAGTCGCTCCACCAGACCTTCGTGATGGAGAACAAGCCGGGCGCCGGCACCACCATCGGCACCGATTACGTCGCCAAGGCCGCGCCCGATGGCTACACGCTGCTGATGGTCTCCGGCACTCAGACCGTCAACGAGACGCTGTTCAATCACAGACCCTACAACCTGATGCATGATCTGGTCGCGGTGGCGCCGCTGATCGAGAGCGATCTGGTGCTGGTGGTGAACCCCTCGGTGCCGGCAAAAAGCGTGGCCGAGTTGCTGGCGCTGGCGCGCGCCAAGCCGGGCACGCTCAACTACGGCTCGTCGGGACCGGGGTCGAATTATCACATGGCGGGCGAGTTGCTGAAACACCTTACCGGCATCGACATCGTGCATGTGCCCTACAAGGGCTCGAGCGGAATGCGCAACGACATCCTCAGCGGCCAGATCCAGATGCTGTTCGACAGCGTCCCGACCATGGCGGCGCTGATCAAAGCGGATAAAGTCCGCGCGCTCGGCACCAGCGGCAAGAAGCGCTCGCCGATCCTGCCGGAAGTGCCGACCATCGAGGAAGCCGGCGTTCCCGGTTTCCAGGCAACGCTCTGGGTCGGCTTCATGGCGCCGGCCGGCACGCCGCAGCCAATCGTCGACAAGCTCAACCGCGAAATCACCAAGATCGTGTCGCGGCCGGACATCAAGGCCGCCTGGGAAGCGCAAGGCGCCGAACCGATCGCGATGACGCAGCCGGAATTCAAGGCCTTCATGGACGCCCAGATCGCGAAATGGGCGGGCGTCATCAAGGCCAACCAGATTCCGGCGATCAATTAGCCGTTTAACACGACAGGGTGCGCAATGAATGAAATGACAAAACCACCGATCAAAGGCGAAGGGCATTGGACCACCAAAGACGGCGGCGTGAAGCTGTTTTTGTTCGAGAAATGCGCCGGCGATCCGGGAAAAAGCATCGGCACGATCTTGTTCGTGCACGGGTCGTCGATGGCCTCGCAGCCGACCTTTGATCTGCAAGTACCGGGACGCCCCGACTCCTCGGCGATGGATCACTTCGCGCGCCGCGGCTATGACTGCTGGTCGGTCGACATGGAAGGCTATGGCCGCTCGACCAAGGACCGCGACAATAACGCGCCGATCGCGCAAGGCGCCGACGATTGCTATGCCGCCGCGCTTTATATCCAGAAGCTGCGGGGAAAACGCCCGTTTCTGGTTTACGGCATTTCCTCCGGCGCCTTGCGCGCGGCGATGTTCGCTGAGCGGCACCACGAGATGGTAGCGCGCTTGGCGCTCGATGCCATGGTGTGGACCGGCGAAGGCTCACCCACATTGGCCGAGCGGCGCAAGAAGCTGCCCGAGTTCAGCAAGATGAACCGGCGGCCGATGAACAAGGCCTTCATTCATTCGGTGTTCGACCGCGATCATCCCGACACTGCCGATCGCAAAGTGATCGAGGCTTTTGCCGACGCCGTGGTTGCGCTCGATGACTCGGTGCCGACCGGCACTTACGTCGACATGTGCTCGCGCTTGCCGGTGGTGAACCCGGAAAAAATTACCGTGCCGACGCTGATCATGCGCGGGCAGCATGACGGCATCGCGTCGATGGCGGATTTGCTGAAGTTCTTTGAGAAGCTGCCGAACCCGGACAAGCAGTTCACCGTGATGTCCGGCATATCGCACGCCAGCTTCCAGCAGAAGAACTACATGATGGTCTATCACATCCTGGCGAGTTTCTTCGCGCAGCCCGAGCCGGTTTATAAAGGTTAGGGCGTGAATTCATAAAAACAGGCCGCACGTCCGTTTTAGCCCGAAAGCGGACATTCGCCTCCGGCTCTTCAATGTCCGCTAAGTGCCAATCGCGGACAGCCGCAACTGTTCGACCGCACCGCGGATGGAAGGATCGACCAAGCCTCATGTAGTTACTCTCTGCAATATGGAAGGGAACCTGTTAACCAGCCTAGACTTAAGCCCCAGGGACGAATCGGTGGCGTCGACGGTGGCGGGTCGATAATCCAACAATCATGAGCTGACACTTGATCGACGCGGGCGTGGACAGGCATCTCAACTGAGGCGTGGCATGGTAAATCGATTTACGACGGCGCAATCCACCGTGGCGATACGCCGTTGGAGCCCTCCCGCCATTGCAACGTTCGCGGCGATGGCCGCACTCACGGCATTGAGTCCCGGCGTCACAGCAAGAGAGGCGCACCCAGCTCTACCGACCGAGACGGCTCCGCGCAATGCAGGCGAGCCGATCATGGCGATCGTGTCGATCAAGACCCAGCAGGTCACGTTCTACGACGCCGACGGCTGGATCCTGCGCGCGCCGGTCTCGACCGGCGTCAAGGGGCGCGAAACGCCAGCCGGCGTCTTTGCCGTCATCGAGAAGGACAAGGACCACCACTCGACCATGTATGACGATGCCTGGATGCCGAACATGCAGCGCATCACCTGGAACGGCGTCGCGCTGCACGGCGGGCCGCTGCCCGGATATGCGGCCTCGCACGGCTGCATCAGAATGCCCTATGGCTTTGCCGAGAAGCTGTTCAACAAGACGTGGATAGGGATGCGGGTGATAATCGCGCCGAACGACGCCGAGCCGGTCGAGTTCTCCCATCCGGCGCTGTTCGTGCCGAACCGGGAGGCTATCGCGGCCGCGCCGGCCAAGGCCGAGGCGCTCGCCCGCGAGGCGGCCGAGGCCGCCAAGATCGCCGGCGAAGCGAAGAAAGCCGCCGCGAAAGCGCCGCGCGAGATAGCATCGCTGACTTCGTCGCTGCGCAAGCTGGAGGGGCTCAAGACTCGCGCCGACGCCGAGCTCGCCCGCGCCGACAATGCGCTCGCCGCCGCCAAGACTGACGAGACCAAGACGGACGAGGCCAAGGCGCGGGCCGAGGACCTTAGGCAGAAGGCCGACGCCAGGGCCGCGGAGTTAGCGACGCAGCTCGACACCGCCAAGGCCGACGCAAAACCGAAACTCGACGCAGCCGCTGCCGCAAAGGACGCCGTCAAAGCGGCCGAGAAAAGGAAGGCCGACACCGCCAAGGCGGCGAACGAGGCGAAGCTCGCGCTTGAGCCGGTGTCGATCTTCATCAGCCGCGCGACGCAGAAGCTTTACGTGCGGCGGAACACGCATAAGGCGTGGCCGGACGGGGGCGAAGTGTTCGATGCGACCATTGAGGTCCCCGTCACGATCCGCAATCCCGACAAGGCGATCGGCACGCATGTGTTCACGGCGATTGCGCGCAACGAGGCCGGCCTGCGCTGGACCGCGGTCACGATCGACGAGGGGGACGACGCCGAGGACGCGCTCGACCGCATCACCATCCCGCAGGATGTGCTCGATCGCATCGCGCCGACTGCATCGCCGCGGTCCTCGATCATCGTCTCCGACGAGCCGCTGAGCCGCGAGACCAACTACCGCACCGAGTTCGTCGCGGTGCTGAGCAATCAGCCGCAAGGCGGCTTCATCACGCGCAAGGTGACGCCTCCCGACGACCGCATCGCGAGCGACAACGGCTGGTCCGACGACTTCTTCGGCTTTGGTTTCCGGCGCAATTCGAACTCTTCAACTGGAAATACGGGCCCGCGCGGCGACCCGTACTATCGCCAGGGGAGACAGGGCTGGTGGCGGTAGGACGCGCAAGCCGCGTGCAGGCCGCATGGTCGCGCAGGGTCAAAAGCGGACAAACTATCGCGGACCAAAACCACCTTTTGTCCTCTGTTCCCCAGAAGAACGGCGTTGTCCGGGTCACGATAAAAGGAATTAGACGCCAAACTGGTCCGCGAGATCGGCCAGATTCTTCGCCGCGTAATCGACCTTCACCGTCGGCGCAGGCTCGCCGGTATTCGGCCCGTATTCATTCGGCCGCGCGGTGTGGGCGGTGCGCAATCCCGATTTCGCCGCCGCCGCGAGATCATTGCTGTGCGCGGCCACCATCATGCATTGCCCGGGCGGCAAATCGAAGGCCGCGCAGGCGGCGAGATAGACGCCTGGCTTGGGCTTGAAGTCGCCGGCGATTTCAGAGCCGAGGATGGCGTCCCAGGGAAACTGATTGCGGCGCGCCAGATCGACCATCAGCGAAATGTTGCCGTTCGACACCGGCGCCAGCCAGAATTTCTTCTTGAGCCGCGCCATCGCCGCCGGCACATCAGGCCAGGCGTCGAGCCGGTGCCAGGACAACGTCAGTTCGTGCAGCACGGCGTCGGGCAAATCCTGCAAACCGAAACGCGGCATGAAGCGTTCGAGATTGCGCCGGTGCAGCACGTCGAGCTTGGCAAAAGGCTGCCGGCCGGAGCGCACCTCCTCCATGCCGGGCTGGTATTCGCCCCGCCAGGCGTCGGCAAAAGCGGTCCAGTCGAGTCTGTGGCCAAGGGGGGAAAGGACTTTTTCGGCCTCCCGGGCGACCGAGGTGCGCCAGTCGACCAAGGTTCCAAAGACGTCGAAGAAGAGAGCTCGGGGCCCGCGGTTTGGGTCATCTGCGAGCATCAAATCATGCCCCGAAAGGCGGCCGGTTGGGCAGCCGCAACCTTGGCTAAGTCATTGATAAAATGGCGGGAGCGACGGGACTCGAACCCGCGGCCTCTGCCGTGACAGGGCAGCGCTCTAACCAACTGAGCTACGCCCCCGCGGGCG